>Ga0187893_10008076_pt1 | contig 16828 bp, 14 predicted proteins | sample MA1701074metaG_FD_139574 | JGI IMG/M metagenome (GOLD analysis project Ga0187893, IMG submission 139574) | White microbial mat communities from a basaltic lava cave in the Kipuka Kanohina Cave System on the Island of Hawaii, USA - MA170107-4 metaG ...
CCATCGGGTTTTTGTGGAACATGTCCAAAGACCCGCTGGCCATCTTCATCGGCGCGACCATCGCCGGGCTGCTTGGCACCGTTGTCGTGCGGCTCATCACCCAGACCACCCATCTCAAGGAAGACACCGCACTCGGCCTCGTGCTCGCGACCTTCTTCGGCGTGGGCATCTGCCTGTTCACGATGATCCAGCGCCTGCCCACCGGCAACAAAAGCGGCATCGACAAGTTTCTTTTCGGCCAGGCCGCCGCGATGGGCGCGGGAGACATCAAGCTCATGGCCATTGTCACGGTGCTGTCCATCGCGGCCATCATCGTGTTCTACAAAGAATTCCTTGTGACCAGCTTCGACTCCGGCTTCGCCAGTGCCGCCGGGTTCCCGGCACAGTTCATTCACTATGGCTTGATGCTCTTGCTCGCGTTCGCCATTGTGATCGCGCTGCAAGCGGTCGGCGTGGTGCTCGTTTCCGCCATGCTCATTACGCCAGCCGCCGCGGCTTATCTGCTCACCGACCGCATGAGCCGGATGCTTTGGCTGTCGGCGTTCTTCGGCATGCTTGCGGGGGCCACCGGATCGTTCCTGAGTTTCCTTGGGCCGAACTTTCCCACCGGCCCGTTTATGGTGCTGGGCGCGACGGGGGTCTTTTCACTCGCTTTTCTGTTTGGGCCAAGACACGGCCTCGTCAACCGCTGGCTGCGCCAACGCTCTCGCGCCGCCCGCGTCCAACGCGAAAATACGCTGAAGTCGATTTACCACGTCCTCGAAACCCGCCAGACCAAAGGCGAGGGGGTGTCGTTGCGCGAACTGGCCGAGCGCCGCCGCGAAACCGTGGAAGAAGCCGCGCGCCAGGCCGCGGAGCTGCGCCACCATGAGCTCGCCACCTTGCACGAGGAAGGCAATCTCATCTTCCTCACGCCCGCGGGCTGGCAATTGGCCTGCGCCATCGTCCGCAACCATCGTCTCTGGGAGCTTTATCTGACCAACGCCGCGCACATCGCAGCCGATCACGTCCACGATGACGCCGAAAAAATCGAGCACGTCCTCGGCGACGAAGTGGTTCGCGAATTGGAGCGCCGCCTCGAATACGCCACGACCGATCCGCACGGTCGCCCGATTCCCAGCTTTGCTGAGATGCAACGTGGCGGCAGCGCGCCGGAGCCGCCAGGTGAGACAGTCGGTTATGGCAAGAGGACATGAACACCTTCATCCCCGCATTCGATTTTCAGAACGTCTTCGTCGCACCGTGGACGACGGACCTCTCCAGCTACGGCTGGATCATGTTGATGGGTTTCCTCGTCGCGACTGCCTGCGGGCTGGTTGGCAATTATCTCATCCTCCGCCGCATGGCGCTGGTGGGCGATGCCATCAGTCACAGCGTGCTATTCGGCATCGCCGTCGCCTTCCTCATTCTTGTGGCCACGTCTCCGGCCCGGACGGACTCAGAGGCTCTCACCGCCCACCTCGCGCAATGGCGTTCTGCGGCGATGTTCATCGGTGCTTTCGGGGCCGGTCTCCTGACCACGCTTTTGATCGAATTCATCCACACGAAGTCTCGAATCAAGCAAGACGCGGCTATCGGAATCACTTTCACGAGTTTGTTTGCGATTGGGGTGATTATTATCAGCATCTACGCGAGCAAGGTCGATCTGGATCAGGACTGTGTTCTCTATGGAGAGATCAACAATATCTCCCTCGATATCCCTTTTGTGGAAGTGGCGGGTTTCACCCTTGGCCCGCCGTCCCTCGTCCGCATGGCTGTCGTGACCGCCGTTGTGATTTTGCTGGTCTTCGTTTTCTACAAGGAACTCCTGGTCAGTTCCTTCGATCCGGGCCTGGCCTTCTCGCTCGGCATAAACGCCACGTTCGTGCGTTATGGGTTGATGAGCGTGTTATCTGTCGTCGTGGTCAGCGCGTTTGAATCCGTTGGCGCCATCCTCGTGATTGCGATGCTTATTCTGCCTGGCGCGACGGCTTCGCTGCTATCGCAAAGGCTGTCAGTGATTCATTGTCTGGCTGTGCTCCATGCCGCATTGACCTCTGTGCTTGGGGTGCACCTGGGCATTTGGTTAAATTGCTCTCCCGCCGGCGCCATGGTCGTGATGGGTGGCGCGTTGTTCTGTCTCGCCTGGATTTTCAGCCCCAGTCACGGCCTGCTTCGACGCTGGCGGCAGGCAAGAGCGGCCGTGATCGAACCAGCGATAAAGGCCGAAGGGGTATAGCGCTGCCGTGCGCTTGACGGCGATCCACAGCCGCCTAGACTTTGTTTCATGAAACCACCGTGCCGGACATCTTCTGCGCCGCGTTGGTTGGGGCTCGTCGCCCTCGTTCTGGTGTTTTCTGCGGGCTTGGTGTTACCCGCAGCGCGAGCTGCTCAACTCGGCAGGCCGAGTCTTGCCTTCAGTGAGCCATACGGCGGGAGCCTTTACATGGCCGCGAGCAATATTCCAATCGTGCTGCGGGCGTTTGCGCCGGATGACGTCATCTTGTCGGCGGAGGTCTTCGCGGATGGGCGCTTGATTGGCGTGGCGACTTTCTGTTGTCCGCTCTGTCCTTGCGCTCATCCATTACCCGGTCAGGAAACCATTCTTCAAATCTATGCCCCACGAAACAGCGGGCCGCTGGGGGAGGAAGGCTGGACGAATGCCCCGAGCGGGCTTCATCAACTCACCGCGCGCGCTGTGGGCGAAAACGGGACCATCGTGGAATCGTCGCCGGTAACGATCGGGGTCAGGTACGTGAGATTGTTCATCGGTCGGAACTCCGAAGATGACGAAGGCTATGTCCTGGTAATCCCCAACGGTTCGCTGGTGGACGCAGGATCGTTTGACCTCGAGGCAAGTTCGGACCTGCGCGCCTGGACATGGCTAGGACCGTTCTCGCCGGGGAACGTGGCTGCCTTCTATTGGGACCAGCCGCCGGCTTCCGCGCGCGAGCGGCGGTTTTACCGGGCGGTCTGGGTGCCGCCAGTCCGGATGTGGTTTTGAGGATTAAAGCAGTTCCAACATCCGTTGGAGTTCGGCGTCCGTGTTGTAAAAGTGCGGCGAGAGGCGGAGGTAACGCTGGCCGGCGCGGTTGGCGCGCAGGCTGGTGATGATGTTCGCGTCGGCCAGCTTCGCGTGGAGCGCGGGCATGTCGCCATCCGGCTTGTAGAAGGTGATGATGCCGCTGGCGTGCTCCGGCGGCGCGGAGCCGCCGAGCACGGCGTAGTCTTTTGCCTGGAGCGTCGGCACCAGCCAGGCGCGCTTCCGGAGAAGTTCGGCGGCAATGTTGTCGATACCGACTTCGAGGAGTAATTCCATCCCGGCTGGCAGCCCGGCGAGGCCGATGAGGTTGGCCGAACCGGCTTCGTAGCGGCGGCTGTCGGGTGGGTGCACGATCTGGTCCTGCGCCACGTAGTTCGCACAACGGACGTTGTGCCAGCCAAAGACGGTTGGCCGCAGTTTCTCCTGTAGCTCTTTACGCACGTAAAGAATTCCCGCGGCGCACGGGCCGAGCAGCCATTTGTGCGCGTCAGCGGCGAGGAAATCGACATGCTCGACCGTGGTGGGAAAGGCGCCGAGGGTTTGAATGGCATCCACGCAGAACGGGATGTTCCGCGCGCGGAGTTGCTGGCCAATGCCCGCGATGTCGATGCGCCAGCCGGAAATGAAATGGCAGGAGGCCAGCGCGACCAGCCTCGTATTTTCGTCCACCTGCCCGAGGACATCAATGTTCCGGATGCGGCCCAGTTCACGAATGTTCATCAGCCGCACCTGCACGCCCTTTTCCGCCAGCGCCATCCACGGATAGACGTTTGAGGGGTAATCGTCCTGATAGATGAGAATGTTGTCGCCCTTGCGCAATGGCAGCCCGCTGGCGACGAAACTCAAGCCCAACGAAGTCGGTCCGACGAACGCGATTTCATCCATCTGGGCATTGAGCAGGCGGGCGGCGGTTTGGCGTGCTTGTTGGATGCGCGCGCTGGGGAAGGCCTCTTCCTGGTCGCACAATGTCGCCGACCGGATGTATTCCGTCATCGCATCCAACACGCGGCGCGGCAACGGACAGACTCCGGCGTGGGCGAGAAAGATCTTCTCGGAAACAACCGGAAACTCGTGCCGGCGCAGCCCTTCATTCGCGTGAAGTTCAGCAATGGTCATGCGGGCGGGGCGGTGGGAGACAACGGCTTCGCAATAAAATGCATCGCGCGGGATCTATACCGGGGGCGTTCATGAGGTGCGACAAATTACCGCGCTGATCCGCGGACTTTTACTGATGTTTCGAGCCGGGACTGCCACGCTTGACGCTTGGTTCTGGCTTGGAGTAGCTTGCATGCATAGAACAACTCAACCAAGCACGACGGACAAACAAAGCCAATGACGGCAAGCATATGAACAGTTTTTTGATTCCTCACGTCATCGAACAGACCGGACGCGGCGAGCGCGGCTACGACATTTACTCGCGCCTGTTGGTGGACCGCATCGTGTTCCTTGGCACGCCGGTCGATGACATGGTGGCCAACGTCATCATCGCCCAGCTTCTGTTCCTGCAAATGTCCGATCCCAAAAAGGACGTGCATCTCTACATCAACTCGCCGGGCGGCAGCGTATCGGCGGGACTGGCCATTTACGATACGATGCAATTCCTGACTTGCGACGTGAACACCTATTGCATTGGCCAGGCAGCGAGCATGGGGGCGGTGCTGCTCTGCGGCGGCACCAAGGGCAAACGTTACGCGCTGCCGAACTCGAACGTGATGATTCACCAGATTCTCGGCGGCGCTGAAGGAGCGGCCAGCGACGTGGAAATCCGCGTCAAGTACATGCTCCGCCTCAAGCAGCGCCTCAATTCCATCATTGCCAAACACACCGGCCAGCCCATCGATGTGGTGGAGAAAGCCTGCGACCGCGACAACTTCATGACTCCTGACGAAGCCAAGACGTTTGGCCTCGTCGATGAAGTGGTTGTTTCCCGCAAGGAGGTTCCCGGACTGCCCGAGAAAACCTCGGTGACTGCCTGAAGCACGGCCAATTCGATAAATCGGAAATCATCAATCGTAAATCGTAAATCAACATGGCCCGACCCACCAACCTCACCCTCTGCAGCTTCTGCGGGAAATCCCACGCGGAAGTCAAAAAACTGATCCAAGGACCGGGCGTTTACATTTGCGACAACTGCGTGCTCCTCTGCAAGAGCGTGCTCGAAAAAGAACTGGCGCCCGAGCCGAAAAAGGCCGCAGTGAACCAAACGGTTCCCAAGCCAGTTGAGATCAAGAAGCATCTTGACTTGTATTGCATCGGCCAGGAGCACGCCAAAAAGACCCTCTCCGTGGCGGTACACAATCATTACAAGCGCATCCTCACCGACCCACCCGACAAGAAGCAGGACGAGTGGACCAGCACCAGGGAGGTGGAACTGGAGAAGAGCAACATCCTGCTCATCGGCAACACCGGCTCCGGCAAGACCTTGCTGGCGCGGTCGCTGGCCCGCGTGCTGGACGTGCCGTTTGCCATCGCCGACGCCACCACGCTCACCGAAGCCGGCTATGTCGGCGAGGATGTTGAGAACATCATCCTGCGCCTCCTGCAAAACGCCGACTTCGACGTGAAGCGCGCCCAGCGCGGCATCGTTTACATCGACGAGATCGACAAGATTGCCCGCAAGACCGAGAACGTCTCGCTCACGCGCGATGTTTCCGGCGAAGGCGTGCAGCAGGCGTTGCTCAAAATCCTTGAAGGCACTGTCTGCAACGTTCCGCCCCAGGGCGGGCGCAAGCACCCGCAGCAGGAATACATTCGCGTCAACACCAATGGCATCCTTTTCATCTGCGGCGGTGCGTTCGTCGGCCTCGAGAAGATCATCCAGCGGCGCCTGGGCAATCGCGTGATGGGCTTCGGCGCGGCGGAGCGCGGCCACAAGCTCGCCGAAATCAATCGCGACGAGATGCTGCAATACGTCGAACCGGAGGACCTCATCCAGTTTGGCTTCATCCCGGAATTCATCGGGCGTCTGCCGATGGTGACGGTGCTCGAACAACTCACCGAGGCGCAGCTGGTGTCCATCCTCACCGAACCAAAGAACGCCTTGACCAAGCAGTATTCCAAACTGATGTCGATGGAGGGCGTGGAACTGGAATTCACGGTTGACGCGCTCCAGGAACTGGCGGCTCAGGCCATCAAGAAGGGCACCGGCGCCCGCGCTCTGCGCAGTTTGCTGGAGAAGCTGATGCTTGACGTGATGTTCGATGTGCCCAACAGCGACATCGTCGGTTGCAAGATCACCCGTCAGGTGGTGCTCGGCGAAAGCAAACCGGTCCTTCGCCGCAAGAACGACAAGGCTGCGGCCTGATTCTCGCCATATCTTGCTACCAGCACAACAGGCCGCGATGCTCAGCATCGCGGCCTGTGCGTTTGAGAATTCCGGCCTCTGCAAGAGTTTATTGCTCCCGCCAGCAGCGATAGATAAACGCGGGCGGCAGGTTGCGCCAGACAATGGGGGTGGTTTCGACCTTCGAAAAGTGCCGGAAGAGCCGTTTGCGAAACTGAAGCGAGGTGGGAAACCAGCTCGCATGGACATACGCAAACGTGGTGAACAATCCGCCCGGCGCCAGCGAGGAGAGCACCGCATTGAAGATGCGGTTTTGCGTCGGGGGCAGCATGTTGCCCCAGGCCAGGCCGCTGATGATGCAGTCCGCTTTTCGCTCGCGCTGCAGGCGCAGATATTCCGGTAGTTTCCCCGCGCAATCCGCGTACACCTGCAAGCGCGGGAAACGCCGTCGCAGTTCCATCACGTTCATGCGGTTGATCTCCAGCGCGAAGAACTGGCTCTTCCGCTTAAGCCGCTCAAGAATGAGGGTGGTAAACGCGCCGGTGCCTGGGCCAAGTTCCACGACCGTCTCGCGCGAGGCCAAATCGCAACCCTCGACGACTTGTTCCGCCAGTTCGGGTGAACTGGGCCAGAACGCCCCGACCTGCAATGGCTCGCGCAGGAACGCGCTGAAGAATTTGAGGCGTCCGCGCAAAGCGGACTTCGCCGGACGCGGTCGGCCACTCGCGCTGTTTTTTGGGGGCGGCGATGTGACAGACCGGCTGCGCAGTGGCAAAGCAGGAACAGCAATTCTTTCGCTCATACGGATGTTGTCGCGCTGCCCACGTGATGCGCCAGGAGCGCTTTCCCGCAAACAGATGGGTGACGTGTTACCGGGCGAATGGCCGCTTGTAAAGCGATGGTTATTCCCAGTGCCAAATCTTCTTGCTTGCTTCGCCTTGATGTTTGGCTCGACAGCCTGCCGTGCCTTTCAGATGATTGGCCGCGTCCAGTGCATGAAAACGCTTCACACGTTCCTCTGTCTGTGCGCATCCGGCTTCGCCATTTCCACCTTTGCCCAGGAGACCATCCTGCCCGGCACCCAGCCGCTCGTCCTCAAGGGCGATCTATCCGCACAGATGGTGGAGGGCATCGACAAATTCCTCCTGCGCGAGATTGAACGGTCAACCGCCGAGAGGCCGAAGTGGTGGAAGCGTGACTTCTCCTCGCCCGAGGCTTACGAAGCATCGATTGCTCCGAACCGTGAACGCTTCCGCAAACTCATCGGAGCTATCGATGGCCGATTACCTGTTTCGGAATTGCAATACATCGAAACGACTCTCGAACCATCATTGGTGGCGGAAACGGACTCCTACATCATCCGCGCTGTGCGCTGGCCGGTCTTCGAAGGCGTGTTCGGTGAAGGTCTGTTGTTGCAACCGAAAGGCCGGCCCGCCGCGCGTGTCGTCGCCGTGCCGGACGCGGATCAAACGCCTGAAATGATCACCGGCCTGGCGCCGGGCGTTCCGCCGGAATCGCAATTCGCCCGGCGCCTCGCGGAGAATGGCTGCCAGGTGCTGGTGCCGGCGCTCATTGACCGGAAGGATACCTGGTCGGGGAACGAAAAAATCAAGCGCTTCACCAATCTGCCGCATCGCGAGTGGATTTACCGCCAGGCCTTCGAGTTGGGCCGGCACATTGTCGGGTACGAAGTGCAGAAAGTGCTGGCGGCAGTGGACTGGTTTGAGGCGGAGGAGTCGGGAGCCCAGGGTCCAAAGTCCAAAGTGGGAGTAGCAGGCTACGCCGAGGGCGGTTCGATTGCGTTTTACGCGGCGGCTGTCGATACGCGCATCGATGCTGCATTGGTGAGCGGTTATTTCGACAACCGCGATGGCGTGTGGGCCGAGCCGATCTACCGGAACGTCTTCAACCTGCTGCGCGAATTCGGTGATGCCGAGATCGCCAGCCTGGTCGCGCCGCGGCCGCTGCTTATCGAACATAGTGAAACGCCGGGCATCGACGGCCCGCCCAAGGCACAGGCGGGCCGTAGCGGCGCGGCGTCGGGCAAATGGCGCACGCCGGAGTTCAACACGGTGGACTATGAAGTCAACCGGGCGCGCGAACTGGTCAGGCTTCTGACGAACCACATCCGTTTTCTGCACGGCAACGAAGGGGCCACGGTTGGGCTTTGCAGCGATCGCGCTCTCGTCGAGTTCCTGGGCCGCCTGGGATTACGCGAAAAGGAACCAACGCCTCCCGGCCCGGCGCCGTCAGATCGCCGGGGCGCGCAGTCCAGTCCAGCAGAACGGCAGAAGCGACAGATAAGCCAACTGGTCGAGCACACTCAACGGCTGCTGCACGCGTCCGAGCGCCATCGTGATGAGACATTTTGGAAGACGATAAAGACCAGTGCGCCGGAGGAATGGGTCGCCGCCGCAAAGCCTCGCCAGTCCAATCTTTGGGACGAAGTCATCGGGCGTTTTCCGTCCGCCACGCAGCCCGCCAATCCACGCTCGCGAAAGATTTACGAGAAGGAGAAGTGGACCGGCTACGATATGTTGCTCGATGTCTGGCCCGACGTGTTTGCGTGGGGTGTGTTGTTGTTGCCGAAGGATCTCAAGCCGGGCGAGCGCCGTCCTGTGGTGGTGTGTCAGCATGGATTGGAAGGCGTTCCCGCCGACACGATCAACGACGATCCGAAGTCCGGCGCCTACGGTGCTTACAGAGCCTTCTCCGCCCGCCTCGCCGAGCGCGGTTTCATCGTCTTCGCGCCGCACAACCCCTATCGCGGCGTGGACAAGTTCCGCATCCTCCAACGCAAAGCCAACCCGCTCGGCAAATCGATCTTCTCGGTCATCCTCGCGCAGCACGATCGCATCCTGGATTGGCTGAGCGAACAGCCGTTTGTCGATCCGAAGCGCATCGGCTTCTACGGTCTGAGTTACGGAGGCAAGACGGCGATGCGCGTGCCGTCGCTGCTCGACCGTTATTGCCTCTCGATTTGCTCGGCGGACTTCAATGAATGGATCACCAAATGCGCGACCATCGACGCCCCTTACAGCTACCTCTACACGATTGAATACGACATGTACGAGTTCAACCTCGGCCACACGTTCAACTACGCGGAGATGGCGGCGCTCATCGCTCCGCGCCCGTTCATGGTCGAGCGCGGCCATCATGACGGCGTGGCGCCTGACGAATGGGTGGCGCACGAATACGCCCGCGTCCGCCGCTTCTACGCGAAGCTGGGCATCCCGGAGCGCACCGAGATCGAATTCTTCAACGGCCCGCACACCATCAACGGCGCGGGCACTTACAAGTTTTTGCACAAACACCTGAACTGGCCGGAGCCGAGGTGAAGCCCGAGCAAGGCAAATTCGTCGAAGCTGCTGGTGACGGCACGAACTACACGCTATCCGGTAGTGGTGCGGCCATGCCGCAACTCCTCGACGAATGCGAAACGCTGGCCCTCCGCGAACATGAGTTGGCGCCAAGTCTTGCCTGGCCTGGTTTTAGCGATCACTCTGTGCTCGGGTTGTTATTCCCCCGGCATCTCTCGCGTTTTGAACGAACCGATGCCTTTGCCGCAATCGGTGCGGACCACCTTTGGCCGCGTGGGTCTGTTACCTCCGGAATCAGACCCCCGGACCAGCTTCCGTTACCCGGACAACACCGGCACGGCAATGGTCCGCGCCGCAGAAAAGACGTGGAAACATATCGACCTGGATGACGGCGCAGGTGAAATCGTCGCAGGTCTGTTCGTCTCAAGCGTCGCTGGTGTAATTGGCGGTTTCTTCACCGGACTGCCGCAACGGGAAATCGATGCCGGCGAAAAGGAATTGCACCGCGCTCTGCAGGAAGTTCCGCTCCTGCCCGGCATTCACAAACAGGTGCTGACGCTTTCGCAAACGGAGGGCAGCCCTTCGCTCATCACCGTCCCTGAACAGCTATTCGCCGAGCTGAGAGCGCAGGGCGAAACCAATAGGGATTACCGCTCCTTGAGCAAGCTGGGCATCGACAGTGTCATGGAAATCGCCGTCTATCGGCAAGCCTTCCGGGCCAACGACCGAATCAATCCACCCATGACCTTCGACACCTCCATCCATGTCTATGTCACTCGCGTTTCCGACGGCGCGACATTGTTTGTTCTCCCGCTTGACTATCGCAGTCGTAGTTACCGCTTTAAAGAGTGGGCCGCTCAGGACGCCAGGAAGTTCCGCGCAGAATTGAAGCGCATTCAGCGCGTGGATGCCATCGTCAACGCGGCGAACACCACCCTGCTGGGCGGTGGCGGCGTCGATGGGGCCATTCACCGGGCCGCTGGTCCGCAGTTGCTCAAGGAGTGTGAAGCATTGGGCGGCTGTTCCACCGGCGAGGCGAAGATTACCAAGGGTTACAACCTGCCGGCCAAATGGGTCATCCACACCGTCGGTCCGGTCTGGCGCGGCGGCGCCAATGGGGAAGACGAATTGCTGGCGAGGTGTTACCACAACAGTCTGGCGCTGGCTGAACAGCACGCCATTCGCACGATTGCCTTTCCCGCGATTAGCACGGGCGTCTATCGTTTCCCGCTGGAACGAGCGACGCGCATCGCGGTCGCGGAGGCGCGCCGCTTCCTGGACCAGTCGAAGGTTATGGAGAGGGTGATTTTCGTATGCTTTGGGAAAGAGGCGCTCCAGTGCTATCGAACGGCGACTGCGGAGAACAGCGAATGAATCGCCGGCGGTTTATCAGCGCGCTTGGAATGGCGGCGTTGGTTCCGTCTTGCGCCCGGCACAAAGAAAAACTTCGGACACGACAAGCCGGGATCGCCGCGGCGTTTGATCATGAAGTGGAAACATTCATGGCGGCGCGGAACGTCCCGGGTGGCGCGCTCGCGGTGGTGAAGGATCGCCGGCTGATTTACGCGCGTGGCTACGGCTGGGCGAATCGCGAGAAACAGATTCCCACCAGGACCGATTCCCTTTTTCGCATCGCGAGCATTTCGAAGCCCATTACGGCTGTCGCCGTGCTCAAGCTGGTTGAAGAGAGGAAACTCGACCTGGACAGCCGCGCCTTCGACATCGTGCGGCTGCCGTCGGTGCTCGAAGCGGGCCGCGTGCCCGATGCCCGCCTCGGTCAAATCACTATCCGCCAACTCCTCCAGAACAACGGGGGTTGGGATCGGGACAAAAGTTTCGACCCGATGTTCCGCGCAAAACAGATCGCGCAGAAGACGAACACTCTGCCGCCAGCGAGCGCCGCGACGGTCATTCGCTACATGCTGGGTCAGCCGCTCGATTTCGACCCCGGGACGCGTTATGCCTACTCGAACTTCGGCTATTGCGTGCTCGGCCGCGTCATCGAACAAATCTCCGGCCAGCCGTATGAGGCGTTTGTCCAGGAACAAGTGTTTGCTCCCATTGGCGTCAAGCAGGCGCGCATTGGCGCGTCGCTGGAAGGGCGTCAGGCGCCCGGAGAGGTCCGTTATTACATGGCCAACAGTTCGCAGGGCGACTGTGTGTTTCCGAATGGCCCGGAGAAAGTCCCGTGGCCCTATGGCGGTTTTCATCTGGAAGCCATGGATGCTCATGGCGGCTGGATTGCCTCGGCAGTGGATCTGGCGCGATTTGCGGCCGCGCTGGACGATCCAGCACGGAGCCCGTTGCTGAAGGCCGACACGTTGCGGGAAATGTACACGCCGCCCCCCGCGCCCGTGTCTCGAAAGAACGACGGCGCGTTGCAGGATTCCTGGTATGGCTGCGGGTGGATGGTTCGACCGGTCAATCGCGAAGGCAAAGCCAATTACTGGCACAGCGGCAGCCTGCCCGGCACCGCCGCGTTACTCGTGCGCCGCTGGGATGGCTTGAGTTGGGCCGTGCTCTTCAACCAGCGTTCCGAGGACAAAAACCTTCCTGACTCCGCCATTGACGCCGCGCTTCACCGGGCGGCGGACGCCGCTACCAAATGGCCGACACACGATTTGTTCGGTGCCGGTTGAGCATCGCGTCGCCGCCTATCGGCGCCGGGCCATCTTGGAGAGCAGGCGGAGGATTTCGATGTAGAGCCAGATGAGTGTGACCATGAGGCCAAATGCCGCATACCACTCCATGTATTTCGGCGCGCCGTGTTCGGCGCCGCGTTCGATGAAATCGAAGTCGAGCACGAGGTTCAGTGCCGCAATGACCACAACGAACAGGCTGAAGCCGATGCCGATCCAGCCGCTTTCGTGAATATAGGGAACCTGCTTTCCGAAGAATCCCAGAACGAACGAGACGAGATAGACCAGCGCGATGCCGACGGTGGCGGCCACGATTCCCAGCCGAAAATTTTCCGTGGCCCGAATCAGCCCCGAGCGATACGCCAGCAATAACCCGCAGAGCGTGCCCAGAGTCAGGGCCATCGCCTGGAAAACAATGCCGTGGAAGCGCGCTTCGTAATAGGCGGACAGCGCGCCGAGGAACAAACCCTCGAGCACGCCGTAAAGCGGCGCGATGAAAGGCGACCAGGTTTTCCTGAACGCGGTGACCAGCGCGACTACTAACCCGCCAATCAACCCGCCAAGCATCCACGGAGCCGCCGTTTGCGGGGATTGGCCGAACAGATTCCAGGTGTAGGCCGCGCCACACACGACCAGAAACAACAGGATGGCCGTTTTGGTGACCGTTCCATTGATGGTCATGCCGTCGGTGGTGGAATGCAGTTCGGTAAAGACGTTTTCTCGTAGCGTTGGATTGGCGGTTCGCATGGCTGGCTTATTGTTGGTCGCGGTGATTAAACAATCGGCTGGGAAAGGCGACAAGCGCGATGTACGCTCCCATCCGAAAAACTACGTTTTGAAGATTTTCCACCGCCGTGATACAGCGCTGCTCATGTTTTCGGCCAGCCGAAGAATTTTGAATTGCCTTTCGTGTCACATCGCTGTCGGTGTCGGCCTGTTGCTCGTTGCAAGAGCGGTCCCCGCCGTCGCCGGTGCGGCGGAGACTCCGAGCCGTTGTGAAATCTGCCAGGGACCGTTCGTTGAGAGTATCTATGTCGCGGAAGATCCCGTGCGGCGGATCAAAAAGCACATCTGCCTGGCGTGCACGAAATCAAAAGTGGTTTGTTCGGCGTGCGGTCTGGCGGCCAATCCGAAAACCCTTCGCAAGCTGGACGACGGTCGCATTCTGTGCGAGTGGGATGCCAAAGGCGCCGTGCTCAACGAAGTGGAGGCTCGCGACATTTTTCACGAGGTTAAACGCGATGTGCAGCGCCTGTTGGCCCGCTGGCCGCCACTGCCGGAGACCAACATCACCGCCTACCTCGTCAACCGCGACGATTTCATCAAGGAGTTCCACCGCAAGCCTTCGGTCGGAAACCCGGAGAAACTGCTCGGCCTGACCCACTCAACCACCGCGGACGGGACCAACTACGATCATCGCATTTACCTGCTCTCCGGCATCCTCAAGCCGCAGTTCATGGCGACCTGCGCCCATGAGTTTACCCACGCCTGGCTCAACGAACACGCCGAGAAAACGCGCACCCTGCACACGGATACCGAGGAAGGCTTCTGCGAACTCATGGCCTGGAAATACGTCGCGGCCAAAAATGACAAGGTCGAGTTGGATCGCATTCTGGAAAACGATTATACGCGCGGCCAAATTCACGCCCTGATTGCCGCCGAGCAGCGCTACCAGTTTTACCGCGTCATCGACTGGATTCACCGCGGCGAGGACAGCTGGCTGGACAAGGACAAACTGGAGCGCCTGCTGGCGTTGAAGGCGGCGCCGGATTCCGATACGCCCCTCGAACCGCTCTGGCAGCGGCCTATCGTGCCTACTCGAGTGCCCGACACTCTCGTGCTGCGCAATCTGTCGGGCACGGGCAATCGCCGCCTGGCGCTGGTCAACAACCAAACCATGGCCAGGGGCGAGGAAATGCGCGTCCGTGTGGGGCAAACCAACGTGCAGGTGCGTTGCCTCGAGATTCGCGACCGCTCGGTGCTGCTGCGCGTGAGCGGACGAGTTGAACCAGTCGAGTTGTTCCTGTCAGACGGCAAGACCGGAAAGCCGGCACCATGAACAAAGACGCTCGTCTCTTGCGTCTCGGCATTCTCGGCTGCGGGCCAATCGCTCAGATCGCTCACTTCGACGCGGCGAAGAAAGCGCGCAACGTCGAACTGACCGCCCTTTGCGATCTCGCTGACGACTTGCGTGAGCGGATGGCTGCGATGCACCAGCCGCGCTTCGCCTATCGCGACTTCGACGAAATGCTGGCGGACGACCGCATCGAAGCCGTGCTGATCGGCGTGGCGGATCAATTCCATGTCCCGCTGGCGCTCAAGGCCGTCCGCGCCGGCAAGCATGTGCTCGTCGAGAAACCGCTCGGCGTGGCCATCGAGGAATGTGAGGAACTGCGCCGCCACGTTCACGCATCAAAGCTCACGTTCCAGATTGGCAATAACCGGCGCTTCGATCCGGGTATCACCTTCGCGCGGAAATTCATTCAGGAGGAGATGGGCCAGATCATCTCGTTCAACACCTGGTATTGGGACTCCGTTTATCGCTACACGATGACGGACAACCTTCAACCCGCTCGTCACACCAGCGCCGCCGCGCTCAAGCCTGAAGGCAACCCCAAGGCCGACCAGCGCCGCTATTTTCTGCTCACCCACGGCAGCCATCTCGTGGACACGACACGCTGGCTCGGCGGTGAAATCGTCAGCGTGCGCGCGCGATTACTGGAGCGTTTCGGCGCATTCTGCTGGCACGCCCAGGTCGAGTTCGCCCATGGCGAGCTCGGCCATCTGGAGTTGACCATCCCGGCGCGCGCCGATTTCGAGGAGGGGTTCCATATCCAGGGCGAACACGGAAGCGTGAAGGGCCGCGCGTTTCTCTCGTGGTATCACAAGGCCGCCGAGGTCGAATGTTTCTCCACCAGAGATCGCGCCTACCGCCGCCCGCTTGGCGAGGACGCCCACGGCTACAAGCTGCAGCTCGAATCCTTCGCTGACACCATCCTCACCGGGGCCCCGCAGCGAGGCGCCAACATCGACGATGGCGTCCAGACAATACGCGCGTTGGCGGCCATCGCGCGCTCCACGGAAACCGGTGAATGGATGCGGTTGGCGGACGTCCGCGGCGCAGTGTAACGGGATTGGAGGCTTCGCGTTTCGCGGCGAAGAAGGTTACTTCAGCGATTCTTTCGCGACGATCTCGATGCTTTTCACCTCGACGCGTTCCAGTGGCTTGCTGTTTTCGCCGCTCGAACCACGCGCGACCGGGGCTGTGGCGATCTTTTCCAGCACGTCATCGCCGCGAATCAGGGTGCCGAACGCGGTGTACTTCTGATCCAGAAAACTCGCGTCACCGTGGCAGATGAAAAACTGGCAGCCGGCTGAATCAGGATGCTGTGAACGCGCCATCGAAATAACGCCGCGTTGATGAGGACGGTCGCTGAACTCGGCCTTGATCTTGTAGCCCGGGTCGCCAGTACCCCACATGGCCTCCTTGCTCTTGTCCTTGGTGAAGGGATCACCGCCCTGAATCATGAAGCCCTTGATGATGCGGTGGAACGCGGTGCCGTCGTAAAACTTGTCCCTCGCGAGTTTCTTGAAGTTCTCGACGGTCTTCGGCGCGACGTCAGGCCAGAATTCAAGGACCATTTCACCCTTGGTGGTGTTGATGACAGCCACTTCATTGGAAGCACTCATGGGGCAATTCCGTTATAAAAATCAGGGAAGGATTGTCGCGGACTTGATGTAGTCGAGATTTGGGAAATCCTTTTTCAGGTAGGCGTTGCCTTCCATCTGGACGCGTTGTTGATCCGGTCCCCGTCCGTTAGGCGGAGAGTCGCCATACTCTCCATTGATCTTGTCCACAACATCCATTCCTTCGGTCACTTTGCCGAACGACGGGAAGCCCATTGGGTCCAAACGCTTATTGTCGCCAAAATTGATGAACAACTGGGTGGTACGCGTGTTCGGGCCGGCCTTGGCGAAGGTGATGGCGCCGCGCGCGTTGCTGCTTTTGACCGGATCGTCGGGAATGTTCGATCCGCGCCACGCCGCCGAAACCTTCGGATCACCGTGGATGCCGAACTGGCACATGAAACCCGGAACGACCCGAAAGAAAGCGACGTCCTTGAAATAGCCGGAGCGGACGAGATTATAGAAGCGATCCGCGCCATTGGGGGCCAGGGCACGGGTTACCTCGACCGTGAACTTGCCCTTGGTGGTGTCGAATTGCGCCTTGAAGGTTTCGGGCGCCTTTTCCTTGAGCTTGGCGGGATTGTCAAAACTGGGCGCCGCCGGAGCCTCTTTCTTTTCGTCCGCCGCGAGGCAACTGACCGCCCCGCCAATGGTGATCGCTGTGACGCAGGTCAGCAAAAGATTTTTCATAGCGGCGGAGATGTTTCACAGGAAGGAGCCGACTGTCACGCACAAAGCAGGGCCGAAGTGTTGTCCCTGAATCCTTAGCCAGCGTTTAGAGCGTGGTAAAAACGCGTTCTCGAATTGCGGAATTCTCTGCACTGGATATTGGAGGGGCTTGCGGCGGATCGCGTCGGGGTCGCCAAGGCGCGGCAGG
>Ga0187893_10008077_pt1 | contig 16823 bp, 6 predicted proteins | sample MA1701074metaG_FD_139574 | JGI IMG/M metagenome (GOLD analysis project Ga0187893, IMG submission 139574) | White microbial mat communities from a basaltic lava cave in the Kipuka Kanohina Cave System on the Island of Hawaii, USA - MA170107-4 metaG ...
GCATTGGTTGGATGTAGCGCGGTTCGCCGAGAGCACCGGCTTCGAGGACGACGTGACGCGTCCCAATGCTTGGCGCTATCGCGACTACGTGATCAAGTCGCTAAACACCGACAAGCCGTATGACCGGTTCGTGCAGGAGCAGATCGCCGGCGACGAATTGTGGCCTGAGGACTTCGACGCGCGCATCGCCACCGCGTTCAACCGCCACTATCCGGAAGAGGGCAACAACAAGGATCTGCTGTTGGCCCGGCAGGAGATGCTGCACGACATAACGTCGGTGACCGGCGCGGCGTTCCTCGGGTTGACGTTCGAGTGCGCGCGCTGCCACAACCACAAATTCGATCCGATCCTTCAGCGCGACTATTACAAGTTGCAGGCGTTTTTCGCAAACGTCAATCACGACGACCGGTTCCCGCTGGTCTCCGGCGAAGCGCTGCGCGAGTACTCGCAGCGCATGGGCGAGTGGGAAGCCAAGACGCAGCCGATCTGGGACGAGATGTCGGTGCTGCTGATGCCCAAGCGCAACTTTACTCCGGCGCAGTTGCTGGAGCGCTATCCGGACTACGCGGTGGAAGCGGTCAAGACGCCCGAATCGAAGCGGACGCCGCTGCAGGAGTGGATGGTCTATCTGCTCGCCACCAAGACGTGCGGCACCTGCCCGCTTCGCCCCAAGCCGCATGCCGATCCGCTATTCCGGAACGTGGTGAACAAGCTCACCGGTGCGGAGAAGAAGCGGTTCGAAGAGCTGGAGGTGGAACTCGCCAAGTATGCCTCGCTCAAGCCGCCGGAAGTTCCGCGCGGCGTCGGCATCATCGACGTGGGCGCGAAGGCTCCGCCTACGCACGTGCTGGGCGTGGGCATGTATACCTCTCCGGGCGAAGAAGTGCAGCCCGGCTTCCTCAGCATTCTGGACGATCGGCCCGCCACGATCAATCCGATGGCGAAGAACAGCACAGGCCGACGCACCGCGCTCGCCAACTGGCTCACCAATCCATCGAACCCTCTCACCGCGCGGGTGATGGTGAACCGCGTCTGGCATCATCACTTCGGCTCCGGCATGGTGGCCCCGCCTGGCGAGTTCGGGGTTATGGGCGCGCGGCCGACGCATCCCGACTTGATCGGTTGGCTGACCTCGGACTTCACCGCGAATGGCTGGAGCCTGAAGCGGCTGCACCGCCTCATCATGTCCTCGAGCGCGTACCGGCAGAGTTCCCAGCAGCGTGACGCCGCACGCGAGATCGATCCGGACAACAAGCTGCTGTGGCGCTATCCTCCGCAGCGGCTGGAAGCGGAAGCGATTCGCGACACCGCGCTTGCTGTCTCGGGCCTGTTGAACGGCGCGACGGGCGGGCCCAGCGTATTCCCGCCGCTGCCCGCCAACATGCCGAAGCCGGTGGGTGGCTGGGATCTCAACAAGGATACGGCGCAACACCATCGCCGCAGCGTCTACATCTTCGTCCGCCGTAACGATCCTTATCCGATGCTGAACGCGATCGACTTCCCGGACTCGCACGAGACATGCTCGCGCCGCAACCGCACCACCACAGCGCCACAGGCACTGACATTGCTCAACAGTCCGCTGATGGCGGACTGGGCGCGCCACTTCGCCGCGCGCTTGAAGGACCAGGAGACAGCGCGACAGGTGAAAGCGGCATATCTGCTTGCGTATGCGCGGCTGCCCGAACCGGGCGAAATCGACACGACCATGACGTTCCTGGCGAGCCAGACAAAGGTCGCCAGTCCGGCTGACGCGCTCGCCGACTTCTGCTTGATGCTGATGAACTCCAACGAGTTTGTCTACAGGTTCTGATGCGATGATGACCACCAACTCCCACCCGCGATCCAGACGCCGGTTTCTGTCGAGTGCCGCCAGCGGGCTGGGCGCTCTGGCGTTAGCCGATCTCGTGTCGGCGAAGCAGCCTCATCATAAGCCGCGCGCGAAGTCGGTCATCTGGCTGTTCATGGAGGGCGGGCCCAGCCACATCGATCTGTTCGACCCGAAACCAGAGCTCGACAAGCTAGCCGGTCAGTTGACGCCGCCTTCGTTCAAGCTGCCGGTGACAAGCGCCACCGGTTCGCATCGCATGCCGCTGGTGGGAACGCGACGTCAGTGGAAGCAGCACGGACAAAGCGGGCTCTGGGTTTCGGATTGGTACCCGCACATCGCCGCGCAAGTGGACAAGCTCGCGATCATCCGCTCCTGCTGGGCAGACGGGCTGAATCACGTCGGCTCGGTGCGGCAGATGAACACCGGATCGATTCTTGCGGGGCGGCCTTCGCTCGGCGCGTGGACCACCTATGGGCTGGGCGAGGCCAATCGCAACCTGCCGTCCTTCGTGGTGCTCACCGACGACAAGGTGGTGCGCGGTGGCCCCACCAACTGGAGCTCTGGTTTCCTGCCAGCCACGTATCAAGGAACGCAGTTCCAAAAGGAAGGTCCTCCAATTGCCGACCTCGTTCCTCCATCGGACGTCACCGATCAGCGGCAGCGCGGGCGGCTCGATCTGCTTCGTGCGCTGAACAGGCAGCACACCGAGCGCTGGCCGGGTGAGGACGAGCTGGACGCACGCATGCAGAGCTACGAGCTTGCCTATCGCATGCAGGGCGCCGCGCCGGAGGCCGTGGATCTCAGCAAGGAGACGGAAGCCACGCGGCAGCTTTACGGCATGGACGACAAGGCGACGACGCGCTTCGGAACCAATTGCCTGCTCGCGAGGCGGCTAGTGGAACGCGGCGTCCGGTTCGTCGAGGTCTACTGCGGTAGCGGCAGCGGTTGGGACGCTCACACCGGGCTCGAAGAGAACCACACCAAGTGGTGCCGCGTGTCGGACAAGCCCATCGCCGGGTTGCTCGCCGACCTCGAGTCACGCGGGCTATTGCAGGAGACGCTCGTGGTATGGGGCGGTGAGTTCGGCCGCACTCCCTTCACCGACACCAACTCCAGCGGCGGCGGCGCGCAGTACGGCCGCGATCACAATCCGTGGGGCTTCACCATGTGGATGGCGGGCGCCGGCATCAAGGGCGGCCAGGCGATTGGCACTACCGACGCGATCGGCTTCCGCGCGGTGGATCAGCCCTATCATGTGCATGACCTCCACGCCACCGTCCTGCATCTGCTGGGGCTCAATCATCTCAAGGTGACATACCTGCACAACGGCCGGTTTGAACGGCCGACCGTCAACGGCGGTCAGCTCATTATGGATGCTTTGGCCTGAGCCTCATCATCCTCGACGTCACGCTCGTCAACATCCTTTTCACCGTCTCCGATAACTGCCTTTACGGCGCCGGGCCGCTTCAAATGGACTTTGCCGATTTCGGCCGCCGGGCCTCGCAAGTGGCATGACACGATGCGCTCTCACGAAAGTGCGTACGACGCGTCTCAGTAATCGAACATCTCGGCGTCACCCTCTCGGCGGGATTACTGGGGTGGCCGAGTACGAGGGCCGGCTCGGCGAGTTCGTCGTTGTTCATTGGGTGTATAGTTCAGCGGTGTAGAGGAAAGGGCGAGGTTGCGATCACAGTGCTGGCATGAGCGACTGAGGCTGCAGCGCGAGAATGCCGAGGCTTTTCTCAACGGGGTGCGAGTCTTCCAGGCTACGACTCCCGAAGGTATGAAGAGGATCCCTGCGCTTATCGCGAGGGCGGAGAGCGGGACGGGCGGCTTCAGCGGCAAGCCGCGGGGCTTAGCCTAGCCTCAGAACTCCTATAGTAGCCCGGCGCGCAGTGTTCGACCCGGTTAAGATCGGTCGGCTGCGCGCGGGCAAGGATGCACCACTATGGGCACGTCGAGCCGAGGTTCAGTTCATAAAACATATTCCGTAAGCTATGTTGTATATGTGATGCGGCTACCTGTGGCATCCAATTGTGCAAGTCTCATTACCTGAAGGAGGTCGGATGGGGGCTCCAGTGCCGGTTCGAGGCCTTTCAATGTTAGCCCCGTTTTTCGAACGCACCTTACGGAGGAACTCTTTGTTAAATAAGGACTTTTACGAACTTGTACAACCGCGTCCTTTTGACGAACTGGCGGGAGGCGCTGGGGAAATGAGCTTTGGGTTGGCATGATGCTTGGGGCCGTACGAGCGCCAAGTGGGGATGGGGGATGGGTGAGGTGTGCAAAGCTCGCGACGTTGAGGCGGCGCCGGCGCTACCTGCCAAGCCTACGGCTTCAGTGCCGATGCCAGCCAATCGGCCGGGCCGACGGGCGCGGCCTCGATTCGGAGGCGTACCACTGCTCCAGAGCGCCGGTACGCTTCCCGGGCCGCGGCAAACTCCGTCTCCAACTCGCTCGCGGTCAATACTTCGTTGCGGCCGTTCACCGGAGCATTCAGCAGCAGCAGCCGGGGCGCAAGGGCGACTGCGATATCGGCGACGTCGGCCACCCGCAGAATCCCATGGACGATGGCGTCGGCCGGGGTGTAGGTGAAGGCGTCATCGAGAACCGAGATATAACTGCCAAGTCCGCGCTGCGCGGCAACCACGGGCACGTCCTCGTAAAGGGCGCCCAGCAGCGCTAGCAACGCTCCCATCGGCTCGGAGTGGTATTGGATCTGAGGACCGCTCTCCAATTCCAATTCGTCGAGCAGCAGCGGACCGTTGGCCGGCGCAAAGCCATCTCCCCACACTGCGACGCGGCGCGGATCGAACTCGGGCCTGCTTCTGACGTAGCGGAGAACCGCGCGCAGGTCCTTGAGCCTGGCACCGAGCAGGGTGTTCCCCAGCGCCAACTCCATTTCGCTAAGACCGCTGCCTACGTTCTGCCAGTCGGGCTCTGGCGCCGTTTCTCCAGTGCCGCGTAGGTCAGGTAGGCAGACTGCCACACCTTTGCTAATCAGCTTTCTGATCTCTTCCCCGCGACCCGTCAGAAAGCGATCCTTACCGCCGGTTGTGATCCCGACAACAATTGGTACCGGGGCCGAGCCTGCCGGCCGGAGCACCAGCATCGGAATCCGGATCCCTTCCTCAACCTGCAGAGCCAGCGCTTCCACCCGGATTTCTGCCAGGTCTCGCGTCCACCGATGCTCGATCTTCCCGGCGCCACGCGGTTCGATGTCGCCCAGCTTTCCTTCAAGTTCCTTGCGAAGATCCCCACGTTCGCGCCGCGCAGTTTCGAGAAGCTGTCTCCCGCGATCCTTAGCCACCTGGTGTAGGAGCCTTCGGGGAAGCTTCGACGAAAGGGCCGGCGTGATAGAAATCAGTTCGCTGGCGGGCCTGCGGCGCTTCGCTTCCTGCTGGCGCGCCTCCTCTCGATATGGGTTCACCGAGAGCTCCGAATCCGGAAGAATCGCCAGGTCGGCCGCCGATGGCATCGGAATTCCGAACCATCTCAGCAAGATGGGGTGCAATTCGGCGCGCTGCTGCGGGCCGACACTGAAACAGTGGCTTACCCGTTCGATGCTCAGGCGGATCAGTCCGTAGGCTTGGATGGTGGCGAGGTTGTCCTGCGCACCGTATAGCTCCCAGATCTTCTTCCCGCGTTCCCAGGCATCCACCCAAAGGTCGGGGTAATCAGGCTCGGCGGCGCCTTCCCACCCGAACTCAAAAGCCCTGACATAACGGCGGGGCGCTACCGAAGCCGTGACGAAAGACATGTTGATCTGGCCGGTGAGTTCACCGGGAAAATCGGCATCCAGGCGGACGCGACCGTGATCGTAATTGTAAGGAATGACGGCCGCTATCCGCTCGTCTAGTGCTGCTGCCACCGCCGCGGGTTCATTCCCGCCGGCAACAGCGCCGATCATGATAATCCTGTTGCGGTCGATGTCCGGCGTCTCTTGAAGCACGTCCACTGCGCGAATGAGATCCCACGCCATCCAGCCGATGAAGCTGTCCCCGATCAGGCCTAGTTGTTGGCGGAACGTGAATCGCGAAGCGTACGCCTGCCGGTTCCAGGGCGTCGTCTCCACCCTCTCACCGAACCCCAGCCTCTCCGGGATCAGAACAGCGCACCCGGTGCGAGCCCACATCTCTCCCATGTCGTGCAGCTCGCCCTGGGTCTTCGGGTAGTGGAAGCTGTGCATGATCACGATCGCGGGCATTAGCCCTGAGTAGGCTTCCGGACGATAGAGGTTGGCGGATACGTAGAAGCCAGGGCGACTTTGGTAGACCAGGTTCTCCAGCCGATAGCCCTTGCCTCTATACGTCGCACTCACACGGACGTCCAGTGACGGGCGTTCCGCCGGGAACTCGCCCGCGCTCTGCCGGAGACGGCTCAGGCGCTCCTCGCGAAAGCGCTCCCAGTCTACCCGTGAGCGCACCGAATCCCAAGCTCGCCGCTCTTCGACCACTGCCTGTTCGACGCGTTTCTGCTGGTGGGCACGAACCATGCTTCGTACAACGAGGCGGTGGCGATTGAAGTCCGTCCAGACACGCGAGTCCAGCGCTTCCAACCCGGAGGGTTGTGCCAAAACGGGTATCTTTGCCACCTGCGATGGAGGATCGCTGCGGAGTTTCATTCGGCGGTACCGGATCGGTCCGTACAGGGTCTCGGAGCCGACAGGCGGAAGCGCGCTGATTTCCGCCGGTTCCCCGGAGCGCGGAGCCCGGTATCTCGAGATCAGCACCCGCCACTCGGCCGGAAGCGCAGTTGCGCCGAGAGCTTCGGCGCAATGCTTCAGCGGTACGTTGAGGCGCACGATCCAGGCGCCTTGTTCGACGCGCGTGCGGACATGAATGTCGGCGTTCCAGTCGGTACCGCCGCTACGGACCGTGTGGAGACCTCGAACCCGCCGGTCGCGAATTGCGCCCACGGGGTTGACGAGGATCTCGAGGAACGACGCGGCATCGGTCGCAAGCCGGATCGCGATGTGATCACCGGAATCGATGGCAGAGTCCCGGCCGCCGGTGTTTGCAACCAATGGTCGCGTCTCCGTGGCCCGGATCAGGAAGGCCAATGTGAGTCCGTCATGCGCCCATTTGACCTCGGTGGCATACCGCGGGGCACGGGGATACGGTTCATTGCGGGGCAGCGTGAATGTCGGTATTGTCTTCCATGCTGGATCGCTCCAGGTGGGCGTCGAGGGATTGAGGTAGTCCGGCATTTCTGGGAGTTGCGACAGCCGCCCGACCTCTAGCGGCGGATCGGTGTTGCCGAGCAGCGGCGGACGGAAGTCGGGCACAGCGTTTTCCGAAGCCTTGAGGGCGACGGTGGTAAAGGAGCCCCGCGTTGGCCAGAACCACTGCAACTCCGGTGAAAGCTGCCTCCGCGACCTGATGCGAATCGCCTGAATGCGAGTCTCCCCAGCCAAACCCAACTCTTCGAAAGGGAGGGCAGCTTCGATAGTCCATCCCTTCGCGTCGACAATGGCGGCGGCGCGGACTTGCACCGAACTGAACGGCTTTCCATCACGTTCCAGGCGGTACGCGCCCCAAGGGTTGATCGCAAGCTTCAGGGTCTGGCTGGAAGACTGCAGCACATACTCGACACGATCCTCGACCGGCGGCGATTCCAGAGCGTCCCTTTCCCATTCCGGATTACGGCCGAATGACCGCGCCAACACCTTGCCCTTCTCTTCTGGCAGCCGGGCGGCGAGACAAAGATGGATGCCACAAAGGCCGATCCGTACCTCTCCACCCGTTTCGGGTGGGACGCCTTCTTCGGCTGGGATAAAGGGTTGCGCCCGCGCGGCTAGCCAGAAATCGTCAGAAAGCGATCCATCGATGGTCGGAACTGGCTGCGCAGCCGCCATGCTCGCGACGATCAGGGTCGCCGACACCACCGTTTGATGCGCCTTGAGCAAGCGGCGCAACCAGCACGTTCTTCCAAGCAGGGCCATGCGGCTCGTCAGAACCGCACCTTCAACCCGAACTGAAGGATCCGCGGACTCAACGCGCTCGTGATGCGGCCGTAGGTGCCCGAAGTCAGGCTTGCGGCGGGCAGTGCGAAATTCGGCCGGTTAAATAGGTTGAAGGACTCGGCCCGGAACTGGAGTTGAAGTTGCTCCCGAATCGAGATATCCTTCACCAACGAAAGATCTACCTGCGCCAGCCCAGGGCCGATCAGGATATTGCGGCCCGCAGCGCCGAAGGTTCCTTCTCTGTTCTGTGCGAACGCCCGGATGTTGAACCACTCGCGCAGCGGATCGCGGCTTGGGTCGCGAGTCGGATCGCCGATGATATCCGGGCGGTCCGCGCCGACCCCGGAGAGCGAGTTATCCTGGCCGCTGGTAACTGTGAACGGCTGTCCGGTTTGCAGGCTCAGCACGCCATTGATATTCCATCGGTCGAGGATTGATTGGCCAAACTTCGATTGCACGCCTGAGCGCGGCAGTTCCCACAGCCAGGAAGCGACGAAACGATGGGTATGGTGGAAGTCGGAAAGGCCGCGGTTGTGGCGCCAGTCAAATGGATTGGCATAGCTCGGCCAGAGCGTTCCTCCACCAGACCCGTAATCGATCGACTTGCCCAAAGTGTAGTTGGCCAGCAAGGTGAAGCCGGCACTGAACCGCTTGTCCAGTGTTAATTGCAAGGAATTGAAGTTCGAGTTCCCGGAGCTCGAAATCATCAGGACATCAGAAAAAGCCGGCGCGAATGGCTGGCGTTCGGCAAGATTGTTTCTGGTGGATCGGCCAGGAATGTAGACCGCGGCGTTGCCTTGCCATCCCTGAAGCAAGGCGGTTCCTTTCGAGCCAGCGTAGGCAGCTCGCACGGTCCAGTTGCTGCGAAGCTCCCGTTCGATCGTAAAGTGCCAGCTCTGTATGTATGAGGTCTTGAATCGATCCGGGTAAGTGGCCGTGATCAGGCCGTTCGGAAACACCACGTCGCGGGGCGGCGGAGTCGGCAACGGGAATGGATTCTTCCCGGCATAGGGGTCGTCAAATGGACCCGGCGCCGGCCGGAGGTCCAATCGAAGGCCGTGTGGCGGTGAGTTCGAGAATCGATTGTGGATGGCGCTCATCATCGCGGAGTCGAAGAAGATCCCATAGCCGCTACGAATGCTCGTTTTTGTATCGCCGAACGGCGCCCAGGCAAAACCAACGCGAGGAGCAAGATTCCAGATACTTGATTCGGTGCCGCCCCGTGGCACGCCGGGATCGCCGGGGAAGCGAAGTCCTTCCGGGGCGTTCACGTAGACCTGGCTTTTCCCCGATCCTGGCCGGAAGAGGCTGACACGGTTTGCCGCATCCACATACGGCAGGTAAGGCTCAAAACGGACGCCGAGGTTGAGCTTGAATCCCGGCGTGATACGGATGTTGTCCTGGAAGAAAGCATTGTACTCATCCTTTTGGAGCTCTGCTCTCTCCCCGTATGCACTCTGGCGCAATCGCGATGGCAAGCCGAGGAAGAAATCCGATACTCCGTAGCCGGTGAAATTCCCTTCGAAGTTGATGGAAGGATCCATCAGGAAGCGATAGAACTTGTCCAGGATCTGGCGGCGGAACTCGAATCCCATGCTCATCTCATGCCTCCCGGTCGTGCGCCGGAACGTGTCGAATATTGTGTAGGCGTGAGGCGACGTGACGATCTTCTCGGTTACGGAAGCGGAAAAGGAGCCAGTCACTCCGAGAACGAAGTTGTGGTACGGCGCGTCGGTATGGATGTTCCGCATTCCTAGATCGTTGAAACCGAGTTTCCAAACCGGCTCCCCGAGGTCGGTCCTGCGGTTCACCGAAAACTGGAGCTGGTTCAGGGTGGTCGGGCTGAAAACATGGGTATGCGTGACCTCGACATTGTGGTTCGGCGTCACGCGATCAAGCTGAGCCGCGAAGACGAGCGGAGTGTCGAAAGCAGGTTGGTGGAAGTAGTTGTAAAGGTACCGGCCGCTCAGGGTGTCGTTGGTCCCGAAGCTGTGATCCATTCTTAAGGTTATCTGCCGCAACTGATTATCTCCAGGCACCGAATAGCGAAGCAGACCTGTGTCGGGTTCGGTGGGAAGCGGGATCAGCCGGTCCAGCACATTTCGCGTGACTACGTTCATCCGCGCGATCGGGATCATGTTGCCAGGGAACGGCGCCCGCGACAGCGGATCCGTAATTGCCGCGCTCCGGGCCGAGAAGTCCCCACGCCGTTGTCTTTCCGTGAGCACGACTTGGCTGGCGTCGGAAGGCCGCTGGACGTTTCGCGTCTCCTGGACCGACAAGAAGAAGAACGTGCGGTCCCGGCCGTTGTAGAACTTTGGAATATATACCGGTCCTCCGACCGTTCCACCGAATTGGTTTCGCTTCAATCCGTCGGTGGTCGTCGCGAAATAATTACGGGCGTTGGCTGCTTCATTGCGGTGAAACTCGAACAGCGACCCGTGCAATTGATTGGTTCCGGATTTGGTGATGGCGTTTACGATGGCGCCGCCATTGCGTCCGAACTCGGCGCTGAAATTGCTCGTCTGGACGCTGAACTCCTGCAAGGCATCAGGGTTGGGCAAAGCCAGCGCGACATTTGTATAAGTGTCGTTATGGAACGCGCCGTCGAGAGCATAGTTAATCATGTTTCCCCGGGTACCGTTGGCTGCGAAACCGGGTTGCTCGACGCCGCGGCCCGAACCTCCCTGGCGCAGGCCGCTAGTATCCGTGGTGGCATAGATGCCTGGCATCAGCGCCACAAGCTGCGTGGCGTCTCGACCGTTTAACGGCAATTCGCGAATCCGCCGCTCGTCAACCACGGCCTTCAGGGTGGCCGTCTGGGTATCCACGGCGGAGACTGCCGCCGTGACCTCAACGGTCTCCGAAACGGTTCCCACTTCCATGACGAAATCGACCTGAGCCGCCTGGTCGACTTCCAGATTGACGCCCGCCCGCGCCATGGGCCGGAAGCCTTCCTTGCGCACGGTGATACGGTAGCGCCCGGGCTGCAGAAACGGCACCGCATAATAGCCGAGTTCGTTGGTTGCAGTTTCTCGCGCGATTCGCGTCTCCTCGTTGACGACGCTTACTGTTGCCCTCGGTACTACGGCGGTGCTGGAGTCGGTGACCCTGCCGCTGAGCTGCGTGTTCCTCTGGCCATATAAGCTGGCAGCGCAGGCGGCCAAGTAGAAGCTGAGCAGCCCCGTGGTGCGAAAAGTCATGGCGCCCTCCTGGACTATGGATCGCAAACGGTTGAGCGGGAATTTCCAATTTGGCATCCAGTATACCCCCGATCACGTCGGTTGGGGCTGTTGCTCAATGTCTCCTATCCCACACCAAACTCATAAGCCGACGGACCAGCTACCTGTTTGCCCGATGCCGCCGTATAGCAAGCCCCGCTTAAGCAGTCACTTTATGTTTGCGTGCTCATATTTTACGCCTCTTGTTTTGAAGTGTTGCGTTCATCTTCTGCTAGGTCGTTGTCCTTAGAGCCAAAGCCGACGATATTCGCGGCGGTCATCCGGGTCGAACCCGATGTCCAACTTCGCATATTGGATGTCGCGGATAAAGGGTGAACGTTCGTGTCAGGGCTTGCTGTTGGAGGATTTTCGAGTGAGTGAATTCGGCTTGCGAAGTTTTCGCTGGATTGCGACCATGACGCCCTCGGGCCATCTCCGCCAGAGAGTGCGCATAGATAAGCGGAGAATCATCGTTTCTCTGCCGCCATCAGTCACGATTCTGACATTATGTCCGCCTGACACTACCAAGAGCCAACTTGATCTTGACGCCTTCCGCACACCTGCCATACTTTGATCAACGTTAATCAATCAGTAAGGAGTCATCTTCCTTGAGAAAATCCTCAACTATCGTGGTCAACCACCTTCCCAATTACCAAAGCCCGTATCAACCTCGGTCAACTCGCCAAGGGCCCGATTGCGCATTCTGGCGCATTCGAGCTCGGTTTCCATGATGAAGTAGTCGGTTTCATCCGGAGGACGGCGCGAGAGGGGAGTTCCTTTTGTCATTTGGCGATCTGAGTGAGCGGAGGCGCTTCGTGGGTGATAGCGGGGAAGTCTGGTCGCGGAGAGCACGATTGGTTTGTAACGCCGCCAGCTCGAGGGCAGCCTTATAAAAGGCGCGCCCGAAGCGGGCCTCGTGGCGTGCGTCGTAGCCTGCCGCATAGCCGCGAATGTATCACAGCTTGGTATACACTGGCGCAAGCGATGAGGAAAGCTATGAGACGAAGAACCTTCTTTCAAGCCGGCGCCGCTGCCTTCCTACACGCGGCGGAAATCCCGTCGAAGCTGGTGGTGCTCACGTTCGACGACGCGGTGAAGTCGCACCGGACCTTCGTCGCGCCACTCTTGAAAGAAATGGGATTCGGCGCCACCTTCTTTGTCACGCATCTCTGGATGGAGGACTCGGAGTACTTCATGAACTGGCGTGAGATCGCCGAGATTCATGCAATGGGTTTCGAGATCGGCAATCACTCCTGGACTCACGCGGATTTCTCGGTGTCCCGGAATGCCGCGAGGCTCGCTGGCGAACTAGCGCTGGTCGAGAACGAATTGAAGAAAGTCGGTGTACCGAAGCCGGTGAGCTTCGCCTATAGCGGAAACTTCTTCGGCCCCGAGGCGCTGAGAGTCCTTCGAGAAAGCGGGTACCGGCTGGCTCGGCGCGGGGCATCGCCGGAAGTACAGTACGGCACCTTGCAGGTGGGCCCGGCGTTCGATCCGCGCCGCCACGATCCACTGCTGATTCCCACTACGGGCGACGCTTATCCGGCATGGACTCGGGAGCACTTTGCCACAGTGCTTTCGCAAGCGAAATCAGGACAGGCTATTGTGCTGCAGTTCCACGGCGTTCCAGATGTGAAGCATCCGTGGGTTCACACGCCTCCCCAGTCCTTCAGATCATACATGTCGCATTTGAAGGATCACGGATATCGCTGCATAGGATTGCGCGACCTCGAACCCTATTTCGATATTGCGAAGGCACCCCCAGATCCGTTGACCAAAGCAAGGTACCGGTCTCGCGCACAGGTGGCTTTACCAGTTGAGCAGTCGGCGACGCGCGCCGATCAGAAATACTGGCTGGAAAACATGCTGGCGTCGCATCAGTATACGGCTGCTGAAGTGGCGCAGGTATTTGGCTGGACCGAGGCGGAGGCTTCTGTCGCCGTCCAGCAAGTTCGGCCGGCACCGCGCACTTCCGAAGTGCGAGTGGGACCTTATCCGGGAGGCAGGCCGCTGCGGATTGGCTTTCGGGAAGGAGCAATCGATCCGATGCGTGGGACGAAGGCAAGCGTGTTCCTGCCATGGTCGCCGCAAGAATACGTCGTGATCGACCTTCCAGAAGCGATCTTCAGCAACCTTGGCTTGTTGTTCCTGGCGCACACGCATATCCCAACCATCTGGAACGATCAGAACAAGGTCATCGAGAATGTCGATTGGAAGCGGCTACCGGACGGTAGCTTGTGGTCGGAGTGGCGGCTGCCGAACGGCGTCCGGTTTGGTGCGGCGATCCTGGCCAAGCAAAATGAGGTCGGTATGGAGTTGTGGTTACACAACGGTACAGATCACCCGTTGACCCGCCTCCGTACGCAGATCTGTGTGTTGCTAAAGGGAGCCCCGAGTTTCAATGCGCAGACCACCGAAAACAAAGTCTTCGGCAAGATTAGCGCGGCGGTGCGGTCTGGAACTGGGAATCGATGGATCCTCACCGAGTGGGAGCGTTGTGGGCGCACGTGGGGAAACGCTCAGTGTCCGTGCCTGCACTCCGATCCAGTCCTACCCGACTGCCCAGCGGGGCAAACCGTGCGCGTCGCAGGACGCCTGTGGTTCGGCGAAGGCGAGCGGTCGCCGATTGCGTAGGATTCACCGGTTCACCCAACCCTTTCCCTCCGACTGGCGGAACACTGTCAGTGCCTGTCTTTCCAGTAGCATGCGGGTGGGAAGTGCGCTTGCGGAGAATGATTTAACCGTCCGAATTCGCGGGCGCGAGCTGCCGATTCCGGATTCCAAATTTTGCTCGGTTCTGAGGATCGGGATTAAAACATGAGACCGTTACAGCCAGCAAGGCTATCCAAGGTCGTGAGGATCTTCGGCTGGTTATTCCTCTCTTACATAACTTGCTGGGTTGCCAATGGGATTGAGGATACTCTGCCGCTCATTTTCGATGCTTCGTGGAGTCGGACTCTAGGGATTCTCGTTGCCGACCAGGTTCTCCTTGCATTTCCTAAACTCTGGAAGTCCGACTCTTGCGCTCCGGGTAAGCGTTGCATTGTGCATCTAGGCCATAGTTTGGCTCTCTCTTGGTCGTCACCTGGTCGGCGCGGGGATTCCTGATCGTCTGGCTGTTTTACCGGATATCGCGCCGAGCCCTGATCCCGGTCGTTTTCGGTTCGGAGCGAATTTCCATCGACCATGGTCTCACCTTCGCCACAGCCCTCGTCGTTTCCGTAATTGGCTTGCGGCGACAGTCCACCGGCGAAACGCTTCGGGCGCGCTGGGTCGGGATGATCGAACGATTCGTCTTGCCTCTCACCATGACTCAGGCATTGCAGTACCTGGGACCAGGAGCCCGGCATTGTGTTCCGCACCAGGGAGATTGCGGGATTTGAAGTGGCATTGCTAAGCGCCGCAGTTGCGCTGGCATTATCACTCGTCGCGGCTGTTTTCCGGACAAGTCGCTACCGCTTCCAATGGTAGTGGGCTACCGTCATCCCACTACCTAATATCCGGCACGCGACGATTTGTTACCGAATTCGATACCAAAGACCGATCCCATCGAAGGTTATACACCGCGGCCCCATCTCCCCGGGCGCGCGATTCAAACTCGTTGATTTCGCGACCGCGAAATCGGGTGAAAGGTCGGTTCCGAACACGTCTCAGGCCTAAAAGCGCCACCGCCGTTCGAAGCTTGATCGTTAAACCTAATGACTGTGATGTAGCACTGTGGAACGTCGCGAACGCGTAAAGGCGCCGATTCAGATGGCTCCCCATCCTGTACCACTATCGAACCGCCGCAGCATAACCCAAGGCTTGCTCGAACCGACCAAAGTCATTCCCGATAAGCGCGTTCGAAAGCCAACGTTCACCAAACTGCTCGGACTGATCTCGCCCAGCGTGAAGGAAGTCAAGTTCACCGCCTATTCGAGCAGCTTTCATGAATCAGAGGGCAGTATGAAGCCGTATCCAAGAAGCCACGAATGTCCGCATCGAGTACCCAGTTCACCCGCTTCCGCTGGATCCCCACAGTCAGTGCGTCGAGCGCCTGATGCGGGCTGCGACCTGGCCGAAATCCGTAGGAAAAGCCTTTGAAGTCGCCCTCATAAATCTGGTTGAGGATCGTCACCACAGCCTGTTGAACAACTTTGTCCTCCAGCGCTGCGATGCCCAACGGACGTTGCCGCCCGTCGGCCTTCGGTATATAGACTCGTCTCGACGGCCGTGCCCGATACGCTCCACGGTGCACCCGGCTGTGAAGATCGGATAGTCGTCCTTCCAGCCCGGTTTCATACTCCTGCCACGTCTCTCCATGGACTCCGGGCGATGCTTGCCGCTTCAGTGCGAAAAAGCTGTCCCGGAGCAAATTCAAGCTCAGATGGTGGAGTAGGGCGGTAAACCGTTCCTGCTTCCTTGCCGATGCTGCTTGTCGCACACCGCCCAATCCCTTTGACATGCGTTTCCCGCTCTGCGTCGGGCACATGTGCGATTGAACGATGTTCTCCTCAGTCTGTGCCCTTCCCTCCCCGACCTCCGCCGAAGGTTCCCCTTGTTCGACCGGCTCAGTGGTACTACGGGCACAGTCCGACTTCTCCTGAACGGCTACGGCCGCGTTATGGTTTATGGCCTTTACGGACCGGTCTTGCTGCAACAGACAAGACGTACAGGAGACCTCCCGGTTCTCGTGCATGTTGTTTCTCAGCGTGCGCGGGTTCTAAGACTACGCAGGACCCAGCAACCACTCGCGTCTAACGCGGCTGCCGTATTGCCTTCCTCCTCTCGGAATGGAGTCGGCATCCTGTTCCATCGGATTTCGAAGCTCAATAGCCCGGCCCACTGGTACCTCTGTCTACGCTTCGGTTCGCACCTCGCGATGTACCCCGCAAGACTCGAGGCCAGAATGGATTCGCTGTTCTCCTTTCCTGTAGGGCTCTTTCATCCCCTACAACATGCCGGTCTATCCCGGCGCACTCCCAGTGGCCGACGATCCGCTCGCAGATCCGAACTGCCTTCCCAACTGCACCGCTGGCGCCCTGAAATTCTTCCGATCCGTAGGTTTACGAGGGCGGGCACGAGGCGCCGGCGGCACAAGGCATTTGCTCAACAGAAAACCAGACACGCTAACGAGCGTGTCTGGTGCCATCAGTACTCCGATGGCAGGAGCTTACTTATCCTTCTCATCATTCCCCGTCTGAGTCCTAGCAGTACGGCCCCCCCGGCCTCCCCTCACCAGCTCGAGTGGAACGCCGCCGCTGCGCCCCGCTGCCGCTTCACCGCTCCCGGGCGGTATCGGCTGCGGGACTAGGGTGTCCACGGCCTTGATCATAGCCGCGGCGGTGTCGTCAAAGGACTTCCTGCGCCGCATGTCGCCGTCCCTCATAGGAATACCCATCGGCTTGTCGGGGTCCACGACAAAAGCACTGACGAGCTTCAGGCGATACGCGGTGGAGATGCCGTCATAACGGCCGGTTTTGGGATTGAACATTCCGTCGGCGTGGCGCCGCATAGCATAGTACAGGGCGACGTGATCCTCATGCTCGCGAACGCCCTGCTGCCCGCCGTCCTGGGCGAAGACGTTCTGAGTGTACAGGTCCCGGAAGTCGCGATAGCCGCCCACCAGGCCCATCGCGCTGCCGTCGGGATTCATGGTCACCCGGATCTTGCCCTGCCGGAAAAAGGCATCCCGCTGCTGATTGAAGAACCAGGCAATTTGCGGCATGTGAATGTCGGCTTGCTCAGTCTCGACCACTCCGCCCTTGATTTTGGCCTTGAGCTTGGTGTACTGCTCGGACTTGATGATGCGATAGGAATAGTCGATCCC
>Ga0187893_10008078_pt1 | contig 16823 bp, 15 predicted proteins | sample MA1701074metaG_FD_139574 | JGI IMG/M metagenome (GOLD analysis project Ga0187893, IMG submission 139574) | White microbial mat communities from a basaltic lava cave in the Kipuka Kanohina Cave System on the Island of Hawaii, USA - MA170107-4 metaG ...
ATAAGGGGGCTGCAGCGCGAACAACACAGTTGTTAGGCCGATCGTAGCGGCGAAGCCGAGCCACACGAGCGCGGCCAGGCGCACGGCAGACGATGCGTCGCTCGCTGCCAAACGATACAAGAGGAAGCGCAAGACGAGCGCGAGAATCACATAGGCGACAAGGGCTGCGAGGTAGTTCCGCGGAGCGCTTGCCATGAGCAGCGCCTTGCGCGCCGGATCGTCGTAGCCGTGCGCGCGTTCCCACCAGCGTCCGAACGCGAAGGGAGCGTACCACAAGGCGCCGACAAGGAACGGCATGAGCGCGGCCAGAGCAACGGCCAGCACGGGACGCTTACCCATCAGGACGACCCTCCGAGGCCGGTCGGCTCGTTATGCGGCGGGCTCGAACCGCCCCGTAGCCGAGGACGCGGTAAGGTCGCCCTGCTACAGCCGCGGCGCTAGCGCCGTTCCAACGTATTCCGGACTGACGCCGTTCCTGGCCGGCGAGCAGGTTGGAACGGTGCTAGCGGCCGGACCAGATGTTCGTGAAGACGGCAATGACTCCGTTGGTAGAGCCGTAACGCAGGAACGCCTGATGCCCGGGGATGATGATGACGGACTCGATCTCGCTGGTCGGAATCCAGGCGTCAGTCCCCCACAACATGCCGTCGACGTACACGAGCGCGCAACCGCGAATGCGCAGTTGGTAGCAGGCCGACCCGTCGCGCTGTGTCGTAATCGTTAGGCTTGGCGCCGAGTTCCACTGGATCAGCTGCCGCAGATCCGAGGCGGCGGGGCGGATGCGGTCGATCTCTTCCGCCGTGATCACGTTGGAGCTGCTCAACGACCTGATGTCGACGCCGAAACGGTGGCTCACTTCGCGACGCACGACGACGTCAACAGGCTGGAGGACACGCGCGCTCAAGACGAAAACGGTGTCGTGCCGAACTTCGCCCTCTGCGAGGCGGATGGGGTCCGTCTCCTCGGGGAAGTAGCCGAGGCGTCGGACATTGAGGACGTAACGGCCGGGCCTCGGCGCGCTGACGCTGAAACGGCCCTGCGCATCGCTACGTGCCGTGTCGACCATCAGCCCGCGCGTTGTCGTGAGCCATACGCGCGCATTTGCGGCAGGGGCGCCCGCCTCACCGATGATGAGCGTTCCCTCGACTCTTTGCGCTTGAGAAACGCTGGGGACAAACGCCGCGGCCGCGATGCCTAACACGCAAGCAGGACTACGCATGCCCACACCCTCCTAGACACACCGATGGGGTCACAGCGCGCTCGTACCCGTCTCTGCAGCGGACGTTCCTGATGGCGCTGCTCCTACCTCGTCAGAACCTAGGCGCGTCGGCGCAGCTCGATGCGGCCGTTCCCTGAACTCAGGCGGATTCGCCGACCACCGCCGCCAATCGTCCCGCGAACGTGACCTTCGCGGAAGCGTCCCTGTAGCGTCATCGGGAAGTCGGTGACGAAATGTCCATTCCCCGTGTCGGCGCTCAAATCACCAGAAAAGCCGGATGGCACCGTAATGGTCACGGCACCATTGCCAGTGGTGAATTCCATGTCGCCCTCAATACGAAGCTCGTCCATCTGAACATCGATGTCGCCGTTCCCGCTAGACGCGCTGACGGGGCCTCGGACGGCGCGCACTTCGATGTCGCCATTTCCACTCGACACGTGCACTGGACCGGTCGTGCGGTCGATTGTGATTGCTCCGTTGCCGGATGAGGCTTCGAGCTCGCCAGAAACATTCGTGATACGCATGCGCCCGTTGCCCGTCGAGATCGTCGCTTCGGCGCCCACTCCGTCCACGCTGACTTCGCCGTTACCAGTACCCGCGTGCAGCTTCACACCGCGCGGCATACGCACGGTCACATCCACTCTCATCGAACGGTTGCGCCACCAGCGACCTGACCGATTCTCACTACGCACTCCTCTATCCGTGCACTCGTCGTCCTCTGTGAAGAGGGCGCAAATCGTGAGGCCGTTGTTCGAGCGGATCACCTGAAACGCGATGTCCTCGATATCCGCGTTGCGGACATCCTTCTCGCCCTTGAACTCGACTCGACTGCCGCTGCCCTGCAGCACCGTGAGCTTTCCATTCGGCGTGAAAACCCGCAGGGTATTCCCTTCGGCGATCGACTCCGCGAGGGTGAAGACCCTCTCGTTCCGGCCGACGAGCTCTTGCGCGCCGAGCAGAGTCGTGGGGAGTAGCACAGCTGCGGCGAGGCCAGGCGCTAGACGCATTTTCATCTCGATGGACGGGGGTTCGGTGCCAGGTATGACAGCCCGGGCAGGTTCATGGATTGAAGGCACCTCCGTACGGCGGCGGCCTCCAGTCGGTTCCGGTCATGGTGGCGGAACGCGAGTCCCGTACGGGGTGACCCCAGAGAGCCGGCTGAAGTATTGATACGCCGCGGCGGACACGCGACGCATGTCACGCGCGGTGGAATCGCCGCCGTAGTTCAGCATCGCTGCGATGGCGTACGGGCGGCCAGGCAGCGCTACCACGCCCCAGAAGGTCTCAACGCCGGTGATCCCTCCTGGCTTCCATTCCACTCGGAGATTCGCCGGCAGCGGATCGGGCAGCGACCCTGGTTTGGGAATCGCGAGCAGCGCGCGCATGTCGTCGCACGCAACCTTGGCCATCGGGATCTCGCACTTATGGATGCGCGCCACGAGTCGCGCAGCGCCGCGCGGCGTGGCGATGTTCTCGTTCCCTTTCATGCTCTCCTGCGGCCGGATCATCTTGCGCTGCAGTTTGATCTCGGGGAAGCCGAGCTCGCGCATCGTTAGGTTCACGCGATCCATGCCGAGCCTGTCGATGAGCATGTTTGTCGCCGTGTTGTCCGAGATGCGGATCATGAACATTGCGAGATCGCGCAGCGCCAGTTCGGATCCGCCATCCGTGAAATCGACGAGCATGCTGCTGCCGCCCGTGCGATCACTTGCACGCACAGGGAGGCGATCAGTGAGCTTGAGCTCGCCGCTGTCCGCTCGGCGATAGAGCTCGAGCAGGATCGCGATTTTGATCGCGCTGCCTTGTGGAAAGACCAGCGTATCGCGCAGGCCGAAGGTTCGTCCGGACGTCAGGTCGATCGCGTGGACGCCGAGGACGCCGTCGGCATCGCGTGCTATTTCCTCGAGCCTCGCCTGAAACCGCTCGGCCCAGACGCGCTCTTGTGCCGGCTGAGCGCCTAACGAACTCGCGAGTGCGAGAGTAACAAGACTGGTTGGTCGCCGCATGCGCACGAAAGTGTCGCGCGCGGTTCTCGCTGGCTAGTTACAACAGGATCAGGCCTCGCCGCACACCAACAGCGACGGCCTCGGCTCGCGTATCCGCGCCGAGCTTGCCGAAGAGCGACTGAACGTGAGACTTCACAGTATGTGAAGAGATCTTGAGGCGGACGGCAATCTCCTTGTTCGCGAGTCCGTCCGCGAGCATGCCGAGGATTTCCCTCTCGCGCGGCGTCAGAGCTTCGACATCTTGGGGTGATGCGCTCGTGCGCATGACCCGAGCGCTCACGCCAAGAGCAGCAAAGTTCTCGCGCGTGAGCGTGACGAGTCCTGCTCCCGCCGATTGCACGGCGCCGTGCAACTCGTCGGAGCTGACGTCATGCGGGAACACAGCGTATACACCATGGGCATATGCTGCCGCGATCCACTCGATCGCTGCGTTGTCGACGAGCACAACAAGCGCCGGCGCGCTGTGCGCGAGATCGGGCGTGAGCTCGAGCGGCAATGCGAGATCACTCGGCGCCCGCAGCGCGATGACGATTACGTCCACCTCGTGCGTGCTCGTGAGCGCTTCCACATCGCGGACGTTCTCAGTCGCGTGCACGAGCGTGACCGCGGGCGAACCAGCGAGTAGTGCAACGAGGCCGGCGCGCTCGACGGCCGATTCGGCCGCTACAGCCACTCGAGTCGTTAGGCTGCCCACACCTCTGGGGACCACGCCGAGCGACCGACTGTAGTGCGCAAGAACTTCGTTACGATTTCCAGCGGAATCGCGGCACCCAGTCCGGACACAATCATCGCGTTGACTCCGACGAGCCGACCTGTGGCGTCGACGAGCGGACCGCCGGAGTTGCCCGGCGCGAGCTGAACGTCCGCCGCGATCCAGCGCGGATCGCCTGCGCCGTCGCGCACGATGTGATGGACGACGCCTAACGCCAACGCGTTGGCGACGCCGAAGGGATGGCCGAGCGCGAGCACGAGGGATCCGGGGCGCAGCGACGCGGCATCGCCGGCCGGCGCCTGTCGCAGTCCGCGCACCGGTATGGAGAGCGCCGCGAGATCGGCTTCTTTGTCCCGCGCGATCACTTCTCCATCGAGCGTATCGCCGGTCGCGAGCGTCACCGTATAGTTGTCGCGCGTCGCCACGTGTGCATTTGTAACGATGAGTCCATCCGGGTGCCACACGACGCCGGTGCCGGCGTGTGTGCCGCGGCGACTCGCTGCCGTGAGTGCGACTGTGAACGAACGCACGAACTGCGCGAGCGACGACATCTCGACAGCGAGGGCGTCTCCCGTAGCGCCGAGGCGTGAGCGAGCGGCCATGTTATTTCCTCCCGCGCCGCGTTTCCCGCCGCTCGGATTGGCGTTCGCCGATAGTGACGCGGACCTTTTCGCGTCGTGCCGCGCGGATCACGCCAACGTCGACATCGGCACCAACGCGATCGGCGGACATCGCCGCGAGAAGCTCAGCGGGGTCGGATACCGGCTGGCCGTCGAACGTGATGAGCACATCTCCCAGAAGGAGACCCGCTTTCTGCGCCGGCCCGCCCGTATCGACACCGATCACGAGCAGTCCCAGCTCCTGCGATAGCGAGAGCGACCTAACGAGTTCGTCGGGGAGCTGCACGGGCTGCGCGGCTACACCGATGTAGCCGCGCCGCACATGACCCGTAGCGATGAGCTGATCGGCGACGCGCGAGACAGTGGATGCAGGGATCGTAAGGGCTGCGGAACGCGAGAGCGCCGACGTGTTGATGCCGAGGACGCGTCCGCTGCCGTCGACCAGCGGTCCGCCGGAGAATCCGTCGTAAATTGCGAGATCGAGCCGGACGAAGCGGTCGATACGCCCACCGTGCCACGTCCGCCACTCACCGCCCAGCGCGCTCACGATGCCGAGTGCTGCGGTGACCGACGGCCCGGGTCTGCCTAACGCGAGCACGAGCTGGCCCACGCGCAGCGAGTCGCCGGCGTCGACGTTCGCGGCCGTTACCTTCGCAGCGAACTTCAGGATGGCGAGATCGGTGGATGGATCGCGGCCGCCGATGCTCGCGTCCACCTTGTCGCCGTTCGGGAGTGTGACCGAGATGTCGTCGTCGCGCTGAAGCGTATGGCTCGCGGTGACGATGATTCCGTTTTTCCACACGACGCCGCTCGACGGAATTCGGCGACGAGCGTGTATGGCAACAACCGATGCACCAACGCGTTCAACGGCGCCGGTCAGATCGTTGGAAAGTGATTCAAGTACACTAGGGGATGCGGCAGCTGGCATGATCAGTCCTCGACAGTCGCGTTCATCGTTCGACTGCACATTGCCATCTGCCGTCAGTGCGAGCCATCGGACGTTTGGGTGATGCATCTTCACCCGTTCGGCGGATGCGACAGCAAAACAAAAGCTGTCAGCCGTCGGCTGACAGCTTTCGTCTGTGCGCTCCTAGTTAGGCAGGCTTGACTTCGATCTGCCGCGGCACCGCTGTCGCCGCCTTCGGCACAGTGATCGTCAGGACGCCGTTATCGAGTTTGGCCTCGATCTTCGCGCTCTCCACGTCGCGCGCAAAACGCAGCGAACGCGTGAACGTTCCGAAGGTCCGCTCACGAACATGGAAGCGATCACCATTCACCTTCTCGGTCGTACTCTCGCGCGTGCCGGTCACGCTGAGCACACCGCGATCGAAATTGATCTTGATGTTCTCGCGCGCGATCCCCGGCAGATCGACGGTGACGATATACGCGCTCTCAGACTCTGTGGCGTCGAGTGGCGGCATCCACGTGGTGGAGAGCTCCGGTGCGAAGACATCGTCCATGGCGCGGCTGAGCGACGCCACGCGAGTCAGCACCGACCCAAACGGCGTGCTCAGGTTGGTCATTGTGTTTCTCGTGTGGTGGAAGAGGGTAAAGTTGGGTTGCGAGGTCGCTCGCAACGGGTCCACACGAGGGGCAGGCGATGTACCAGCTTCGGAATGTCAGAGTGACAAAACGCGGAGTTGTTAGCCGATCAGGATGACAGACGCTGCGTCAACTCGGCACTGGCATCCTCGCCCAAGTGGTCAAAAAGCGGAAACGCAGATACCGCAGAAACGACGCGGACGAACGCAGATACTGCTGTTCTTAGTTAGAAACTCGTGGTCGGCTGCGTTATCTGCGCTGTTCCTGCGTCATCTGCGTTCGCGCGTTTGGCGGTTCGCGAGGAAAGATCTACGGGAGCTGGGAGGGTGGCCGCCGCATTGACTCGCGGGCTTTGGTTACCAGCTCCTGGGCCTTCGGCTTCTGTGCATCGGTTAGAACCGCGAGCGCGGCCGTGTAGGCTTCCTCGTCGTTCTGCCGCATGGCCGTAAAGACCTCGCGGCTCGCTTCCATCCCGCCACCCGACTCGCGCGCGGCGCGAGCCTTCTCGCGCAGCGGCGCGTTCTTGGCGTCGAGTGCCTTGGCGAGGCTGTCGAGCTTTGTCACTTGCTCGGCGGACAGCTGCAGCGAGTCCTTGGCCTCCAAGATGATCCCTACGCCGCTGCGCATGCGCATGGGGCCACCTTGGGCTGAAGCGATCGTCGCGCTGCCGGCAAACGCCGCCGCGGCAACGATTATGAGCGAAATCCTTCGTAACATGTGTGCTCCTACTGGGAGAAATAGTGACGAGGTTGTACGTCTCATCCTACTGAAACGTTCGCCTTCCGCGTGAGCGGGCTCTGCGATTCGAGGGACCATGCCCTCGACCTGGTAGGATCATGGGGCGAAAGACGTTAGGCAACGTTGGCCGCGCCACGTCGCGGCGCGATAAAGGGCCCATTTTCCGGGCCCCGAGAAGACCCATTCTTGGGCCAGCAACCGTATTGCGCCCGTCCTGACTCGGCGTAGGTTGACCGGAGACTAGAGGCGTCGCTGTCAGGGTTACCATGGGAGCGTCGATGACACGAGGACTCGTACTCGCGGCCGGCAGCATCGCAGTCGTGCTGATCGGCGTCTGGCTTGCCCAACAGCACCTAACGATGAGCTCAGGTGTCGTGGTGGCGACACTGGTTGTCGCCGGCGTCGTCGGTGCGGTGGTCGGCTGGATCCTGCGACTCATGGCCGAGGGCGATCGCCTGGTGTCACTCGAGCACAAGTGGAAGGATCGCTTGGCGGCCCTGCAAACCGAGCTCGGCCACATTACGTCGCGCGCTACCACATTGGCCGCGGACGGCCGCGCAAAGGACGAACAAATCATTGAACGTGACCGCACGATCGCGACGCTCACAGTGGAAGCGAGCAAGGTTGACGCACTGCATGGCATTCTCCGCGACAAGGATCGGCTGATAAACGATCTGGATGAACGCATCAACGGCCTAACGCTGGCGCTGGATGACCACACGACCGCGATCGGGCAGCGCGAAGCAGAGCTTGCCGGCGCAACAAATCGCCAAGCGACACTGGAAAGTGAAGTCAGCCGACTCACGGCCGAACTTGCGGTGATGGTACCTAAGACGCAGGTCGACTCGATCAGCGCCAAACACTCAGAAGCGCAAAACTCCAGCACCGAGGAAGTCGCGAAACTGAAGCGCCAGCTCGCCGCACGAGATCAGTCGCTCAAGGATGCAGCCGCAAAGATCGCGACGCTGGAAGCGCGGTCGGCGGAGCTAACGACACTGCGAAGTAAACTCGCCGAAGCGGATGCACGCGCGTCCGATGTCGCGCATCGCATCGAGGAATTGGAACGCGAGGTTGCGTCGCGCGTTCCGGAAGCCGACTACCACGAAGCCAAAACGCAGATCGCCGAGCTCCGCGGCGCAACGAGTAAGCTCGCCGACGTCGAGATCCAACTCCTCTCCACTGGCGAGCAAGCGTCCGAACTTTCGCAGCGCGTCCACGAGTTGGAACGCCAGCTCAGCGAGATGGTACCACGCGAGCTGTACGACGCGCTCAATGACAACCTGCGCTCCTTACTCGGCCGCACCACTGGCAACGCGGATACCGCTGACGCTCACTCGTAGAACACACAGGTACCTCATGCAGCGACTTGGAATGCTGGCGCTTGGCATCGCGCTCGCAGCGACGACCGCGCGTGCCCAAGAGACGCCTACTCAGCGCGACGCAGCGAAGGACGTCGTGGCGAAAATGGCAGTCCTGCAGAAGGAGGTCGACGCTCAAGGATGGGCGACCAAGCTCATGGCGCCTAACGCGGCGCGCGATGCCGTGGCAGCCCGAGCCAAGGCACTGATGGACGCCGAGCTGCTGTCGATGAGCGACGATATCACCAAGCATCCCGAGGTCGGTTTCAAGGAGACTCGCTCGATCAAGTTGCTGATCGACTATCTCAGGGCGCACGAGTTCGACGTGACGCAAGGCGTCGCGGGGCTCGAGACAGCCTTCGTCGCGCGCTACAAGCGCAACAACGGCAAGCCGGTGCTCGGTGTAATCGTGGAGTACGATGCTCTGCGCGGGACCGAGCGCGACTTCCACGGCGATCAGCACTCGGCGCAGGGGCCTGTCGGGCTCGCGGCGGCGATCGCAATCGCCGAACACCTAACGAAGTCAGGGAGCGCCGGCAGCGTGATCGTTTATGGGACGCCAGCCGAAGAGATGATGCCGCCGCCGTCCAAGACGGTCATGCACGAGGCGAAAGTCTTCGATGAGGCAGATGTGCTCGTGCGCTCGCATTCGTCCACGGCGACGCAGCGTGCCGCCCCAGGCTTCGGAACGTGCTGCCTCAACATCGACGGTGTGCGCTACGTGTTCACGGGGTATCCGGCGCACCAGATGACGCCGTGGGACGGGCGCAACGCTCTGAGCGCGCTGCGTCTCTTTTTCAACAACATCGACGCGCTGCGCGGCACGTTCCGTCCGGAGACCCGCATCCAGGGGATCATCACCGAAGGTGGCAAGGCGCCTAACGTAGTGCCCGATCGTGCGGTTGGCGACTTCTACATTCGTTATCCGGACGCCGAGTATTTGAAGCAAGTGCGGCAGCTCGTGGACGACGCCGCTCGTGGTGCGGCCGCGGCCACCGGTACGAAGGTCAAGATCGAGCACTACGGGAGCATGCGCGACGGAATCTCGGTGGCCACGCTCAACGAAGTCGCGTTCGCGTATACGAAGAAGTTTGGCGGGACAAAAGTGCAGGACGTGCCGGGAAAGCCCATGGGATATGAGGAAACCGGATCGGTTTCGTCCGCGATCCCCGGCGTTGGCTTCTCAGCGCACACCGCCGACGGAGGCTTTCACACGTATGAGATGGAGCAGGACGCGTTAGGCGAGGTCGGCCACAAGGGCTTCGTCATCGATGCGCAAGGAATGGCCGCGCTGCTCTACGACTTCGCCACACGGCCGGAGTATCGTGCCGCGGTCAAGAAGGAGTTCGATGGACTGAAGGCGCTGTACGCCGAGTATCAGAACGCGCTGCGCGCTGCCTATCGAGTTCCAGTCGTTCAATAATCAAAAGCGGGAACGCAGATTACGCAGAAACCAACGCAGATGACGCAGATACTGCATTTTCTCAATTAACAAAACGCTCTATCTGCGTTCTATTTGCGTTCCCACTTTTCACTGCTGCTCAAGCTGTGCGGCCTGTGTGTGAGCGCCACGAACATATACGCAGACGCCGCGAGTAACAGCGGGGCGGTCCAGACACCGGCGATCATGCGGCCCTCATTCATAGAAATGGCGATATGGCCAAAGCCATTTAGCGTCATGATCACCGCGAACGGATAGCCCGCGCTTTTTACCCAGCGGCCACCGCGGCGAACTGACGGCGTCAGTGCGTAGAGAAACAGCACGAGCAGCGTTAGGCCGATCAGCCAAGGCCAGAACTCGAACGTCGGCATCGGAAACCAGGCGAAGCGCTCTCGCAGCCTGAGCACCATCGGATTGTAGAAGCTCAGGAAATCGTTCGCCGCTTCGTCTACGACGTGCAAAGCCAGCGAAGTCGTCAACGCAAGCCATGCGCGCGCGAGACGCGGCATCGACTATTCAGCGCGCAATGCGTCCAGTGGATCCGCCGAAGTAGCACGCCGAGCCGGCAACCAACAGGCTACCAAAGCCACGGTCGCGAGAAGCAACGGCGCCAGCGCATATGTCGCGGGATCCACGGACGTCACATCGAACAATAACGTCCGCAGGAAGCCCGCAAGTGAAATGGCGCCGGCAACGCCGAGTGCGATTCCAATGAACACCAACGCTGCGCCACGGCGCACGACGAGCGCGACGACGGCCACGGGCGTGGCCCCGAGCGCCAATCGAACACCGAACTCCTTGACCCGCGCGGCGACTTGCCGCGCGATCACGCCGAAGATTCCCAGCGCGGCGAGGAGAACCGCCGTCAGGGCGAAGCAGAGCATCAACGTATTCGTTAGCCGCCGAGTCGCCAGCGATTCGTTGATCGCGTCGCCTAACGTGTGAGCAGCATAGACTGGGACGCCGGGGTCGATGTCGCGCACGGCCCGGCGCATCGTAGAGACTACTTCGGAGCTCGCGAGTGGCGAGCGCACGACGATGTCCAGGGTGAGCCGAGCCTCTTGAAACAGCGGCTCGTAGACGTAGTGATCGGGTGCGCGGTCGAGCTGTTGATGCCGGATCGTCGCCACCACGCCGACGATCGTTCGCCACCGCAGGTTTTCGTCGCCACCAATCGCGATCTTGGCTCCAATCGGGCTCGCCTGCGGCCAGTATCGCGTCGCGACGCTTTGATCGATGATGGCGACAGGCGCGCTATCTCTGCGATCTGTTTCGTTGAACGCCCGGCCCATCAGGACCGGTGTGCCCACCGCGCTGAAGTACGCGTCGCTCACTGCGCGCACGCTCGCGACGGGAATCGGCTCGCCAGCACTCGGCTCCTTTCCTTGAACACGCATGTTTTGCTGATTGTTGTTGGAGCTGAATGGTGCTGTAGAAGACAGCCCGACGGTCGAAAAGCCGGGAACGGCCCGCAGCGAGGTTTCCAACCGCGCGGCAAATGTGTGAATGGCTGGCGCGTTACCGTACGTGGTCCACGGCAGTGAAATGCGTCCGACGGTGACGTTCTCGGCGCGGAAGCCCGGATCGATGCCTAACACGTTGCTGAAGCTGCGCAGCAGGAGTCCCGCCCCAACGAGGAGCATCAACGAAAGAGCAATCTGGGCGACAACAAACGTGTCGTTGAGCCGCCGAGTGCCCTTATCGCCGGTGCTGCGAACGCCTTGCTTGAGCGCCGACGCAACCGAGATCGCCGCGCCCTTGATCGCGGGAACTGCTCCGACTAGCAGACACGTGACAATGGTTATCGCGGCAGTGAACACGAGCAGCAGTGGATCGACGCCGATCCGCTGAACATGGGGCGCGCGCTCGAGCACAAACGCACTTCCCGCGCGGACAGCGAATGCCGCCAGCGTGAGACCCAGCAGCGCGCCGCCGAGCGACAGCAGCACGCACTCCATGAGCAGCTGGCGGACGATGCGCCGCGGGCTCGCACCTAACGAGCAGCGAACGGCGATTTCGCGCTGGCGATCGCTCGTGCTCGCCAGCAACAGATTGGCCAGATTGGCGCATGCAATGAGCAGCACGATTCCGGCAGCGCTCAGGAGGAGCAGCAACGGCTGGTTTACTTCGCCAGTGAGGGTTCGCGACAGCGCTCGCACGACGGTTCCGCTGCGATCAGGTGACGGCGGCCTTCGCGGACGCCCTTCGCGCTCGGCCCAGAAATCCGCGTTGATGGCGTCCACTTCCAGTGCCATCGATTCCGGTGTGGCGCCTGGCACAAGCCGGCCGATGGCGTCGTAGCACCAACAGTTCAGCGACTGCGGGTTTATGACGAGCGGGGTCCACAACGACGAGCGGTTGGGGAATTCGAAGCCGGGACGCATCACGCCAACGACTGTCATTGGCTGATTGTCAAGCGTTAGGCTCGATCCGATGATCGCGCTATCACTCGAGAAACGGCGCTGCCACAGTCGGTAGCTCAGGATGACGACCCGGCTGCCACCTTCCGTGTGCTCCGTGGCGAGGAACATACGTCCGAGCAGCGGCGCCGCACCGAGCACTCGGAAAAAGTCGGCGGTGGGGTATGCACCGTCCAAGCGCTCAGCGTCGCCCCGGCCACTCAGTGTGAAACTGCCTCCCGCGTACATCGCCATCGGTTGTACGGAGCGCAGGCGTTTGCTGTAGTACGCGTACAGACCGTCCGGATAGTTGACGACCGGAAGTCCTTTGTCCGGCGCCGTTCCCCAAAACGTGACCAGCTGCTCCGGGTTTGCATAGGGCAGCGGTCGCAAAAGCAACGCGTGCACAAATGCGAAGATCGCAGCGTTGACGCCGATGCCGATGGCGAGGGTGAGCAACGCGATGCTCGTGAGGCCTGGGCGTTTGCGCAGAGCCGTCGCGGCGTAGCGCATGTCCCCGACGAGGCCGCGGATCAGTCCATGGCGCCGATCTTCGCCGCCTAACGGGACAATCGTGCGCCGATGTTTGCGGTGGCTCGCGAGCGCCGCGCTGAGCGCTTCGTCATCCAATCCATCCGCGAGCAATGCCACCTCTGCGGCTTCCGGAGTCATGCCTTGCGCGGTCAGCTCACGCATGCGGTCGTCGAGGTGCGCGGCCAGTTCCTCGACGATGTCGGCTTCGCTCGTAGGATCGAGATCCAGCGACGCGAGCCGCTGCCTAACTAGCGGGCGCCAGTCACGCATATTCTGGGGCGATCACGCGACGCACCGCGCGGACGAATTCATCCCACGTACGCTGTTCGGCGAGCAGCACTTTTTTACCCTCCGCCGTAAGTCGATAGTAGCGCCGGCGGCGCTGGCCTGGAGTTTCCACCCACTTGGCCTGCACCCAGCCACGATCCTCCAGCCGGTACAGCAGCGGATAGAGCGACGCCACGTTGAAGCGAAGCGCGCCCTTGGAGCGCGATTCGATGAGTTTGGAGATCTCGTATCCGTGTCGTGCGCGCTTTTCGAGCAACGACAGGATGAGAAACTCGGCGCTTCCTTTCTTGAGCTCGCTGGCGGGCATTGAGATGTCGCAGTCTTATGTAGTGGAGTCCAATATATAGGCGCCTAAGACGGAGACACCAGCAGCGGGCCGATGGTTGCGTGCGAGCTCATGCACGCGCGAGACGTGTCTCAATCCTCCAGATCAGCTGCTCAATCGGATGGAGCTGCGCATGGCCGCCGCATCCGGTGGCGCGTCGCGTGCGGCGGCGGCCGTGGCGAAGCGATCACGCCTTGCGGAAAGCCGTCGCCGGGGATGCAACGGACCCGGGTTGGGGGCGGGGGCTCGCCGCGACGAAATTGGGCCGCTGTCACACTTCGCCACCCTGACTTGTTCCATATAGTAGGAGTGGCGAACGAACGCCGTTCCCGGAGCACCTTGAGCTCAGTGTGAGCAGCGGGTTCCTGTTAGTCGCGACTGCGATCCAAGTCGCGCAGGCGACGTTGACGGGAACGATCCGCGACGCCGAGAGCGGGCGTCCGCTCGTTGGCGCCACAGTGACACTCGTTGACGTGTACCGCAGCGTGCGGACGAACGACGCGGGCGTGTATCTGTTCAGCGCCGTACCGCCGGGCCCGCAACACATCGCGGTGCGATTCATCGGCCACGCGCAGCGCACCTTCCATGCGCTCGTTCCCAGCGACGGGCTGCTGGAGATCAACATCTCACTGCTCGCGGTTCCGATGCGTCTGCAGACGCTCGAAGTGCGCCCAACCGTGGCTATTCCAGGAGCGCACGACGAGCCGTTGCCCGCAGGTCTCGATCGCTCAGTCTCGTTCAGCGCGATCCGCAACTATCCACAACTCATCGAGCCGGACGCCTTGCTCGCGTTAGGCGGCGGCTGGGTGCATGCGCAACAGGAATCGCCGAACGGACTGCACATCCGCGGTGGCGCCTCGGATCAGACGGCGTATCTGATGGATGGCATTCCAGTGTTCAATCCGTATCACACGGCAGGCGTCTTCAGCGCATGGAACCCCGACGCAATCGCACGGCTGGACCTTTCAGGCGCTGCCCCGCGAGTTAACGAGCCACACACGTTGTCGGGAACTGTGAGCGCGTCGACTCGTGCTCCCAGCGACCGTCTCGAGGCGCAGGGAACGGCAAGCACGAGCCATGCGCGCATCACGATCGACGGTCCGCTCGGACCCCACGGCGCGGGCTTCTTGATCAGTGGACGTGGTGGATATCCCACCATCATCGCACGCAGCAACGACCAGTCATATCAGCGCGGCGTAACACGCGATTGGCTCGGTAAGGTCGAAGTGCCCGTTAGGCACCATCGCCTCCGCCTGCTGGGCTACTTGAATGAGAATGATCTGTATACCGGGGCCGTCGCGGAAGCAGCCGGCGTAACACAGCCGGCAATCGAGCCGCGAAACGTCTTCGAATGGACCAGCGCGTCGATTGGTGCATCGTGGGAACGCGAGAGCGCGACGACGCCTTGGCGCGCGCTCGCGTGGAGCGCACGCAGCGGAGCGTCGTCGGCATGGCGCGCGGACAGCGGTGCGCTGGAGATCGCTTCCACCAGGCGCGACGAGGGCGTATCGCTCACGGGGGAGAAGCGAGGTGAACGCAGTACGACGATGTGGGGCGCCCGCGTCGAACGCATGCTCACCCGGTATCGCGTCGACTCCGTCGACAGCAGAGCAAGGACGCTGAATCTGGACGCCAGCGGCTGGTTAGGCACGCTGCTTTCCGAGCACGAGCGCGCCGTCGGCGAGCGCTGGCGTGTTCGCCTTGGCGCCGCTTTGGTTGGCGGAGCAGGGAGTGCCCGCGTGAGTCCGCGCGTGCAGGTTCGCTGGCGCGTGACAGACGTGCTGCTGCTGTCAGGCAGTTACTCGCGGCTGTATCAACATGCACAGTCGCTGCGCAACGACGAGTCGATCGCGAGCAACGTGTTTCCTGCCGACCTATATGCGGGAGCCACGAGCGCCGGCGTGCCTGTAGCCGCGAGCGATCAGGGTGTGCTGGACGCGGAGTATCGGCACGCATCGGGCTTGAGCGTTTCCGCGCACGCATACGCGCGGAAAATGAATGGTCTCGTCCTGGTGGCTCCTGTGGCAGTGGAGCCATTCGCGACGCACAACTTCGCTGTGGGCTCCGGAGTCGCGCGTGGCATGTCCGTGGACTTCGCCAAGAGCGCCGAGCGATGGGGGATGATGGCGAACTACGGCGTACAGGACATAGAATACGCGTTAGGCACCACGCGCTTCACGCCCAGCCACGGAACTCGCCACGTGGCGGAGGCTGGGGTGATCGTGTTCCCCACGGCGACATCGTCCGCGCGCCTCGGCATTGTGAGCGAGGCCGGCCGCAGGACCACAGTGATGACGGGCGGCCTGGAGTGGGAAGCCTGCAACCTGCGTGATCGGGGATGCGAGTTCGCCGGTAGTCCGCGTACGACTGGGCCGTTAGGCGGGTCCGCGCTTCCGCGATACACGCGCATTGACCTCGGGCTTCAAAAACACTGGCACGTAACCGTTGCCGGCCGCGATGCACAAGTCGCGCTCTTCGGCGCTGTTACAAACATCGCCGGCCGCCGCAATTTGCTCACCTACTCGCGCGACCCGGTCAGCGGCGCGCGATCAGATATCGAGATGCGCCCGCAGGCGCCGCTCGTTGTCGGTCTGGAGTGGCGATTCTGACAGGTTAGCAGCGGTTCTTGTCACAAACCGCCGTGTCTGTCTGCTCTACATGGCGGAGGTGAGCGTGGATAGCTCCCGATCGATACCGCTGCGGCAGTTCTCGAGACGACCCCGCATAGAGCTACAGCCGCTGGACGCATCAACGTCGTCCGGGGCAGGCGCCTTTGAGTCGGTATTCGAGGGACTCTTCAGCACTCACTTCGACCGCGTCTACCGCATCGTACACCGGATGTCGGGAGACCCCGACCTCGCGTGCGATCTCGTGCAGGACGCGTTTGTTCGCCTCTACCGGCGCGGATCGATGCCTGACGTGCCGAGCGCATGGCTTGTCACCGTCGCGTTGAACCTGTATCGCAACGCCAGCTCGACTCGGCGCCGGCGGCAGCGGCTGCTCACGGTGGAGCGAGCGGAGCGTGCGCACTCGGATGCGGTGGCGCCGCCGGATCGAACGCTGCTGGCTGAAGCGACGCAACAGGATGTGCGAACGGCATTGAACGAACTGCCCGAGCGCGAACGGCAAATGCTTCTCATGCGAGTCGAAGGCTACAGCTATCGCGAGATCGCCGTAGCGCTCGATGTGCACGAGGCGAGCGTCGGCACGTTGCTGGCGCGCGCAGTACGACTCTTTCGCGAACACTACCATGACGATGCTCACGCACCCTAACGAGGAAGTGCTGCAACGATTCCGCCACGGGGAGCTGGTGGCGCATCAGATGCACGATTGCGACGAACACGTCGCGCTGTGCCTGCTGTGCCGGGAGCGCACTGCGAGCCTGGCGCGAGACGAGGATCAGGTCCTCGCGCTGTTGCGCTCACTGGATGAGCCGGTCGCGCCAGTACACGTCGCGACAGTCGTGGCACGCGCGAAGACGCAGACGCACAATGGGTGGTACCGCCTCGCCGCGAGCCTTTTGTTGACGGGCACCGCGCTGGGGGCAGCCTACGCGATGCCCGGCTCGCCGCTCAAAAAGTGGATCGGTTTCCTGGCGGCGCGCGTCACGCGAGAAGCGCCGGCTGCTCGTCAATCGGAAG
>Ga0187893_10008080_pt1 | contig 16822 bp, 14 predicted proteins | sample MA1701074metaG_FD_139574 | JGI IMG/M metagenome (GOLD analysis project Ga0187893, IMG submission 139574) | White microbial mat communities from a basaltic lava cave in the Kipuka Kanohina Cave System on the Island of Hawaii, USA - MA170107-4 metaG ...
AATTTTCGTAGCCGGCAATCTCGACCTTCTCGGAGCCCGGCGTCTGAGCGTCGAAGAATTGTTCCTCCTTAAATCGCCTAAAGATCTCGAAGTTGAGGTCGCTCTTAACTCTGACGCCGGTTTCCACATCGCCGACGAAGACACGCAGCTCGAAGTTGAGCGCGCTGGCCGACATGCCGGTAAACAGGATTTGCGGGGCCGGTATGGCCAAGACGAGCTGATTTGCTTTGGCGACGGACCAAAGTACCTCGCGAACTTTGTCTGGATCGGCGGAGCCCGCGACCGTCAGGGGAATGACGATCCGTCCGGTCCTGTCGTTGCGCACAAGGTTGGTGACAACGCCGGTGACGAGGCTCGAATTCGGTATGATGACTTGGGCGCGATCGAAAGTCTCGATCTCGGTTGCGCGGACATTGATGCGGCGCACGAAGCCTTGATCGCCGCCAACCGCGATCCAGTCGCCGACCCTAACGGCGCGCTCCCACAACAGGATCAAGCCCGAGACGAAATTGTTGACAATCGACTGCAGACCGAAACCGATGCCGACCGACAGAGCGCCAGCGACAATCGCGAGCTTTTCGAAATTCAACCCGAGATAGCTGAGGGCGAGGCCGGCCGAGATGAGGAAACCGATATAGCCGAGACTGGTGCGGATCGAATTGCGTAGGCCGAGATCGAGGTTCATCCGCGGCAGCAGCTTCGAGTCCATCCATTGCAGCACCGCATGAAAAGCCGCGAAGGCCAGCGCAAATATGCCGGTAGCGATAATAATGCTGACCGGCGAAATCGTGACTTCGCCGACTTTGAAGCCAAAAAAAACGGCGCCGAAATCGATCGACACATCGCTCGACTGGAGTCCCCAAGGCGCCAAAACGAGAACGGCGGCGACGACAAAAAGGGCGAGCCTAATCACGCCCGAAAAAAGGATACCTAAAAGCTCAAGCGAGTTGCGATGGACGCCGATGCTAGTGACCAGCCGCCGCCCAAGACGCGTCGTGGGCGTGACGCCCGCGCCGATCGCTTCCTCGACGAGAACGGTCGACAAATACAAGCCGCAGGCGACTGCGCCCGTCCAGAACATTTGATCGGTAAGGAAGCTGCCAAAGGCGGCGTAGCCGGCTAAAACCGAAATGGCGATGGCGAAGGTTACCGCCCAAGCGGCGACGCGCAGGAGGCTGAGCCAATCCCGCTGCTTACCAACCTCCGGACCGAGGCAATCGTCGGCACCGGCGTCGCCGCCGAAGCGCCACAACTCGATGCCAAGCATGATCGCCGCGATCATCGCGGCAAGCCCGCGCATTGCGACGGCCACCTGTAAGGAAGCGCCGACGATGTCGTTGAGCGTCTCGAAAATACGGGTGACCGAGACGATGCAGGCAAGGCCGATCGCGGCGCGGACAATGCCTCTGGCTACCGCATCATTGAGCTTGGGCAAGCGCCAATTCGGGTGTGCCGGAGCAAACAGGCCGCCTGCTAGTCCTGTCGCGGCGGCAATGCGGATCACCGCCGCGCCGCAAGCATGCAGGAAAGGTTGCAGCCGCGCATTGGTGAGATCGAAGGTTTGGAACACGAGGCCGATGACGAAGATCATCGCGGCGGCGGGAACGACGACGACGAAGGCGACCCACCAGGCCCCGAGAATCTTGCTAAAGCGGCCCGGTTCGGGGGCCGCCGGACTGCGTTCGAGCGCGCGCCGGGCCAACCGCGAGCGCGGCAGACAAAGCAAAAGGATCAGGGCCAGGACACCCAAAAAAACTGGTGTATGCTGGATACCGAGGCGGTTGCTGATGTTGTCGATCCATTCCCTGAAGACCGCTCTTATGGCAGATGCGTCGCCCGGCGCTTCGTGCCAGACATCGACCCAGAGCGCGGGGTTGACGATACTCGTTGCCCGCGCAAACAATGAACGCGTGAACAAGGCGCGCCGCCGCGCCGTGATATTCGCGCGGGTCTGGTCCGCCTGGACCGCGAGAAGGCGGGCGCGCTTCAAAAGTTCGTCGGTGTCGTTATAAAGCTGTTGCTGACCGGCGCGCTCCGCGGTGACCTCCGGGCTTTCGGCCGGAGCTTGATCGTCGGGTTTCTGGCCGAGCTGGTCGAGGCGCTCCTTAATTCCCGCAAGGCGCGGCGTCAGACGGTCGAGCGCACCGGCCACCGCGTCCGAAATCGGATCTATCTGCTGACGCAAGGCCTGGAGAGCCGCGTCGGTCAGATCGTGCCGCTCGAGGCTTGCTTCAACTTGCTTTAGGGAAGCGCTGAGTTTGTCGAGGACCGGACCGAGCGGCGCTTGCTCTGGCGGCGTCGGGCGCGGAGGGGCTGGCGGACCCGCTGGCGTCGTCGTCTGGTCATTGGCTGGCCCCTGTTTTTGCGCGGGCCCTTGCGCCTTGCCCGCCTTGTCCTGTTTTTGGACCGGCGCCTGTTTCGCGAAAGCCTCTCCACCCACGGGCGTTATCGCGAGGAGCGCAACAAGACCGATCAGGTACGCTAGATATTTTAGCAAGGCTTCTCCCGGATGCCGCGCGACGAGGTACAAAATCGGTTTTCGCTTAATCATGCTTCAAAGGGAACCCACGCTTCTTACCGTGATTCTTGCGGGGGATAAACGTGCGGCCGGCCGTTGTAATCGGTGACCTCGTAAGTTTCGACGGGGGACAGATCTGTCAGATAATTTGGGCCAATCGGTGACTTGCCGTGGCCGCCAGGAATGTCCAGCATATATTCGGGCTGGCATAGGCCGGACACGCGGCCGCGCAGCTGCCGCATCAAGTCCCGGCCTTTTGCGATCGGCACCCAAAAATGCCCGGTTCCCGGCGCCCGATCGAGCTGGTGCAGATAATAGGGTTTGATCCGTGCCTCGGCGAAGGCGCGCATGAGCTTGGTCAGCGTTTCGATATCGTCATTCACTCCGGCAAGGAGCACACTCTGGCTCAACATTGGAATACCCGCATCGATAAACTTTGCGCAGGCCGCGCGGACCGCTTCGGAGATCTCGCGCGGATGATTGGCGTGCAAGGCCACATAGACGGTCTTGCCGGAGGAACGCAGAACACCGACAAGCTCCGCCGTGATCCGAGCGGGATCGGCGACCGGAACACGCGTATGCAGGCGGACGACTTTCACATGATCGATCGCTTTGAGCCTGGCCATGATGTCCGCAAGCCTTCGCGCCGACAAGGTCAGCGGATCGCCGCCGGTGAGGATTACTTCCCAGATCCCGGACTGGCCCGCGATATAGCCCATTGCGGCGGCCAGCGCCTCTGGTGCAAGATAAGCCGGACTGTTTGGTCCGACGACCGCGCGGCGAAAGCAGAACCGGCAATAGACCGGGCAGACGTGTAGCAACTTTAAGAGCGCGCGATCTGGGTAGCGGTGGACAATGCCTTCGACCGGGCTGAACGCGAGATCGCCGGTCGGATCGGCCAATTCCTCCGGCCGCTGCGAGAGTTCGGCCATGTCTGGAACAAATTGGCGGGCAATTGGGTCGGTGGCATCGGAAGGGTCGATCAGGCCCGCAATCGTCCCGGTGACTCCAATGGCGTAGATAGCGGCGACCCGCTCGATCGCGTCCCTTTTTGCCTCCGGCACGAGACCGGCTTCGATCAGATCGGCGGCACTGCACAAGATTGCCGGAGACTTCCTCATCTGTCGGGCGTGCCCTGCTGAACCGGCGTCCATACCACTTGCTCGATGTGGGAGGCTCCAGTCGCGAGCATCGCCAGCCTGTCGAAGCCAAGCGCTATGCCGCTGGCCTCGGGCATGATCGCGAGCGCCTGCAAGAAATCCTCGTCGATTGGATAGGCCTCGCCATAGATCCTGAGCCGCTCCGCCATTTCCGTTTCGAACCGCTGCCGTTGCAGGGCGGCATCGGTCAACTCACCGAATCCATTGGCGAGTTCGACGCCGCACGCATAAAGTTCGAACCGCTCCGCGAAACGAGTGTCTTCCTGCAATTTGGCGAGCGCCGCCTCGCACGCCGGATAATCCATGAGGATCGCCGGGCGGCCATGGCCGAGGTGCGGCTCGATCTTCGCCGCCAGGATCTTGCTGAAAATATCAGACCAGCTGTCGTCTGCAATCGTTCTGATTCCGTGATTGCGGGCGTTGGCCGCCAGCGCCTCTCGGTCGGGTTCGGGCCCCTTGAGCGTGGCCAGAAGATCTATACCGGCATAGCGGTCGAAGGCCTCGGCCACCGTCAAGATCTCGGGTTCCTCGAACGGATCGGCAACATGGCCGCCAAAGCGCAGGTCGCGGCTGCCTGCGGCGGCAACGGCGCGGGCGAGAAGGCCCATGCAATCCTCGATCAATCGTTGGTAAGGCTCGCCCGCGCGATACCATTCAAGCAGAGTGAATTCGGGATGGTGGACTCTTCCCCGTTCGCGGTTCCTGAACACATGCGAAAGGGAAAAAATGCGCGGTTCGCCGGCGGCGAGCAGTTTTTTCGCCGCGAATTCCGGGGAGGAATGCAGATAAAGCCTTGATTTGGCTCCTGTGTCATCCAACATCCCGGTGGCGAAAGCGCTGATATGGGCTTCGTTTCCGGGCGACACCTGGAGAATCGCAGTATCGACTTCGATAAAGGATTGCGCCGAAAAAAAAGCCCGCGCAGCTTGAACCATCCTGGCCCGGCCGATGAGGAAAGGCCGCCTGTCGCGGTGAACATGCGGCTGCCACCAGGGCGATCGTTCGGGTGGGGGCGTGCTCATTGGTGCAATTTCGTTGGAAATGTGGCCCGGAAGGGCTTGCGGTTTCTTCCTTGCGAATTTTCCTGGGGCGGGCGCTCACGCGCGCGAAATTGCTCTGGCGAAAAGCCGGAACATGACTAACGTGCCGCGCGGAGTCGATGGGTAAGCGCCTTTGCCCCGGGCGAGGGGGTGCGGTACCGGCCCATCCACTCCAGAAACATATCAACGTATAAGGAAAGCCCGTGAAAGTCATCGCTAGTTCAATCCGCAAAGGCAATATTATCGAGAGGGGGGACGGTCAGCTTTATGTCGTTTTGACCGCCGAAAGCTTTCATCCCGGCAAAGGCACGCCAACGACTCAAATTGACATGCGGCGCCTCTCGGACGGTGTCAAAACAACCGACCGCTACAAAACGACCGAGCAGGTCGAGCGCGCCTATGTCGAGGACGCGAATTTCAATTATCTCTACCAGGACTCCGATGGCTTCACTTTCATGAATACGGAAACTTACGATCAGATCATCGTGCCTGCCGAGGTCATTGGCGATCAGGCGATCTATTTGCAGGAAGGCATGACCTGCGTGCTATCGATCTTCAACGGCACCGCCGTCGCAATTCAACTGCCCGCGCGGGTGACCCTTGAAGTTGTCGCGACCGAGCCCGCCATGAAGGGTCAAACCGCGTCGTCGTCCTATAAGCCCGCGAAACTTTCGAACGGCGCGCGGGTGATGGTGCCGCCGCATATTTCGCCGGGCGTCCGCGTCATCGTTCAGACGGAAGACGGCTCCTACGTCGAACGCGCCAAGGACTGAGGCTACCGGTCTAAGTCACGCCGCTCGCGCCTCACAAGAAGGCGATCTAGCGCCGTTCCGCCGGTTCGCTGCGTGTCGGCGTCGGAAGCCGAGGCGGGTAGCCGAGGCGGCGGTCGAGGTATAGCCCCACCTCCTCAGCCACAAGTTCGATGCAGTTTTCGAAGAAATGGTTGGCGCCTGGAATAATCGCATGCTCAATGGAAATGCCCTTCTGAGTCTTGAGCTTTTCGATCAAACTGGTCACCTCTCTCAAAGGCGCGACCCGGTCCTGATCTCCATGCACGAAAAGTCCGGAGGAAGGACAAGGGGCGAGAAAGGAAAAATCGAACCGGCTGGCCGGCGGCGCAATTGCGACGAAACCTTCGATCTCCGGCCGCCGCATCAAGAGTTGCATGCCAATCCAGGCGCCGAACGAGATTCCGGCGATCCAACAGGCCCGCGCCTCGGGGCTGATGGCCTGCGCCCAGTCGAGCGCCGCCGCCGCATCCGATAATTCGCCCTGGCCGTGGTCGAAACAACCTTGAGAAAGCCCGACACCGCGAAAATTAAAGCGCAGCACGGAAAATCCGCGTTCCGCGAACGTATAATAGAGATTATAGACGATCTGATTGTTCATCGTCCCGCCGAATTGCGGATGCGGGTGCAGGATGATCGAGATTGGCGCGCCGCGTATCGTCGAGGGATGAAACCGGCCCTCGATGCGGCCGCAAGGACCATTGAACTTGACCTCGGGCATACTTGCTCCACTACGATTGGTGCGGCTAAGCGATCTAAGCGGACCTAACCGATCAAGCGGATTTTCCGTAAGACTCGACGTTTCCCATCTTGCACGTATTCTGCCGCGCATTCCGGGCGCACATTAGCGGCATATATGGCTCGCTTGACTTTGGGAGCCGCGCGGCGCCTAAGAGAAGTGTGGCAATTGGGCGCAAGGGGACGCGAGTCGATGTCCGGCTCCACGAAATCCTGACGATTCCGAGGGATCTTCTAGCACGTATGCCCCGTTCGATTGCAAGCGCTTTTGGATTGCCAGCATTAAGGGCAGGCGGATTGCCATCGGCTCGATAGGTGGCGGAGATAGCGTATTTCCTTGGTGTCGCGCACGCGTGTTTACCTTGACCATAACGCCACGGCGCCCCTGCACCCTGCAGCGCGCGAGGCGATGTGCGCGGCCTTCGATCTTTGCGGCAACGCCTCCTCCGTTCATGCCGAAGGGCGAACCGCGCGGGCCACAATCGAAGCTGCCCGTGCCGAGCTCGCTGCATTTGCCGGAGTCGCGCCCAAAGATATCGTTTTTACCTCTGGAGGAACGGAGGCGCTGAATTTGGCGCTGACGCCCTCTATCGAGACGCCGTACGAAAGAGCGCCCTTCGACCTGCTCGTGGCAAGTGCCGGGGAGCATCCCGCTGTCCTCGCAGGCCATCGTTTTGCCGCCGCGCAACTTGAACTTGCCAGCCTTACGCCTCGAGGCGTGCTCAATATTGCGGCCTTTGGCGCGACCCTCGCCCGTGCGAGCGCCGCGGGTCATCGTGTCATGTTGGCGCTTCAGGCCGCCAACAACGAAACTGGGGTTATTCAACCGGTCGCGGCGGCGGCTGAGATGATCCATGCGGCGGGCGGATTTCTGGTCTGCGACGCCGTTCAGGCGGCGGGCAGGATCGATTGTGACATCGGGAGCTTGGGAGCGGACGCGATCGTCTTGTCGGCGCATAAATTCGGTGGCCCAAAAGGGGCAGGGGCGCTTTGTTTTCGCTCTGACTCTTACCACATAAGAGAGGCGCTCCTGCGCGGGGGTGGGCAGGAGCGGGGGCTGCGCGCGGGAACCGAGAACGTTGCCGGCATTGCCGGAATGGCCGCTGCCCTCCGTGCCGCGAACGTCCGGCTGCGGGAGGAAGCCGCGACCCTCTCGGTCTGGCGGGACGAGTTGGAGGCGGAAATTTCGCGCATCGCGCCGGAGGCGGCGTTTTTTGGTGCCGGGGCGGAAAGATTGCCGAATACGTCCTGCTTCGCCCTGCCGGGCATCGAGGCGCACGTGTTGCTTATAGCTTTGGACATGGAGGGTATTGCGGTATCGTCGGGTTCGGCCTGTTCGTCGGGAAAGGTGAAACGTTCGCACGTCCTGACCGCGATGGGCGTGGAGCCGGACGTGGCGAGAGGAGCAATCAGGGTCAGTCTTGGGTGGAATTCGCGGCGGGAAGATTGCATTTCGTTCGTAAAGGCTCTTGAAAGGACGATCAGGACAATCAAAGCAAGGCGGGACAAGCCCGCTGCGTGAGAATCCGGGCGTTTCCCGGCGAATACCGGCTGGGTTTTACCGGGTTCCCTCCCGCGACTTTATGAGGTACTCTACGACGTCTGAACCAGCGGTCCTTGAAACCGCCAAGGTGAGGAGAATGGCATGCCTGCGGTCCAAGCGACCGTCGACCGCGTGAGAGCGATCGACGTCGGCGAATATAAGTATGGTTTTTTCTCTGATATTGAATCCGACAAAGCGCCGAAGGGTCTCAATGAAGACATTGTCCGGTTCATTTCGGCGAAAAAGGACGAGCCCGCCTGGTTGACCGAATGGCGGCTCGGCGCTTACCGGCGCTGGCTGACGATGCAAGAGCCGCGCTGGGCTAGGGTCGACTATCCGAAGATCGATTATCAGGATCTTTACTATTATTCCGCGCCCAAGACAGCCGCCGGTCCGAAATCGCTCGACGAAGTCGATCCCGAGCTTTTGAAGGTTTACGCAAAGCTTGGGATTCCGTTGCGTGAACAGGAGGCGCTTGCCGGCGTCGGCGCGGATGGCAGAATCGCGGTCGATGCGGTGTTCGACTCTGTCTCGGTCGTTACCACCTTCAAGGAGGAACTGGCCAGGGCCGGGGTAATTTTCTGTCCGATCTCGGAAGCCGTGCATACCCATCCAGACCTCGTCCGGAAATATCTCGGATCGGTGGTGCCCACGACGGACAATTTCTACGCGACGCTGAATAGTGCGGTATTTTCCGACGGCTCCTTCGTTTACGTTCCCCCGGGCGTTCGCTGCCCAATGGAACTCTCGACTTATTTCAGGATCAACGAACGAAACACCGGCCAGTTCGAACGCACGTTGATTATCGCCGATAAGGGCAGCTACGTTTCCTATCTTGAGGGCTGCACGGCGCCCAAGCGCGACGAAAATCAACTGCACGCCGCGGTCGTCGAGCTGATCGCGCTTGACGATGCGGAGATCAAATATTCGACGGTGCAGAACTGGTATCCAGGCGATGCGGATGGCCGGGGCGGGATCTATAATTTCGTCACCAAGCGCGGCGATTGCCGGGGCGCGAATGCCAAGATCTCCTGGACTCAGGTTGAAACCGGATCCGCGATTACCTGGAAATATCCGTCATGCATTCTGCGTGGCGACAATTCGCGCGGCGAATTTTATTCGATCGCGATTTCCAATGGCCACCAGCAGGTCGATTCCGGCACCAAGATGATCCACCTCGGCAAGAACACCACGAGCCGGGTCATTTCAAAGGGAATTGCCGCGGGCAGATCACAAAATACCTATCGCGGTCAGATTTCGGCGCACCGGAAAGCCACCGGCGCCCGCAATTTCACCAATTGCGATTCGCTGCTCATCGGCAATTCGTGCGGCGCCCATACGGTGCCCTATATCGAATCGAAGACCCCCGGCGCGCAATTCGAACATGAGGCGACGACATCGAAAATTTCCGACGATCAGCTGTTTTATTGCATGCAGCGCGGGCTTTCGGGCGAGGAAGCGACGGCTTTAATCGTCAACGGCTTCGTGCGAGATGTGTTGCAGCAGCTGCCGATGGAATTCGCGGTGGAAGCGCAGAAGTTGATTGCGATTTCGCTCGAAGGGAGCGTCGGCTGACGCGGCTCCCCGGCGGCGCGGCAGGCGGTTCCCGTTGGCATCGGGTTCGAAGAAAAAGAATTTTCGCCGTCGGAGAAGCGGAATTTTCGAGCGGGTGCTCGAATGTTCAAACCCGCTGATGTTAGTCGAGGAAAATCGTGCTCGAAATAAAAAATCTCAATGTTTCCATCGGCGGACGCACGCTCCTGGATGATCTCGATCTCATTGTCCGGGACGGCGAAGTTGCCGCGCTCATGGGGCCGAATGGGAGCGGCAAGTCGACCTTGTCCTATGTCATCGCCGGCCGTAAGGACTACACGATAGAGACCGGCGAGATATTGCTGAACGGCGAGAGTATCTTAAACCTCGAGCCAGATGCCCGCGCCGCCAAGGGGCTTTTCCTCGCGTTCCAATATCCAACGGAAATTCCCGGCGTCGCGACCTTGACTTTTCTCAAGGCGGCTTTGAACGCCCAACGCAAGCAGCGCGGCCAACAAGAGCTTTCGACCCCGGATTTCATGAAACGGGTCAGGACGTCCGCCGGCAAGCTCAAGATCAACCAGGACATGCTTAAGCGCGCGCTCAATGCCGGTTTTTCCGGCGGCGAGAAGAAACGCATGGAGATTCTCCAGATGGCGCTTCTGGAGCCTTCCTTCGCCGTTCTCGACGAAACCGATTCGGGCCTCGACATTGACGCCCTGCATGTCGTTGCCGATGGCGTCAACGCGCTGCGCTCGCCGAGGCGCGGGTTCCTCGTCATTACGCATTACCAGCGTGTTCTCGACCACGTGGTGCCAGATAGGGTGCATGTGATGGCTCAGGGCAGAATCGTCCGCAGCGGCGGCAAGGAATTGGCGGTTGAGCTCGAAAAGAATGGATACCGCGATTACGTCGTCGAATCGGCTGTCGCGTAGAAGAAAACGGAAATGAACGCTGACATCATTCCGGCGAGAACGCCCGCCGAAATCTTCCTGGCCGATGCCTTCAATGCTTCCAGGGGCAGGCTGCCCGGTAACACGAAGGTGGCCAAATGGCGCGCGGACTCGTTTGGGGTTTTCAGTGCATCGGGATTGCCGCACCGGCGCGTCGAGGCGTGGCATTATACCGACCTGCGCGCGCTCATGCGTGATGCGTTGCCGCTTGCCATGGCCCCCAGCCCCGAAACAATCGACGAACTGCGCAAGGAATTCGCCGCCGCCGGCGCGCTGGTGCGGCGTCTCGTTCTGGTCGACGGGTTCTTCGTGCCGGAGTTGTCCAGCGGTCTGCCGCAAGGAATAAACGTCCGGTCACTCGCCTCGGTGTTGAGCGAAGGGCGGCCCGATCTGATTGCGTTGCTGTCTTCGCAAGGCCTTGCCGCGCAGGATTCCATCGTTTCATTGAACGCGGCTTTGATGCAGGACGGCGTTGTGATCGAGGTGGCGCCTTCGACCCTGATCGCCGAGCCGGTCAATCTCATTCACGTCACGGCTTCGCCCGCGCCCACTGCGCATTTCTCCCGCTCGGCTCTTATTGTCGGAGCTGGCGCATCCCTCCGCCTCGCCGAGTCCATGCATGTCGCAAACCGTGCCGAATCGGTCCGCGCGGGCCAGGCCAACGCCTGTCTTATCGTCTCCCTCGACAATGGAGCGAAGCTCGCTCATACGGCGATGGTGATGGGAACTGCTCCGGGCGGTGTGCGGCTCGAAAGCGTAATGGTGCGGATCGGCGCCAGGGCGAAGTTCGACAGTTTCGCGCTCGTTGCCGGCATTGGCCTCGTGCGGCGGCAGATGTTCATGCGGTTTGACGGCGCGGAGTCGGAAGCCTTGCTCAGCGGCGTGTCGCTACTCGGCGGCCGCGAACATGCCGATACGACCTTGCTTGTCGAGCACGCGGCGCCAGGTTGCGTGAGCCGCGAAACCTTCAAATATATTCTCGACGATGAAGCAACAGGCGTATTCCAGGGCAAGATCCGTGTCGCGCCCGGGGCGCAAAAAACCGATGGCAAGATGCTATGCAAGGCATTGCTGTTGTCCAATTTCGCCGCGATGAACAGCAAGCCGGAACTCGAGATTTTTTCCGACGACGTTGCCTGCGGGCACGGCGCGACATGCGGCGGCTTGGACCTCGACCAGTTGTTCTATCTTCAGACTAGAGGATTGCCTTTCGCGCAAGCCGAGGCGCTTTTGTTGGAAGCCTTCGCGGGGGAATTGGTCGACGGGATCGGGCATCAAGGGTTGATAAAGGTTTTTCGTCGCGAGGTGAGCGCTTGGCTGTCCACGCGGAATAGGCCGGCGGCGGCGCGCGCCGCCATTGCCTAGACCGTGGTGCCTTCGCGTGGGGGCGCGAATTTGGAGCAAGGAATGAACAAGCATATCGGCGTGGGCGCGCCGCTCGAAATGACCTCTCTCCGCGCGGATTTTCCCATCCTTGCGACGAAGATCTATGGCAAGCCGCTTGTCTATCTCGACAACGCCGCTTCGGCGCAAAAGCCAAAAGAAGTCGTCGAGCGGATGCTCCACGCGACCTATCATGAATATGCCAACGTTCATCGCGGCCTGCATTATCTTGCCAACGCCGCGACCGACGCCTATGAGGCCGCGCGTGAAAACGTACGCGCCTTCCTCAACGCCGGCTCCGCCAGCGAAATCGTCTTCACGAAATCGGCGACCGAAGCAATTAATCTGGTCGCGGCTTCTTTCGGCGAGGCCTTAATCAAGGAAGGCGATGAGATCGTCCTTTCGATCATGGAGCACCACGCAAACATCGTGCCCTGGCATTTTTTGCGCGAGCGCAAGGGCGCCGTCCTGAAATGGCTGGACATCGACGATGAAGGCAATTTCCTGCTCGATGCGTTCGAGCGGGCGCTGTCGGCGAAGACCAAGATCGTCGCCCTGACCCATCTGTCGAACGTGCTCGGCACGGTAACTCCGGTCAAAGAGATCGTCAGGATCGCACATGAGCGCGGGATACCCGTACTAATCGATGGCTCGCAAGGCGCGGTCCATCTCAACGTCGATGTCGTTGATCTCGATGTCGATTTTTATTGCCTTACCGGCCATAAGCTCTATGGGCCGACCGGCATCGGCGCGCTCTACGGAAAGAAGGAATGGCTGGAGAAATTGCCCCCCTTCCTCGGCGGCGGCGAGATGATCGATGAAGTCACCAGGGATCGCGTGACCTATAACGAGCCGCCGCATCGTTTCGAAGCCGGCACTCCGCCGATCGTGCAAGCGATCGGGCTCGGCGCCGCCGTGAACTATGTGCGAAGGATCGGCCGCGAGCGCATTCATGCGCATGAGCTGGCCTTGAGCAACTACGCGCATGAGCGCTTGTCGCGGCTCAACTCGCTGCGAGTTTACGGCCAAGCGAAAGGCAAGGGCGCCATTATGTCCTTCAACATGGACGGTGCCCATGCGCACGATGTTGCCACCGTGCTGGATCGATGCGGTGTCGCGGTACGCGCCGGAACCCATTGCGCCCAGCCGCTTCTTTCGCGCTTCGGCGTGACCTCGACTTGCCGCGCTTCCTTCGCGCTCTATAACACCTTCGAGGAAGTCGACAAACTCGCCGGAGCCTTGATCAAGGCCGAAGGCCTATTTGCCTGAGAGACGAGGAGCCAGAGATGGCCGAAGCACAAACCAGCGAATGCCAGGAAGCCGTTGAAGGCCAGGAATCGGAGCCGAACGAGCCACAATGGCTGTTCGACGGATCGGTGCCGGAAGACGAACGCGCGCGTTTCACCAACGACATCGTCGCGGCTCTGAAGACCGTGTACGATCCCGAAATTCCGTGCGATATCTACGAGCTTGGATTGATCTACAAAGTGGACGTCGGCGACGATCGCCTGGTCAAGATCGATATGACCCTAACCGCGCCGGGCTGCCCGGTTGCGAGCGAGCTCACCCGGTCGATCGAGACAGCGGTCGGCGCGGTGCCGGGGGTTCTCGGCGTCAACGTTACGTTGGTTTTCGATCCGCCATGGAACCAGGGACGCATGTCGGACGACGCGCGCGTTTCGCTTGACATGTATTGAGCTTCCGGCGGGCAATCCCGGCGGGACAAATAACTTCGTTGCGTCCCGGCTTTCGCGCCGGCCCAGGGGAGCTGATGGCCAGGTTAGCCTTTCAGCAACGGGTCAAGCAACTTTTCGATCGCATCCAGTGTCACCTCGCCTCTTTCCTTCTTGCCGTTGATAAAGAAGGTGGGCGTGGCGGTGACACCTAATTTCTCTGCCGCGCGATCATGCACCTTGGCGATCTTGTCGTAAAGATCCTTATTTTTGAGGCAAGCCTCGAAACTATTTTGGCTCATTCCAGTTTGCTTAAGGAGAGCTGCCAAGGCTTCGAGGGGCTTGTCTGTAAAGGCCCAGTTCTTTTGTTGGGCGAATAGGAGATCGACGATGGCGTTTCGCTTGTCGTCGCCGGCACAGCGGGCCAACATGAAACCGGCGGCCGCCAAAGGGTCGAGGGGGAATTCGCGCAAAATAAATCGGACCTTGCCGGTGTCGATATATTTGCTTTTTAATACCGGAAACGTGGTGGCGTAAAAGCCCGCGCAATGCGCGCAGGTCATCGAAGCATATTCGACAATCGTGACCGGCGCTTTATTGTTGCCAAGCGCAACGTCTGGCAGAGCCTCGCCGGCCATCAGCTCGCCCAACCCGACACTCGCCCCTTGCGCCATAGCCGGGGCCGGCGGACCGCCGAGCACGCAGGAAAAACCAGCGAGTGTCAGGCCGGCGGCGACCGCTATTTTGAGGAAACCGTAGTGGCGCCTTAAGGTGGTCTGGCCATTTCTGGGTCCCTGCATGACCTCATGCTCCAACCGGGCGGGAGCACAGATTTGCCCGATTACTTGGCCAGAAGGCAAGTCATTTATTGTTTGGCGAGTTTGACTTGGCACGTTTGAGGATGCGTTTCACGCGAGGACCCGGCGAGAACACATGCGCCGAGCCGCGTCAAAGCTTGCCGCAAGGGTTCGTCCACGCCAGGGCCGACGATCGTTTCGGCCGCCATTTCGGCGGCTTTATCGGTTTGCCGAACCACGTGCCTGACGAAGGGCCGTGCTGGTACCGGACCTTGCAACAGGACGAGGCGCGAGACGCAGCGCCATCCAAAATAAGCGTTGACGCGCTCGATGACGATGGAGGCAAGATGCTGCATTTCCAAAGCGAACCCGCTGTCGACGCGCACAATTAGCGTCGCCGGGGCGCAATCGTCTTCGGCCGCGCAGTCATGGCGCCGCGCCGGCCACCGCACTTTGACCGGCCGTGAGACGCTGGCTAGCCTCTCGCCGACAATTTCATCCCAAAACAAAACGAGGCGGGTTTGGCCAAAACCGTGCCGCGCCAAAACCGGATCAATCGCGGTCTGAACAAGATCCGCAAGCGGCCGGGACCAAAGAATTTTGCCGGTACGACGGTTCCCCATGATCCCTTATACAGTATCTTGACCGGCCTTCCACGGAATATTCCGTTGACGGCGGGTGCTCATACCGAGAGCGGACCCTCAGGTCGCGTCGCCGCCAAACGAAGCGGCGGCGCGGCTCTTAAGTTCCTGGGATGAAATATCCTCTTTACGGGTCGCGATCCACCAGCGATGGCCGAATGGGTCCTCGAATTTCCCGCCGCGATCACCGTAGAATTGATCCATGACTGGCCGAAGAACCTTCAGGCCCGCGCCAATCGCGCGGGCGGTGAACGCATCGACATCCTCGACGTAAGGATGGATTATGACAGCGGTGCCCCCAATCGTTTGCGGACTCAAGAAATCGTGGTCCGGAAATTCGTCAGCGAGCATGATCCTGGCCTCGCCGATCTCGAGTTCCGCGTGTCCGACCTTACCCTCATGCGCGATGCAAAGCGCCTCCGCCGCGCCGAAAGCATTCTTGTAAAAGGCGATGGCTTCGAGGGCATTGCGCACCGCAAGATAAGGTGTCGCTCCCTCGAGCCCCTCGGGTATCGACTTGACGGTCGCGCTCATTTCGTTTCCTCTGCTTTGCACGCCTAAGAATTGTCCATAAGAAATTAATGAGCGGCCAATCGAGGCGCATCTATGGCCTTCAAAACGAGCCTTGACGCGCGAGCCGGTGCAGCTGCTGCTCTTCTCTCCTGGTATGACCGCCATCGCCGCGATCTGCCGTGGCGCGCCTTGCCGGGCGAGGCTGCCGACCCGTATAAGGTTTGGCTTTCGGAAATCATGTTGCAGCAGACGACGGTTGCGGCCGTAAAACCCTATTTCTTGGGCTTTCTGGAGCGCTGGCCCAATGTCTGCCGGTTGGCGCAAGCCAGCGGCGAAGAGGTGATGCGGGCCTGGGCCGGGCTCGGATACTATTCGCGCGCGCGCAATCTCCATGCTTGCGCGAAAATTATCGCTGCTCGGTTCGGAGGCGAGTTTCCAGACACCGAAGCGGCGTTGCGACGCCTGCCGGGTATTGGGGCTTATACCGCGGCGGCGATCGCCGCGATCGCTTTTGGGCGCCGCGCGGTTGCCATCGACGGCAATGCCGAGCGGGTGCTGGCGCGGCTCTTTTCGATCGACACGCCGCTGCCGGCGGCAAAATCCGAAATCGTGGCCAAGGCTGCCGCCATGGTGCCGGTTGAGCGGCCCGGCGATTTCGCTCAGGCGATGATGGACCTTGGCGCCGTGATCTGCGGGCCAAAGCACCCTTCTTGCGGGATTTGTCCCTTGCTAAAATTTTGTCGTGGCCATGCCTTGGGCTGCCCCGAAAGCCTGCCGCGCAAGGCGCCACACCGGGAGCGGCCGCTGCGCCAGGGCGCCGTCTTTTTCGTGCGACGCCGAGACGGTGCGGTTCTCGTCCGCACCAGGCCACCCACGGGGCTCCTCGGCGGCACGACGGAAATACCCGGAACCGGTTGGGAAATCCGTTTCGACGCGGCCTCGGCGGCTCGGCAGGCCCCTATTGAAGCCTCTTACCGTAAGCTCGATACGAGTATCTCGCATGCGTTCACCCATTTCGCCTTGCGGCTCGACATTTACGTCGCGGAAGTTTCAAACAGGCGGCGCGCGCCCAAAGGCTACCGTTTCGTGCTTGGTTGCGGCCTCGAAAGTGAAGCGTTTTCCAGCGTAATGCGCAAAATAATCGAAGCCGTGCGCCAAAATGCATAGGCGCACGCGCGCTCACATATGTGGACCTGTGTCTTTTGCCCCCAAGCGATACGTCTGTGGAGCTAAGCTTTTGCCTTCCTATCTCATTGTGGCGCTGACCGTCGCTTGCGCGCTGTTTATGGAAAATCTCGACTCGACCGTCATCTCGACGTCGTTGCCCGCGATCGCCATGGACTTGCATGAGCACCCGATTTCCCTAAAACTCGCTCTCACCTCATACCTCATCTCCCTTGCGATCTTCATCCCGGCAAGCGGCTGGGCGGCCGACCGTTTTGGCGCCCGAACCATTTTTCGGGCGGCCATCCTTGTCTTCATGCTAGGCTCTATCTTGTGCGGCATTTCGACCAGCTTGCCGGAACTTGTCGGCGCCCGCGT
>Ga0187893_10008081_pt1 | contig 16820 bp, 13 predicted proteins | sample MA1701074metaG_FD_139574 | JGI IMG/M metagenome (GOLD analysis project Ga0187893, IMG submission 139574) | White microbial mat communities from a basaltic lava cave in the Kipuka Kanohina Cave System on the Island of Hawaii, USA - MA170107-4 metaG ...
GGCGGGGATCGCCCGGGGTTACTACGGGGAGACCGAGTTCGCGACATACACCCGTTGGGTGCGCGAACAATTCAGGGCACGCGGACTGGACATTCTCGCCACGTATCATTGTCCGCACCATCCTACCGAGGGCATTGGCGACCTGCGACAGGACTGCGATTGCAGAAAGCCCAAACCGGGGATGATCCTGCGGGCGCAACGGGAACTCGGCATCGACCTGGCGGCATCGGCCCTGCTCGGCGACCAGGACTCCGACGTTGAGGCTGGGCGTTCTGCGGGCGTAGGGCATTGCCTGAAACTGGGTGCAACCCGCCCAGCAGACGGGGCGACCGTGACCATGGCCGATGCCATAGACTGGTTGCAATCGATTTCAGCGACCGGCCGTGCACCTCGCCGGGATGGTGCAAGTTGTGGATGAATTCCACCCCGGTGGACCGTCCGCCTGCACGCCCCAGAAACCCCCGGCTACCTTCGAACGACGTATTGTCATGCGGCTTGAATCCCAAGTCCGCAACCGTCCGCCAAGCGGGGTGAACTCCAGTGCGAATCCTGTACCTGTTTCCGCATCGCATGGGAGATGAGGCGGACCGGGTTTTCTCCGGTCAGGCCCCAAGCGAAACGCTGTACGGGATGGTGGAGCTGCGCCAGTTGGGGCACACCGTGGAGTTGTCGGATTCCCGATGGGAGGGGTGGTTTGGCAAAGGTTGTACTTGGCTTCGGCGGTACGATGTGGGCCTGGTGGATCTCAAGACGATCCTGGAGATGCGACGATACGATCTCGTGGTGGTGAAGGACTCGCTGTCGCTCCTCGCCACCTGGGCGGCGCGGATCATGGGGACCAAAGTCGTGTATCTCGATGCCTTGTTCGGCCTGCCCGAGCCCTGGTGGAAGAGATTGGCTTATCGGCTGAATTTCCGGAGCGGTGCCCCGGTGGTCATGTACTCCAAGACTCAGGTGACTGCATGGAGAGACTACTTCGCGCTGTCGCCCCGTGCTCCAAAGTTTCTCCCGTACACGATCGACCTCCCCTTCTATCGGCCCTCGACCGACTCCGGCAGCGGTCCTGGCAACTACGTCCTCGCCATTGGGCGCGACAACGGCAGGGATTTCCCTACTCTCGTGGAAGCCATGGCCGGCACCGGCCTGAAGCTCAAGCTGATTACCCTCCCCCATACGCTGCACGGAATAGACCGCTCGCTGCCTTACCTCGAGATCCTCGAACATCTCACCTATGACGAGCTGTTCCGCCTGTATGCTGGCGCGATGTTCGTGGCCATCCCGTTGAGAAAGTGGGTCACCAATCCTTCTGGAATCCGGGCCTTGCTCGAGGCACTGGCGATGGGGAAAGCGGTGGTATGCACCGGCACCTCCGTCCTGCGGGAGTACGTCCAGGAGGGGCAGGGTGTCACCTTCGTCGAGCCGGAGAACGTGCCCGCCATGCGTGAGGCCATCCGCTCTCTGGCCGCCCGGGAGACCTGGCGCCGCGAGCTGGGCCGAGCCGGCCAGGAGGTGGTCCTCCGAAGCTACGGGATGGCGGCGTTCGCGGTCGGATTCGAAGAGTACCTCCGCGAAATCGCCGGCGACGGTCGCAAACGGTAGTGATGCGGAATCGGATTCGGCGGTGGGCCCGCCAGGCCGCTCCGCAGGCCCTCATCACATGGCGGTTGTTCCGGGGCCTGGGGTCGTTGAGAGCCAAGCTCATCTTCGCGAAGCGAACGGTGACGCGGCGGTTCAAGGCTCAGCCGGATCAACTTCCTCCACGGCTCGAGCGGGGCAGCGAAATCGCGATTGTCTGCTGGGGGAACATCATGCGCAGTGCGTTGGCCGAAGCGGTGGTGCGGGCCGGACTGCGGCAAGATACCGTGAAGGTTGTATCGGCCGGGATCAACGCGACCCCGGGTACCCCGGCCGATCTGCGAGCCGCCGCGTTCGCGGAAACTCGGGGGCTGTCACTCGGGGACCATCGGGCTCGGCCGCTCGATCCGAGTCTGCTTCGCCGGGCGGACCTTATCATTGCTCTGGACCGCGGGATCGAGGCCGAGATTCTCGCTCGAGAGCCCGGCGCCCGGAGCCGGGTTGTGCTGTTGGGTGGCCTCGATCCGAGCGGCTCGTATCGAGGCATGGACATCCTCGATCCGGTCCTGGCTTCTCCCGAAGAGGCCGAGCTGGTGTTCCATGCCGTGGAAACAGGCGCGGGGTCGCTGGCCAGTTGGGTGAACGGCGCAGGTAGCCGATAATCGAAGCCGAGCCGGGGGACCCCGGCACGCGGTTTGCCGGACGCAACTTGTTCCAGCGCTGCGCGCTAGCCGTACCGCCGCAGCCTGCATATCTGACCGTTTATTCCAAACGCGCCGGAGCCTGCCTTGCCCGAGTCCGTTTCCCCGAGCCCGACCGTCACGGCAGCCGCCCTCCCCCGGCCGGTCCTCGAATTCGTCAGCTCGGACTCTCCCGGCTTCCTAGCGTCCCTGCGGGAACTGTGGAGCTACCGCGAGCTGCTCTTCTTTCTGGCCTGGCGCGACATCACGATTCGCTACAGGCAGACCCTGCTAGGGATCGGCTGGGCCGTGTTGCAACCCGTCGTGACGATGCTGGTGTTCACGATTCTGTTCGGGGTCGTGGTCAAGGTGCCGACTGACGGCATTCCGGCGCCGATTTTCTACTTCAGCGGCTTGCTCCCGTGGCTCTATTTTGCGAATGCTATTCCAGCCTCGACCAGCAGCCTGCTGGGGAACGGTTACCTGATCAAGAAGATCTATTTCCCTCGGCTGGCACTTCCCGCCGGCACCGCGCTGGTCGCACTGGTGGATTTCGCCATCGGAATCGTGATCCTGATGGCGATGATGATCTACTACGACGTCATGAGCTGGCGCCTGCTGCTCTGGATTCCGCTGTCGATTCATTTGTGGCTGTTCAGCTTCGCCCTGGGGGCCTATCTCTCCGCACTCAACGTCAAGTACCGGGATGTGAAGCATGCGATCCCGTTCCTGGTGCAGACCTGGCTGTTTCTTACCCCGGTCATCTATCCCTCCAGCGTGGTGCCGGAACGCTTCAGCCTGCTGATCGACCTCAACCCGCTGACGGGCATCATCGAATCCTTCCGCAAGGCCACAGTCCAAACCGCTTCCTTTGACTGGCAAGCGCTGGGGATTTCAGCGGGCGTCACGGTGGTCCTCCTGTTTTTGAGCCTGGCCTACTTCCGCCATGCGGAAGGCTACTTCTCGGATATCGTATGAGCCCTGCGATCTCCGTCGAGGCGGTCAGCAAGCGCTTTATGCTCGGCCATGCGCAGGGCACGACCATGCTGCGGGAGGTGGTCATGAACGCCCTGCGCGCCCCGTTCAAGCGCCGGAGCCCCGGCGAGCGGGAGGTCCTGTGGGCCCTGCGAGATCTGTCCTTTGCGATCAACGTTGGCGAGGTGGTCGGGATCGTGGGCCGCAACGGTGCCGGCAAGAGCACCCTGCTCAAAATCCTCTCCCGGATCACCCGGCCAAGCTCAGGACTGGTGCGGGTTCGGGGACGGGTGGCCTCGCTCCTCGAAGTCGGGACTGGGTTCCACGAAGAGCTGACCGGCCGGGAGAACGTCTATCTCAGCGGCTGCATCCTCGGGATGCCGAAGCGACGGATCGACGATCAACTGGATGCCATCGTTGCCTACGCCGACGTCGAGCGCTTTATCGACACGCCGATCAAACACTATTCTAGCGGAATGCGACTCCGGCTCGGATTCGCTGTCGCGGCGCACCTGGAGTCGGATATCCTGGTCGTGGACGAAGTGCTCGCGGTCGGGGACGGTGAATTCCAGCAGAAGTGTCTGCGGACCATGGGCGAGCTGCACAACTCCGGGCGAACCGTCCTGTTCGTTTCCCACAACCTCGCGGCGGTGGAGAACCTCTGCACCAGAGCCCTCTGGCTCGAACAAGGCCAGCTCCAGGAGGATGGACCTGCGACCCACGTCATTCAGTCGTACATGGCGACGTTCACCTCTTCGGATGAACGGGTCCGCGATCTCCGTGATATTCCCGACCGCCAGGGCACTGGAGACCTGCGCTTTACGAAGGTCGAGTTCCTGGGACCGGACCGGACTCCTCTCGCGGCGATTCGGAGTGGAGACAGCCTGGTCATCCGACTTCACTTCGAAGTCCATCGCCCGTTGACCCACCCAACCTTCGCCGCGGACCTTCACACCTTTTTAGGCACCCTGGCCGCCCAAGTCAGCACCCAGAACGACGGGTACACCATCTCCCTTCTCCCATCCGGACCGGGGTACATCGATCTCGCTATCGAGTGCCTCCCTCTAGCTCCGGGCCGGTACTCCTTGTCCCTCCTTGCCACGGATCACGGGGGCACCTGGGCCGACCACCTCCAGCACTGCACGTCATTCGAGATCCTGCCCTCGGCCCGGTACGGCTTGATGCGGGGATTGAGGAACCCGGTGCTGCTGCTGGAGAGCCAGTGGGAGGTGACGGCTCCCGACTAGACGCGGTGCCTCCGCTTGAGGCGTTCGATCACGGAATCGGGGTGGAAGGTCGCGTTCTTATCCCACTCGGTATAGCGGCGGGCAACTTCGTTCCAGAGATGGACCGCACGAGTGTCCGCAAAGAAATGCTCATCTCTTGCGAAGGTGTCGTCGAACAGGGTGCGGAAATGCACGTTGTGCACCGGGTAGAAGACCGTGTACGGCTTGCAGAACCGCATCAGGCCGTGATTGACGACCACGGTCTTAAACCCGATCGGCCCTCCTCCCTCGGCCCAGTCCAGCCACGCTCGTGAGTTCCCCAGGACCCGGCGCGCCAGTTTCTTGACCCGGCGCCGTGGAGAATCCTCCGCCCGAAAGCGGTTGGGATTCTCACAGCGGTCCACGATGTCGCGAACGGCCGGATGGTTGGAGGGGAATCGCACGACCGCCTGGTTCGGCGTGTCGTCATGCTGGTACCCGAAGACGACCTCTTCCTCGAAATCGAACGGGGCGAGACAAATGATGTCCAGGTCGACCCAGTAGCCGCCCTCACGCCGGAGCAATTCCCATCGGAACCAGTCGGCGAACGAGGCGAGGTTCCCGCGCTGAACAAAGGGGCGCACCTCCGGTTTCGGGATCAACTCGTTGGCATCTCGAACCTCGGTTCCTTGAGGGATTCCGGACAGCTCTCCGTACCGGAACAGCACGAACCGATGGCCGTGATCCTGGAAGGACCGGATGCAGAGCTGCTCGATCTTGGACAGGGCTGACCCGAACCAGAACCCCCGAACGTCTGGAAGCATCACCTAATCAAGCCGGGCTCGAGGGCAGCCAGCAATCCGTTGATTTGAGACTCCGGGGCAAAATGCTCCCGGGCGCGGGCCCGCCCTTGCTGGCCCAGTCGTTCGCTCAGCGCAGGAGCATCCAGGAGGCGAGCGAGGGCGGCGGCGAGCGCGGGTTCATCGCCAGGCGCGACCAGCAGGCCTTCCTGCTCATGCCGGCACATCTCGGGGACCCCTCCTACTCGCGACGCGATCACCGGCCGACCCAACGCCATTGGCTCCAACACGCCGAGGGGCAAGGCATCCTCCCACACCGAGGGAGCGACGCAGATGTCGGCGGCCCAGAGGTAATCCGGCACGTCGGTCCGGTACCCGGCGAACATCACGTGCTCTCGCCGGGCCAGGCCAGCGCGGACCTTTTCCAGCTCCTTCTGGTGTGGTCCGTCTCCCACATAGACCAGCAGCGGCGCCGCCCGGTGGTCCGAACCGTGGACCTGATCGAAGGCGCGCAGAAGATGATGAACACCCTTTTCCGGGGTGGCCCGACAGGCGCACACGATCACGGGCCGATCGAGCGGGAGCCCGATTCGCCGCCGGACATCCGGCCGTGATTCGACCGGGTCCGGCACGGGCAGCCCATTCCAGATCCGGGTGACGCGATCGGCAGGCATGAGCGCCACCTCCCTCTGGCGCGTGGCAACGTAGTCACTCACAGCGATGACATGGTCCGCCGTGACGCCAGGGAGCAAGGAAAACAGCCGCTTGAGCATTCTGCGGAGACCGCGGGGAACACGGCGTTTCCCGGAGGTGTGGTCGTGCACCACGATCCAGCGCACCCCGGCGAGCCGGAGCCACGCGTAGCCCCAGGAACGGGACAAGCGGTCCGTAAAATAGATCGCGCGGACATTTTCCCGCCGAACCCATCGCATGAGACGGAGGAGCCGTGGGAGCCGCTCGGTCAGGGCATCGAGCTCGACGGGCTGGGCGGCACTGGCAACCAGGGACCGAGGGGGAGAGTCAATGCGGGGATACGCGACGAAGGTTCGAACCCCGCGCGAGGCGAGCGCATCGGCACACCTCGCATAGAGTCCTTCGATGAAGTCCCAGGCAAAGCCCGTGTTCGCCGGGAAATTGGCGACACAGAGCAGAGTGGGGGGAGGGGAACCGGGCTCAGGACCCACGATAGAGCCGCTCGTAGGAGTCCACCATCGCCCCGATGGTGAATTCGGCCTGACCCCGGCTGCGGGCCTCTTCGCCCAGGCGTCGCCGCAAGGCTGGCTCGGTCAGGAGCCGGCCCAACGCCGTGGCAAGAGCCGCCTGATCACCGGGCGGGACCAGCAGGCCATGGGTCCCGTCCTCAATGGCTTCCGGAATCCCAGAGGTCTCGGAAGCGACGATGGCCTTCCCCGCCAGCATGGCCTCCAGGAGCGCAAGAGGCAGCCCTTCCCAGAGCGAGGGCATTGCGAAAATGTCGGCGGCGGCAAGGAGATCGGGCACGTCATCCCGGTGGCTGAGGATATGGAGACGGCCCGCGAGCCCGTGCTCGGCAGCGAAGGACTCCAGCATCGGGCGGCGATCTCCGCCCCGGCCACCCGCAATCACCAGCCGCCAGGCCTGCTGCAGACCCTCGACCTCCAGGCGATGCAGCGCTTCGAGCAGCACCGCGTGACCTTTGCGCTCATCGAGATTCCCCACCGCGACAATCAGCAGTTCGTCGGGGCGCAGTCCCAGTTCTTCTCGGACAGGAGCCGCATTCCCGGGGCGGACCGGGATGCCGTTGTGAATGACCTGGATCCGATCTGCGGACAGTCCGAGATCGGCATCGAGCTGTCGTTTCGTGGCCAGGCTGACCGCCACGGTGGCCCGGCTGGCCCGAAAGGCCCAGCGGAGTGCGATCCGCCGTCGGAGCCTTCGAGTCATGGTCTGACTGCCATGCATCGTGATCACGTGGGGGAGATTTTGACGACGGGCCGCCGCCGCTCCGTACACCGCCATTCCGAACTCGTGACTGTGGACGACCGTGATCTGATGCTGGCGAAACTGCCGGGCAAGATCGCTCACCCATCCAGGGTCGAGGGGGTGCCGTTTCTGGAAGACCAGCGTTTCGACCCCGGCGTCACGAAACTTGCCGCCCAACCAGCCTACACCCTTGGCGGGACCCACCGGCAAGACCTTGTGGCCGCGGCGGGCCAGCTCCTGGGCGAGCTGAAACACCACGACCTCGGCACCGCCCGGTCCGTCCGACTCGAGCATGACCGCCACTGTCAAGGGCGCCGGCCGGGTTATTTGCGGAGCACCCATCGAACCGATTCCCGGACGAATGGACGGGGGTCATCTCTGCGCCAGGTCTCCCATCGATCTCCTCGGCGCAGTGTCAGGAAGTCGGTGACCACTCGAGCACGGCCAGGAGTATCTGGAGGAAGATGGAGGCGCCTTCGGGAGTGGCGAAGCCGGGCCAGCAAGTGATCAACGTCGCCCCACCACCAGCGGAGCCGAATCCCGGTCTGATAGGGCGGGATCCCGAACGTCCGGCCCGCGAGGCAGTCCAGCAACAAGTTCGGAAAGTCGACGCCGGCATCGAGAGCGAGCTGCAAGGATCCCCAGAACCGGCCGTTGATCTCCATCAAATAGGGGGTTCCGGATTCCTGGTCCACTTTGAACTCCACCATGGCGATGCCCTGCCAGCCTAACCGCCGCAGCAGTCGTAGGGATTGGTCCCGGAGACCGGGATCCAGAGAGACGCTTTCGCTGTACACACTGACCCCACCGGCAGGAGGTTTTTCTCTCAGCCGCCGATGGCCGAATTCGGCCCGGATCGTGTCCTCCCAGACCAGCAGAAAGACCCCAAGGCCCGGACCGACTATGCGGCGCTGGATGAGGACCGGATATCCCTCTCGCGGCATCGCGTCCAGAATACTCTTGAGCTCGGCCAGGTCGTCCGCGTGGCTCACGGTCAACTTGAGGCGATGGCCGGGTGAGCCGCTGACGGAACGGGCTGGTTTGATGACCAGAGGAAACCGCAGGTTCACCGTTTCAACATCCCGGATCATTGGCCCTTCGATGACCAGCTGTTCCGGCACCGCAACGCCTTCCGCTCTGGCCGCACCCAGCACGGCCTGCTTGTCACACACCGTTCGAAAGCGTTCGAACTCAGGGTACGGCACGACCGCGGGCCGGAGGCGGTCGCGGGCGGCACCAGGGAGCAAGGCGAGGGCGGCCGCTTCCGTCACGGGAAGGACTACGTCGAGCTGCCGGTCGCGCACCACCGCGGCCACGTGATCCACGAACGACGCCGGATCGAACGGGGATGGGCCCGTGTGCACGTGGCGGCAGTACCGGGAGGCGGCGGCGAGCGGCCGGGGGTGCGGAGCCACGAGATCCACCTCGTGACCCTGTCTACCGAAGGACCTTACCAGGGAGAGGGCAGCCCGTTCATCGCCGTCGGTAATGAGGATGCGGGTCACCGCGGGACCAGGCGCGGTGCCAGGGTCACCGGTGCCGGGGCTCGATCATGCCCCCTGGCGCGGCAGCGGATGACTCCGCCATCCGGATCGACGCACCGGGCGCGAGCTCCGCCGCACCGGTTCCGGATTCGCCACGGGAGACCTTCTTCCCAACTGGCGATCGACACAGAACATCAACCCGACCAGGAACGCTGCGAGGATGTAGTAGATCTCCAACCACGCGAAGGTGAGGAAGAAAACCGTCACGGTAAACCCGATGATCCCCACCGGGAAATACTGGCAGCAGTAGAAGAGGAATCGTTCTTCCTCGGTTCCACGGGACCATTCCTTCGGTATCCGGGAGCGCAATCGGATCGTCGCCCCGATGCCACCCAGGAGCAACGACGACCAGAGCAGGAGCCCGGGCACTCCGAGCTCCGCTCCCGCTTGCACGAAGGAGTTGTGGGGGGGCGTACAACGAATGCCACCGCCCGGCGGCTTGTTCTTGGCCTTGTCCGAGATCGTACACTCGGCTTTGGTGAAATTGTTGATCCCGATCCCGAAGATCGGGTGGTCCTTCATGTATCCGATGCCGCGCTTGGCGACCGCCTTGCGCCCGTTCAGTTCAGTGTAGTTGTAGTCCTTCTTGAGCTCCTTGATGGTCTCCATCTGCTCCCAGTAGCCCGGTGGAGCAAACAGGAACAGCGCCGCCGCGGCCACCGCGACGAACAACACCTTCTTGAAGATCGAGACGCCCCAGGTCAGGAGCAGCACCGCGGCCCCGATCGCCAGGAAGCCGATAAATCCACCGCGCGATCCGCTCCGCGCGAGGGTACCGGCAATACCCACGAGAACGATCAGGCAGATCAAACGCCTGGGGAGGTCCTTTGCGCTCTGCAGCACTACCAGCGTGAGGGCGAACCCGAGGGTGAGCACCACGGCGATGTCATTGGCGTCCCAGTTGTGTAACCCCACCAACCGGGCGTAGCTGTCGTCAGCGCCATGCTGCTGGAGTTTGAACACGAAAATGGCGAGATAGGACAACACCCCGCACCCCAGGACGTACGCCCAGGCGAAGGAATAGAGGTCCCGCACCGTCCGGCAGCCTGCGATCAGCAGGAATGCCAGGATGACGTTCTTGGAGAAAGCTTCCAGAATGAACCGGCCCGAGTTACCGATCGAGATGCCAAATGGCACCGACAAACAGGCCAGGACGACCAGCGCCAGCATGACCTTCGCGGGCCAGTACTTGATGAGGCTGGTTGCGTTGATGAGCTTGGGGTTGACGTAGGCATAACCCGCCACCACGAACGTCAACAACAGGACCGGCCGGATCGCCGTGGTGATGGAGTTGTACTGATGAAGCCGGCTCACCGTGAAGATGACGAGGACGAACAACGCCCAGCGGAGCCCATCCTGGTGAAGGGTGAGCCTTCCTTTCTCCGGGCGAATGCCCCCCCGAGCTGGCTGGGCTATTGCTGCTACGGTCACCGGACGATTGCCTCCCCAAAATGGACCACCAAAAAGCTACCTGCGGATGCAAGATTCCAGCCTTCCTCATCACCTTGAGGATAAGCAACCCACCTCTTCCGGCAGGCTCCGTTCACCAGGCTTCCCAACACCTGTTGCGTTTACGCAACAGGCAGGTGAGTTCAAGAACCGGGAACCAGGGACAGATATGAGTCCCGCAACTGACGGCCAGTTACTTCCCAACTGAAGCGGGATTCGACGTGTTCTCGGCCTCCGGTCGCGAGCTGTCTCCGCAATTGGGGTTCCCGCAGGACTCGAAGTACAGCCTCGACAAACCCGGGAGCATCCTCGGCTAACAAGAGCTGCTGCCCGGAGGTGGCTGCGAGGCCTTCGGCCCCAGCAGGAGTGGAGACGACCGCCTTACCCATCGCCCACGCATCCAGGATTTTCAGCCGGGTGCCCCCGCCGAACCGAAGAGGGGCAATGAAGCAAGCGGCAGCGTGAACGTAGGGCCGGATGTCCGGGACGTAGCCTGTGAGTCGGAAACCGGGAACGTCCGCGTAGCGGCGGTGTTCTTCTGCCGTTGCGGAGCCGACCCAGGTCACCGGCCCCGTCATACCCGAGGCCCGAAGGAGGGGGAGGATCTCCTGAACGAACCAGCCGAGGGCATCCCGGTTGGGGTGCCAGGAGGTCCCTCCGACGAACACACATCCGGACTGAGACTGCTCATCGTCCGTTGCGGGTTGGAAGAAGTCGGTGTCGACTCCGTTGGGAATCACCGCGGTCGCCGCCCCGGGAGCGATCCGGTGAAGCTCATCCACGTCCTCCGCCGAAACCACCACATTGAGCGCGACCCGGGGAGCCCATTCCGCCTCGGCCTTCCGAAGGAGGGCGGCTTGGTGGAGCAAATAGGCCCGCCGGAGCGCTTTTCGTTCGGACCGGGCGCGTCGGGCCAGCAATTCGGATTCGACATTGTGGTGGGTGCAGACCACGGGCAGATGAGCCACGAGTGGGAGCAGACGGACCAGGTCCAGCGAGTCGACATGCACGAGATCGAAGGCTCTGCAGGCCAACAGCTGCCTGACCCTGTCCAGAGCCTCGGTGGATTGGTGCACATACCAGGTATACGCCCGCCCGGTGAGAACACTCCGGGCATGATCCGCGAGCAGGCGGGCCCGGGAATGGCACTGCGGAATCGGGACCACCTCGAAGGGACCGTAGCGGGAGATTTCTTCGATCCGCGAGGCGAGGGAAACACTCGCGGTGGCCCGGTCCGGGCGGTGGTAACACAGCCCCGAAACTCGAAAGTCCCTCGCGAGAAGCCGGAGGATATTCAGAGTTCGAATCGCCGCACCGTTGTGGGGCGGGAAAGGAACCCGGTGAGAGAGGAAGAGAAGCTCGGGCCGGGAACCCCCGCTCAAACCTGGGGCCCTTTCCCGTTCGTCATGGTGGCGACATAGATATCGGACAATCGACGGAGGTATTGGGGGAGCCCGTAGCGTTCCAGCGCCGTGTTACGGGCGGCCGCACCCATCCGGCGGCGCAGATCGGAATCTTCCAGCAGGGAGAGGATTGCCCCAGCGACCGCCTCGGGCTCCCGGGGGTCCCGCACCAGGCCATCGGCACCTTCGGTGACGATTTCGGGACCGGCACCGCGGCTCGAGGCAATGACCGGAATGCCGTACGCCATCGCCTCGGTAATGACCAGACCAAACGGCTCGGGTTCGATGGAGGAATGAACCACCACATCCAAACCGGCATACATCGCATCCGGATCGGTTTGAAACCCGAGGAACCGGACCCGGTCTCCGTGAGGGAATCGGGCGGCCAGCTCCCGCAACTCGGCCAGATAGGCCTCTCCACCATCCGCAATCCCGCCCACAATCACCGCCAGCGCGGTGGAATGGCGTTGCAGGACGAGGGAGGCCGCCTCGAGAAACTCCCGCTGCCCTTTCCATTCTACCACCCGTCCCACGATCCCGAACACCGCCGCGTCGCTGGGCAAATTGAGGGAGGCTCGGATCCGGGAGCGGAGCGCTGGATCCGGGGGGGGCGGGGAAACGGTGAGCGGGTTAGGGAGCAGGACAATATTATCCGGGGCGACACCCAGCGCGAGAATGCTCTCCTGGATGACCGACGAGATCGCGACATACGTCGAAGCCTTGAGCCAGAGCCAGCCGGCATACCGCGACGGCTCACAGAACCCCTGGGCGTGGACCAGCACCCGGCGCCGAGCCAGCAAGGCTGCGAGGAGGGCTTCGAAGTTCGCTGTCGCGTTCATCAGGTGCACCAGGTCGATGCGCTGCCGCCGCAGGAACCAGGTCAGCCGCACCACGTACGGAACGTTGAGCAGAAACTCGAACGGGGCGATCCCATAGGCAATCAGCTTGCGCAGCGCCGCCGGAAGGCGGGCGAATCTCGAGTGGACCCACCACCGCTTCCCATAGTCATAATGCTTTCGGAGGGAGGTAATGGTCACCGGGAATGGGGTGCGGTTCCGGACGATATCCGGATCGGCGGCGAGCGCGAGCGTGACCTCCGCCCCGGCCCGATCCATCGCCCCGGCGATCGCGCCGGCCACCATGAGCGAGCCGCCGAAGGCCAATCCCTCATCGATGATCAGGACGCGCAGTGGTGCCAACGGCCCTCTCCTGATTATGGGAACAGTGCTATGGCCGCTACTCACCACGGCGGGGTGGCCGCAGGGTAGCGAGTGGGCTAATGTTACCCGGTGCCAGCGTTGCACAAAAAGTGCCCGCACGCTCCGGAGCGCACTTGACCTCCAGCTGGCTTGCCCGACTGGTCGAGGGCCTGTCTCGCCGCTTCGCGGGATCGTCGTGCATCCTTTGCTATCACGGTATCGCCGACTCCTGGGCCGGAACCAGTCCCGCCCACGTGGCCGTCACCGAATTGCTCGAGGCGACGGAGCTGTGCCGTGAGTTCGGGGAGATCGTGCCGCTCCGGGATCTGGTCTCCCGGCCGAGTCTCCCCAGGTCGGACAAACCGCTCTTCGCGCTCACCTTCGACGACGCCTACCACTCCCTCCTCGATGCCGTGGCGCTGCTCGAGCGGCGGGCGATTCCCCTCACGATTTTCGCCACGACCGGGGCGTTGGCCCGGGGAGCCGCCTACTGGTGGGATCGGATTGAACGGGCGGGAAGTGGTTTGGGGCCGGAGCAGTGGCAGGCCTTTCTCGACGCCGTCGGCTGCCGAACCACGACACCCGGTGTCCGCGAGGGCGTCCCGCCCGGTGAACGATTGCGCGATTGGATTCTGGAAACCTGGAACGGCAGGTGGCCCACCCAGCTTGAGCCCCAACTCGACGCGCTCGAGCGGAGTTCCGGAACCGCCACCTTCCAGCGATCCATGACCTGGGATGAGCTCGCTTCGGTTTCCCGGTTGGGAAATGTGGAGGTCGGGGTCCACACGGTGAGTCATCCGTCTCTTCCCACCCTCACCCCCGAGGAACAGGCCCGGGAAATCCGGGCGAGCTACGAGGCCCTTTCGGAGCGCAGCCTGCCGTTGCGCCCCTTCCTGGCAGTCCCCTACGGCCTCTATGACGAAACCACCTTGCACGCCGCACGGAGCGTCGGAATGCAGGCCACCTTGCTCCTCAACAACCGGACCTTGCGGAGGAATCCTGGGAACGGGGTGTTCAATCGCCTGTCGATGACCCGAGGCATCCCTCGTTGGAAACAAGCCCTGCGACTGGCGGGTGTGGTGGAGCGGATCCGGGCCGCCACCGGCACGACGACCCGGCGGTACTAGCACCCCGTCACGGGCGCCTGGTCCCACCGGATGCCGGAGCGCTTCCGGACGCCGGACGGGTGCACTCGAGCACGATGGCGCGGGCGTAGCGCCGCAAGAACGGCAACCGCTGAAGCACGCGGAGATCGTTCCGATGCAACCACGCGGCGAAGGCCCGGTTGGAAATGACCCGCTCTAACCGGGAAAAAAAACCGAACTCCTGCCAGCGAACCGCGAATCGCTCTCGGAACGGCTCCAGATCGGCGTATTTGAACTGATGTTTCCATTGATCGGGGTCGTCGGGTGATGCCGATTTGACCGGCACCAGCCTGCGGATCCGCTCGAGCCAGAGGCTGTTGCCGAACGGCTCCTGGAAGACTGCTCTCCCTCCCGGTTTCATGACCCTGAACAGCTCAGCCGCGGCCCGAGCCTTGTCGCTGAGGTGATGCAGAATGCTCGCACCGATGGCCAGGTCGAATCGCGCCTCCGGGAAGGGGATCTGGTAGAACGATCCCACCCGAAAGGTGCAGCGATCGGCGCAGTCATTCGCGACCGCCCTCCGCTCTGCCGCCTGAATCGCCACGGGAGAGATGTCGAACCCCTCGATGATGGCTCCTCGCTTCGCGAGGATGATGCTCAGCCAGCCATTCCCACACCCGGCATCGAGGACCCGATGACCCCGAAGATCGCCCAGCCATTGCACCGCAGCGTGATACGGCGTGGTGGGGACCGCAATCCGATCGAACCGTTCCCAATCATCCGGGACCATCCGGCCGGGATCGGCGTGATCCGGTTGCTCATACAGCTGGTCATGCCGGCGGGCTTCGAACTCCTCCTCAGCCTGAATCGCGGCGGGACGCGGAGGAGTGGAATTACGGTTCATGTCAAGACACCTCGAAGGTTGCCGGGAGTTGTCCCACAAGGATAAGTGAGGCAAGCATCGGTCACGGATGACACGTCGGCCCACCAAAGCAAAAGGCGGGACCTTGTGGCCCCGCCTCTGCCGGAAACCGTGGCCCCGGGAACGCCGGCTAGTTCCGGCCGCTCATGTAGATGCGGTCCATGAACATGTGCATTCCTCCGACGCGGGTCACGTTGATCGGCGAGTACCCACCCCAGGTCGGAGCCCACTCGAGGTAATGGAATCCTTTCACCTCGTGAGAGAGGGTGTAGCGCAGGTCGGTGTAGCGGCTCACCTGGACGCCATCCACCCAGGCAGTCGCGGTACCGTCGAAGTTGTCGCCGGTATTCTGCTCCACCAGCACCTCGACTCGATGCCAGACCCCACGCCGGAGGCCCATCATGCCGGGCGGCTGCGGGAAGTCGGGATGACGGGAGAGATCGATGAGATTTCGCGCCCCCCACGGCATCTGCAGGTTCACGGCGAACGAGCTCGGCCACACCGTGGTGGCGTCGGTCCCGTCATTCGATGGCCGGAAGTTGACGGCCGAGAAAAACACCCGGTTGCTGGCATTCGGCCCCGGCGCGGTCCACAGGTGGAAGATCTTGTCGAACCCCGAGCCATGCCCTTGCCAGTTCGCCGAAAACTGAATCCAGAACGCGATGTACAGTTTCGAGACCGGGGTAAACTCGATCCCGATCGCATCCGCCTCCACGCCTTCACCGCTGAAGCCCTCGTAATACCACATGTCACCTACGGACGAGCCGTGTGGCGCGGCCCCACTGAAGCCGCTCGAGGTGATCCGGTACTCGGAGTCAGGCCGGTTTCTATAGCTCGGTCCCCAGGTCCCGGGACCCACCATGGACTGCGGATGGGCGTCGAATCGATAGTCCTGGATCGTGGCGAAGCCCGATGGCTGGTTGGGCAGAGAAGCGTCCGGAGGAGCAGCCGGCGCTCCCACCGACACCACGGCGGTGTCCGCCTTTCCACCACCGGACACGATCACGCGGTAGGTGCCCGGCGTTGATCCTGCCGTGAACAACCCGGCCCCGGTAATACCACCACCAGTGGCACTCCATGAAAGCGCCGGCAAGCTCGACCCCCCATTGCTCCAGAGCGCCGCTGCGCTGAACTGCTGAGTACTACCGGCCGGAATCGAAGCCGGTTTCGGGCTCACGGTCAGACTGCTGAGAGTCGGAGCACCACCCGAAGCCACCTGGACCACGGCCGTATCCGCCCGGCCACAGGCGCAGGACGCGATCACCGCGAAGGTCCCTGCAACCGTCCCTGCAGTGTACAGACCGTTGGAGTTGATAACGCCTCCTGTGGCTGTGTACGAATAGGTGACCGCACGGTACACGCCATCGGACCAGGTTGCCCCGGCGGAGAATTGCTGAGTTCCACCCGGCTGGAGCGATACGGTCGAGGGCGTGAGGGAAAGCGCAGTCACGACCGCACTGGTCAGGTTCACCGATGCCGTATCGGCCTTTCCGCCTGCGCTGGCGATGACCCGGAAGGTACCCGCGCTGCTACCGGCGGTGTAGAGGCCCGTAGCACTGATGGTCCCGCCGGTGGCGGACCAGGAAAGCGGGGGCAGTTCGGTTGAACCGTTGGACCAGACCGAACTCACTGCAAACTGCTGAGTCAAACCCACGGCTAGCGAGACTGGGTCCGGGCTGACCTGGAGCGATTGCAAGGTCTCCGTCAGGAGAACCGGGATGGTAATGCTATTGCAGGCCTCGTCGGCCGACTGGCCAACGCCGTTGACCGACCGCACGCAGGCCCAAATGGGGGTGCCAGGGGGAACAACGCCAAGCGACGCGGAGGTGTTCTCAGTGGAGCCCGAAGCACCACCCCAGCTTCCTTCGAAGGGGCCTGCGGTGAAACGGTAGGATGTAGCCCCACTACCCACCGGCCACGTGATTTGAACGTTTCCGCCGAGTGTAAAGCGCGGCGCGCCAGGCGGTTGTGGCAGCCCGGCCGAAGACGTGACCGTAACTGTCGCGGTGTCGGCCAGGCCA
>Ga0187893_10008082_pt1 | contig 16819 bp, 14 predicted proteins | sample MA1701074metaG_FD_139574 | JGI IMG/M metagenome (GOLD analysis project Ga0187893, IMG submission 139574) | White microbial mat communities from a basaltic lava cave in the Kipuka Kanohina Cave System on the Island of Hawaii, USA - MA170107-4 metaG ...
CGTTGAGACCACCGTGCAGACAAACGGCCGCGTGATAGTGGAGAATTTACCATTTGATGAAGGCGATACTGTAGAGATCACTGTTCGTGAAAAAGAAAGGACGCCGGGAGAGAAAACGAACCCCTATCCGCTTCGAGGTGCCGCGTATCGGTACGACGATCCTTTCAGCCCCATTGTGCCGCTTCAGGACTGGGAAGCTCTTAAATGATCATTCTCGACACTCATGTCTGGATCTGGCCGATCAGATAATTGTAGCTACCGCCAGGATTTCGAAAAGTCGCCTCGCTACTTTTGATTCCAAGATACTGAAATACAACCACGTCGACCTCCTGCCATGAGAACCGTAGGTCCCAACTCAACCATCGGCGTTTTCGGCAGCGGGCAGTTGGGCCGCATGTTCGCCATTGAGTCGCGCCAAATGGGTTACCGCGTGCACACGTTTTCGCCCGCGAGCGACACGCCGACCGGGCAGGTCGCGGACGTGGAAACGTCCGCCGCGTACGATGACCTCGACGCGGTTCGCACGTTTGCACGGGCGGTCGATGTGGTTACGTTTGAGTTTGAGAACGTGCCGTCCGCGACGGTTCAGGCGGCGGCGGAGTTTGTTGCCGTGCATCCGAAGGGCGAGATATTGCACACGACGCAGAACCGTTTGCGCGAAAAAACTTTTCTTTCCGAAAACGGATTCCCGGTCGCAAATTTCAGACGCATCAAGCTGATCGACGATCTTTACCGAGGCGTCGATGAACTCGGAACGCCCGCCGTTTTGAAAACTGCAGGCTTCGGTTACGACGGCAAGGGGCAAATTAAGATCAACGCGCTTGGCGAGGTCGCGGCAGCGTTTGAAACGCTGAAGGGAAGCGAAGCTGTTTTGGAAGCGTTCGTTGATTTCGAAAAGGAAATCTCCGTAGTCTGCGCCCGCGACCAAAGCGGCAATTTCGCACACTACGGCGTGATCGAAAATGAGCATGCGAATCATATTCTTGATGTATCGCTGGCTCCCGCCGTCGTTTCGGAACACGTTTATAAGGAAGCGGTCGAGATTGCTCGGAATATCGCCGACACGTTAGGTTACGTCGGCACGCTCTGCATCGAATTTTTTCTGACGAAAGACGAAAAGCTGCTCGTAAACGAACTCGCGCCGCGCCCGCACAACTCGGGTCATCTTACTTTCGACGCCTGCGTCACATCGCAGTTCGAGCAGCAGGTCCGCGCCGTCTGCGGCCTCAGCTTAGGCTCGACGGAATTTTACAAACCTGCGGCGATGGCCAATCTTCTCGGCGACCTCTGGCAAAACGGAGAGCCGAACTGGGCGGCCGCACTTACAGCCCCGCGCGTAAAACTGCACCTCTACGGCAAAGCCGACGCCAAACCGGGCCGCAAGATGGGCCACATCACCGCGACGGAGGATTCCGCTCTCGCCGCCGCGGAACTAGTTAGATCATCTCGCGGAAAACTCCTTTCTGAATATACGAAGTCAAAATTTGAACGGCTCCGTTAGTAGCCGAATGTTTATAGAAACGAAACATATACAACAAGAAGAAAGCCCGTTTACGGGCGAGATAAAGATGCCTCTCCGACGGAGCTCGGATCGGGTTTCGGAATCGTTGCTATAAACATCACGCTCCTATTGGAGCTAAAACGATAAAACCGCCTTTTTTCGGACACCCTCGTTAGCTTTCGATAACACGCCAGATAAACTTTTTCGCGAAGCTCGCGTATCATCTCTCTCAAGTTCCTATTAAACAAAGTTCAGGAGAATCTTCGAATGAGAAAGTTGTCTTTGCGCTTGGCGATAACACTATCAATGATCGCAGTTTCCTTCGGCTTGAAATCGTTTGCACAGGACGCGACGGCCGATTCCGTATCGGCAGCGATGGCTAATTTGAATTGGCGGAGCATCGGGCCGGCAAATATGGGCGGAAGAATCGCGGACGTCGAGGGCGTGCCGGGCAATCCGAATATTGTTTACGTCGCAACCGGTTCGGGCGGCATCTTCAAAACCGTGAACGGCGGAATGTCGTGGACGCCGATCTTCGACCGGCAGAACACGATCTCGGTCGGCGACATCGCGCTGGAACCGGGTAATTCGGAGGTGATCTGGGTCGGAACAGGTGAGGGTAATCCGCGAAACTCAGTGAGCTTCGGCGACGGCGTTTACAAATCGACCGACGGCGGGAAGACGTGGAAGCACATGGGATTGCGCGATTCAAACACGATCTCGAAGGTGATCGTGCATCCGCGAAATCCGGACGTAGTTTATGTCGCGGCGGTCGGGCACATTTGGGGGCCGAATGAGGAACGCGGAGTTTTTATGACGACGGACGGCGGCAAGACGTGGCAGAAGACATTGTATATCGACAACCTGCACGGCATTTCGGATCTCGAGATCGACCCGCAAAATCCGAATATTTTGCACGCCGGCGTTTGGAAATTCGAGCGAAAACCGTGGACGTTCACGAGCGGCTCGGACAAGGGCGGCGTGTTTCGCTCGACCGACGGAGGGCGGACGTGGAACAAGATCGACAAGGGCCTGCCGAAGATGATCGGCCGCATCGGCCTTGGGGTCGCGCCGAGCAATCCGAACGTCGTTTACGCAATTCTTGAAGCGAAGGAGGGAACGCTTTACCGCTCGGACGATCGCGGCGAAACTTTCCGTCAGGTTTACAGAAATCAAAACATCGTCGGCCGCGGATTTTATTATACGCAGGTCGAGATCGACCCGACGGACGAGAATAAGGTTTATGCCGTCGCCTCGCTGCTGTTCAAATCGCTTGACGGCGGGCGCACGTTCACTCGCATCTCGCCCGCGACGCATATCGATTTTCACGCTCTGTGGATCGACCCGTCGAATCCGAAACGAATGTGGCAGGGGCAGGACGGCGGCGTTGCGGTTTCAACGGACGAAGGCGGAAGCTGGGAATACGTGAACAATTTCGCGGCGGGGCAGTTTTACCAGGTCTTCGCTGATAACGCCGTGCCGTTTTACAACGTTTCCGGCGGGTTGCAGGACAACGGCACATGGGTCGGCCCGTCGCGAAACCGCGAGCCGAGCGGAATCCATAATGACGATTGGCGGATGATCAGCTTCGGCGACGGCTTTTTCGCAATCGCTCATCCCGACGATTCCGACCTTTTTCTTACTGAATCGCAGGGCGGCAACGTTGTTCGCACCAATATGAAAAACCGTGAGCAGCAGTTCGTCGTGCCGTTCTTCGGCATCGGCGGCGCGGCTGAGAACGACAAGGTCCGTTTCAACTGGAACGCTCCGCTTATTCCGTCGCCGCACGACAAGAACACGGTTTACCTTGCCGGAAGCTCCGTTTTCAAATCCACCGATTTCGGCAAAACCTGGATGGCGATCAGCGACGACCTGACGACGAACAATCGCGAAAGATTGAAGGACGCGGGCGGCCCCGTTTTCACCGAAAACACCTCGGCCGAATACTACGGCACGGTCATCTCGCTCGCCGAATCGCCGATTCAAAAAGATATGTTGTGGGCCGGCTCGGACGACGGCAACCTGCAGATGACGACCGACGGCGGCAAAAACTGGACAAGGCTGAGCGTGAGAAACTCGCCTGCCGAATCGCCCGTGTCACATGTCGAGCCTTCGCGGACGAATGCAAACACCGCCTACGTCGCCTTCGACAGACATAAGCTGGACGATTACAAACCGTACATTTTCAAAACGACTGACGGCGGTAAAAACTTCTCAAATGTTTCGGGCAATCTGCCGGAGAAAGCTTATGTTCATGTTGTTCGTGAAGATCCGAAAAATACGAACCTGCTTTACGCCGGCACCGAGATCGGCCTTTACGCAAGCTGGGACGGCGGACGCACGTGGCGGGAACTAAACATGAAGAATTTCCCGCGTGTTGCGGTGCACGACATAATTGTTCACGCGCGCGATAACGATCTGATCGTGGCGACGCACGGCCGAAGCATCTGGATTTTCGACGACGCGACCGTGCTGCAGCAGATGAACGCAGACGCGTTGAACGAAACCGGATATATCTTCGACATCCGCCCCGCATATCGCTTCGCGACGAGGATGACGCGCTACGGTGTCGGCGACAAGATCTTTCGCGGCCCAAATCCTCCTGACGGCGCGATTGTCACCTATCACTTGAAAGAAAAGGCTGACGAAAAAACGCAGGTAAAGATGCAGGTTTTTGATTCGGCCGGCAAGATGTTTGTTGAGAATAAGACCTTGCCGAAGGAAAAGGGACTCAACCGTTTCACGTGGAACCTCTCTTATGAAGGCGCCCGGCAGCGACGTCCGCCCACGCCGGAGCAGCTTGAATTCATGGGCCCGCCGCGCGGGCCGCAGGTGCTGCCGGGCACTTACAGCGTTAAACTCTTCGTCGGGGACAAGCAGATCGGTGAGCGTCGCGTGGAGGTTCGCGTCGATCCGACCGTGCAGATCACGCCCGCCGATCTCCGGGCACAACTCGATCTGGCGATGAAACTGCGCGACATGAACTCTTCAATGAACGACGGCCTTCGGCTGCTCGACAGCGCAAAAACGCAGATCGAGCAGATCGAAACCATCGCCAAGGACCGCTTAACGGAGATGCCCGCCGATCTCACAAAAGCGATCGCCGACTACAAAAAAGCGACGAACGATCTGATCGCCGCTCTGTCGACCAATCCGGAAGACGGCATTCGCGCTCCGGCGCGATTTTCGGATCAGCTTGGCGGCCTGTACTTCACCATCGCCGGCGGTAATTTCGCCCCGACGCCGACAATGCGCGAAAACTATGAGCTTTTGCAAAAAGAGTTTCCCAACAAGATCGCGCAGATAAACAAATTCATCAGCGACGACACGGCGAAGGTCAATCAGACGCTGCAAAAAGCCGGGCTGGCGCCGATTGTGACGGGAAAGAATATCGAGCCGCCGAAGTGAACAATCAGGCCGAAGTCCGCGCTTGAGCTCTGGCGTAACGGTCAAGCTGGATGTATCGCCCTTGCTTACGCGCGCATCTTTTGCATGCGCGCGCCTTCCGCGTGATAAAATTTGGTTATGGCGGAAAGTATTGCCTTTTCCAAAACCGCGAGCCGCGAGCAAATCTATGCGGAGATCGTGCCGCAGATCGACGCGTTAATCGCCGATGAGACCGATACGGTTGCGAATCTTGCAAATATCGCGGCTGTTTTGAAGGAAGCTTTCGGTTTTTTCTGGGTTGGGTTTTACATAGCGAAAAACGGACAGCTCGTTGTGGGGCCGTTTCAGGGGCCGATTGCCTGCACGCGTATCGATTTTGACAAAGGCGTCTGCGGGCATGCTTACACAATGCGGGCGACTGTGACGGTGCCGAATGTCGATGAATTTCCCGGCCATATCGCATGTGCGTCCGAGTCGAAATCGGAGATCGTCGTTCCGATAAGAAACGCCGACGGCACGATCTTCGGCGTGCTCGATGTTGACAGCGACCGACTTGAGGACTTTAACGAAACAGACCGTGACGGTTTACAGGCTGTTGTGCAGATAGTTGAGCGATTCATTCAGAGCCACACGAACTCTGAGCGAATCGAATGACATCTATCGAATATCCGCTTTGGATCTGGATCACATTTTTTTCCGTCGTATTGGTCGCGCTCTTTGTCGATATCGGAATCGTAAACCGCACGTCGCACGTGCCCTCGCGAAAGGAAACTGTTGCCTGGGCTATCGTCTGGGTCTCACTTGCGCTGCTTTTTAACGTTTTTGTTTATTGGCAGGTCGGATCGATCTTTGGCGACTGGGACCTGGCGCAGAAACAAGCGACCCTTTTCCTCACAGGTTACCTGATCGAGCTGTCGCTCTCGGTCGATAATCTTTTTGTTTTTCTTCTAATCTTCAGTTTTTTCAAAGTTCCGAAAAAATTTCAGCACCGCGTTTTGTTCTGGGGCATCATGGGCGCGCTCGTAATGCGCATGATCATGATCTTTGCCGGTGCCGAGCTGGTCGAGCGGTTTCACTGGATCATTTACGTTTTCGGCGTATTTCTCATTTACACGGGTCTGAAAATGTTTCAGGACTCGGACGACAATTTCGAACCGCATGAGAGCCTCCTCGTTCGCCTTGCCACGAAATACATCCGCATTTCGAAGCATTACGACGGTGATAAATTTTTTGTGGTCAAAGACGGCGTCCGGACGGGAACGCTGCTGCTTCTGGTTTTGATCACGGTCGAATTCACCGACCTTATCTTCGCGGTCGATTCGATACCGGCGATCTTCGGCATCACGACCGACCGGTTTATCGTTTACACGTCCAATATATTTGCCATTCTCGGGCTTCGCACATTTTTCTTTCTGCTTGCCGATCTGGCCGACCGTTTTCATTATCTGAAGTACGGCCTCGCATTTATCCTCACGTTTATCGGCGTGAAAATGCTTTTGCCACTTTTGGCCGAAGGTCTGCTAAAATTGATGGGAGAAGGCGGCACGTCCGCGTTTGCCTCGCTGCTTGACCGCTACCTTAAACACGAGTTCGAGCAAGCGGTCATCAATATTTCGCTCTCGGTCGTCGTGATCGCTATCGCTGCATCGATTGTCCTCTCGCTCGTTTTTCCTCAAAGAAGGCAAGAGATCGAGGAGGACGAAGAACCTGACGTCCCCGATTTAAATCCTCCGAGTTAATGGAACATAAGTACCGCAAATTTTACGTCGAATGGTGGCGGATACGAAAGAGCACGATCTACGGCTCGATCGCCATTCTGATCTTCGGCGGGCTTGCGGCGGGCGGTGCCTGGTACGCATCGCGTAACAACTGGTTTCTGACGGATGAAATTTCCAGTGCGCCCAAAGACGCGGCGCGGATAATCGCGTTCGAGGGCGACGTGCGGATCATACGAGCCGCCACGCGCGAGACCATAGTCGTCACGAAAGACACTTACGTTGCGGCGGGCGACACGATTCAGACCCAGGCGGACGGCCGAGCAAAGGTGCAGATGATCGACGGTTCCTTTTACACCGTTCAGCCGAACAGCACGGTCGTGATCCGCGACAACTCCTCCATATTTGGCGGCAACAACGTGCGCGTTTCGCTGGACGACGGGCAATTGAACGTCCGCACGCAGGAACAGGCGGAGAACACCGAGAACGTTGTCGAGATGTCCGAATCGGAAACATCGGTCAAATCGCAAACCGATGCGAGCTTCAACGCCGATGAGGGTAATGGCGAGATTCGCATCAGTCGCGGCACCGTCGAAACGACAGTCGGCGGTGAGAGACATACGCTAACTGAAAATCAATACGCCGAGGTTTCCGGAGGAAAGGTTACGAACAAGGAGCAGTTGCTGGCGTCGCCGCAGCATTTGCTGCCGGCTAATTCGGCGCAGATCGTCGATCTTACCGGCAGAGGCGCGGGCGCCAGTTTTACATGGCAAAGTGACAGCCACCTGGCGATTGCGTCTTATCAATTTCAGGTCGCACGGGCGCCGTATTTCGCGTCCGATTCAGTGCTGATCGATCGCGGCACGACCGGCGGACGCGAGTTTCGCGTAAACGGTATGCGGCCGGGCACATATTATTGGCGGACGCGAGCAACATCGCGCACGGGCCAGATCAGCGACTGGAGCGACCCGTGGCGCTTTAACGTTATCCGCCGCGACGCGAGCCGAAAGATCGATGCCAGCGAATGGAATGTGGAACGCGTCGGGGGCAACGTGTTTATTTTATCCGGACGCACGATGCCCGGCGCCCTGGTGCGTTCGCTGGGACGTGAAACCTTTGCAACGCAGGACGGATCGTTTCGCCTGCAAATTTCAACGCCGCTTTCCGAAGTGGCGATCGAAATGTCGGACGACCAGGGAAACCGCGCCGGGTTTGTTTTATCATTGCGAAACGCGAAGGTTATTCGCAGGTTTTAGCTGATGGGTTCGGGTCACGTACATTCACGCGGTCGGCGTTCGACGAGGAGCGTGTTCAACCTTAAGGTTGCTCTCGCGCTGACCTTCGTGTTCATGATTGTCGAGGCGGTCGGCGGCTGGCTGACCAATTCGCTGGCGTTGATCGCCGACGCCGGTCACATGTTAACGGACGTGGCTGCGCTGACGCTCACGCTTACGGCCATCTGGTTCGCCGCTCGCCCGGCGACCTCGCGAAAAACTTTCGGCTACTACCGGCTCGAAATTCTCGCAGCCTTCGTTAACGGCGTCGTGCTTGCGCTTCTTTCGATCTGGATAATTTACGAAGCGCTGGGACGCTGGCAGGCCCCGCCGGAAATATTAGGAAAGGAATTGACGATCATCGCCGTCGCCGGCCTGATCGTGAATATCATCGCGGCTTATCTGCTGCATGCCGACCACAAGCACGACCTCAACATTCGCGGCGCGTGGCTGCACGTGATGGGCGACATGCTCGGCTCGGTTGCGGCGATAACTGCGGGTTTGCTGATCCTCTCTGTAGGTTGGCTGTGGGCAGATGCTCTCGTCAGCATATTAATCAGCCTGATAATTATCTTCAGTTCATGGCGGCTGATCTCCGATTCCGTGAATGTGCTGCTCGAAGGCACGCCCACGCACATAAATCTCGCGGCGGTCGAATCCGCGATAGTCGGCACCGAAGGCGTCGGCGGCGTTCACGACCTGCACGTCTGGACGATCTCTTCCGGCATCGACGCCCTCTCGGCTCACATCACGCACAGCCGCCTAATCCCGCATTCGGAATTGCTCGCAACGGTGCGCGAAAAGCTGCACTCCGAATTCGGCATCGACCATCTCACGATCCAAATGGAAACGCTCGACCGCGAGGCGGAGGCGGTTTACGTCTGCGACACCGGAACGAATTGCTTCGAGCCCGCGGTGAATAACAAGAAACAGGCTGTGCATAGCCACAATTAAAGGAGGATGTCTGAAAAGATGATTTTTTGGCTTTAGCTCCGATAGGAGCGTTATGTTTATAGAATCGATTCCGAAAACCGATCCGAGCTCCGTTGGAGCGGCATATGTCGCCCCTATGGGGCTTGCTTCCTATTATATTTGTTTCTTTTCTATAAATATTTGGCTCCTGACGGAGCCATTCAAATCCTGACTTCTGACTTTTCAGACATCCTCGCCTACTGCGTGTTGTGGAAACGACTTGGTAAGATTGACCAAGTCAAACTCAGCCAGACGCAGTCAGGATCGGCGGCTTGTCCCCGCTGTTTACAAACACTCTACGGCGATGCAGCAGATCAACCTCAAATACGGCCGCACCGAAATCCCTTTCGAATACGACGAAACCAAGATTGAAATTCTAGGCGATTTTCATTTCGAGCCTTCCTTAACCGACGCTCAGATAGGTGAAAAGTTGAATTCGCCGATCGGCTGTGAGCCGCTGGAAACGATTGTCGGGCCGGACGAGACTGTGTTAGTTGTCGTGCCGGACGCGACGCGGCGTTCGGGCGCCGGGCAGATCGTAAATCTTCTGGTTCGCCGACTGATAGCAAACGGGACCGCGCCGCATCAGATCGCTGCGATATTCTCGACCGGCATTCATCGATCGGTAACTGAAGAGGAAAAACAGGAAGTCCTGACGCCGTTCATCGCGCAGCGGGTAAAAACGCTTCACCACGATGCACGCGATCTAATGCAGATCGTCCGCGTTGGCGAAACGTCGGGCGGCATCGCGGTCGAGCTCAACCGCGCGCTTTTCGATTTCGATCACGTCGTTCTCGTCGGCAGCGTTTCGTTTCATTATTTTGCCGGTTTCACCGGCGGCAGAAAGCTTGTGTGTCCCGGCCTCGCGTCGGCAGGAACGATCTCGGCGACGCACAAACTTGCCTTTGACTGCGATGCCAAAGATCGCCGCGCAGGCGTCGGCACCGGTTTGCTCGACGGCAATGCCGTTCACGAGACGTTCGTCGAGGCGGCCTCGTTTGCAAAAATCTCGTTTTCGATCAACACGCTTTTGAACGACGCAGGCGAAATCACCGGTCTTTTCTGCGGCGATTGGCAGGCTTCGCACAAGCTCGCGTGCGAAACGTTCGCGGAGCAAAACACGATAAAGATAGAAGAAAAACGCGATCTCGTGATAGTAAGCTGCGGCGGTTACCCGAACGACATCAACATGATACAGGCGCACAAATCGCTCGAGGGCGCTTCGCACGTCTGCAAAGACGGCGGAACAATCATTCTGTTGGCCGAATGCCGCGATGGTCTTGGCCGAGATGATTTTTTAAATTGGTTTGAGGCAAAAGATTCCGGCGAGTTGGCGGCTCAGCTCTGCGAAAAATATCAGGTCAACGGTCAGACGGCGTGGAGCTTATTGAGAAAAGCGGAACAGTTCAGAATCGAAGCCGTCACGTCGTTGAAAGATGCCGCCCTGAATGCGATGCGTATAAAACGTTCTGAAACAAAAAAACGGGACGAATGCGGCTACATCGTCCCAAATGGAGGAAGAATATTGATAAAAACCTAACCGCCTTTTATCTCGAAGGTACGGCCTATCGTATCAGTTTGAGCGCGTAAAGAACGCAGACTGTCCTGGTAACCGGTGAATCGCAGCAGATAAACCGTGTCACCCGAACGAAGGAAATAGATCCGTCCGCTCATCGGCCGGCCGGATTTTACAAACTCGTAATTGAAGACTGCGCCGTTTAGCTTGCCGTTAAAATTTTCCTGCTTGCCGGCGACGTAACTCTGCAAAAATTGCAGCTTGTCTTCCTGCTCGCGGATCAGGTCGGCCCACGGCGTGTTACGCGGCGAGCTCACCTTACGAATATCGAAATGCCCTTCGTTCCGGTAGCCGTAAACGAACTCCGGATTGCCGCCCGAATTAACGGCTTTCCACTTTTCTTCCGGAATCTGAAACGTATATTCGACACTTGCGTCAGTGAACGCCGTCGCCTGGCCTAAGGCCGAGAGCGCGGCGAGGAGAACGGTCAACACGATCAATGATGTTCGAAAATATCTCATAGCAAAGGGTTGCCCAGGGGCGACTATATTTTAACGTAGTACAAAAGGTTTTCCCGAACCGTTTGATGAGATTTGGGCACGGGATGTTGCATAAATGCCTCGGCCTTCCTAAAGCATTAAAATACAGCAATTAGAAAAAATCTCGCCCAAATAAAGGCCTGACACATCTAAATATGAGAATCGGGCAAGCCGTTTCGATGCAATTATTAACTAGAGGTAATCAAAGTGAGATCGTCCAAATTTGCGTTACAAAGAATATTTTCCGCAGCATTGATTTTCGGTATTTTACTGCCGGGCTTTATTCTGGCTCGGCCCGAAACTGTCGATAAAAAACTAGCCGAAGAGCAAAAGGTCGCGCATGTGCTGAACAGGCTCGGCTTCGGCGCGCGGCCCGGCGACGCGGAGAAGGTGAAAGCCGTCGGCATTCAGAGATACATCGATCAGCAACTTAACCCTGCGGCGATCAACGATTCAGTCGCAGAAGCGAAGGTCAAGAATCTCGAAATTTTTGACATGACAACCGCCGAGGTTTTTGCGAAGTATCCGAATCCGGGCGCGCTTCTCCGCCAGCTCGAAGGCGGACGCGCCGCGCAGGCAAATGCTGCCGCGGCGAACGGCGAAATGACCGATAACGAGCGGCAGGAACGCCAGCGGAAACTACGCGAGTATTACCTGAAATACGATCTCAGGCCCGCGAACCAGATGCTGCCGCAGATCGTTTCAAACCGCGTGCTGCGTGCCGTTTATTCCGAACGGCAGCTTCAGGAAGCGATGGTCGATTTCTGGCAAAACCACTTTAACGTTTTCGCCGGCAAAGCAGCCGTTCGCTGGTACATACCGAGTTATGAACGCGACGTTCTGCGAAAAAACGCGCTCGGGAATTTCAAAGACCTCGTCGTCGGCACCGCACAACACCCGGCGATGCTTTTCTACCTTGACAATTTCGAATCGGTTTCGCCGAATGCCCAAGCGGGCGGAAACGATCGCCGCCGCCGGCAGCTTCTAAACGGAAATCTCAACCCGCGTCAGCGCGAACGCGTCAAGCAGCGGCAGGGCCTGACGGACGCCGAGCTCGACCAGCGGCTCAAGCAGATGCGGAACATCGGCCAGCAACAGCGGCAGCGCGGCATTAACGAAAATTATGCACGCGAGCTGATGGAGCTGCATACCCTGGGCGTTGACGGCGGTTATACGCAGAAAGACATCGTCGAAGTAGCGAAGGCTTTCACCGGCTGGACGATCGCCGATCCGCGCGGTTATCGGCGAGCTGCGGCGAATGATATAAACGGAAATGAAAATCGCGCCATCGAACGCCTTCAGCGGATGGCCGGCATTCCGGACGACCTGGAAAGCGGTGAATTTTATTTTAACCAGCGATGGCACGACACGACCGCAAAGACCGTTCTCGGGCAGAAGGTTGACGAAGGCGGCGTTAAAGATGGTTTGAAAGTGATCGACATTTTGGTCAAGCATCCTTCGACCGCGAAATTTCTTGCGAAAAAACTTGCGGTGAAATTCGTTAGCGACAACCCGAGCGAAGCCTTGGTGAAACGCGTCGCTGAATCGTTTACGAAATCGAACGGCGATATCAAAACGACGCTTCGCGCGCTGTTTGGCGATAAGGAATTTTTCGCGCCCGAAAATTATCGGGCGAAGATCAAGACGCCGTTCGAACTGGCGGCTAGCTCCATCCGCGCTCTCGGCGGAACGACCAGCAGCGGCCCGGCGATGGTTGCGATGCTCACAAAGCTCGGCGAGGTTCCCTACGGCTACCAGGCACCCACCGGCTATCCGGACACGGCGGAGGACTGGGTGAACACAGGCGCCTTGCTTGAAAGATTGAATTTCGCCGTCGCCGTAGCTAGTAACCGGATTCCCGGAACGCGCGTCGATCTAAAGGGCTACGACCAGAAGGACAAGGCCAAAATTCTCGACCGTGCGGTTACTGAAATACTAGGCGGCGAGATTTCGCCCGCCACCAGAGCGACTTTGCTGAAACAGATGGGACAGCCGCTGCCCGAAGTAAAGGCGGGCAAAGAGCCCGACGATGAAGCCGACGAAACGTCGAACATGCGTCCTGCGGCGCAGCGAGGCGGCGGCAGGCAGGCGCGGCTTCTGGAGCCGAGCGGAAACGCAGAAGTTTTCAAGGTGGTCAGCCTCGTTCTCGGCACGCCTGAATTCCAGCGGCAATAGTTTTCCCCCTAACCTGAGAAACGCGGCGGCCAGCGAAGTACTCGGCCGCCGCTTTTTTCTGTCTGATCAAATCGAGATTCACGTGCGTTTGGTTTAATATCAAGATTCGACTAATAGACGCGGATGGGCGATCTCAAAATCACCGAAATACAACCAGGCGGTTCATGGCTCCGGCTCGATCTCAAAGAGATCTGGGCTTACCGCGAGCTACTGTTTTTTCTCACGTGGCGCGATATAAAGGTGCGGTACAAGCAGACGGCGATCGGCGTCGCGTGGGTGATCCTGCAACCCGTTTTGACAACGGCCATCTTCACCATTATCTTCAGCAATTTCGCCCAATTCGACACGCAGGAGGTTCCGTATTCGCTGTTTGCGTTGAGCGGACTGCTTATCTGGCTGTTTGTCCACACATCGGTTTCGATGGCGAGCATGAGTTTCGTGAATAATGTAAACCTCGTTACGAAAGTCTATTTCCCTCGGCTCATTGTTCCGATCGCCGCCACGCTTGCAAGTCTTTTCGATCTGCTTTTCGGGTTTATTTTGCTGCTGGCGATGATGATCTATTTCGGAACTGCTCCGACCCTGAACGTGTTTGCCGCGCCGATATTCGTCGGTCTTGCCGTCATGCTTGCTATCGCTTTTGGAACACTTTTTTCGGCTCTGAACGTCCGCTTCCGCGATGTAAAATTTGCACTTCCGTTTTTGCTCCAGGTTTGGTTCATCGCATCGCCGATATTTTTTCCATTGACCATCCTTCCCGAAAATTGGAAGCCCGTATTTGCGATAAACCCGCTCGTCGGCATTCTGCACGGCTTTCGCAGCGCGCTTTTCGGAACGCCATTCGATTGGAACATGATCGCAATATCCACGACATCGGTTCTTGTTTTGCTTATCGTCTCGTTCGCGATCTTCAAGCGACTGGAGGACGAATTTGCCGATACGATCTAGCGACGCCCTGACTATGCACGCGATCACGGTCGAAAACATTTCGAAACGGTTTATGTACAGCGGCGCAAAGCCGTATTCGGCGCGCGAGTTTTTTGGCGGCTTACTGCGTTCGCGAAGTTTGCCCGCGAAGGAAAACTGGGCCTTGAAAAATATTTCATTCACCGCTGACGACGGCGAGGCTCTTGCGATTATCGGGAACAATGGTGCCGGAAAATCGACGCTGTTGAAAATACTTTCACGCATCACAAAACCTACAACCGGCCGTGCCGCGATTCTCGGCCGCGTCGGCAGTCTGCTCGAGGTCGGCACCGGGTTTCACAGCGAGCTGTCGGGCCGCGAGAATATTTTCCTAAACGGCGCGATTTTGGGAATGAAACGGACCGAGATCGAGCGGCGGTTTGACGAGATCGTCGAATTTTCCGAGGTCGGCGAATATCTCGAAACGCCTGTCAAGCATTATTCCAGCGGAATGTACATGCGGCTGGCGTTCGCCATTGCCGCGCACCTTGAAACCGAAGTGTTGATCGTGGATGAAGTGCTTGCCGTCGGCGACGTCGGCTTTCAGAAAAAATGCCTGAACAAAATGCGCGACGTCGGTCGCGCGGGCCGCACCGTTCTTTTCGTGTCGCACGACATGCAGGCCGTAAGCCGTCTGTGCAGCCGCGTGGTTTGGATCAAGGGCGGCGAACTGATCCGCGACGGCGAAGCCCGCCGGGTGATAAGCGAATACCTGCACGAGCAATCGAAGATCGGCGCCGAGCGCCGATGGGAAAACGCAAGATCGGCGCCCGGCGGCAACGGCGTGAAGCTGCTGGCCGTCCGTGTTGTGAACGACAGCGGCCAAACGACGTCTGCATTCGACGCAAGCGAATCCGTCTTCGTGGAAATGGAATACGCGGTTTCTGAGGCGAGCAAAACGGTCGTGCCATCGATCCGCATAAATAACGAGCAAGGCGTCTGCGTCTTTGTCTCGCATGATTGGCACACCGGTTGGCGCGACCGTGAGCGGCCCGTAAGAAATTTCACGAGCCGGGCTAAAATTCCCGGAAATCTGCTTACGGAAGGCCCGCACTTTATCGGCGTAGCCGCAGCGCGTCACAATCCGCCGCTCACTTACTTTGCGGAGAACGACGTGGTCACATTCAATGTTGCGGAAAGTTCGAAAGGCGCTTCGTCCCGTGGAGATCTGATCGGAATCGTTCCCGGAGTCGTCAGGCCGCTGCTGGAATGGGAAACGAAGTAGAGAGCATTCAAACCTGTCGGCCGAGAGCGAACACCTTTATCAACACCACACCGGCAATGAAGCCGCCGATGTGCGCGGCGTAGGCGACGCCGCCGGTTCCGGCGGGAGTCAGGTAACCGAGAAGTATCTGATAACCGATCCAGAGACCAAGTGCAACAAAGGCTGGAACTTCCGTCAGGAAATGAAAGATGATCGCGCGAACGCGTCGCGTCGGGAAGAGGACGAGATAACCGCCGAGCACGCCCGAGATCGCGCCTGAGGCGCCGAGCATTGGGATGATCGAATCCGAATCCATGAATATCTGCGCGAATGCCGCAGCGAGACCGCAGACAATATAGAACGCCGCAAACCGAATGTGTCCGAGCAAATTTTCGAGATTGTCGCCGAAGACAAAAAGGAACAGCATGTTCCCGAAAATATGCCCGATGCTGCCGTGCATGAACATCGAGCTCAGAAAATTGAAATAGATCGAAAGCGGCGCGGGCTGGTGATCGATCGTCGCGCTTTGTCCGCTCGCCGCGTCTGTGATGACGCGGGCCGACGTAATGTCCACGCCGGACGTCACCTCGGCCGGCACGAGCGATGAGCCATAGGTAAACGCATCGTTGCTCCCAAGCTGCTGCAAAAGCACGAAAACCAGAATGTTGAGACCGATGAATGCGTAGTTCACTACCGGCGTGATCGTGCGGTCAGAATTGTCGTCGCCTATCGGGAACATACTCCACTAGAAAATTATCGAATCGACCTCGAAATTAAGGTCCGGCAAAAGAAAAGATCGAACGCGCTCGCCCGACTTGAAAATTTTGACTTCCTGATAGACGTCAAAGTCCGGCCTTCTGTGAATTTCGACGGCGTTATCGCGCAAATTTACGATCCAGGCCTCTGGGATGCCGGCCTTTGCATACATGGGAAGCTTTACGGCGCGATCATTTCTCAGGCTTGCATCCGCTACCTCCATTACGATAAGCGTTTCAGCCGGCTGTGGATGTCTTTTGCCGTCGTATTTGGCTAAGTCGGCAAGGACGATATCGGGCTCGGGCTCGTCAAAATCTCCGATGCGAAGAGGATTCTGAACGCTAAGCATGATCGATTCTGAAAGTGCTGCCGCCAGCATTCTGTTCAGCCGATTTACGGCCATGGCATGCCTGTCACCAATCGTCATCTTCGGCACCATCTCCCCATCAATGATCTCCGCCTTTTCATAGTCCTCGATCATCCCCATCTCGATCATTTTGTAATAATCGTCGACTGAGAATCTTAGCCGTCTTGGCTGCTGCTGAGCCGGTATCAAAAGGTCGCTGCGAATCATATCGAAACTATTCTACGATGAAAATTACCCTATTCCAACATTTTCCTGCGTCTTCAAAAGCTCGTATCCTTCGCTTCGGGCCACGAATGTTGCGGCGGTCAGGTCGCCAACCACGTTCAGCGTCGTGCGGCACATATCTAAAATTCGATCGACGCCGAGGATGATGGCGATCAGCGCCGGGTCAATGCCGATCATAGCCAAAATGCCGATGATGAAAGGTATTGAACCCGACGGAACGCC
>Ga0187893_10008083_pt1 | contig 16819 bp, 19 predicted proteins | sample MA1701074metaG_FD_139574 | JGI IMG/M metagenome (GOLD analysis project Ga0187893, IMG submission 139574) | White microbial mat communities from a basaltic lava cave in the Kipuka Kanohina Cave System on the Island of Hawaii, USA - MA170107-4 metaG ...
CAAGCACCATGTCATCTCGCCGGAGATGAGCATCGTGTCGTGGCCGGCGGCCCTGCGGTCGAGGATGGCCGCCTCCATGAAGTCGATCATGCGTTCGGGCGCGAACGAGCCGGTGCGCAAGTACGCCTCGGCGGGACAAGCAGCCTGAGCAACCCCTGCTCGGCCAGGCGCTCCGGGTCGAGCCCTTCGCCGCGCAGGCGCGCGAGCACGTCGTCGCGCGAGTTCTCCTCGTGCGCGTACGACATCGACGGCGCGATCGATCTTGTCAACACCATCACCGGCTAGCAGGGCCTCGCCACACCTGCGGCATCCACACGGGCAACGGACGCGCATGTCGAAGCGCTCGCGATGCGCACTCGCACCGCGCGCGTGATGGTGAACCAGGACCTGAACGAAGGCGCGAGCAGCCCGCGCAACGGCATGCCGTACACCTTGTCGCTTTCGCGCGGCACCTGGGGCGGCAACATCACGACTGAGAACGTCAACGTGCACCACTTCCTGAACACCACCTGGGTCTCGCGGCTGGTCGATGCGAAGGCGACGCCGGTGAGCGAGGAGGCGCTGTTCGCGGCGCACTGGGCCGGACACGGGCAATGACAGAGCCGCCTTCCAGTGCCTCGCGGGCCGAGCGCAAGGGCGCTTGCGAGCCGGCTCGCGCTCCCTTGCAGGGACCGCCCGTTCCTATCCGGGCGACACGCCGATCACCTCGGTGGTGTACGCCGAGCGCGGCAGCGGGCGACTGCTCGGCGCGCAGATGATCGGTGGCGAGGCGGTGGCCAAACGCATCGACGTGTTCGCAACCGCCTTGCACGCGCGCATGACCCTGGCGCAGGTGGAGGCGCTCGACCTCACCGACGCACCGCCGTTCGCGCCGGTCTGGGACCCGATCCTGATCGCTGCCGGTGTCGGGGCGAAGGCGTTGAGGACGCGACCGCCAAGATAGGCAATCCCGCCCATGTGTCGCGCAGTGCGGCGAGCTACCTTGTCGCAAAAGAGGAGGCCGCAATGTCGCTGCCCGTCCGTTTGCTTGCCTGGTTCACCGCAGCCGTGCTGGCCAGCGCCGCCGTCGCGCAGCAGCCGCCCTTTCCCATCCTCGGCAAGCCGATCCGCCTGATCCTGCCCGCCGGCCCCGGCAACGTCGTCGATGCGCGCGCACGGCAGATCGCCGACAAGCTCGGGACAGCACTCGGCCAGCCGGTGATCGTCGAAAACCGCCCGGGCGCGAGCGGCACATTGGCTGTACAGGAAGCGGCCAAGGCTGCCGCCGACGGCCACACGATCTTCAACGGCAACATCCAGACCCATGCACTGAACGAACTGCTGCTCCCCGATGCGCCGCGTGTCGATCCAGCGTTGGTGCCGGTGACGAAGCAGAACAGCGCCCCGCTCATCGTCGTCGTGAACCGCGCCCTGCCGGCTTCGACCCTGGCCGAGCTGTTCGCGCTCGCGAAGGCGAGGCCGGGGCAGTTGAACTACGGCACCGGCGGGCTCGGCGCCACCAGTCATCTGTACGGCGAGCCGCTCGCCGCCGAGCACGGCATCGAGATGCGGCCGATTCACTACAAGTCAGTGGGTGGCGACCTGGTCGATCTCGCCGCGGGCGAGCTCCAGGTCGGCTTTCACTACTACACGGGCGTCGTGCCGTATCTGCAAGCCGGCAAGATCAGGGCGTTGGCCGTGGCCGGCACGCGCCGCATCCCGGCGCTCGCCGATGTGCCGACTGTCGCGGAAAGCGGCTTCGCGAGCCTGGAGTTCTACGGCTGGAGCGGCTTCTTCGTCCCTGCCGGCACGCCGGCGCAGGCTGTAGATCGCCTGCAACGCGAGATCGCGCGCATCCTGCACTCGAAGGAGATCCGCGACAGCCACATCGCCGCCGGTGCCGAGGTGCATGGCGATTCGCCACGGGAGTTCGCCGCTTTCATCGCCGCGGAGCGCGAGCGTCTGGGCCGCCTTATCCGCGATCGCAACATCAGGGCCCAGTGAGCATGAGGAGAAAAATCATGATCCGCTTGTTCTGGCATTCGGTACTCGCGCTTCTGCTCGCCGCGTGCGCCGCGACGACGCCGCGCACATGGGAGCTGCCCGCCAACGTCAAGTCGCTGCCGGTGAACGGCTACGAGATGGCGTACGTCGAGCGCGGGTCAGGCGAGCCGGTGGTCCTGGTGCACGGCACGGTGAGCGACTATCGCTACTTTCGCGCCCAGATGGAGCCCTTCGCCGAGCGCTACCGCACGATCGCGCTCAGCCTGCGGCACTCCTACCCCGAGCGCTGGGACGGCAAGGCCGACAGCTTGACGATGCGCCAGCATGTCGCCGACCTGGCCGCATTCATCCGCGCGCTCGACGCGGGCAAGGTGCATCTGGTCGGCTTCTCGCGCGGCGGGCAGGTCGCCTTGATGATGGCAAGCCGTCATCCCGAGCTGCTGAAGTCGCTCGTACTTGCCGACCCGGCGCCGATGGCGAGCTTCCTCTCCACCGCGCCGGCGGCGCTGGCGGCACTCGACAAGCGGCGCGTCTTCGTCGCGGCGGCGCTCGACCACCTGCAGCGCGGCGACATCGATGCCGGGCTGGAGCGATTCGTCGATGGCGTCTCCACCCCGGGCAACTGGAAAAACCTGCCGGAGGCCAACAAACAGGGCGTGCGCGAGAACGCCTGGACGATCAAAAGCCTGCTCGCCGATGCGAACGAAACGCTCGGCTGCGAGCAGGTACGGCGAATCACGGTGCCGGTGCTGCTCGTTTCAGGCGAGAGGAGCCCCGACGAATACCGCTACATGCAGGACGCCGTGCAACCCTGCCTGCCGCGCAACGAGCGCGCGGTCATTCCGAAGGCCGGGCACGTGATGAACCTGGCGAACCCGCAGGCGTTCAACGCCACGTTGCTCGGCTTCTGGTCGAGGAACTGACCGCAGCACGCTCCTATACTTTCCCTCCCGCGCCAGTCGGCGCGGACCGCCGAGGGGAGGCAGGAGCGTGCTGCTCGAACGAGCCGAACCGCTTGCGCTGATGAGCGCCGCCTTGCGCGAGGCGCGGGAAGGCTGCGGCCACGCCTTTGCGATCGGCGGCGAGCCGGGCATCGGCAAGACCTCGCTGGTCGAAGCCTTCACGCACGAGCATCGGCGCACGGCCCGCGTTGCGTGGGGCGCCTGCGAAGCGCTCGCGACGCCGCGACCGCTCGGCGCCTTTCTCGACATCGCCGACGAGCTCGGCGGCGACCTGCTCTTGCAGGAAGGCGCGCCGCCGCACGAACGCTTCCGTGCGCTGCTGAACACCGTGCGCGCGGCCGACGGGCCGACGGTGCTGATCGTCGAGGACGCGCACTGGATCGACGACGCGAGCGCCGACGGCCTGAAGTTCCTGGCGCGGCGCATCGCGCGCTCGCCCGCGCTGCTGCTCATCACCTATCGGGACGGCGAAACACCACCCGGCCACCCGCTGCAGCGCGCCATCACGGACGTGCCGGCCGATCATCTGAGCCGCATCCGGCTGAAGGGCTTGTCGAGCGCCGCGGTCGAACTGCTCGCGAGGGAGCGTGGACGCGTTGCCGGCGATCTGCATGCGATCACCGAAGGCAACCCGTTCCTTGTCACGGAGCTGCTGCGCGGCGAATCGAGCGAGCCGACACAGACGTTGCGCGAGACCTTGCTGGCCCGGCTCGGGCGGCTGGATGCGAGCGCCCGCGGATTGGCCGAAATGGTGGCCGTCGTGCCGGACTGCGCCGAGCGCAGCCTGGTCGATGCGGCCGCCGCAGATGCAGGCGAGGCGCTGCAGCAATGCGTGGAACGCCATCTGCTGATCGCCGATCGTTCGCAGGTGCGCTTTCGGCACGAGCTGGCGCGGCGCGTCGTCGAAAGCTCGCTGAGCGAGGCGAAGCGTCGCCTGCTGAACGCGCGTGTGCTCGAGCTGCTCGAACAGCGCGGCGAGGGCGCGAGAGCGCTGCCACAACTCGTGCACCACGCCGACGCGGCCGGCGATGCCGCAGCCGTGTCGCGTTACGCCGGCGAAGCGGCGCGCGAAGCGGCGCAACGCGGCGCGCATCGAGTGGCGGCCGCGTTCTATCGCACGGCCTTGCGCGTCGCATCCGGCAGCCCACCCGCGCAACGAGCCGCGCTGCTTGACGCGCTGGCAAGCGAGGCGCGCTGGAGCAGCGGGCTCGAAGAGGCGATGCGCGCGAACGAGCAGGCGTTCAAGCTGTGGCAACGCGCCGCCGACACGCAGGCGCAGGGTCGCAATCGGCTCGCACGCTACGAGATGATCGACTTGGCTCGGGCGGACCGCTCCGAACTGATGACGAGCGGGTTGGCCGAGGCTGCGGTTCGTCTGCTCGAGCCGCACGGCGCCTCAAACGAACTGGCGATGGCGTATGCGGACCTAGCGTATGTGGAGGCAATGCGCGGTCGGGATGCGCATTTCGATGCCGCGCGCAAGGAGGCGCTCGCGGTGGCGGAGCGGCAAGCGGACGAACCAACGCTCGCGCGCGTGCTGCTGCGCGTGTCGTTCTACGCCAACCTGCAGTACGGCAACCCGAACCTTGCCGACGTCGAACGCGGCTTGGCCATCGCGCTGCATCACCGAGAGGACCACCTTGCCGCGCAGGCCTACGTGGACCTGACGTATCTGACGACCATGCTGGGACGGTTCGATGCGGCGCGGCGCGCCGTGCACGAGGGTCTGGCTTTCAATCGACAGCGCGACTTCGACCTGCAAACGACCTTTCTCCTTGCCTTTCAGGCGCGCCTCGATCTGGAAAAAGGTGACTGGCGGGCTGTCGAGGCGACGGCCACCGCCGTGCTGTCGCAGGCGGACCTGCCGGCCGTGGCCGAGAGTTTTGCCGCGCTGAGCTTGGCCGTGGCCTACAGCCGCATCGGCGACCCGCGCGCTGAAGGCCTGTACGAGCGGTCTCGTCAACTGGTTGCGAACAAGGTTCCGATGCCGGTTGGCAAGCTCGGCAACTTGATCGGCTGGGGAACCCTTTGCTGGCACACCGGCGAGCGGGAGAGGTTTCTCGCTCGAACCGCGGAGCTCCGATCGCTCATCGACACGCGCTTTGCCCCCTTTTCGCGCGGGCGGGCAGCGCTGTGGATGCAGAGGCTCGATACGCTCGACACGATCCCCGACGGTCTGCCACCGATCCACGTCAAGCAACTGAGCGGCGACTGGGCTGGCGCCGCACAGGAGTGGCAGCAGCTTGGCTGCCCCTTCGAACGCGCGATGGCGCTGATCGACGGCGATGAAGCGGCGCAACGCGAGGCCTTCGCGATCCTCGAATCGCTCGGCGCTACGGCGACGATCAAGCGCTGCCGCGAGAGGCTCGTCGAACGCGGTGGTCGGATTCCGCGCGGACCACGACCGAAGACACGCGCGAACCCTTGCGGCCTGACCGATCGCGAGATGGAGGTGCTGGCCCTGCTGGAACGTGGCCTCTCGAACGCCGACATCTCGAAGAAGCTGGTGCGTTCGGCGCGCACGATCGATCACCATGTCTCGGCGATCCTCGGCAAACTGGGCGCGAGCACACGGCAGGAGGCGACGTACATCGCACGCAGCACGGGATTGCTCGCGAACGGGCAAGGCTAATCGCGAGGATCAGGACGCCGGCCGCGCCGCGAGCAAGGCGCGCCTCACTTCAGCCCTTCGATCGGCGCCAGCAGATCCTCCAGGAAAAACGCCGACAGCGCGGCACGCCCGGTGAGCCCGGCTTTGGCATAGATCGAGCGCGCGTGCTCGCGCACCGTGCGTTCGCTGCCGCCGCGCACCGCGGCAACCTCCTTCGTGCTCAGGCCCTTGAGCAGCAGCAACGCGACCTCGCGCTCGGCGTCGGTGAGCTTCCAGCGCGTGAACTGGGCGTCGATCGCTTCCCCCAGGCCGTTCAGCAGCGCGCGCGATTCGCTGCGCCAGCGCTGCCCCTCGACGCGCGCGATCTCGAGGTCGCGGATCACCTGCAGATGTTCCTCACGCTGGCGCTGCGTGACGCGAAACAGCACCGCGACGCCGACGCTGGTGGCGACCACCGGCGCGATCTTCAGCAACTCGAACAGCAGCTCGGGCGGCGTCGTTCCGGCTCCTCGGCCCATTCGATGCCGAGGAACAGCACGATGCCGCCGAGCACCGCGGCGATCGCCCAGGCTCGGGTTCGCGTATCGATCAGCTCGTTTACTGTCGCGCGGGCCGTTCAAGGCGCCGGCAGGGCGACACAACGCTGATCGAAGTTGCAGTTTACGAGCTGGATCGCCTTGCCTTCATCGGGCTTCGTTTCGAGGAAGAAACCAATGCCGCGCGCATAGTACTTGAGCGCGAAGATGCCCGGCTCGAGCAGCGAATAGTTCTTCGTGACCACACAGTCGCGGTTGCACATGCGCAGCGCCAGCTCGCGCCGCACGAAGTTGTCGAGCGCGCGGTTCGAGCCGTAGCTGTAGCTGGCCGACAAGATCTCCGACACGTCCTCGGCGGCACCGAGCGCAAACTCCTCGAGGTACGCCTGGCCTTGCCTCGGCTGCGCCGGCATGATGATGCCGGCCTTGGCACCGTCGCGGCCATGCTTGAACGAGCCGTCGATGCTGACCAGTTCGGCGCGCTGTGGCCGGTCGCCTTCGAAGCTTTCGTAGTCCTTCACCTCTTCGCCGCAGTACCACGTGGCCCGTCGCGTGCGGCGGCGAACCAATCGTCGGTAGCCTCTTTCAGGCGGCCCTCCTGGTACACGAGGTCGCGCAGCACGGCGCAGGTAACGCCTTCGATGAGCTTGGTTTCGTTCGCCACCTCGACGACGTTCAGCTCGCCGCCGCCACGGTACTCCCAGCGATTGCCGATGCCGAGCGGGAAGTACGGATTCGGGTTGGAAAGTTGACGGAAGTCGCTGTCGAAACGATCGGGCGTGAACGGCGGGTCATAGCGCTGCTCGCCGAGCACGTTGCAGGCCGCCGCGCCGCCATTCCAGTTGTTCGCCACAGAACTTGCCCGCCTCGCTGCGCGCTTCCTTGGCTTCGCGCAGGCAGCGTGCCGGCTCGACCGCGTCGCCGACGTTGATGCAGTGCCCCTTCGCGATGTAGAGGTCGTCGCGCGCCTCGAAACCGCAGGCCTTGAACAGCAACTGCGCGGTTGCGGTGCAGAACCCGTGGCCGCGGGAATCGGCCTCGTCATCATCGTCGTCGCGCGCCTGCACCGCCTTCGCGGCGAGTGCCAACGCGGTAGCGCCGATCAGCGCGCGCGCGATGCGGTGTGCGTGACGGCGCGGGTCAAAGTCGAAAAGGGAACGCTGGTTTATCGCTTGCTTCTAGTGATGGGTGCCGGCGGGGAAGCCGCCAGAGCGAACTTCGTCGAGATGCGGCGAGGTGTCCATCGGCGTGATGACGTAGGACAGCAACCCTGCCGCGTGCGGCTCGGCCGTGGCGCCACGACGTACGACACGCGGCGCGGGCGCGCTCGCGCTTTGGCGACGACAATCGCGCGGCATGACACGCTTGTCTCGCCTGCTCGTCGCGATCGCTTGTGCAGCAGTCGGCGGCGCGGCGCACGCCGATCGATCGCTGGAAGACGACGACGTCTACGAGGCCGGCGACTGCGAGATCGAGCTCGCGCGCGAACGCCTTTCGGCGCGCGATGCCGCACGTGAGCGCGAGTCACAGATCCAGCTCGCCTGCGGCGTCGGCTGGCGCACCGAGCTGGTGGCCACTTTCGCGCGCCGACGCGGTGGCGACACGCGCGATGAGGCGGCCGGCATCGAAGCCAAGGTCTCGCTGCGCGAGCGCGACCTCGCAAAGGCTGGCGTTCGGCGTGGGTGCCGAGCGCACGGGCGGCATCGGGCGATTGCGCCGCAACGAGGGCTTCATCGCCGCCGAGGCCACGCACGAATCGGCTCCTGGGTGGCTTGTCGAGGCGAGCCTCGGGACCGAACGCGACCGAACGGCCCGCCGCGACCGCACGCTGTGGACGTTGGCCGTGGAGCGCGCCTTCGGCGAGTCGCTCGAAGCGCGCATCGAAGCCGACGGAGACGATCGCGGGCGACCGTTGTACGGCGTCGGGCTGCGTTATCCGATCTGGCCCGAGGTCGCGCTGCTCAGCGTGTCGTACGGCGCGCGGTGAGGTCCGCTGCGCGAGCGCCGGGTGGGGCTTTCCATCACCTTCGAGTTTTGATATGAGCCCGCCAAGGCCGCCGCCGTGCGGTGTCCGGCCCTCCGACGGGGAGTGAGCAAACTCGGAACGGTCCTTTGTTTCCTCGCGAGCGCAACGACGCCTACGGCCTACTGCTCGATCACGTCGGCGCCCTTCGGCACCGTGAAGCGAAAGCTCTCCGGCTTCACGTCGGCGTTCGCGACCACGTCGCTGAACTGCAGCAGCGAGCGCTGGCCGAACGAATCGAGGATCTCGAGCGCGGCGAGCTGCCCGCCCTTGAAGCCGATGCGCAAGCTCTGGAACGGGCCGTCCTTGACACGCGGTTCGGCTTCGACCCACTCGAGGCCGCCCGCGTCGGGCCGGTCCTTCAGCTCGAAGTCCTTGTCGAGCGAGCCGCCGGCGAGCAGCGCGGCCGGCGTCGCGCCGAGCGCGGAGCCGAGCTTGCGCGTCGAGACCTGGTTCAGGTCCGGGTCGTGGATCCAGACCTTCTGCCCGTCGGAGACGATCAGCTGCTCGAACGGCTGCGTGTACTCGAAGCGAAAGCGGTCGGGCCGCGCGAAAACGAAGTTGCCGCTCGACGTCTTCTTCTTCGCGCCGTCGGGCGAAGTCACGGTCTGCGTGAACGCGGCGCGGCCGGTCTTCACGTCGCGCACGAAGTCTTTCAGGGTGCCGACCGCGTCGGCACGCGCCGCGCTTGCGACGAGCAGCGCCGCCGCGAGGATCGGAAATCTCATTCGGAGTTGCGGTCCGGGACCAGGATGTCCCGATTGCCGTTGGTGGCCATGCCCGATACGAGCCCGGCGCGCTCCATTTGTTCCAACAGGCGCGCCGCGCGGTTGTAGCCGATACGCAGGTGCCGCTGCACGAGCGAGATCGATGCGCGGCGGTGCTGCAGCACGACCTGCACCGCCTGGTCGTACATCGAATCGGATTCGGCGTCCCCTTCGCCCGCGGTGCCCGCGAGGCCGGCCGCGTCGTCGTCGAGCGTTCCGCCTTCGAGGATGCCGTCGATGTAGTTCGGCTCGCCCTGGCTCTTCAGGTAGTCGACGACGCGGTGCACCTCCTCGTCGCTGACGAACGCGCCGTGCACGCGCACCGGCAGCCCGCCGCCCGGCGGCAGGTACAGCATGTCGCCCTGGCCGAGCAGCGCCTCGGCGCCCATCTGGTCGAGGATGGTGCGCGAATCGATCTTGCTCGAGACCTGGAACGACAACCGTACCGGGATGTTGGCCTTGATCAGGCCGGTGATCACGTCGACGCTCGGCCGCTGCGTCGCCAGGATCAGGTGGATGCCGGCCGCGCGCGCCTTCTGCGCGAGGCGCGCGATCAGCTCCTCGATCTTCTTGCCGACGACCATCATCAGGTCGGCGAGCTCGTCGATCACGACCACGATCTGCGGCAGCTTCTCGAGCGGCTCGGGCGCTTCGGGCGTCAGGCTGAACGGGTTGCCGAGCACGACGCCCTCTTCGGCCGCGTCGGCGATCTTGCGGTTGTAGCCGGTGATGTTGCGCACGCCGAGCTTGCTCATCAGCTTGTAGCGGCGCTCCATCTCGCCGACGCACCAGTTGAGCGCGTTGGCCGCGTGCTTCATGTCGGTGACGACGGGCGCGAGCAGGTGCGGGATGCCTTCGTAGACCGACAGCTCGAGCATCTTCGGGTCGATCAGGATCATGCGCACGTCGCGCGCTTCGGCCTTGTAGAGCAGCGACAGGATCATCGCGTTGATGCCGACCGACTTGCCCGCACCGGTCGTGCCGGCGACCAGGCAGTGCGGCATGCGCGCGAGGTCCGCCACCATCGCCTGTCCGACGATGTCCTTGCCGAGGCCGAGCGTGAGCTGCGAGGCCGCGTCGGCGTAGGTCGGCGAGCCGAGGATCTCGGCCAGCCGGATCACCTGCCGCTTCGCGTTCGGCAATTCGAGCGCCATCGTCGTGCGGCCCGGAATCGTCTCGACGACGCGGATGCTGACCAGGGACAGCGAGCGCGCGAGGTCCTTCGCGAGGTTGACGATCTGCGCGCCCTTCACGCCGGTGGCCGGCTCGATCTCGTAGCGCGTGATCACCGGGCCGGGCGACGCGGCGACGACGCGCACCTCGACGCCGAAGTCCTTCAGCTTCTTCTCGATCAGCCGCGACGTCATCTCGAGCGATTCGTTGCTCACCTGCTCGACCAGGGCCTGTGCCGCGTCGAGCAGGTCGACCTGCGGCAGCTTCGTGTCGTTCAGCTCGCTGAAGAGCTGCTTCTGGCGCTCGCGCGCGACGCGCTTCGATTGCGGCAGGAGCGCGATCGTCGGCTCGATGTGCACCGGAAGCGGCGGCTCCCGGCGCTCGACGTCGATCACGACCTCGCGTTCGCGCAGCGCCTCGATGCCGAGCCGCGCGTCCTCGGCGCGGTCGATGCGCTCGCGGCGGCGCACGCGCAGCGATTCGAGCGCCGCGCCGACGCGCTCGGCCGCGCGCAGCCACGAGAACCTGAGCGCGAGCGCCGCACCGACCACGAGCGAGGCGATCCACAGCACGCCCGAGCCGGCGAAACCGAACGCCTGCATCGACTGCGGCCCGAGCGTGTAGCCGACGGCGCCGCCCGCGTGTCCGGGCAGGCCCGCCTCGAACTGGTAGAGCCGCGTGTATTCGAGCGCGCTGCTCGCACAGAGCAACAGCGCAAGGCCGACCCAGAACAGCCAGCGCGGCGGGTCGTGCTCGCTGCGCGCGTGCGACGCGCCGCGCTCGCTGCGCAGCAGGTCGGCGAGCGCGCCGAGCCACGCCCGTAACCCGACCGGCAGCACGAGCCAGCCCGAGTAGCCGAACAGGAACAGCACCAGGTCGGCGAAGTGCGCGCCGAACCAGCCGACCCAGTTGCGCGTCTCGGCGTGCGTGCCGCTGGTCGACCACGCGGCGTCGCCCGGGTGGTACGTCGCGAGCGCGAGCAGCGCCAGCAACCAGCACACGCCGCCGACGACGACGCCGAACTGGCTGCGCCAGCGGTGCTTCGGCGCCGCGGTCGCGGGCGCCCGCGCCTTGCGCGGCTTGCGCGTGTACGTCGCCGAGTCGGCGCCGCTGGACGACGCGGACGCGCCCTCAGCGCGCAACGAACCGAGTGGAAACGTCATGCGCGCGATTGTCCCTCACGCGCTCGGTCAATCGGCGGGCAGGCGCTCCTTGATGTGCACCGAGCCGTTCTCCTGCGTCTCGATCACGCCACGCTCTTCCAGGTCCTTCATCACGCGGCTCACCATCTCGCGCGACGCGCCGACGATCTTGGCCATGTCCTGGCGTGACACCTTGTTGCGGATGAGCAGGAGCTCGCCCTGCTGCTCGGCCATGTCGAGCAGCGCGCGCGCGACGCGGCCGTAGACGTCGAGCAACGCCAGCGATTCGATCTGCCGGTCGGCGCTGCGCAGCCGGTTGACGAGGCCGCGCATGATCGCGTACGAGAGGCTCGAGTTCTCGGGCAGGCAGCGCGAGAACTCGGCGCGGCCGAGGATCAGCATGTCGGTCTGCACCTCGGCGCGCACCGTCGCCGAGTGCGGCTCGTTGTCGATCAGGCTCATCTCGCCGACGTAGTCGCCGGGCTGCAGCACCGCGAGGATCACCTCGCGGCCGCGTGAATCCGAGGTCAGCACGCGCGCGCGGCCGGTGAGCAGGATGTAGAGCGAGTTCGACTTTCGGCCGTGTTCGACGATGATCTCGCCGCGCCGGTAGCGCCTCTTGACCACGCTGTCGGCGATCGACTGTGCCTGGTCGTTGGTGAGCAACGAGAACAGCGGCACGCGCCGGATCAGGTCGAGATTCGACAACATCGCCATACGGGACTCCTTTTCCCTCGGGTTGTTGAGCGCCCGCGCGGGAACGCGGCGTTTCCTACAATTCCCTCGAAGACGCGAATCTACAACAAGCCATGAGCAATGCGACACGCCACGCCGAAGTTTTGATCCTCGGCTCGGGCCCGGCCGGCTACACCGCGGCGCTGTACGCGGCGCGCGCGAACCTGAAGCCGGTGCTCGTGACCGGGATCGCGCAGGGCGGCCAGCTCATGACGACCACCGACGTCGACAACTGGCCCGCCGACGTGGCCGGCGTGCAGGGCCCGGAGCTGATGCAGCGCTTCCTGCAGCACGCCGAGCGCTTCGCGACCGAGGTCGTGTTCGACCACATCAACGCGGTCGACCTCACGGTGCGCCCGTTCTCGCTCAGCGGCGACTCCGGCCGCTACACCTGCGACGCGCTGATCATCGCGACCGGTGCGAGCGCCAAGTACCTCGGCCTGCCGAGCGAGAGCCGCTTCATGGGACGCGGCGTGAGCGGCTGCGCGACCTGCGACGGCTTCTTCTATCGCGACCAGGTCGTGTGCGTGGTGGGCGGCGGCAACACCGCGGTCGAGGAGGCGCTGTACCTCGCGAACATCGCGAGCAGGGTGCACCTGGTGCACCGCCGCGACAAGTTCCGCGCCGAGCCGATCCTCGTCGACAAGCTGATGGAGAGGGTGTTGGCGGGCAAGGTCGAGCTGCACCTGTGGCACACGCTCGACGAGGTCCTCGGCGACGACTCGGGCGTGACCGGCGTGCGGCTGAAGAGCACGCAGGGCCCGGCGACGCAGGAGCTGGCGCTGAAGGGCTGCTTCATCGCGATCGGCCACCAGCCGAACACCGACGTCTTCAAGGGCCAGCTCGAGATGAAGGACGGCTACATCATCACGCGGAGCGGCCTTTCCGGCATGGCGACGATGACGAGCGTGGCGGGCGTGTTCGCAGCGGGCGACGTGCAGGACCACGTCTACCGGCAGGCGATCACGAGCGCCGGCACCGGCTGCATGGCGGCGCTCGACGCGCAACGCTTCCTCGACAAGTGACCCGCCCTGCCCGGCTATACTCGTCGCCCGTTGCCGCCGCCAAGGCGGCTTTCGCTTTGGAGCCTTTCATGGCAAGAGTCTGTCAAGTCACCGGCAAGCGCCCGATGGTCGGCAACAACGTCTCGCACGCCAACAACCGGACGCGGCGGCGCTTCCTGCCCAACCTGCACTACCGCCGCTTCTGGCTCGAGACCGAGAACCGCTGGGTGCGGCTGCGCATCTCGAACGCCGCGCTGCGCCTGATCGACAAGATCGGCATCGAGCAGGTCGTCGCCGACCTGCGCGCCCGCGGCGAACTCTGACCCCGGGAGCAGCACGATGGCCAAGAGCGCACGCGACAAGATCAAGCTCGAATCGTCGGCCGGCACCGGCCACTTCTACACGACGAACAAGAACAAGAAGACGACGCCCGACAAGCTCGAGTTCATGAAGTTCGACCCCAAGGCGAGGAAGCACGTCCTCTACAAGGAGACGAAGCTGAAGTAGCCGCGGGACGGTGAACCGGACGCCCGAGGTTCAGGCGGCGACACCGGTGGCCATGAGGCCGTTCAAGCGTGCACGGCGCGCAGCTTCAGCGAAAACTCCGCCAGCGCGGCGATGCCGCTCTCTTCGGCCTTCTTGCACCACGCCTGCAGGTCGGCGACGAGCTGCTCGACCGAGACGTTGGTGCGCGTCCAGATCAGGCGCAGCTCTTCGCGCATCGCGACCAGCTTGGCGAGCACGGGGTTCTGCTCGGCCGCGCGCGCCACCTGCGCCTTCACGCGCTGCGGAATCTTGTGCTCGTCGCGATGCAGCCAGCGCCGCGCCAGGTGCATCTCGGCCCATTTCGCGCTGTTCTTCTTGCCTTCGGCGGCGAGGCGATCCAGCTCGACCGCGCACGCGCGGCGCAGCTCGCGCGCGTACTTCGCCATCACCTCGTAGCGGTTCGCGATCACGGCCTCGAGCGTCTGCGAGTCGGCCTGGCGCTTCACCTGGCCGAGCTTCAGGATCGGAGGAAGCTTGCGCACCCGCGCCCAGCGCAGCACCTCGAGCGCGCGGATGTAGGCCCAGCCGATATCGAACTCGTGCGGCTTCACCGACAGCTTGGCCGACGTCGGGTAGGTGTGGTGGTTGTTGTGCAGCTCCTCGCCGCCGATGATCACGCCCCACGGCGAGATGTTGGTCGACGCGTCGGACGTCTCGAAGTTGCGATAACCCCACCAGTGACCGAGCCCGTTGATGACGCCCGCGGCGGTGACCGGGATCCACGCCATGTGCACGGCCCACATCGTGGCGCCGATCGCGCCGAACAGCACGAGGTAGACGACCAGCAACAGGCCGACGCCTTGCCAGTGCAGCGGCGTGTAGACGTTGCGCTCGAGCCAGTCGTCAGGCGTGTTGTGGCCGAACTTCTCCAACGTTTCGGCGACCTTCGCTTCAGTGCGGTACAGCTCGGTGCCTTGCAGCAGCACGGTCCGGATGCCGCGCGTCTGCGGGCTGTGCGGGTCTTCGTCGGTCTCGCACCGCGCGTGGTGCTTGCGATGGATGGCGACCCACTCCTTGGTCACCATGCCTGTCGTCAACCAGAGCCAGAAGCGGAAGAAGTGCGCCGGCGCCGGGTGCAGGTCGAGCGCGCGGTGCGCCTGCGCGCGGTGCAGGAAGATCGTCACCGAGGCGATCGTGACGTGCGTCGCCGCCAGCATCACCAGCACGACCTGCCACCAGGTGGCGTCGAGCAGGCCGTGAGCGAGCCATTGCACCAGCGCGTCGCGCGCCATCAGCAGTTCGTTCATGAGGGGGTTCAGCGGTCCGGACTGTCAGCGGGACGGCAATTGTAAGGGCGCAACCTGCGCGCGGAACCCCGGACTTCCGGCGCATTTCGGGGCTTTCACGCGCTGCGCCTCCAGAGCGCTGCGAAGAATCCATCGGTCGCGTGACGATGTGGCCACAGCCGCAGGCCGTTCCCCTGCACGAGGTCGGCGGGGTCGGCGACGCGCGCCCTGCGCAGCGCCTCCACTGCCGGGACAGGCAGGAAGGCCGCGCGCTCCTGGGTGAAGCCGTCGGCGATCGCCTCGTTCTCGGCCGCGAGCAGGCTGCACGTCGCGTAGACGAGCACGCCGCCCGGCTTCACCAATCGAGACGCCGCGTCGAGGATCGCGCGCTGCTGCTCGCCGAACGCAGCGATCGATTGCGGCGACTGGCGCCACTTCAGGTCGGGGTTGCGGCGCAAGGTGCCGAGCCCCGAGCACGGCGCATCGACCAGCACCCGGTCGGCCTTGCCGGCGAGGCGCGCGACGCGCTCGTCGTGCTCGTGTGCGATGCGGATCGGGTGCACGTTCGAAAGGCCGCTTCGCGCGACGCGCTCCCCGAGTGCCGCCTGCCGCTCGCCCGATGTATCGAACGCGTAGAGCCGGCCCGTATCGCGCATCGCGGCGCCGAGCGCGAGCGTCTTGCCGCCGGCGCCGGCGCAGAAGTCGACCACCATCTCGCCGCGCTTGGCGCCGGTGACGAGGGCGAGCAACTGGCTGCCCTCGTCCTGCACTTCGAACTTGCCTGCGACGAACAGGTCGAGCTTTTCGAGCGCGGGCTTCCCTGCCACACGCAGTCCCCACGGCGAGTAGCGCGTCGGCTCGGACGCGATGCCGGCGCTTTTCAGCTCTGCGCGCAGCGCGTCGCGCGTCGTCTTCGCGAGGTTGGCGCGCAGGTCGAGCGGCGCCGTCCGGTCGAGGCTCTCGACGAGCGGCCAGAACGCGTCTGCCGCCTCGTCGGCGAGGAGGCGTGCCAGCCAGTCGGGCAGGTTGTGGCGCAGCGCGGGGGCGAGCGTGTGCCGGTCGATCGACGCGGTGCGCGCGAGCCACGCGGCCTCGGCGGCGTCGAGCGCGGCGCTCGGCGCACCCGCATCACCCCCCCACGCGAGGATCGCGAGCCGGCGCTCGAGCGAGCCCGGCCCGCCCTCGGCGAGGTGCTCGTAGAGCAGTCGCCGGCGCAGCACCTCGTACACCGTCTCGGCCAGCGCGTGGCGTTCGCGCGGCCCGAACGCGTGATGCTTGCGGAAGTAGTCAGCGACCGCGCGGTCGGCCGGTTCATCGAAGGCGAGCACGCGGCGCAGCAACTCGGTGGCCGAAGCAAGCAGCGCCCCGGCGCGCATTCAGGAAGCAAGCAACTGCGATGCGCCGCCGCGGTGCACCACCGTCTCGCCGTCGAAGCGCAACTCGTCGTGCACCAGCCACGAGACCGCGCGCGGATACAGCACGTGCTCGCGCTCGAGCACGCGCTGTGCGAGCGACGCTTCGTCGTCGCCGCGCAGCACCGGCACGACCGCCTGCGCGATGATCGGTCCGCCGTCGACCCGAGGCGTCACGAAGTGCACCGTCGCGCCCGAGACCTTGCAGCCCGACGCGAGCACGCGCCGGTGCACGTCGAGCCCGGCGAACGCGGGCAGCAGCGACGGGTGGACGTTGACCATGCGGCGTGCGTAGCGCGCAACGAACGCGTCGCCGAGCACGCGCATGAACCCGGCATTGGCGACGACGTCGGGTTCGAATCGATCGATCGCGTCGGCGAGCGCGCGGTCGAACGCGTCGCGGCTCGCAAACGCGCGGTGGTCGACGACCGCGGTCGCGATGCCGTGTGCCGACGCGAAGGCGAGTCCGGGCGCGTCGGGCCGGTTGCTCGTGACCGCGACGACGCGCGCGTCCCACGCCTCGCCGGCGCAGGCGCGCACGATCGCCTCCATGTTCGAGCCGCGGCCCGAGATCTGGATCACGATGCGCTTGGTCATGACGACACCCCGCTCGCCGAGTACGGCGAGCGACCCTCCGCGAGGGTCGGGCCTTGCTTGGGGCGGCCCGGCGCGGCGGCCCGTGACGACACCCCGCTCGCC
>Ga0187893_10008084_pt1 | contig 16816 bp, 9 predicted proteins | sample MA1701074metaG_FD_139574 | JGI IMG/M metagenome (GOLD analysis project Ga0187893, IMG submission 139574) | White microbial mat communities from a basaltic lava cave in the Kipuka Kanohina Cave System on the Island of Hawaii, USA - MA170107-4 metaG ...
CACGAATTGCGAGAAGATGAGGACCTTCTGGCCTTCCTGCAGCAGCGGCTCCAACAGCTCGAAAAGCGTGTCGGTCTTGCCGGACACGGAGTCGCTGCCCACGAGTTGGGGGTGGCAGCAAATCTGGCGCAGACGCGTGAGCGCGGCGAGGACGTGAATTTTACTTTTCGCGAGACCTTTCTCGACGACCGCCTGCATCACTTGATCGCGGCTGCGGCGGAGTTCGGCGAGGTAGAGCTTGCGCTGGGCTTCGCCGAGTTCGCAGTCGCGGCGGACCTCAATGCGGTCGGGCAGGTCTTTGGCGACCTGTTGTTTGAGCCGGCGGAGCATGAGCGGGCGCAGCTTGGCGCTGAGCCGGCGGCGGGCGATGCGCTGGGCATCAATGCCCTCGGCGCCCTCGGCCTTTGGCTCGTAGGTTTGCGTGAAGTGCTCCTGATTGCCGAGGTAGCCGGGTTGGATGAAGTCAGTGATGCTCCAGAGGTCCATCAGCCGATTCTCGAGCGGCGTGCCCGTGAGCGCGAGGCGCTGGCCGGCCTTGAGTTGTTTGACGGACTGCGTGACTTGCGCGGTTGGGTTCTTGATGAACTGCGCTTCGTCGAGAATCACGGCGCTGAAGGGAAATTTTTGGAGGTCTTCAAGGTCGCGTCGAAGCAGGGCGTAATTGGTGACGATGATATCGTGCTGCGGGATTTGCTTGCGGAGGTTGTGCCGCGCCGCGCCGCTTTGGAGCACGAGCACTTTCAAGTGTGGCGTGAAGCGCTCGGCCTCGCGCCGCCAGTTGTGGAGCACGGAAGCAGGGCAGATGACAAGCGCGGGCTTGGCGCTCTTGCCGCTGCGTTCCTTGAGCCAGGAAAGCCAGGTGAGTGTTTGCAGCGTTTTGCCAAGGCCCATGTCGTCGGCCAGGATGCCGCCGAGCCTCATGTCGGTGAGGTGACAGAGGAAATCGAAGCCCTCTTTCTGATACGGACGCAGCTCCGCCTGAATGTTGCGCGGCAACTCGATGTTGGGGATGCCCTCGAAGTTGGCGAGCTTTTGCTTGAGCGTCTTGGCCTCGGGACTGTCGGCGAAACGCTTGAGGCCCGTATCGTCGAGGTGCGCGGCTTGTTCCAGGCCGATCTTTTGGGCGACGGGGCTGAGTTCATCCACGCCGAGATCAGCCATCGCTTCGTGGGCATTCTGGACGGCGGCGGTGTTCAGTTCGACCCAGCCCGCGTCGGGCAGTTTGACAAAACGGCTGGTCGCCGCAGCGAGGCGTTGCAGGTCGGCAGGCGTAAGCTTCATGCCTTCCTGTTCCCATTCGGTCGAAACGCTGAACCAGTCGATGCCGCTGCCCTTCACGACGAGCATGGGCTTGAGCTGGCGCGGCGTAAGGAAAAGGCGGTGGAATGCCGGGTTGCCGAGATACTCGGCCGAGTCGGGTTTTTCGGGCCAGGCGCGGGCGAGTGTGGTGAGAAAGCTTTCATTGGCGTCGCCCACCCAGACCCCCGGTTCCGGCGTGAACCAATCGAGCCGGCGCAACCAGGCCACGGCAGCGTCGAGGCGCGGGTCTTCGAGGACTTCAGGCTTGTCGCCCTTTGGACTGGCGGCTGGATCGCTGGTCCACTCCTGTCCGGTCCAGTGCCAAACGCTCTGGTTGCGCTCGCTCCGGGCGAGCAGGCGGAGGCGGACGGTATCCTCGTTCAATTCGAAGACGAATTGCGGCACGGCCTTGTGCGTGGTGCAGAGCGCTTCCCAGTTCACTCCGTTATTGGAATGCGTGCGGCGCAGTTGTGTCCGCAAACGGTGGCTGAGTTTTTGGACAGGAACGGCCGGAGTTTCGGCCCAGTATTCGAGCAAGGAAGGCGGCGGAACGTTGCGCAAGAGATAGAAGGTGTGGTCAATCAACGCCAGCGCGGGCCGGCCGGCAAAAAACTTGGCCTGGGTAAGCGGTTGCATGGAGCCATCGGGCAGCGTGACGCGGTGAGTGAACGAAAGCTCCTTGTCGCCGTTCTCCAGGTGCGGTGAAAGCGAAACGATCTGGCCGTGGAATTGCAGATGGCTGCTGTTGAACTCCAGACGCTGGGTCAGCCCCCAGCGGGCCAGCCATTGCAGCAAGTCGAGTCCGGACAGGGTCAGTGATTCGCCATCCTCGGCCTCATCGCCGTAGGTTTCGGCCAGCCATTGGATTAGTTCCCAATCGTCGGGCGAAAACAATTCCTGTTCGTGCGTGGCGCGGGTGGTAAGTTCGATGATTTCCGAGACAGGCCGGATCTTCTCGCCCGTGCGCGGACGGAAAAGATTAAGGCGGACCTTGAGCGCGTGGAGCGCGGGATGGTCGGCGGCGGGTTGAATCGCGCACAAAGCGCGGAGCGACGCGCGCGGACCGTCGAGATGCGCCGGGGCGGGCGGGAACAGCCAGTGTTCAAGCTCCACAAGTTTCTTTTGCTCCTGTTCCGCCTGCTCGAGCTCGGCGAAACGGGCAACGTTGGCGTGAGGCAGCAATTCGTTGGGGAGCGGCCGGCCGGCGCGGAGGAACAGCATGGCGACTTCCTCGAGCCGGGCCCTGCCTTGCGCCGCCATCAGGCGCGGCCACCAATCCTGTCCGCCAAAATCCTTGCGCGAGAGTGAGAGCTTCTCGAAGTAATCTTCGAGCAGCAGCCAGGCGCGCTGCGAATCGGCGCAGGTGGAGAAGATGCGAAGGATTTCCTCGCGTTGTGCGACGCGGGACTTGGAATCAGAAAGCTCGCGGCGCAGATCCGCCTGGGCGCCGTAGGTCTTGCTGAGCACCGTGTGGTGCGCGTCGTACTTCGTTGTTCCGCTGGCCAGTCGCGCCGAACGTCCGTTTTTACTCGCGAGTTTAGGCATGTTCTAAATGTGCATTGAAAGAGTGGCCTACTATCTCGTCACAGAAGACCTTGGCTGGTCAATCAGAAATCATCGCCGGGCGACAGGTGCCACAAGGGGGTCGCTTGACTGTCCCTTGTCCGTCATTACACTCCCGTCCATGCTGCCGATTGTTGCCCCGCTCCGCCAGCCCGTCTTCATCGAACGGGCCACTGGCATGCGCCTCCGCCCTTCGCAATGAGAAAGCCCAGCCTGCTCGTCATCTTTCTCACGGTCTTTGTGGACCTGATTGGTTTCGGCCTGGTGCTGCCGCTGCTGCCGAATTACAGCAAGAACTTTGGCGCGTCCGGCTTCGAGGTCGGCGTGATCATGGCGGCCTACTCGCTGATGCAATTCATTTTCGCGCCCATGTGGGGCGCGCTCTCGGATCGCATCGGACGCCGGCCTGTGTTGCTCGTCAGTCTCGCGGGCGCGGCGGTGGCTTACGGCATTTTCGCCCTCGGTTCGGGCATGACGGGCCGCGCAGCGTTGGGCGTGATTCTGCTTTCGCGAATGTTTGCCGGCATTTGCGGCGCGAACATCACTGTGGCGCAAGCTTACATTGCTGACATCACCACACCGGAGGAACGCTCGAAGAAGATGGGCTTGATCGGCATGGCCTTCGGGCTGGGCTTCATCGTTGGACCGGCCCTGGCGGTCGCGGCACAAGGAGTTTTCGGACCGACCGGCCCCGGTTGGGCGGCAGCGGCGATTTGCGGTTTTAATTTCCTGCTGGCCATCGTCCGGCTCCCGGAAAGCTGGAAGCCCGGCGCAACTCCGGCAGCGAGGCGCACGCGTTTCGCACAGGTGAAGCATACGCTGGGCGTGCCAAGGGTCGGTTTTCTCGTGATGATCTTCTTCCTCGCCACGCTGGGTTTCACTTGTTTCGAGAGCACGCTGGGCTTGTTGATTCAGCAGAATTTTCAGATTGGCCACGACGCTTCGGCGAAGGCGAACGCCATTCTGTTCTGCTACTGCGGCATTATCGGAGCATTGGTGCAGGCAGGGCCCATCGGGCGCGCAGTGAAAAAATTCGGTGAGCCTAGGCTCATCGCGGGCAGCCTCATCATTTTTGGACTGAGCATGGCGCCCCTGCCCTACATCAAGGGCGACTCGCATCTGACCTGGGAAGCGCTCGTGCAAAGCGAGGGCTTGCCGTGGCTGCTGTTGCTCTTCGTCGCGGCCTGGCTGGCCGTTGGATCGGGGCTGACGCGCCCGCCGCTCTTCGGCCTGCTCTCCATTCTCACTCCGGCGGCGGAACAGGGCGCCACGCTTGGCGTCGCTCAAAGTGCCGGCGCATTGGCGCGCGTCATCGGGCCGCCGGTGGCGGGTTGGTTCTTTGATCGGCATCCGAGCTGGCCGTATCTCGGTGTGGCCGTCATTGCCGTCGTGACCGGACTGATCGCGTGGAGTTCGCTGGTGCGCGATGAGGCTTCTTTGCTCGCTGCGAAAGTGGACAAGAGCGCAGCGACGGGTTGAAGCTGGCCGAGCCAATCAAGGCCCGGCAGTTTGACGCTTGAATTTGTCGGCTTCGGAAGTGCCGAGGAGAATTTCAATGGCCTTGTCGAGCTGCGGGTCACGGCCCGCCAGCCAGTCTTCTGGAGACATCGGCACGCGCACGTCGGGCTGCTCGCCACGATTTTCCATGTTCGTGCCGTCGAGACGGAAGACGCCACTGCCGGGCATCCGCGCGCCGGTGCCGTCCACCAGGCGCATTTCGCTGGTCCAGATGACATAGCCGGGTGTGGGCATGCCGACCAGCTTCGCCAGCCCGCGGGCGCGCATGGCGCTGGGGAACATCTCGCCGTTGGAATAGCTGTGCTCATTCATCAGCACCACGCAGCGCTTCTCCCAGGAATGACGCGGCGCCTGCTCCGGCTCGGCGTCGCGCGGGCGGAAGTAGCCGTGCGGCTTGCGCTCGATCCAGTCGATGAGCGTGTCCGAGATGTTGCCGCCGCTGTTGAAACGCACGTCGATGATCATGCCCTCCTTGCCGGCCATGTATTCATACGCTTCGCGCTCGAACTTGACCTGATTGCTCATGCTCATCGCGGCGAGATGGAGATAACCGATCTTGCCGCCGCTCTTTTCCTCGACCGTCTTGCGGAGGCGGTCCACGCGGTTGCGGTAGTTCAAATCGTTCCACTCGCCATCGGACAGCACCTTGTATTTCACCGTCCGCGCGCCACTCCGATCACCGTTGGTGGAAACAAGAAACTCGAACTCACGGCCCTGCTTGTCGCTGGCGAACTCGTAAAACTTCTCGTCGAGCGAAACGTCTTGTCCGTTGATGGCCAGGATGACTTCGCCCGGTCTCAACTCCGTCTTGTAATAGGAACCGGGCGTTCCGGGGGGCACGGCCTTCACCTTGATGCCCGGCCCATCGTAACTGTAGTCGAAGGTCACCCCGAGTTGCGGTGCGGACGACGAAGAACCGCCCCCGCCGCCGCCAGCCGGCGACACTTCGGCATGTGACGTCTCCAGTTCGCCAATCATCATGTGCAACAGCGTGGCGAATTCGTCGTTGGTTTCCACCGCGTCGAGCAGTTGTTCGTAACGACTGCGGATGGCGGCCCAGTCGCGCCCGTGGAAGTTCGGGTCGTAGAAGCCGCGGTTGTAGCCGTTCCAGAACTGGGTAAAGGCCGCGCGGCGCTCGGCGCGCACGTCGCGCTCCCACTCGGCGGTGAAGGTGACTTTTTCCGCGCCCTTCGCCTCGAGGCTGGCGAGATACATCTCGCCGCCCTGCATGTAGGAAAGCTTCTTCGCCTCGCGCGCGATGCGCAGGGCGGTCTTGCCGCCGCCGGTGGTCAGGCGCTTGGTGTCCTTGCCGTCGTAGGTCACGGACCAGATGTCGCCCTCGGACAGGAACAGGACGTTGCCATCCGGCGCCACGACCAGATCGGCCTGCGGCGATTGCGATGCGAACCGCCGGATGCGGCGCGAGATGTCCTCGAAATCGATCTCTACCGTCACATTCGTGCCGGGCTTTTCGTATTTGATGTCGGTGTCGGCGCTGCGCACCGGTTCCTTCTTAAGCGGCAGCACGTAGAGGCCGTCCCCTTCGCGCGTGCTTTGGAAGAAAAGATATTTCCCGTCGGGCGACCACGCAGGCTCGCTGTGCTCAGCGTAAAGGCGCGTGACATTGGCCGGTGTGCCGCCATCCGACGAAACGATGAAGATGTTCCAGGCCCGGCTCTCGCTGCGCGCGGCGTAGGCGATCCATTTCATGTCCGGCGACCAGGCGAAATCGCCGCCGCCCATGCCGCGCCATTGCGGGCCGGGCAGCTTGACGATGCGCTGCACTTCGCCGCTATCAATCGTCAACGTGTACAGCCCGCCGTCCCGTCCCGAAACCCAAAAGGCGAGTTGCTTGCCGTCGGGCGACACCGTGGTGCGCGTGATGTCCGAATCGCGGTTCCAGAGCGGAAAGGCCTTGCCCGTTTGCACGTCCATCTCGTAAAGGCGGCTGGTGAACTCGCGGTCGGAAGTGAAGTAGAGCTTCTTGCCGTCCGGCGACCAGGAGAAATCCGAATCGTCGCCAACCCATTCAGTCAGCCGTTTGGCGAGGTCGGCGTTGCGGCCGGCGACCCCCTTGGGTTTGTCCACGGCGATGGTCCAGATGTCCCCGCGCAATCCGAAGGCAAACGTCTTGCCGTCGGGCGAAGGTTCGGCTTCCGTGATGCCGCTGGAAAGTTTCTCGCGACGGCGAGTGGTTTGCTTGTCGTCAGCGGCGACGAACAGTTCAATACGCTGTGGTTCGCCCTTGCCATCCTTGAGCAACCACAGGTCCGCGCCGTATTCAAATGCAATGTCACCGGATTTGCCGGCCACGGCTGGACACCGCACTGAGCCGCCAATGAAAGTGGTGATTTGTTTGCCGTTGCCGTTAAGGTCGAAGACCCAAAGGTTTGGCGTGCGCTCGGGGCTGTCGAGAACAGGCGCAATGTCTTCGTTCAACGAACTCGACGAGGGCGTCGGCTCGCCAACCGTCACCGTGACTACGCGCTTTCCATCGGGGAGAAAGCGCGACCACAAATGTTGCGAGTCGTTCGTGGTGAGCGGGTGACGCGTCTTGCCGGCCATGTCGAGCACCCAGATTTGCTGAGCGGCGGAACCCTGGTAACGCGGACGGGTCCAGTGAAACCCATAGCGGCCATAGACGACTCTCTTCCCATCCGGCGAGAAATTGGGAAAATTGAGTTGCGCGTAGTCCTCGCACAGCACCCGCGAGCGGAGCGTGGCCACGTCGAGCGCGTAGATGGTGAAGTTTGGGGTGTCGCGCTTGCCGGAGAAAAGAATGGATTTGCCATCGGGGCTCCAGCCTTGCGGCATATCGGAGCCGGAACTCCAGGTCAACTGCCGTGCCGCGCCGCCCTCGATCGGAACGGCGAAGATGTCCCAATTGCCGCTGCGCTTGCTGGCGAACGCCACCCACTGACCATCGGGCGAGAAGACGGGGAAGGCATCCGTCTCAATGTGCTGCGTCAACGCCGTGGCGCGCCCGCCTTGCGACGGTGCCAGCCAGATGTCACCGCGATAAGCAAAGGCGAGTTGTTTGCCGTCGGGACTGAGCGACGGCATACGCCCGCCGACAATGGGCTGGTGCGAGGGCGGCGCGAGTTGGCCGTGGCCGGCGGACATGGCGAGGACAAAGCCGGCAAACAAAATGGCAGGATGAGCAGCAAAGCGGTTCATGCGCGTAACAACAATGATGTAACGATTAACCGACGCGAAGGAAAGGTTTCTGTTCAATTGTTTGCCCCGGGTGGGAAGGTCTGACGTTTGGGCCAGCGCTCCCGGACCTGGAAGCAAACGACTCCAAGGGCCACCACCCCAACTGCGTAGAGCATCGTGTTCACACCGGAGGTCGAGAAAAGAAAGATCCACCCGGCCAGCGCCACCAGCGCGGGCACTGGAAAGAGCCACATGCGAAAGGGACGCTTCAATTCCGGCGCGTTCCGACGCAGCCACAGCACCGCGCCAATCTGCCCGATGAACTGGACCAGAATCCGCGTGACCAGCAGGCCGTTGATGACATCCAGCAGGGGGAGAAAGCTGAACGCAATCGCCAGTCCGCCGATCAGCAGCAGCGACACGTGGGGAAAACTCTTGGTGGGATGCAGACGGCCAAAGACCGAGAAGAAGTTCCCGTCCTTGGCCGCCGCATACGGAATGCGCGAATAGCCCAACATCAGCGCAAAGCAACTCCCGAACGCCGTCCACAATACCAGCGCCGTGAACACTCGTGCCACGCCAGAGCCATGGACCCGCTCCATGAACATTGACACCACCGGTGGCGGCGGATCGGGAGGTTTCTCTCCGTGCGGCGTCACGAATTCCCGCCAAGGTACCACTCCGATGATCGAGAGGTTCATGGTGATGTAGATCAAGGCGACACAGACAAGGCTGATGAGGATCGAGCGCGGAATGACCTTCCCCGGCTCCTTTACTTCGTCGCCGATGAAGCACACGTCGTAGTAGCCCAGGTAGTCATACATTCCCACCCGTGATGCCGCGCCCAGCCCAAGCAGGTAGCCGAGCGAAAAATCAAACGCGCCTGGCGGAAAATCAAAGGCCACTTTGGAATCAAACGTGAACGCCCCCGTCGCGATCACTGCGACCACGGTCAGCAGCGTCCCGATCCACAGGCTCACGGTGATCTTTCCGATGGACGTGATTTGCCGGTAGAGCAACGCGATGGCCAGCAAACCCACGCCGACCATAACCGCCGCGCCTGCCCATGCCGGCATTCCTGCCCACAGGTAGGTGACGTATTGTCTGAACCCGATGAAGCCGGAGGCAATTTCCAAAGGCCCGCTGAACATGAATTGGAAGATGAACAGGAAGGTCATCAGCCGTCCGAAGGTGCGCCGACCGAACGCTTCCCGCAGATACACATAACTGCCGCCGGAGCCGGGCAGCGCGGCGCCGAGTTCGCTCCATACCAGGCCGTCCGCCATCGCGATGACCAGCGCGACCAGCCAGCCCAGCATAGCCTGCGGGCCGTTCATGGCAGACATCAGCGCGGGGATGGTGATGAACGGCCCCACGCCGATCATGTTCGTCATGTTCAGCGCCGTGGCCTGCAACAGCCCGAAGCGCCGGAGCAGATGCGGCTGATCAGTCGGCGTGGACATGGGTCGGGCAACGCGCGGGAGATTTCACGCGCCGGAGTGTAGGGAGCGGTGTGCGAGAGGAAAGAAAAGAAAGAGAACCGGCCAGGCGTTTCAGTCCCGCAAGAGCGCAATGTGACAACGTCCTGGGTTTAAATTCTCCCGCCGCGCACGGCGAGCTTGCCTGCGAACAGCGAACCTCGGATATTCCTGCCATGAACAAAGGCGAACAGGCCAGGTCTGCCGTCCGGATGCTGGTGCAGCGTTTGTGACGGGGCGGCGGTTGGATTGACAGCGGGGCACGAAAAACGGACAGTGAGCAACATGAGAATCACAGACATTCGCGAAAAACTGAGCAACGGGTTCCAGCCGTTCCTGCTGCGACTCACGGATGGACGGCGGATCGAAGTGCCTCATCCTGATTTCATCGCCGTGGGGAAGCATGTGGTTGTGGTGCTCGACAAGCACGACGCGGCGCGCAAGATCGACGTACTGCACATCGTCTCCATCGAAGACCTGCCGCATCGCCACAAGAAGTAGGCTGGCTCCGCCGCCCGACCATTCAGCCCCAAGGGGGCGGAATCTTTGTAGTTCCAGAGCCAAACCAATCTCAAGCTCCGTAGGAGCGACATCACTTGGAACATGCCGCCCCTACGGGGCTTGAGCCGTTCATGGGTCGGTTCGTTCTACAAAGATTTCGCTCCTACGGAGCTTGCTCTCATCAAGAAGCTTGGACTTCGCTTGCCTGTTTCAAAGGCAGTGGGGCTGGGGTGAGGGGCGAGAACAACGGTGCGCTGACCCTTCGCAAGAGACGCAGAAGCCAGAAACGGCGAGCTTGATTGTGAACAGCGAACCTCGGATATTCCTGCCATGAACAAAGGCGCGTTGGCGCAGGGCCTCTTAGAAGCGGTCGTAAATTTTTCGGCGTGCCGCCTTCACCGTCGATGACAGCCACTATGTGCAGTTTTCACAACTTGTAGAGGTGAGCTTTGCGTGGGTCACCGCGAAGCGGGAAGAACTTCACAATCAACTCGGGAAAGCCTACGAACAGTGGAAGTATGACGACCTGATGACTCTGCCCGAAATCAAGTACACCGCGCCTTCAGGCGAGCAGGTGCGCGTCAAACGGTGAAGCTTGTCACACTTGCTCGTATCCGCAGATGAACACTAAAGTCTTCCAAGGGTCTGTTGCACTTGCGGCATTTCTTCTTACTGGATGCGTCGCACCGGATGATCTCCACATGGCTGCACGGCCCACGCAGACCGATGATGAATTCACCGGCGTCAAGCGCGAGACGCTGACGACTGCACCCTTTGGTGGCGAGATGAAGGACGGTGCGCGGGTCTTCCTTACACTCATCCACGAGACCAGCCGCGACGGCAAGCAGAGCACTCCAAAGACGTTCACCGAGTTCGCAGACAAGTTTGCAAAGACTAGCCCATGACCTGCAATCACCTCAACTTTGGAATGACCCGCCGCGACTTCTTTGGGCGATTCGCCCTCGGACTGGGCGGCGCAGCGATGGCGGGTTTGTTTCATTCGTCGGCCGCAGCGGCGTCGAAGCTGGCCAAGGCCGCGAGCCCCTATCAGGGGTTGCCGGATTTTCCAAACTTCACACCGCGGGCCAAGCGCATCATCTACCTGTTCATGAGCGGCGGGCCGTCGCAGATGGACCTCTTCGATTACAAGCCGAAGCTGAACGAGATGAACGGACAGGAGTTGCCCGCGTCCGTGCGCATGGGACAGCGGCTCACCGGCATGTCAGCCAACCAGGCGTCGTTGCCGCTCGCCGGGTCTGCGTTCAAGTTCCAACGTCACGGGCAATGCGGCGTGTGGGTGAGCGAACTACTGCCGCACACCGCGAAGATCGTGGACGATCTGTGCTTCATCAAATCGCTGCACACCGAGGCCATCAATCACGACCCGGCCATCACGTTTTTCCAGACCGGCTCGCAGATCGCGGGACGCCCGTCGATGGGCGCATGGCTCAGTTACGGCCTTGGCAGCGCGAACGAAAACCTGCCGGCGTTCGTGGTGCTGATCTCGAAGAACGCCAATCGCGATCAGCCGCTTTACTCGCGCCTTTGGGGAAATGGTTTCCTCTCGTCGCTGCATCAGGGCGTCCAATTCCGTTCCGGCAAGGATCCGGTGCTCTACTTGAACAATCCTGACGGCGTGACCGCCGAGAGCCGCCGCAAGCTGCTCGACCGTCTCGCGGAACTGCACGAGATCCAGTTTGCCGACCTTGGCGATCCGGACATCAATTCGCGTGTCGCCCAATACGAGATGGCGTATCGGATGCAGACCTCGGTGCCGGACGTGATGGACGTTTCCAGGGAAGGCGAGGCGACGTTCGCGCTCTACGGCGACGATGCGAAGAAGCCCGGCACCTTCGCAGCGAATTGCCTGCTTGCTCGCCGCCTCGCCGAGCGCAACGTGCGATTTATCCAGCTTTATCATCAAGGCTGGGATCATCACGGCGGCCTGCCCAAAGGCATCCGCAACGAATGTGCGAAGACGGATCAGGCGTGCGCCGCGCTGGTCACCGACCTGAAAGCGCGCGGCCTGCTCGACGATACGATTGTGGTTTGGGGCGGCGAGTTTGGGCGTACGTCCTACTCGCAAGGCAAACTGACGAAGGACGATTATGGGCGCGACCATCATCCGCGGTGTTTCACGATGTGGATGGCCGGTGGCGGCTTCAAGCCTGGCTTCAGCTTCGGCGAGACGGACGACTTCTCCTACAACGCGGTGGTGGACCCAGTCCACGTTCACGACTTCCAGGCGACCGTGCTGCATCAGCTTGGCATCGATCACGAGAAGCTCGTTTTCAAACATCAGGGCCGGCGTTACCGGCTGACGGACGTGCATGGGAATGTGGTGAAGGCAGTCGTCTCTTGAGGATTGGTCCTCCCTCACCCCGGCCCTCTCCCCAAGGAGAGGGTGCGCGAGTAATACGCAAAGTTGTGTCAAATCTCTAGCCGCGTCCGATGCGTGATCGAACGCGGCGAAGGACTCCGTTCCGAGAGTTACTGTAAGCGCGCTCCCTCTCCTTGGGGAGAGGGCCGGGGTGAGGGCGAGCGTTCATCAACTGGTGCCTTTGAGTTCAGCAGGTTCAGACACCGACCAGCGCCCTCACTGATTCTTCGATTGACGCGGCGGCGGGTGATGGAGATTTTCTCTCTTTCGCTTATGGCAAAAATTCAGCGCGCATTGCTTTCGGTCTTCGACAAGTCAGGCCTTGTCCCCTTCGCCCAAACGCTCGCTCAAGCCGGCGTGGAATTGGTGTCAACGGGCGGCACAGCGAAGGCCTTGCGCGAAGCGGGACTGAAAGTCATTGAACTGGGAGACTACACCGGCTTCCCCGAAATGCTCGATGGCCGCGTGAAGACGCTGCACCCGAAAGTCCACGGCGGATTGCTGCACATCCGTGGCAACGCGGAGCACGAAGCGGCTGTCGCCAAACACGGCATCCCGCCCATCGACCTCGTGGTGGTGAACCTCTATCCGTTCGAGCAAACCGTGGCGAAACCCAACGTGACGTTGCACGACGCCATCGAGAACATCGACATCGGCGGGCCGTCGATGTTGCGCAGTGCGGCGAAAAATCATGAGAGCGTAACGGTCGTGACGGACCCGGCCGATTACCCGGAGGTGGGGCGGCAAATCCAGGCGGACGGCGAGACGACACTGGCGCTTCGGCGCAGGCTGGCGGCGAAGGTGTTTGCGCGCACGTCGGAGTATGACGCGGCCATCGCGGTGTATCTGGACAAGGTGTTCGCCAATGAAGAGGCCGAGGTCCAGCCCTTCGGCGGGCTTTACATCAACGTGGGTATCGCACAAACGTTGCGCTACGGTGAGAACCCGCATCAGCAGGCCGTGTTGTGCGGGCGGTTTCAGGAATTTTTCCAGCAGTTCCACGGCAAAGAGCTTTCGTATAACAACATTCTTGATCTCACGGCGGCGGAGCAGTTGATCGAGGAGTTCGCCGGCGAAAGACCGACCCTGGCGATTCTTAAGCACACGAATCCTTGCGGCGTCGGACAGGCGGCGAGTCTGCGTGAAGCCTGGGACAAAGCTTTTGCCACCGACAAGCAGGCGCCCTTCGGCGGCATCATCGCGGTGAACCAAACGCTTGATCGCTCGTGCGCCGAGGCCATCGCCGAGGTTTTTAGCGAGGTGATCGTCGCGCCGGAGTTCGCGCCTGACGCACTGGAGGTATTGCAAAAGAAAAAGAACCTCCGGCTGCTGAAGGCACTCAAACCGATACGTCAGTCCACCTTGAGCGACATCCGCGGTGTCGGGGCCGATTCGTTTCTGGTCCAGGATCGCGACCTCCAGCATGTGACCGCCGCAGACCTCAAAACTGTGACAAAGCGCAAGCCTACAGACAGCGAATTGGAGGCGATGCTCTTCGGATGGCGGGTAGTGAAGCACGTAAAGTCCAACGCCATCGTCTATGCCGCGCCGGGACGCACGTTGGGCATTGGCGCCGGGCAGATGAGCCGCGTGGACTCCAGCCGTATCGCGGTATGGAAGGCGGGCGAAGCCGGTCTCTCGCTGGCGGGCAGCGTGGTGTGCAGTGACGCGTTCTTTCCATTCGCGGACGGGCTGATGGCTGCCGCGAAAGCGGGCGCGACGGCGGCAATTCAACCGGGTGGATCGATGCGGGACGAAGAAGTGATTGCGGCGGCCAACGAGCATGATGTGGCCATGGTGTTCACCGGTGTCCGGCACTTCAGACACTGAACCGTTACTTCTTCTCCTGTCTCGACAGTTCAATGGCGCGCCACATGTACCAGGCGCCGATACTGCGGTACGGACGCCAGCTTTCGCCGTGTTTGAGGAGAGCAGCGGCCTTGGGCAGGCCGCGCTTGCGATAGGCGATGCCGAAGCCTTTGCGCACGCCGTAGTCATCCACCGGCAATACATCGAGCCGGCCGAGTTTGAAGATGAGAAGCATCTCGACGGTCCAGCGACCGACGCCGCGAATGACGGTCAAGCGTTCGATGATTTCGGCGTCGCCCAGTTTGTGGATTTCCTCCGTTGTCGGAACGGTGCCGTCGAGGGTCTTGGCGGAAATGTCCTTGACGGAGGCGACCTTGGCGCGGGAAAGACCGGCGGCACGGAGTCGCTCGTCGGGTGTGGCCAGCAAGTCCTCCGGCGCGGGAAAGAGGCGAGGCGAATGAAGGGCTTTGACGCGGCCGAGGATGGTTTGCGCGGCCTTGCCGGTGAGCTGCTGGTGGCAGACGGCTTCGACGAGAGCTTCGAAGGGAGATTGCTCGTGGTCCGGTTGCAGGCGGCAAGGCCCGGTAGCGTCGATGATGCGGGCGAGAATTGGATCAGCCCGGCGAAGGTGTTGGATGGCTTTTTTATGCACGGCGGATGGCGGAGAAATTGGCGCGATCCGAAGCGCAGGGCAAGTGGATAAGCCGGATTGCGACCAATTATTGACGCTGCGTTCGGTAGAACCGGGCCGGAACCGAGGTCTGGTTGGTGATCAGGAAGGGAAACTGAAGTGGAATGATTGTCGTCTCGTTGGTCCAGTTCTTCAGGTCCATCGAACTCTGTAGTGCATAGGCGGAGCCCGGATCGCCGCTGATGATCGACCATCGAAACTCTCCTTGGTTGAACGTGGGTGCGCCCAGCCGGACCAGCGGTTCGACTTCATCCGATTGCACGATGCCGCCCCCGAACCTGCTGACGACGAAGGTCCCGCTCCCGAAGGCCACAGCCTGAGCGGTAGGAAAGATTCGGTTCGTCCGAATCATCCATTCCAATCCGTTGGTGGAAGTGCGAATCCCATCACTCGCCGCTGCCACAAATGTGCCGTGCCCGAAGGCCAGGGCCTTCATGATCTGCGGATAACTTGTCGCGGGTTCCCACGAATGGCCGTCGAATGAACGCAGGGCCGGGACCGCCATTCGTCCAGTCTGCACGACGCCGCCGGCGACAAACATCCCGTTCCCATACGCCAGCGTGTACCAGTTCACATTGGTTCCCCCCGGCGAGGTCCAATTCTCGAGATCTACGGACGTATAGATGGCTCCAACTCCGGCGGCAACGTATCGACCATTTCCATGGGTGACGGCCAAGAGACTGGCGCCGTCGGCAATAAAATGCGTGGACCAGTTGGTGCCATCCAGCGATTCGCACACCGTTCCGGCTTCACCAACCGCGAGAAAGCGATTGTTGATGAAAGCGATCGCAGCCAATGGATTGGTCGTCGGAATGGAAAGCGGCGTCCATGAGTAACCATCGGCCGAGACCAGGTTGGTGATCGGATAGAAGGGGTAACCCACGGCGATGAAGACACCGTTCCCGTAGGCGACACCATTGAGGGAAGCATTCGGCAGCAGCGACGCCGAACCAACCGTCTGATGGGTCCACGAGTGCCCGCCCACGGAGGTCACGATGTTGGGGCCGATGACGCCCACGAAGCGATCCCTGCCAAAGGTGATCGAATTCTGGTAAATGGTGGGTCCCGAACTGATCACCCTCCATTCAGTCACGTTGGTTGAGACGGCGAGGCGTCCGGTTCGTCCCACGGCAATGCCACGGCCCCCGGAAGTGGAGATGCATCGAAACGAATCCGCGGGTTCCACAGCCGCCGTCCAGTTGGTGCCATCCGGTGAATGAAGAATGCCAGACCAACCGGCGGCCACAAACCGGCCACCGGCGAAGTCGAGATCCACCGCGTTGGTCCTAAGCCCGAGGTAATAATAGCCCCAATGCAAGCCGTCTGGTGAGGCTGCGAACATACTGCCGGCAGCGGCCAGAAACATTTCATTCCCGTAAACCACGCTGCTGAATGGCGCCAGCGTTCCACTGTTCGCCGATTGCCAGTTGGTGCCGTCAGCCGAGATGGCACTGATCCCGGTGGAGAAGTCGTCGTGGAAAGCCTGGCCCACGGTCACAAACTGTCCGGCACCGAACGTGACATCACTGAGGTCCACAATGGTGTCGAATCCAGCGTTGCGGGATCTCCACGAACTGCCCGTGGCCGAGGTGAGAATTGTTCCGCTGCTCCCAACCGCCGCTACCAGCCCGTTCCCATGGGTGACGGAATAAAGATTGCGACTCGTGGGCGCTGTTTGACGTGTCCAATCCGTGCCAGTCGTGGAAGTGAGGATGGTGCCGCCATCACCGACCACCACAAAGCGATCGCCGGTAAAGCAAACGGAATTCAGATTCGTAATCACCGGCGCGTTGGTTATCAACCAATCGATGCCGTTGGTCGAAAGCAAAATGGTTCCAAATTCCCCAACCGCGACAAAGAGATTGCTCGTGACAGTGGCGCCATGGAACGAGTAACCCTGTGGCAGGGGCGCTCGCCAATGCCAATGGTCAAGGGGATCGGATGGACGCGCGTTGAGAGCGGAGAACAGGAGTACCGACAAGGCGAGACAGCGCGTCATTGGCTTGAAGATGCCTGATCTTCTAGCAAGTTTGACTGGCCAATGCAACGAAACTTGAGTGAACCTAAGGAAGAGTGTCTGCACGCGGCCCGCCAGTTCCTTCGCTTGCACGAGTGCCCGGAAGCAGAATTTGATTTGAAGCAAAGGCGCTGGCAGTTAGTCTATTAGCAAGCAATCCCGGTGGGCGTAAACCGCCGGACAAACTTCCGTCCCAGACGATGACAAGCACAGTTCAAGACAGGAACAAGAGACCTCGCCGCATCAGCGCCAACGCAATGACGGTAGCGATGGCGTGGCTGCTGACGGCCAGCGCATACGGTGCGGCCAAGGACAAGTCCGGCTCGCCCTCGAAGATTGATTTCAATCGCGATATCCGCGCGATTCTTTCCGATAACTGCTTCGCCTGCCACGGTCCCGACGAC
>Ga0187893_10008085_pt1 | contig 16815 bp, 13 predicted proteins | sample MA1701074metaG_FD_139574 | JGI IMG/M metagenome (GOLD analysis project Ga0187893, IMG submission 139574) | White microbial mat communities from a basaltic lava cave in the Kipuka Kanohina Cave System on the Island of Hawaii, USA - MA170107-4 metaG ...
CGACCTGTGCCGCGACCCCGGCCGACATCGCCAGCCACAGCACCGGCCCGAGCCACACGCGCGCCGAACGGCCGGCCATCGAGCCTCCTGAATCGTGAGACTGTAGATCGGCTTTAACTGACATTCAAATCGACTTAAATCGCTCAAATCAGGTCATGACTGGCATTCTATCTCCGACTACTTTACAATCCCAAGTAATGACCCCTCGCCGCCCGCTCCGCGTGAAGTTCATCCTCCCCGCCTTGACCGAAGCGACCAGCCCGTTCTGGCGTCCCGTCAAGTACTCGCTCTTTCCGCCGCTCGGCCTGGCCACGCTCGCCGCCTACCTGGACGCGGGCGATGGCGCCGTCATCGAGGACGAGCACGTGCAGCCGTTGACGCTCGACGACGCCCCGGATCTCGTCGTCATTCAGGTCTACATCACGAACGCGTATCGCGCCTATCGGCTCGCAGACCTCTATCGGTCGAGGGGCAGCTTCGTCGCGCTCGGCGGGCTCCACGTGACGTCGCTCCCGGCCGAAGCGGCGCCGCACGCCGACGCCATCTTCCTCGGGCCGGGCGAACAGACGTTCCCCCGGTTCCTCGCGGAGTTTCGCGCGGGGTGCCCCGCGTCCCGATACGAATCGACCGCGGGACGAACGCTCGACCGCGTGCCGCCCGTCCGGCGCGACCTCATCACGCGGCGCCACTACCTGGTCCCCAACTCGATCGTGGTCACGCGCGGCTGCCCCCAGCACTGCGACTTCTGTTACAAGGACGCGTTCTTCGCGGGAGGTCGAACCTTCTACACCCAGCGCGTGGACGATGCGCTGGCCGAGATCGCGCGGCTGCCCGGCCGTCACCTGTACTTCCTCGACGATCACCTGCTCGGGGATCGTCGGTTCGCCCGCGCGCTGTTCGACGGGATGAAGGGCATGCGCCGGCTGTTCCAGGGCGCGGCGACCGTGGATTCCATCCTCCGCGACGACCTCATCGAGCGCGCAGCGGAGGCCGGCCTTCGAAGCCTGTTCGTGGGCTTCGAGACGCTGACCCCCGCCAACCTCGCGCACAGCAACAAGCGTCAGAACCTCGGCCGGGACTACCGCGCCGTGACCGCACGGCTCCACGACCTCGGCATCATGATCAACGGCAGCTTCGTGTTCGGCATGGACGATGACGACGAGGATGTCTTTCGACGGACGGTCGGGTGGGCGATCGAGGCCGGGATCACGACCGCGACGTTTCACATCCAGACGCCCTATCCGGGGACGCGCCTGTACGCGCGGATGGAGCAATCAGGGCGCATCACGACTCGCAACTGGGACCTTTACGATACCCGCCACGTGGTGTACGCACCCGCACGGCTGACCCCGCAGGCGCTCGAGGCCGGCTACGACTGGGCGTACCGGGAGTTCTATCGCTGGTCGTCGATCGCGCGCGCCGCCCGCACGCACGACTCGTTGAAGCACCAGGCCAAACACATGGCGTACAGCGTCGGCTGGAAGAAGTTCGAGGCTGCATGGAACCTCGTGATTCGACTGCGGCAGCTCCGCCGCATGACTCCCCTGCTGGAGGCCGTGCTCTCGAGGGTCACGAGCACGAGGCCCGCGCCCCCCCCGAGCGAAGGTCAGCGCGTTCGCTTCTTCACCGATCGAGCGTCCGCGCAAAGAACCGGATCGGCCGGTCCAGCCTGATAATGATGAACTCGTTCGGGTCGGGCTCGCCCGGGTTGCGGGCGGACTGCGGAACGACGGGGCCATCAATGCTCCGTCACGGGCTCCGTCCGTTCGCCGCCTGGAACGACCGGCTACCGGGTCCACCGTTGCCTCCCGCCAAACGCTGCCATCGCCTGTGGGGAATTGCTGGCGGGAGTGAGATGCGAGTCAACGACGCTTCGTTTTCGTGAGCGACATACGTTCGCGGGGATTCGGAGGTTCCTCGCACGACCCTCGTGGTTCTTCTGACTGCACGTGACACGCCCGGACGGTTCCTGGGGGAGGTCTGGGAGGTTCGTGGAGGACGACTGCGCTCGCAAAACCTTTACCAAGGGCCGCAGGCCGACGCCGCGCGAAGCGCGGCGCTGACGGCCGGCGGTTCGTTTTTTTCCACATCACTGACCGCTGGCCGTTGCAGTTCGTGCCACCTCCCGACGCCCTGAGCGCCAAAAAGCCCGCCGACTGAGCTGGACCGATCCGTGCAGTCAGGACTCGCATGCTGGTTCAACTACCGCTCTACGACCTCACTTGAGTTGATCATCGCCAAAGCCATGGTCGTTCACACTCACTTCGGCCCGGGGTTGTTCGAGACCGTCTATAAGCGCTGTCTCGGATTGCTGTTGGTCGAAGAGGGGCTGATCGTGGAGATGGAGAAGCCGCTGCCCGCTCGCTTTCGGAACCTTTCCCTCGAGTGTGGCTACCGGCTTGATCTGTTGGTGGAAAACAAGGTCGTGGTCGAGGTGAAGACGGTCGATGCGCTGGCCCCTGTTCACCGTGCTCAGATGAGGACCTACCTGAGACTCGCGGAATGCCCGGTTGGCTTGATCATCAATTTCAACGTGTCGTCTATGAGGTATGGCCTTCGCAGAGTGGTGAACAAGCGATGCCTGGATCCTGGCGATGCCGCTTTGCTGAGCCTGCAACGGAGAAAAGCGAGTGAAGTCAACCTCCCCTACCCTCCCAAACCTCCAGCAAAACTACCGTCCGAGCGTGTCACGCGAAGTCACGTGAAGTCATGAGAGTCACCCTCCCTGTGGCCGAACCTCCCGCAAACGCCGCTCCAGAAATCGGCGCTCGCTGTCGTTAGTGACCAGCGCCAGCGCCCGCTCGTAGCACTTCGCGGCGTCGGTCGATGATCCGAGGCGGCGCAGCAGATCCGCGCGCGCCGCATGCAGCAGGTGATAGCCATCGAGATCCCCCGAGGCGGCGAGCCCATCGAGGATCGTCAGCGCCGGTCGGGGGCCGTCCGCCATCGCGACCGCCACCGCCCGGTTCAAGGACACAACCGGAGACGGCTGCACACGCTCGAGGAGATCGTAGAGCTGGACGATCTGTCGCCAGTCCGTGTCTTCCGGCCGGGCGGCCTGGCAGTGCAGCGCCGCGATGGCCGCCTGCAACGCGAAGGGCCCCGGTCCGCCGCGCAAGGCCTCTTCGACAAGCGGCAGCGCCGCCGCGATCTGCACTCGATCCCAGCGGCCGCGATCCTGCTCGTCGAGCACGACGAGATCGCCCTCTTCGTCGAGCCTAGCGTCCCGCCGCGAGTCGTGCAACAGCATCAGCGCGACGAGCCCCGTGGCCTCGGCCGGAGGTTGAGGCATACGCGTTCGCACGAGACGCCCGAGTCGAATGGCCTCGGCGCAGAGATCGGTTCTGACCAGCGGCTCCCGTCGTGTCGCCGCGTACCCTTCGTTGAAGATGAGATAGATCACCATCAGCACGGCATCGAGTCGCGCCGGCATGTCGGTCGTGTCCGGCACCGTGTAGGGTATGCGCGCCTCGCGTATCTTCCGCTTCGCCCGCACCAGCCGCTGCGCCATCGTCGCGGGGGGCACGAGAAACGCGTGCGCGATCTCGTCGGTCTCGAGCCCGCCGAGCGTGCGCAGCGTCAGCGCGACCTGTGCCTCGAGCGCGAGCGCCGGGTGGCAGCAGGTGAAGATCAGCCGGAGGCGATCGTCGGGAATCTCGCCTGTGTCGTAGCTCGGCTCCTCGATGCTCCGCGCGGCCTCTGACTGCGCGAACCACTCGAGCTTCTCCTCGAAGCGCGCCCGGCGGCGGATCCGGTCGATGGCCTTGTGCCGGGCGGTCTTGATGATCCAGGCGCGCGGGAGGTCCGGAACGCCGGAGGTCCGCCAGCTGTCCACCGCGGCGGCAAAGGCTTCCTGCGCCGATTCTTCCGCCAGATCGAAGTCGCCGACGAGCCGTATCAGGGTGGCGACGATCCGTCCCCAATCCGAGCGGTACAGCTCGTCGACGGCCGCAGCGGCATTATCCGGAGGCATGCCAGAATAAATACTATCGCCGACGATACCTTCTATTTCGCTCATATACGTCCGTGCACTGGGTGCACTCGGTGCCCTTAGGTGCCCTGGGTGCGCGTGCACTCGGGTGCTCTGTGCTCAGTGCGCCGAGGTACCTAACACGAAGCACCAGGCACCGAGCACCTGGTGCACCTGCACCCCAGTGCACCTGAGGGCACCCGGGGCACCGAAGTGCACCATCTGTTAGGCCGCTGTCGATCCGGGCGCCGGCCGTTCGACTTACTGCAGGAGGCACGACCGTGAAATACATCTTGCTGATTCATCACGACGAGGAGTCGTTCGGGAAGCTCACCGAGGGTGAGCGGCAGCAGGTCTACAGCGAATACAGGGCATTGAGAGAACAGATGAAGGCGGCCGGCCAGCACGTGGCCGGCGACAGGCTGTACCCGACGTCATCCGCCAGGACCGTCCGGGTGCGCGACGGAAAACAGGTCGTGACGAGCGGCCCCTTTGCGGAGACGCGCGAGCAGCTCGGCGGCTATTTCGTCGTCGACGTCGACGATCTCGACGAGGCGATCGCCATCGCCGCGCGAATCCCGTCGGCGCGTACGGGCACGATCGAAGTCAGGCAGGTGGCCGAGGCGGCGGTTCCGGCCGCCACGACTTAGAGGGGAAGACATGCGCTACATGCTCCTCATCTATTCGAACGAGTCGGAGCTGGAACGGGCCGCCCCAGAGCTCCTGAGCGGCGTCGCAGAGGGGCATCGGACGGTCATGGACGAGGCGCGCCGGGCCGGCGCCTTCGTCGCGGCGGAACCGCTGGCTCCCACGCCTACGGCCACCACCGTGCGAGTGGTCGACGGCCGACCGGTGATCGTCGATGGTCCTTTCGCGGAAACGAAAGAGCAGCTGGCGGGCTACTACATCCTTCACTGCCAGGATCTCGATGAGGCGATCGGGTGGGCCAGGAGGATCCCGACCGCCTGTGCCGGCGGCGTCGGCTGCATCGAGATTCGGCCGATGCGGTACCAGTAGATGAATCCAGTTGATTGACCGCTCCGTAGAGGAAGGCGTACGGTGGACGCTCTTACGTCCCCAGGAGCGGTACTTTGCGTCTTCGCGCGGGCTTTCTGGTTTGTACGGCGTTTGCCATCGTGCTTTCGGGAGAGGCGGCGGTCGCCCAGACGTCCGAGATCGTCGGCACAGTTCGCGACGAAACCGGCGGCCTGCTGCCCGGCGTTCTCGTCGAGCTGAACACGCGCAGCGGCGCGACGCAGCAGACGACAACCGATGCGCAGGGGGGCTATCGGTTCGAGAATCCCGCGCCGGGCGACGCCCAGCTCGTCTGCTCGCTCGTCAATTTTTCGAACGGCCGGCGCACCGTGATCGTTCCCGCGGGCGGCACCGTCCGCTTCGATTTCGTGTTGTCACTCGCGCTGCACGCCGAGGTGACGGTCACCGGCAAGTCCACGTTCACGAACCTCGCGGACGCCGAAGATCCCGCCCAGAATCTGGTGGGGATTGCGCAGGCCGCAAGCCAGGGGGCGGTCACCGCGCGTCAGCTCGACGCGCGGCCGCTCATGCGGACGGGCGAGGTGCTCGAGACGGTTCGCGGAATGGTGATCAGTCAGCACAGCGGCGAGGGAAAGGCCAACCAGTACTACCTGCGAGGCTTCAACCTGGATCACGGAACCGATTTCGCAACGACGGTCGCCGGGATGCCGGTGAACATGCCGACGCACGGCCACGGTCACGGGTACGCGGATCTGAATTTCGTGATTCCAGAACTTGTCAGCGGCGTGCAGTACTCGAAGGGACCGTACTTCGCCGAGCTGGGCGACTTCGCGACCGCCGGTGCGGCCAACATCAACTACACGACGAGCCTGACTCGCCCGATTGTGCGGGCCGGGGGCGGCGATCAGGGATTCGGCCGCGTGCTCGCTGCCGCGTCGCCCGCGATCGGCGACGGTCAGGTGCTCGCGGCGCTCGAAGTGCAGCACAACGACGGACCGTGGGAACGGCCCGACAGCTTCCGGAAGTTCAACGGCCTCGTCCGCTACAGCCGCGGGGACACCCAGAACGGATTCGCGATCACGGGCATGGGTTACCGCGGCGAATGGGACTCGACGGACCAGATTCCGGCGCGCGCTGTAGACGCTGGAACGATCGATCGTTTCGGGACCATCGATGCGACCGACGGCGGCGATTCGTACCGCTACAGCGGATCGTTCGAGTGGCAACGGACGCGAAACAACGCCAGCACGAAGCTGGCGGCGTTCGGGATGGCCTACGACTTGAATCTGTTTTCGAACTTCACCTACTTCCTTGACGATCCGGAGAACGGCGATCAATTCCGGCAGGCCGATCGCCGCTTCGTCTCCGGAGCGCGACTGAGCCACCGGCGCCTCGGCCGCTGGGCGGGCCGTCCGGTCCAGAACACGTTCGGCGGGCTGTTGCGCAACGACACCATCTCGAACGTCGGCCTGTATCACACGGTCGCGCGCGCGCCGTTGGAGACGATCCGCGAGGACTCCGTCCTCCAGACGAGCGCCGGCGGCTTCGCGCAGAACGAGACGCAGTGGACGCCGTGGCTGCGCACGCTTGCGGGTGTGCGGATGGACTGGTATCGCTTCGACGTCGACGCAGGCCTGCCGGTGAATTCGGGAACCGATCATGCCGCGCTGGCCAGCCCGAAGGGCGGCGCGGTCCTCGGGCCGTGGAGCGGCACGGAGATCTACGTCAACGGCGGGCTCGGCTTCCACAGCAACGACGCGCGTGGCGCGACCATCACGGTCGATCCGGTGACAGGAGATCCTGCCGAACGCGTCACGCCGCTCGCGCGCGCGCGCGGCGTGGAAGTCGGCATCCGAAATGTTCGGATCCCCGGGCTGCAGACAAGCCTCACGGCCTGGACACTGAGTCTCGACTCAGAGCTGATATTCATCGGCGATGCCGGGACGACGGAGGCTGGACGACCCAGCCACCGGTATGGCGTCGAGTGGAGCAACTACTACTCGCCGCAGCCCTGGCTGACCTTTGACGTTGATCTCGCGCTCTCGAGCGCGCGATTCACCGATGACGATCCGGCAGGAGATTTCATCCCGGGCGCGGTCACCGCGGTCGTCTCGGGTGGGGCCACAGTGAACACGTGGCGCAACATGTTCGGCAGCGTGCGATGGCGCTACTTCGGCCCGCGCCCCCTCCTCGAGGACAACTCGGTCCGTTCGAAGGCGACGAGCCTCTTCAACATGGAAGTCGGCTACAAGTTCAACAACACCGTGCGGCTTGCGCTCGACGTGTTCAACCTCTTCGACGCGACGGACAGCGACATCGACTACTTCTACACGTCTCGCCTGCGCGGCGAGCCCGCGAGCGGCGTCGACGACATCCACTTTCATCCCAGCCTGCCGCGGATGGCACGGGTCAACCTCATCGTCGGATTCTGAGGATCGCGAGGCACTGCTCATTCCTCGTGGCGGCTTACCATCGCCACTCTGCTGCAGGTTTCGAGGATGACGGCCAGCGGCCGGGCGAACTCGGCGAACGCCCGCTGGTCGGCGGCGGTGAATCCCGTGTCCCCCTGCTTGTTGAGGAGTTGGGCGACGGCGAAGATCCGCTGCTGGCGGTCCCGAATCGGCATACAGAGCAGCGACGTCGTGCGATAGCCGGTTTCCGTGTCGGTCGTCGGGTCGAAGCGCGGGTCGGCATACGCGTCAGGGATGTTCACCTCTTCGCCCGTGCGCGCAACGTAGCCGGCAATACCTCGCGTGATCGGGATTCGAATGTCTAAAGGCGCCTTCCCGGGATGATGCGCGATCTTTGACCACAGCATGCCCCGCGCGTGATCGATCACGAAGATCGTGCCTCGGTCCGCCGCCAGCAGGTCGCGAATCTTGAGCGTGACCGCTTCGAGAACCTGTGACACCAACCCTTCCACGACCTGCTGGCTGGCCGAGTCCAGCACGCGCAGCAGCTGCTCGAACTCCGCGGTGACGTCTGCGAGCGTATCCAGGAACTGCGATTCCGGTAAGGTCGCCACATGCCGGACGAGATCGCCGCTGCGGTAGAGCTGCGCCAGCGCGTTCATCAGGTTCCCGGCGTATCTGGCGACCCCGGTCCCGGACGAGGCGAGGCGGCCGTCCTCGAGAGTGATGATGCGGTCGGCGATGTCCAGGATGCGGTTGTCGTGGGTGACCAGCAGAATCGCGCAGCCCTGCTGCTTCGCGAGGTCATGCAGGATATCGACCGCCTCGCGGCCGGTGGTCTTGTCGAGGGCCGCCGTGGGTTCGTCGGCGAGCAGCACCTTCGGCCGGCCCACGAGCGCGCGGGCGATGGCGACGCGCTGCTTCTGCCCGCCCGACAGCTGACGCGGCAGGTGGTCCACGCGATCGCCGAGACCCACGGCTTCGAGGATCTCGATCGCCCGTCGTCGAGCCTCGTCGGGCGACAGCGAGGACTCGAGCTGCAAACGCATCTGAACGTTCTGGCAGGCGGTCAGCGAGTCGAGCAGATTGTGGGCCTGGAAGATGAACCCGATGTTCGTGCGGACCTTCATGAGCGTCCGCGGACTCGCCCCGTTCAGTTCGTACTCGAGCGTTCGGAGGCTGCCGTCCTGCACCGACCGCAAGGCGCCAATCAACGTCAACAGCGTGGTCTTGCCCGAACCCGACGGCCCCATCGTGATCACGATCTCGCCAGGATAGATGTCCGTGCTGACGTCGAACAGGATCTGCCTGCGGAGCGGCTCCGTTCCGAAGGAGTGGTTGACGTGCTGGACGCTGATGCAGGGCTGCATCCGCCGATCGCCTAGAAAATCTCGGCGGGATCGGCGGACCGCAGCTTCCGCAGCGCAAGCGCGGCCGAACCGCAGCACATCGCGGCCGTCAGGACCAGGACCCACCCGAGACGCCCGGCGCTCATCTCGATCGGCAGCATCGTCGCGCGATACGTGAGCACGTACAGCGCCTGGGCGATGGCCCAGCCGGGCACGAAACCAAACAGGGTGAGGATGAGCGCCTGTCTGATGACGACCAGGAACAGCCGGCTGTCAGGAAAGCCCATAGCCTTCAGCGTGGCGTACTCGGATAGGTGATCCGCGACGTCACTGTACAGGATCTGGTACACGATGACCGCGCCGACTATCAAGCCCATGAACGTACCGAGGTTGAAGATGAATCCGACGGGAGAGTTCCGAAGCCAGTACGCGCGCTCGCTGTCGGAGAACTGCTTGCGGGTGAGAACGCGCACATCGGGCGGCAGGCTCGTCGCGAGCCGTGCCCGCACCTGATCCGGATCGACACCCGGTTTCAGCTTCACCACTCCGATGTCGATCATATGCGCCGGCCGCTGTCGGACGATGCGCAGAAAGTTCAAATCGCTGGTGATGAGCCGGCCGTTGACCCCGAAGCTGGTGCCGAGCTCGAAGAGACCACTCACGGTGATGCGTCGCCCGTTCACCTCGGTGATCACGGCTCCGCGTTCGGAGACCCAGTCGACGATCGGGCCGAACTCCGGCCGGGCGCGGGCGTCGGCGAGCACGACGTCGGGCATGCGGATCTTCTCGAGATCACGAATGACTCCAGGAATCTGGAGCGTCTCCGAGCCGGGTGCAACACCCAGAATCTCGATCCTCAGCTCGAGGCCGGTCTCGGGATTCTTCCAGGACGCCTGGCTGAAGTAGATCGGAGCGATCGATTCCACGCCGTCGGTCCCAAGCGCCTGGTAGAGCCTCGCCTCGGGAAAACTCGGGGTCGCCAGCAGGTATTCGTGCAGCGGATGGATGAGGACGATCTCCCCGTCCAGGCGGTCATGGAGGAGGGTGGCGCTCTCGAGCAGGGCGTCGCGGAAGCCGAGCTGCATGAGCATCAACATGACGGCAAACGTGATGCCCGCCACCGCCGCCAGCAGCCGCAGCTTCTCGGCCGTCAGTTGCAGCCACGCCAGGGGGATTCGGCCCGTCATGCCCGTGTCCGCATCGGCGGGAGCCACCGATCAGGGAGTGATCCGCACCGTGACCTGGCCATGGATGAGACCTGCGGCCTTCTCGGGCATGCTGAGCCGGATCCAGGTCTCGATGACGCGCGCATCCGACATCGCCGTCGGGTCCACGTTCAGCACGTCGTTCTTCGCCACCTTCGAGCCGATCCGCTCGACGACGCCCTGCAGCTGTCCGGTGAACGCCTCGCCGCTGATGGTCGCCTGCTGTCCCCGACGGACGCGCGAGATGTCGCGCTCGGACACTTCCGCCACGACGTACATGGCGTTGGTTCTCGCGAGCTCCAGAATGCCGTCGGGCTTCACCTCCTCGCCAGGCCACGTATGGATCTCCACGACGCGCCCGTCGGCTGGCGCGCGAATCTGCGACTGCTCGTACTCGATTCGGGCCATGCGCGCGGCCATCGTCGCGGCTTCTACTTCGGCTTGCGCCAGAGCGACGTCGACATCCCGGACCTCCGAGAGGCTGTTCAACCGCTCGCGCGCCTGGCGGAGCTGTTGCGCCTTCGCGTCGACCGCCAGCTTCTTCATGTCGAATTCAGCGGCAGAGATCACGGCGGATTCCTGCAGCATCTTCGAACGACGGAAGTCGGTTTCGGTGTTGACCAGTTCCGACTCGAGGCGGGCAATCTCGGCGCTCTGAGCGGCGAGGTCCGCCGGCTTGACACCCGCCTTGACCTGCGCCAGGCGGCGCTCGGCCACTTGCTGCCGGGCCGTGGCCGCGCGCCACGCAGCGTCAAGCTGGTCGCGGCTGTTCAGGACGGCGAGTACCTGTCCGCGCTTGACATCATCCCCTTCCGCGACGAGCAATTCGGAGACGAGCGAGGGTTGGCCCGAGATCGACCGGGCCGACACACGTATGACGTCGCCGTCGGGCGAGATGCGACCGAGGCAGGTGATCGAATCATCCGCCGGCTTCGACGCGATGGCAGCCGGGGCGGTAGCCGACCGGGTCGAAATGAAGGCCGCCGCCAGCGAAACCGCCAGGATCGCGGCAGCGGCGAGGAGCAGCAGTGGACGCAGCCTCCTCGTCGTCATACCCGCTTCACAGCTCTGGAGGACGTTCTCATGCTGCCCTGCGTCATGCCCGACTTGGCGACACACGCGCTGCGAAAGTCCGATCTGCCAGCGAGCGGCATCGTAGCATATGCTCCCGGGCATCGGCGTCCGGCGCGAGCATGCATCTTCTTTCCGCTGCGGTCATCAGCGGAACATGTCAAAGTACCGGTCGCGTCGTTGCTCCGGATACAGGGACAGGTCTCAGGGTCTGCTTGTAACCGCGCAGCATGATCACCACCCCGACAAGATTGAGCCAAGGGGGCGGCATCAGGAGCACCCAGCCGAGTGTGGTCAGCGACGGCACGCTCAGGACGTAAAACAGGTCAGTGAACAAATCGGAAAAGCGCACCCCGGCGGCAACGGCGAGCCAGGCCGGGTTCTTCCGCCAGCGCCAGAGCGTGATGGCCTGGGCGAGCGCGAACGCCGCCCACTGGCCGCCCGACCGGCGCAGGAACGCGATCTCGAGATCGGTCGGGGCCGCAGCGTGGAAGACCCGGAACCAGAGGTCGGGGGCGAACCAGGCCATGAGGAACAAGAAGGTGTCTTCGACCAGGGCTACCCACAGGAAAACCAGAATGGCCGTTTTGAGTAGTCGATCGATCATGGCATGCGTGTCGCTGCGTCAGATGACCGCGCCTCGACGAACGTCCCGCGCTTTTCGTCAATCGGGCGATTCAGCTGAGCGTGAATGGGACCGGGTTCAACGTGCGGCTCCTGGTTCATCGCCTGCCGGGCCCGCGAAAGCGTCTGATAAATGTGACGGCGCGCCCGATTCTGGTTCCCGAGCGGTCGATGCTCAGCAATACTGTGCCAGGGATTGAACGACAGTTGGCGCGCGAACGCCCGTTGCTCGGGAGTGTCGAACACCTGTTGCGGAATCCGAATCGTCGCAACGGGGACAAAGGCGGAAATCGATTCCGGCCACTCGATGGACGCGTCTTCTACCGGCATGCGGCGGTGGTCGGTCTGCAACTGGACCAGAAAGTCGAATGTTGCGTCGCTCTCTGCCAGGGTGTTGCGCATTGCGAGGCGCAACCAGTCGTCTGGCGGGTTCCATGGGATCCTGGTCTTGATTGCCGATCGCGGCCGCACCGCGTACTTCATCGCCTGCCCGGGTCCGAGCAGATACGGCACGCAGCTCCAGTACCTCGTTTCGAGCGGGCTCGTATTCATTCGCGCATACAGTCCCTGCATCAGCGCGTCGAGGTAGTGGGAGTCGAAAGGATTCAGGAAGTATAAGACGGGCGTCCGCGCAAACAGCTGCCGTTGCAGCTTGACGTTTTCGATGATGTTCGGCGTCGTGAACGTCGGACAGCTGATGCCCAGGAAATCCTGCGTCCATCGCTCGTCCTCGAGAAGCTTCGGGCCATCTACCCCCATCAGCTTGATGCCGATACTCAGGATTCCGTTATCGGCCACGTCGGGTGGCGATGATGGGCCGGGGCCACCGAACCGGATCCACGCGGGAAACGTTTTCGCGACAGAGAACACGCCGTGTCGCAGACGATCGTCCAGATCGCTGCGCACGCTGAACTCCGCCCGGACGACGCCGTACGTTTTCGTATTTCCCGCACGCTCGGCTACCCGACCCTGATACTCGCGGTGAATGAAGCGCACCATGTGGTCGGCGATCTCACGGGCGATCTGTTCCTCCCCGTCAATTGCGACCTCCTGGCAGAGCGCGGTCTCGGAATTGGAGTGGAGTCGCCGGAGGCACCACTGAGCGACCGCTGCGAGTGGACGCTGAAACAGCCGGTCGAATCCGTCGCGGAAGTACGGGTCGATGCGATGTTCGGCCGTCATCAAGCCGATCACGAAATCGTTGAGGCGCGGTCCGATGCCCTCGGAGAGGAGACTCACAGCCTCCGCTTTCCCGAGTTGTCCGGCATCGATGCCGCGGTCCAGAAGAGCGAATTGTCGAAAAGCCCGACGAACTGCTCCTTCGTCACGGTCTTCGAACCGTTAATCCTCTCGGTGAGCGCGAAGAGCGACACGAACTGCCGCTTCGGAATCGTCCCGAGCTGCGCCTTCACAGCGAGCGCCGCTCTGAGTTGATCGTGTGTCAGAACACCATTCGCCCCGTCGTCGAACGATGCCGCGAACTCGGCGAGCCGCGCCTGGTCGACGTTTCCATCCGGTCCGTAGATTTGAGTGCTCCCCCTGGGGCGCTTCTCCGCAATCCGCTCCACGTCGATGGCGAACCCGTCGGCGATGCGTCCAAAAACCGCCGCCGAGCTCACTGTGAGGATGAGGGACTTCACCGCGCCGAACCCGAGGTCGCGCCAGCTCCGGTAGTTCTCGCCCAGCGTGATCATGCCGTCGCCGTCCGCGCGATCGAAGAAGTCGAGGTGCCCCATCAGGTCGGGCCGTTTCGCGAGTACGCCTTTCAGATCGCGGGAGAACCGCTCGGCTTCCTTGTCGTTCAGGCGCCCGCCGCTCGTAATCTGCGAGTCGAGGCTTCGGGCGCCCGGGAATGGCGCGTCGTAGTAGTCGGCGAAATGGCGCGCCGCTCCGACGAGCGCGCGCTCGGCCTCGCCGGTGTAGCGCTCGCTCCTGGCGATCCTCCCGTCACCGTCGAGGTCCGCATACACGGCTTCGCCGTCGACGATGACGTATTGGCCCAGCCCCGCATGAAACAGCCGTATCGGCCTGACCATGCCCTAGTAGCGCTCGATTCCCTTCGCGGTGAGCGGGTGTTCCTCAGGATGGGTCCTGGCGTTCGTTCCCCACGGCTCGAACGCGTTGCCGATGACGTACTTGCCCCGCGCGTCTGCCGCCGCGATCGGCGAGTCCTTCAGTTCGGGGCACTCGGACAACAGCACAGCGCGTAGATCCATCGCATCGATGTGGTCGAGGCCCCACTGCGTGTAGATCTCGGGCCGCATGTTCTCGGAGAACATCGGGTCATGATCGAGTCGACTGGAGGCCGCCTTGAGAAAAAACGCGAACCGAAGATCGTCGAATCCGAAGCCTTGGGGCCTCTTTCGATCGCACAGCATGCCCACCTGGGCATCCATGATGTCCAGCCCCTGTGGCGCCGGCCCGTAGACGTGCTCGAGGTCGGCCTTCGTCTGCGCGTCGACGGCCAGGTCGTCGTAGGACTTCAATCTCGGCAAACCCTGGAGCTCGCGCAAGTCGTTGTAGCCCGGAACCCCCCGCTCACGATCGCGCACGACGTCGACCGTGCCGATGTCGAACACCGCGTGGCCGTCGATGCTCATGTCGGTCGCCCAGTCCGGCAGGTTGTTGCTGATGAGCGCGCCGCCCTTCTCCAGACCGAACGAATGGAACAGGTTCCCCAGACCGACTTCCCGGACGAGCCTGTGCGCCGCCCGCGCGCGTGTCGCGTCGGTGTTGATGTGGATCCGCGCGTCGCTGTCGCCGATGTGGCGGATGCCGATCCTGTCGGTCAGCCCCGCGTGCAGTCGGTACGCCGAGACGAACTCCTCCGAGAACTGATAGCGGATGCCGTGGTTGTCGCGCCTACCACCGACGAGCCCGCCCAGGATCGGGTGCTTGACCTCGAGCTTGCTCCGCATCTTGCGCTCGCCGAACGGCCTGCGCCTGCTCTCGATGAGACCCCACCAGTTCGTGCACAACCCCGGCGCCACCTTCTCGTTAGGCAGGACCGCCGGCGTCCACTCCACGGTGTGGATTTTTGCCATCACCGCGGCGTTGATGAGGCGCGCGGTCTTGAATAGCTGATCGCTCGTCCAAGGGTGATTCGGGTACGCCGCCTTCAGCCCGTCGCAAATCGTGTTGTGATGGCGCGCGAACAGCGTGTGGAACATCGACAGGCCCACCCACCAGTCGCGCGTGAAGCCGCTGTCCTCGATACCCGTCGCCGGATTGATCGAAAGATGGTTGTCCGGCAGGTGGAGCTTGCCGTCATCGAGCAGCCTCCCGCTCGAGGCGGTGCGCAGGCGGTCTTCGGTCTGCTGATCGCTGCCGTAGATCTGCGAGCCGTCCCACCAGTGCGTCACCTCGTTCGGGTAGGTCAGTCGCCCCGGTGTCGGGCGTGGGTCGGGCTGGCTCCTCTTGACCTCGAGCTGCTCGAGGCCGTGTCGGAGCCGGATCGGATCGTCCGGCGCGAGCGGGATCTTGTAGGTGCCACCCGTCGCGACGTTCTCGCCATGACTGAACCAGTCGTGGCTCTGGAACTGGATCCACGCGATGTACAGCTTGTTGAGGAACGGCGCAAGCGTCTGCTCGCGACCGGGCCTCCGATGGAGAAACGTGCGGGCGACCTCGCGCGGGCTCGGGAGGCGGGGATCGTCCAGACGTCTCTGGAACTTCTCGAACGGCTGCGCGCCCTGCTGCGCGAAGCGCGCGAGCGCGGCCCCCTCCATCGGATCGTCGGTGCGCCACGAACCGTTCGCGGTCGGCATCGCCTTCGTCCAAGCCGGACGCCTCTGGCCCGGCTGCTGATGCGCCGTCAGCTCACCTCTCCGGTAAGGGTCCTGCATCACGTGCTCGTGCATCCATTCGCGGTGAGCGCCGAGCGTGAGGAGAGCGAACAGTCCCTTCCGGCGGTCCCACGCCGGTCGCGTGTCGTCGTTGATGCCGACCAGCCGAATGCCTGCCATCACCGCGCCGACGAGAAAACCGGCGACGGTGCCGCCGAGCTCCTGGGCGGCACCGAGCCACGAGCTGGGCCTCCAGGGATTTTGCGGATCGAATGGCAACGGCGCCTTCACCTCCGGCTGGCGGAGGTAGAGCGCCGGCGGGGTCACCATCTTCACGGCATCGGTGTATTCGATCCGGACCGTCGGTCTGTCGATCCGCGTCTCGCAGTTGCGGAGCGCACGCTCGAGGATCGCGCGCAGCGCCTGGTCGGCCGGCCGTTTCGCGACGGCGGCCTCGAGGTGACGAACCGCGTCCCCGTACTTCTCCTGATTGAAGCGGATCCTGCCGAGGAGCGCGCTGACCTCCCCGGTCGCGTCGATCGGATCGAGCGCGAACGCCTGCTCGAGGATGTCGGCTGCCGCCGCGAGCGAGCCGCTCCCGAAGGTGCTCCCGGCGAGCGTACGTCCGGCAGATTGAAGGAGACCTGAAAGGTCTTGAGCCGCCACACCAAGGTGGTGTGGGCACCCGCCGCCAACACCCATGCCCTGATCCGGACCTGGCACGAGGCTCCTCCCTGTGAGCTGAGACGCCCGCATGATAGCCCTAACGGGGCCGCGGGCGGCCCTGATTTTACTTGCCGATCCGGCCGAGGCTGAACGATGCTAATGCCCCTCCGGGCCGCAGGCTGTCGTGAAGGACAAGGCAGGATGACGACTCTGGCCACTTTGCCGTTGTTCGGCTCGCTCGCCGATCCTGCGCTCCAGGGCCTGCAGTCCGAGCTCACTTACGTACGGCTGAAGGGTGGCGAGACGCTTTTCACCGCAGGCGAGCCGGGCGATGCGCTCTACGTCGTGGTGTTCGGCAGGCTGCGCGCCGTGCTTCCCAACGGCCGATCCGGCAGTCAGATTCTGGGTGACATCGGCCGCGGCGAGGCCGTCGGCGAGATGGCCCTCCTGACCGGCGAGCCGCGATCAGCCACCGTCTACGCGATCCGCGACACCGAGCTCGTCAAGTTGAGCAAAGCGGCGTTCGAGCGCATGGTTGAGCGCGAGCCTCAGGTGATGCTCGAAATGGCGCGGTTGATCATCGCCCGCTACCAGCGCGTCATCCACGCCCCCGACAAGACCCAGCCGGTTGCGATCGCGGTCGTTCCCCTCGACGCGGACGTCCCCGTCGCGGATGTCACCGCGGGCCTGGTGCGGGCGCTGTCGCCCGCGCGCAAGGTGCTCGCTCTGGATGCCGAG
>Ga0187893_10008086_pt1 | contig 16814 bp, 16 predicted proteins | sample MA1701074metaG_FD_139574 | JGI IMG/M metagenome (GOLD analysis project Ga0187893, IMG submission 139574) | White microbial mat communities from a basaltic lava cave in the Kipuka Kanohina Cave System on the Island of Hawaii, USA - MA170107-4 metaG ...
AGAAGGCGAGCGCGTGCTCCATCCCCTCGGTCGGGACGGCCTCGGTCATCGCCGGGACGCGGACCGTGCGCGTGCCGCGGACCTTCGGCGGCTGGATCTGGAGCGACCGCCGGCGCGCGACGGTGTCGAAGTGCCGCGCGCGGTCGTCCTCGCCCGCGCGCCCGTAGTGGTACGCGAGCTCGTCGGCGAGGTGCGCCGTGTCGCCGCCGTAGCGCGCCTCCTGGACGACGCCGACGCGGCCGTGGATTTCGCGGCGCGAGCCCTCGTCGATCGCGACCAGCCGCGAGCGTCGGGCGTACGAGGCCGGGAAGAGGAGCACGTCCTCCTCGCCCTCCTCGGGCACGAGGAGCCGGGCACGGCGCGCCTCGTCGATGACGTCGAGCGCCTCCGCTTCGCGGAAGCCGAGGACTTCCTGGAGGAGCTCCGCGTCGACGCGCGTGCCGATCGCCGCCGCGCGGGAGAGGAGCGTGTTCGAACCGGGGGGCAGCGCGCCGGCGACGGCGGAGACGGCGGCGTCGAGGTCCTTCGGGAGTTCGGACGGTTCGAGCGGCGGGAGCAACCAACGGCCGCCTTCGTTCTTGAGTCGCCCGCGCAGGAGGAGGGCGCGCACCGTCTCCTCGACGTAGAGCGGGTTGCCGTGCGCGGCGGCGACGACGCGCTCGACGGAGTCGGGCGCCACGTCCGCTCCGGGGAGGATGGCGGAGAGGACCTGGCGGACCTCCTCGGGCGCGAGCGGCCCGAGGGAGAGGCGCATGAGCATCTCCTGGCGGTCGCGGAAGAACTCGCCGGCCGCGGTCCGCTCGAGGTCGGCGGCCGCGAGCTCGGAGGCCGTCGCCAGCAGGAGCGGCACGCGGCGGTCGACGGCGGCGCGGAGGACTTCGATCGAGCCCTCGTCGGCGTGTTCGGCCTCGTCGAGCGTGACGAGGATGGGGCCGGCCTTCGCGAGCTCGTCGAGGAGCGCGCCCCACGCGGCGAAGATGGTGGGCGCCTCGGACTCGCCGGCGTCGGCGACGGGCGCGACGGCGCGCGTCAGCGTGGAGAGCGCGGCGCGGTGGGCCGCGGAGAGGCGGTCGACGGCGGCCTGCGCGCGCGCGCGGTCGTAGGCGGAGAGGCGTTCGAACTGTTCGATGAGGGCGGCGTAGGGGGCGAAGGCGCGGGACTCGTGGCACGCGGCGGGCATGACGACGAACTGTTCGGCGCGGGCCCACTTCGCGAGGTCGGCGAGGAGGCGCGACTTGCCGATGCCGGGCGGGCCGGTGACGAGGGCGAGCGACGGCCCGACTTCGCGCGCGACGGTCGCGAGTTGCTGGAGGTGCGAGCGCTCGGGGGCGCGGCCGACGAAGACGGGGCAGGGGAGTCCGCGGAAGATGCCGATCTCGGCGAGCGCGGAGGGGTCGTAGCGTCCGGCGACGGCGACGCGGTTGCGGCCGGTGCGCTTGGCGACGAAGCAGCCGCGTTCGACGGCCTCGATGAGGGTGGCGGGCGAGCGGGCGTCGGCGGGGAAGGCGGCGACGGCGGCGCTGGCGGTGAGGGGGACGGGGATGGGGGGCATGCCGATGCGGTCGCTCACGCCGAAGGGTTCGGCGGAGAGGGCGGCGCGGAGGGACTCGGCGGCGGCGGCGCCGCGGTCGCGGTCGAGGTCCGGGAGGAGCAGGGCGAAGGCGTCCCCGGCGTAGCGGTAGAGGAGGGGGTCCGGGTCGCAGGCGGAGAGGAGGCGGCCGGCGACGTCGAGGAGGATGCGGTCGGCGGCGTCGCTGCCGAGGCGGCGGGCGACGGGTCGCCACAGGTCGAGGTCGAGGAGGATGAGGGCGCCGGCGCCGGCGGGGACGCGGGCGCGGAGGGCGGCGAGGAGCGCGCGCCGGTTCCACAGCCCGGTGAGGCTGTCGAGCATGGAGAGGTCGGCCGCGCGGCGACCGGTGTCGGGCATCCGGAGTAACTATAGCGCGCGGTTGCGCGGCGGCGGGGTCGCACTATAATGGCGCTCCGCAAAACGCGGTGCCTGTAGCTCAGCCTGGATAGAGCACCTGGTTGTGGCCCAGGTCGTCGCGGGTTCAAATCCCGTCAGGCACCCCACTTCGCCGTCCAACGAACAACGAAGGGCGAGAGTCTCAGGTGAGAGGTGAGGCGACAGGACACGAAGCGGGTCCGGCGTGATTGGATTGTCCTCACCATCCGCCGCGCGGAGGCGAAACGACAGCGCACCGGGGCCATTTGGCCTGGCCGCGCCTATAATCAAACGCGTGGACGGCGACGAACAGAAGGAGCTCCTCAGGAAGGCGCTCGGTACCCAGGCCGAGGCGTACGCGCATCCGCTCAAGGCACGCTACCTCGAGAACATCGAGCCCATGCTCGAACTCGTCGTGCCGCTGAATACGGAACGCCTCCTCGATATCGGCACCGGCTCCGGCTTCACCGCGCTCGGTTTCGCCCCCTTCGTCCAGAGCGTCGTCGGCGTCGACGACTCGCCCGAGGCCGTCGAGGTCGCCAAGCGCCAGGCCGCCGCCCGCGGCGCCGCCAGCGCCGAGTTCCGCGTCGCCGACCACGAACACCTCCCGTTCGCCGACGGCTCGTTCGAGATCGTCACCTGCCGCTTCGTCTTCCACCACTTCAGCGACCCGGGGTCGGCGCTCGCGGAGATGAAACGCGTGCTCGCGCCCGGCGGACGCCTCATGCTCTACGACATCCTCACGAGCCTTGACCCGCGCCAGGCCGAAGTCCACAACCGCATCGAGAAGACGCGCGACCTCTCGCACGTCCGCATGCTCAACACGGAGGAGTTCCTCGCGCTCTTCCGGCAGGTGAAGCTCGACGTCGCGGGAAAGACGGTCCTCCTCGCCAAACGCGAGTTCACGGAGTGGATGGACGTCGTCGGCGCCGGCCCCGATACGGTGCGACAGACGCGCGCGCTCATCGAATCGGAGGGCGCTCAGTCGGGCCTCTGCATGCGCATCCGCGACGGCACGATCACGTTCACGCAGACGAACGTCGCGTGGCTCCTCACGCCCCGCGCGTAGCGAGCTCATCGATCGCCGCGCGCAGCGCGTCGAGCGACAGGTCGTGGCCGTCCTGCTGCGCGCCCGCCACCACCATTTCGCGATCGCGCTCCAGGGCCTTCCGCTTCTCGCGCAGCGACGCAGCCTCCTGGAACTCCCCGCGCTCGATCGCCGCGTCCTTCTGTGCGTTGAGCCCGGCGATCCGCTCGTCGATGTTCCCGAGCGACGGTGCGCGCAGCCTCCGCTCGTGCGGGACCGCCGCCCACATCGCGCGGATCGTCCCCCACGGCGGCATCGGATCGCGGACCTGCCGCGCGGCCAGCGCGTGCGCCTCGCGCAGCGCGGCGTCCGTCGGCATGAGTCCGGTCTCCGCCAGGAGCCGCGTCCGCGCCGCGTTGAGGATGAGCCACGACTCGTCGTCGCCCGGCGGGCCCACCTTGAGCGGAACGAACCCGAGGTCGGGAAACCGGCGCGCCAGCGCCTCGAAACCCTCGGGCCTGAACTCCGCGATGAGGCGCGACCCCGTCAGGATCCGCGCCACCGTCTCGGGGCGCGCGCCGATCAACAGCTCACCCTCCGGCAGGAACCGCACGAGTCCCGGACCGGACCCGTCGTCCGATTCCCGAATCGGGTTCACGATGAGCGGCGTGATCGGCGGGCGCCCGTGCTCAAGCGCGTGCACGAGCGACGTCTTGCCGACGCCCTTCGGCCCGACGAGCGCGACGTTCCTCTGCTTCAGCAGGAGTTGCAAGAGCGTATCCGCCAACGCAGGGCGCTCCTCCACGCACCGCGCAGGCAGAACGAACTGAGGGCGCGCGGCGGCGGCGCCCGCCGAGTCAGGCCTCTCACCCAGAAGTTCGCGTATCGCCTCCTCCACGGCAGAAGGGCCCAGGCACAGCCCGGCAAGGACCCTCGCGGCAATCCCGTCGCGCTCCCGGGCCAATCCCAGCAGCAGGTGCTCCGTGCATATGACGTCGTGGCCGAGCTGGCTGGCGGCCTCGCCGGCGAGCTCGATGACGCGCTTGGCGCGGGGGCTGAAGGGGAGCTGGCCGAGGGTGACGGTGGGGCTCCAGGAAGGGATGATGAGCTTCTCGATCTCCTGGCGGATGCGCTTGAGGTCGACGTTGAGGTTCCTCAGGGCCTTGGCGGCGACGCCGCCGCCTTCCTGGATGATGCCGAGCAGGATGTGCTCGGTCTCGATGAGTTCACTACTGAGCCGCTGCGCCTCCTGGCGCGCGCGGCTCATCACTTTCCGAGCCCGCTCCGTGAACTTCTCGAACATCCGAAGGGATTGTATCCCGCTATTTCTTCCGGTGCGCGAGCAGCGACTTCCGGAGCGCGGCGAGATCGTCGTCGTTGAGCACGCCGGCGATCTTCTTCAGGATCGCGATGAACGTGTCGATCTCCTCGTCCGTGTTCGGGCAGCCGATGTTGCCCTTCTCGCCGTTCGAATCCGCCAGCTCCCTGCCGTCCGGCTCCAGGAACACGAACCACGGGATGCCCTGCTTCGCCGCGCGCGGGTAGCCCGCGTGCACGTCCTTGCCGCCCGTCATCCGGTCCGTGTCGATCTTCACCGGGATGAACTCCTTCAGAAGCGGCGCCGCGTCCTCCCGGGCCATCCAGGCCTCGAAGCGGTGGCACCACCCTCACCACGGCGCGCCGAACGTGAGAAGCACGCGCTTCTTCTCCTCCTTCGCGCGCTTCATCGCCGCCTCGAGCACCTCCCCCGCCTTCCACGGCTCCGCCTGGTGCTTCGTGAGGAGTTCCACCAGCGCCTTCGGCTCGGCCGGCGACTCCGCGTTCGCCAGCGCCTTTCCGTCGGCCGCGAGGATCGTCAGCCATGGGAGCTTCGACACGTCCGCGCCCAGCTTCTTCGCCGCCTCCTCCTGCTTCGCGTCCGCGTGCACCACGTCGTACTCGTAGAGGATCTTGCGGCTCACCTCGCGGTCCTTCTTCAGCATCGTCGAGAGCGCGTCGGTCGCGCCCCACACGACGAGCACCCGCCGGTTCTCCGCGGCCGCCTTCTTCCGCGCCGCGGCGATCGCCTCCGCCGGGTCCTGAAGCAGCGCCGCCAGGATGAGGATCGACGTCATGCGACCTCCTCGTCACTCCCGCGCCCGTCAGCTGATCGTGCCTCCATGGACGACGTCGTCATCGCCGAACGCCGCGCCCGCTCCCGCCCGAGCGGAAGGCGGCCGAGGTCACGCGCCTCCAGCAGGAGTTCCAGGCGGAACTCCAGAAGCTCATGACCGCGGCGAATCCGCGCTGACTACCGCTTCTCCTCGTCCTTCGGCGGCGCGGCCTCGCCCTGGTTCTCCTTCCACTCCTCGATCGCGATCTGGTACGCCCACAGCGCCCCGAACGCCGTCCCGTACACCTCGTTGTCCTTCGTCAGCGGCGTGTCGGTCAGCTCGCCGTTGGGCTTCATGTTGCGCGAGAGGATGTCGCGCATCTTCTTGTAGTACTCGCTCTGCTTCTCCTTCGGCAGGAGGTGCAGCGCCCGGCTCGTCCAGTAGTGGCCGAAGAGGTAGTAATACGGCGCCGTCTGCCCCTTGCCGATGTGCGTCCCCTCCTTGTCCTTGATCGCCTCGAGCAGGTGGCGGTGCTTGAAGAAGTTCTCCACGCCCGTCGCGAGCGCCGCGGGATCGCCCTTGCCCGCCCGGATCAGCGCGTACTCGCACAGCGGCGACCGCCCGGCGCATCCGATCTCGTCCTCCGCGCCCCGATGGTGGTAGCCGTAGAGCCCCGCCGACTGCCGCGCGCTGGCGACGGACTCGCACGCCTTCGAGATCATCGTGTCGTCGTACGGCAGCCCCGCCTCCTTCGCGTCGACCATCGCGACGATCGCGCACGCCGTCACGAACGTGATCCCCTCCTGCACGAACTCGTAGTACGCCCAGCCGCCGTCCGCGCGCACGAGCCCGCGCAGCTCGTTGAGCGTCTGCTCGACGCGCTTCACGATCGCCTTCTTCATCGTCTCGCCGATCGCGTAGTGGCGGTAGCACTGCGCCAGGAACTCGAGCCGCCAGATCGGACCCCAGACGTCCTTCGACTCCTTCTCGTCCATCACCCGCTTGTCGTTCAGGCAGATCCACGGGAGGATCGCCTTCACGGACGCGGGGCACGCGTCGAGCGCCGACGGGCTCTTGATCGCGTTGAAGTCCCACTTCGCCAGCAGCGACAGCCCCACGAGCGCGGTCATCGCGTGATGGCCGTGAACGGCCGCCTCGGTGATGTCGCTCCCGTACGAGCCGTCGGGTTTGCGCTTCGACTCGAGCAGCCCCACCATCTGCTGGAGCCGCCCGAAGAGCGCGCGATAGAACTGGCTGTTCATCTTGGGCGCGTTCGCCAGGAAGCGCTTCCCGCGCGTGGCGGTGTCGTGCTTCGGGTTGAGCTTGAGCGCCTCGTCGTAGGCGTCGCCCGCCTCGTCGTAGAGCCCCTCGTCCATGCACCACTTCGCGAGCGTCACGTACTTCTCGGGCGCGTCGCACGTCTCGCGGCGCTTGCTGTACACCCAGCGCCACTCCTGCTTGGCCTCCTCGTAGAGCTCCCAGTCGCCTTCGAGGAGCCTGGCGACCGTCGTATGCGACTCGATGTCGTCCCTGATCTCAGGTTTCCTGAGTTCGTACGCCTTCTTGAAGTGCTTCTCGCTCTCGGCCTCGAGGTGGCGCTTGGCGCGCACCTTCTTCGCGAAGGACTCGTGCGACTTCCAGTCGTCCTTCACGGCCGCGGCTTCCTTCTCGTACCACGCTCTGTTCTCGGCGCGGACCTCCCACGACGGCTTCGCCTTCACCCAGTAGGCGATGTCCTTCTCGCTGATCTCCTCTTCCTTGCCGTCCTCTTTCTTGACGACGTAGACGTTCTTCGGCGCGCCCTGGCCCGGGATCCTCTTCGGATAGACGCGGACGGTCTTGCCCTCGACGACGCCTCCGGACTTGAGCACGTAGACGTCCGCCCACGTGGGCGCGCCCGACCACAGGGCGCCGATGACGACAACGAGACCACCGACCACTCTACCCATGACCGCCCTCCCGATCGTCCCGCTCCCACGCTTAGACGCGGCGTTCCGCGCGCGGTGTGCAACCCTCTGGAAACCATACGCCATGCGCCGCCCGTCCGTTGGATTTTCCGGGGAACCTGTCGCGGGTCCCGGCGTAGATGAACCACGGCCCCAAGGGGCCGGAGGAAAAAGGAGGACGCCATGAAACCCATCGCCATCGCCCTTGCGCTCGCGTTCGGCGCCGCCGCCGCCAACGAGGCCTCCGCGCAGGACCACTTCCGCCGGCACCGCCACACGTCCACCTACGAGTCGCGCCACTGCGACGCCTGCGTGAAGCACTTCGAATACACGAAGTGGGAGAAGAAGGAAGTCCGGAAGAGCGAGCAGGTGATCGTCGGCTATCGCGACGAGCTCGTGTGGAAGGACGTGACCGTCGGCTACGAGGACGTCGTCGTCGGCTACGAGGACGTGATCGTGGGCTACGAGGACGTGATGGTCACGAAGACGATCACCGAGTACGAGACCCGCACCGTGTGGAAGCGCGTGTACGTCGGCCGCGACTGCGCGGGCCGTCCGATCTACCGCAACCAGCAGGTGTGCGAGCGCGTGCCGGTGTGCCGCACCGTGCGCGTGTGCGAGAAGCGGCCGATCCTCGACAAGCGCCCGATCTGCGAGAAGCGCCCGATCCTCGAGCGACGCCAGGTCTGCGAGAAGCGCCCGATCACCGAGTGCCGCGAGACGGTGACCTGCGAGTGGGTGCAGGTGCCCGTGGCGCTCTGGGTCTGCGCCAAGTAACAGCCCCCAGGGTGGAGTCGGTCCGCAACGGGCCGGCTCCACCTGCCCCTATCGGGCGAAGCCCAGCCACAGCGCCGCCACCCCGCCGCCGCCCGCCAGCACCATCGCGACGAACGAGATCAGCACCTTCCGCCCGTACTCCCACCCGCCGATCCCCACCGACATCCCGCCCTTCACGAGCTGGTTCGTCGCGACCGCCAGGAGAATCGTCGTCGACGCCGCCGCGATCGCCACCTGTCCGTCCTTCACCATGTTGGCCATCGAGAGCGTGATCGCGTCCACGTCGGTCGTGCCCGAGAGGACGCCCGCCGCGTACATGCCGCCCGCGCCGAAGAGGTCCCTCGCGCCGTGCGACACGAGCAGCACGACCGCGAAGACGAGCCCGAACTTGATCGCCGAGCCGAGCTCGAACGGGTTGGCGAGCTTCACCGCCTCCGCGCTCGCCCCGGGCACGCGTCCGCGAAAATAGAGGATCCCCGCCGCGACGAGCCCCGCCGCGATCATCGCGCCGACCGGGACCGCCAGCGACCTCACGAGCGTCGGGCTCACGACCGCGACGGCGACGAGCACGCGCCCCGGCATGATCGTCGACGCCATCACCGTCCCGAGCGCGCACGCCCCCGCGACCGCCGGTTCGCGCTTCGCCCGACCCGCGAACGCCAGCGTCACCGCCGTCGACGACGCGAGCCCGCCGATGAGGCCCGTGAGGCCGAGCCCGCGGCCCGGCCCGAGCGCGCGGATCGCGATGTAGCCGACGAAGCCGACGCTCGCGATGAGCACGATCATGTAGCCGATCGTGCGCGGGTTGAAGACGCCGTACGGCCCGAACTTCTGGTTCGGCAGCAGCGGCAGCACGATGAGGACGAGCACGCCGAACTTGAGCGTGGCCCACACGTCGTCCATCGAGATCTGCGCGACCAGTCCGTGGAGCGGCTGCTTGAGCGCCAGGAGCGCCGCGACCGTCATCGCGACGGCGGCCACCAGCATCAGCTGCTGCTCCCGCGGCAGGAGCCCCTCGATGACGCACAGCACGCCGAAGAGGTACGTGACCAAGAACGCGAACTCCGTCGTGAGCCCGCGGTCGCGGCTCCCCCATACGTCTCGCGTATACCCGATCGCCAGCGGCACGAAGACCGCGGCGAAGCCGACGCCGATGATCCACGGGCCGACCGAACGCGACAGGAGCGCCGCCAGGGCGCCGAGGAGGGACACGAGCGGGAACGTGCGCACGCCGCCCGGCGACGAGACGACCCCGTCGCCGTCCGTCGCGTCCCGCCGCCCGGCCGACTGCTCGCGCTGGAGCCCGATGAGGAACCCCACTCCGAGCGCCAGTCCGAAGCGCGCGTAGATCTCGTACTCGCCGGGCACGCGGAGATCGTAAATCGCGGACCGCCAATCGATAATCGTTATTCGATCATGGACCTGCTCGACCGCTGGTGGCCCGCGATCTCGACGGCACTCGCGCTCGCGCTCATGGTCCCGGCCTCCGCGCACGCCATCCTCTGGAAGCGCGACCCGCGCGCGGCCATCGCGTGGGTGGGCCTCATCTGGCTCACGCCCGTCCTGGGGGCGACGCTCTACATCTTCTTCGGCGTCAACCGCATCCAGCGTCGGGCGCTCAAGCTCGATCGCCGCCGACAGCACGTGGACATGCACCACTGCGTGGCGGAGTGCCCGGCCGACGAGCTCTCGCGCGTCCTCTCGGATCCGTGCCGCCACCTCGCGCGGCTCGCGCGGCTCGGCGACACCACGCTGGGCCGCCCGCTCCTCCACGGCAACACCGTGACGCCGCTCGTCGACGGCGAGGAGGCGTACCCGGCGATGCTCGACGCGATCGCGCGCTCGGAGCGGAGCGTCATGCTCGCGATGTACATCTTCCGGCTCGACCGCGCGGGCACCCAGTTCGTGGACGCGCTCGCCGCGGCGGCGAAGCGCGGCACCGCGGTGCGCGTCCTCCTCGACGACGTCGGCCGCGGCCGGTGGCCGTCGCCGGTGCGGGCGATGCGGCGGGCGGGCGTGACGGTCGCGCGCTTCCTCCCCGCGCTCGTCCCATGGCGCGGCGCGTTCCTCCACCTGCGAAACCACCGCAAGATCCTGGTGGTCGACGGCCGCGTCGGCTTCACCGGCGGCATGAACATCGAGGCCTCGCACTACGCGCGCCGCAAGGAGATGCCGATCCAGCACGACGTGCACTTCCGGATCGACGGCCCCGTCGTCAACCACCTCCAGGTCGCGGCCGCGGAGGACTGGCTCTTCACGACCGGCGAGACGCTCGAGGGCGACGCGTGGTTCCCCCACATCGACCCGCACGGGACGACCATCGCCCGCGGCATTCCCGTCGACCCGGCCCGCGACTTCGAGAAGCTGAAGTGGACGATGATGGGAGCCGTCGCGACGGCGACGCGGCGCGTGCGCATCGCCACCCCGTACTTCCTTCCGGACGCGGCCCTCATCGCCGCGCTCAACGTGGCGGCCATGCGCGGCGTCGCGGTGGACGTCCTCATCCCGTCGGTGACCGACAATCCCCTCGTGACGTGGGCGATGACCGCGATGCTCTGGCAGGTGCTCGTGGGCGGCTGCCGCGTCTACCGCAGCCCCGCGCCCTTCGACCACACGAAGCTCATGATCGTGGACGGGGCGTGGACGCTGCTCGGCTCGTCGAACTGGGACCCGCGGAGCCTGCGCCTGAACTTCGAGTACAACGTCGAGTGCTACGACCCCGCGCTCGCCGGACGTCTCGAGTCGCTCGTCGAGAAGCGGATCGCCCGCGCCGCGCCGGTGACGCTCGAGGACGTGGACGGCCGGTCGCTGCCGATCCGCCTCCGCGACGGGATCGCGCGGCTGGCGTCACCGTACCTGTGAGCATGCGTATTCTCTACACTCCCTCCCTCCGCGAGGAGGACGTCCGCCTCCTCGAGGACGAACTGCTCGAAGTCGCCGACTCCCTGGGCGCGACGGACATCGACGTCGCGGCCGCCCCCGGACGCGAGCCGCTCCTCGAGCTCGTCTACGCGGACGGGCAGGCGGACGACGCGCCGCTTCGCGCGATCGCCGAGCGGGTCGTCGCCGCCTTCAACGCGCGGCCCGGCGCGCCGGGGCGGAGGCGGGTGACGCTGCGGATGGCGTGACTACGACTTCCGCTTCCCGTTGCCGTTGCGCTCGTGGACCGTGGCGACCCGCCCCAGGTTGATCAGCACGTATTCGCCGTCCTCATCGAGCGCCGCGATCGTCGTGCGCCCGACGATGAACTGCTCCGGCGACGTGAAAAGGAACTTGCGTCCGTCAACAAGTCGCACCTCGAAGCGCTTGAAGGGCTTCTGCCGCGCGATCTTCTCGAACTCTTCCTTCCGCACAGCTCGATCCTATGCGAAGCCCCGGCGGCGCTCCAGCCCTTTGCGTCCTTTGCGCACGTTGCGGTGGTCCTGCGCGTCCCGCCTCCGCGTCACGTGCGTATGCCGCTCGACGGCCGGAAGACGATCTCGAGCCCGCGGGATTCCTCGCGTGACTCGAGCTCGACCGGGTACGGCCGCCCCTTCTCGGGCCACGCGATCTGGTCGTTCACCCACTCGTTCGGCTGGGATCGCGCCGGCTCTACGACTGCGTGGACGACAACCCGTTCTTCGAGTTCCTGCGCAGCCGGACCCGACGAAGACGCGACCGCACGCCCGCCAGCGCCTCCGCCGCCTTCACGGTGCGCGCGCGAAGGCGCTCCTTCCAGTCGAGGAACGGCACGTGTCCTCCGCAGCCTGCATGACGCTCCCCGCCGTTCATTGGGACGGCGAAGGAGGATGGCCCGCGATTATACTGACGAGCGTTGAGCCACCATCAGGTTCTGCTGCTCTTCCTTCAGCTGGCGATCCTGCTGGTGCTCGCGCGCGTGCTCGCCGAGACGATGAAGCGCCTCGGCCAGCCGCCGGTGCTCGGGGAACTCCTGGCGGGCATCCTGCTCGGCCCGTCGCTCCTGGGATGGGTGTGGCCCGCCGCGTCGCGATGGCTCTTCCCGGCGCCCGTGCCGTCCGTCCCGCTCGAGACGATCTCCTGGTTCGGCCTCGCGCTCCTCATGCTGCTGACCGGCCTCGAGACGGACGTCCGCCTCCTCAGGAGGCTCGGCCGCGCCGCCTTCACCGCGAGCGCCTGCGGCATCCTCGTGCCGTTCGCCGCGGGACTGGCGCTCGGATTCTCCATGCCCGGCCGCTTCCGCCCGGACGGCGCGTCGCCCGTCACGACCGCCATCTTCTTCGCGACGGCCCTCTCGATCAGCGCGATGCCCGTCATCGCGAAGATCCTCCTGGACCTCGGGATCATCCGGCGCAATCTCGGCGTCGTCATGCTGACCGCGGCGGTCGTCGACGACACGATCGGCTGGATCCTGCTCGCGGTGATCGCGGGCGTCGCCGCGGGCCACGGCTTCCAGCTCCGGCACCTCCTCGAGACGCTCGCCTGGCTCGGCGGATTCGTGCTGCTCGCCCGCTTCGCGATCTTCCCGCTCACGCGATGGAGCCTTCGCGCCCGCGAGCACGGAAGCGCGATGCCCGGGGGAGAAGTCGTCATCCTCATCGCGCTCACCTTCCTCTGCGCGGCGGCGACGGAGGCGATCGGCGTCCACGCGGTCTTCGGCGCGTTCGTCGCCGGCACGATCCTCCGCCAGTGTCCGTCGCTCTCCACGGAGACGGTGCACCGCGTCGAAGGCGTCACGATGGCCGTCTTCGCGCCGATCTTCTTCGCCGCCGTCGGGCTGCGCGTCGACTTCACCCGGGTGCAGGGCGTCGCGTGGCCCGCGATCATCGTCGGCGCGGCGATCGCGACGAAGGTCGTCGGCTGCGGCGCGGGCGGCCTCCTCGGACGTCTCTCGGCGATGGAGTCGCTCGTCGTGGGCCTCGGCATGAGCGCGAGGGGGGCGATGGGGCTCGTGGTCTCTCTCATCGGGCTGGAGCTCGGCGTCATTTCCGCGGAGCTCTTCGCGATCGTCGTCCTCATGGCCCTCGTCACGAGCCTGCTGGCGCCGCTCACGATCCGGCCGCTCGTGCGCCTCCTGCCGGTGACCGACGAGGAACGCGCGCGGGAGCGCCCGCCGGAGCCGAAGTTCGTGAACCCGGGCCGCGTGCGCATGCTCGTGCCCGCGTCCGGCGGACCGAACGCGCTCATCGGATGCCACCTCGCCGCGACGATCTGCGGCACGGACGGCGACCACGTGACCGCGCTCTACGTCGAGGACCGCGCGATCACGTGGTGGCGGAAGCTGACGGTGTGGCGCCGCCCGCCGCCGCTCGACGTCGAGGCGCACTTCGCGCTGCTGCGCCAGGCGGCGCGCCCGCCGAAGGGGGAGCTCGAGACGCGGCGCGTGCCCGTGGCCGGAACCGTCGGCGCGACGATCCTCGCGGAGGCGCGCAAGGGGTTCGACTTCCTCGTGCTCGGCGCCTCCGGCCAGGTGCACCCGCTCTACCAGCCGTTCATCGCGGACATCGTGGCCGCGCATCCGTGCCACGTCGTCATCGTGCGCGGGTCGCGCGACGCGCGGCAGACGGTGCGGGCGATGGCGCGCGTCCTCGTGCCCACGAACGGGGGCTACCCGGCCGACGCGGCCCTGCAGTTCGCGGCCGCGTACGCGAAGAACGCCGGTGCGCGGCTCACGGTCTTCCACGTGCGTCCGGCGCGCGAGGAGAACCCGCTGCTGCCGGCGCGCGCGGAGCCTTCGGGCGACCGGCTCCTCGACGCGCTTCGCGGCCAGATCGACGGCCAGCTTCCGGCGGCGCAGGTGGAAACGCGCGTCGGCGAGGGGAAATCGCTCGCGCTGGCGATCGCGGCGGAGGTCGACCGCGGCGCGCACACGCTGGTGGTGCTCGGCGCGCAGAACAAGAGCATCGTCGAGCGCGTGTGGTTCGGCCCGAACATCGAGTCGGCGATCGAGAAGCTGCGGTGCACGGTGGCGGTCGTGATTCCGAAGGTGGCCGGGCGGTAGGGTCAGCGTCCGCGGCGCAACAGCGGGAGGACGACCTCCATCGGCAGTCCCATGACGTTCGTGAACGAGCCGTCGATGCGCTCGATGAGCGGGTCGTGACGGCGCATCACGTAGCCGCCCGCGAACCGCGTCGGATCGTACGTCGCGAGCAGCCGCGCGATCGCCGACCGGTCGAGCGCCCGCAGCGTCACCTTCGTCGCGACAAAGCGTTCGACGGTGCGGCCGTTGTCGCGAAAGACGACGCCCGTCGCGATCACGTGCGTCCTGCCGGCCATGCGCGCGAGCCACCGCACCGCGGCCGCGCGCGACGGCGGTTTTCCGTAGAGCCGTCCCGCGAACGCGACCATCGTGTCCGCGGCCAGGACCCGATCCCCGTCGACGGCCGCCGCCTTGCGCCGCGCGTTCTCCAGCACGGTCGCGCGCAGCGTCCTCCCCCGCCCCTTCGTCTCGCGTACGTCCGAGGGGCGGACGACGAACCGCACGCCCGCCCGCCGCAGGAGCGCGCGCCGGGCCGCCGAAGCGGACGCGAGAACGAGCATCGGGCGTGTATGATAGAAACCCCATCAGGAGGCCCCATGCTCTTCGCGCTCCTTCTTTTCGCGCTCCAGGACGACGCCGAGGCGACGTTCAAGAAGTTCGAGAAGCAGTACGCCGAGGCGAAGTCCCTCTCGACGAAGTTCAAGCTCGAGATCCGCGAGCCCGGCGAGGACGCGCCGGCGGCCTCCGTCACCGGCTCGCTCCGCGTGAAGCCGGGCGAGAAGATCGTCCTGGCGATGACGATCGTCGAGAAGGGCAGCACGCAGGAGATGGAGGTGCGCTCCGACGGGAGGCAGGTCGTGCAGCTGAACGACGGCAGGCGCACCGAGAAGCCGCCGCGCGAAGGCACGACGAAGTTCTTCGTGGCCGCGCTCTCGCGCTCGGGTTACGGCCTTCTCCTGCTCGTGCCGCAGCCCGACGAGGGCAAAGTGCCCGACCCGGACGACTTCGCCAAGCCGAAGGACTTCAAACTGTCGAAGGACGGCGACGACGTCGTCCTCGAGTACACGATCGCCACGAAGGGGCTCGGCGACCTGCGCCAGAAGCTGTGGCTCACCTCCGCGCTGGTGCCGAAGAAGCGCGTCCTGACCGTCAAGGACGGCGACAAGGAGGGCTCGTTCACCGAAACCTACGAGGGCGTCTCCACCGCCGAGATCCCCGACTCGGAGTTCGAGCACAAGAAATGATCCGACCGGGCGTCACCCACCGCATCCTCCAGTCGCCGATGGCCGGCTGCACGGACCTCGCGTACCGCCGCGTCGCGCGCCGCTTCGGCTGCGAGCTGGCCTTCTGCGAGATGGTGAAAGACCGGCCGGTGATCGCGGGCACCGAGCGCACGATGGACATGCTTCGCACGGCGGAGTGGGACCACCCGCTCGGCATGCAGCTCCTGGGGCGCGAGCCCGAACTCCTCGTCGAGGCGGCGAAGCGGCTCGAGGCGCTCGGCGCGGACCTCATCGACGTCAACCTCGGCTGCCCGGTGAACAAGGTGACGAACGACGGGTGCGGGAGCGCGCTCCTCAAGGAGCCCGCGCAGGTCGGCCGCATGCTCGAGAAGCTCGTGCCGTGCGTGAAACTCCCCGTCACGATCAAGATGCGCACCGGCTTCGACGAGGGCGACGACGGGAATTTCCTCGAGATCGCGCGCCTCGCGGGAGCGTGCGGCGTCGCCGCGATCACCGTCCACGGCCGCACGCGCAAGCAGATGTACCGCGGGTTCTCCAATCACGACGCGATCCGCCGCGTGAAGGAGGTCGCCCGCGTGCCCGTGATCGGGAACGGCGACATCCGCTCCGGCGCCGACGCGAAGCGCATGATGGACGCGACGGGCTGCGACGGCGTGATGGTCGCGCGCGGCGCGCTCGGCAACCCGTGGATCTACCGCGAGATCGCCTCCTTCCTCGCGACGGGGGAGACGTCCCCCGCGCCGACGGTCGCCGACCGCGCGGCGGTCCTCGGCGAGCACTTCGAGCTCCTGCGCGAGTATTACGGCGACCGCGTGGCGTGCCTCCACGTGCGGCGCGTGCTCGTCTGGTTCGTGAAGGCCGTCGCGGGCGGCGCGGAGCTGCGCGATCGGGGGAACCGCGTCGCGACCCCCGGAGACTTCCACGCGATCGTCCGCGAGTTCGCGCAGGCGGGCGACGAGCTCGTGCGAGCCGGGGAGGGATAATCCTTTACAGTGTCCCTTTCTGATGCACTTCATGCTGCGTGAGGAGGGACGCCCGATGAAGAGCCGGCCGAAGCGGGAGAAAAGAGTCGAGTGCGACGGGGCGAAGTGCTCGGCGGAGGGGAACGCGTTCCGCTCCGTCGAAGGATCGTGCCGGGCCGGCGTACCCGCCTCGCTCCTGAGGGGCCTGACTCGAGAGGCGGCCCGCGTCGGGAAGGAAAACGCGACCGGGGGCTGCAGGAAGGGCTGCGAGTGCGCCGGAAGGTTCCTGTACACGAGACTCGGCCACGAGCCCGTGGAGATCGCCGGGAGCAGCGAGTGCGTCTGGTTCGTGGTCGGGTTCTGGGAGGGCACGTGCGAGGGTCCCGGAGAATCCGTCCCCGGTCCGGGCGACGATGTCCTGCGCCGCATCCGGACCCGCGGAGAATTCCTGGACCCGGCTCCCGCGCGACCCGAGGGCGAGTGCGACCGGCGACCCTGCCGCGGACTGGCGGAGGCCCACATCACCGTGGAGCGGCGGCCCGATCAGGGCATCGACGGCGATCTCTTCCTGGCGCTGGTCGACCGCGCGTCGGAGACGGCGCGACGGGCCGCCGACGCCCGGTGCCCCGGGGGTTGCTCGTGCGCCGGCGAGTTTTTCGTCACCTCCACCGGCATCGAGCGGATCCGCCCGCACGGGCGCCGCCGCTGGATCTGGTGGGTCGGCGGCTACTGGGCGGGCACGTGCAGGAGGTTCTACTAAGCTCTGTCTGAGAACCCCCTCCCGTCGCCGAGGCGGGCGGCACGGCTGCATCTGCTGCGTTGCTCCTCCTCAGCGATGCTCTCCGTTGCATCGCATCGTCGTCGCGCCTTGCATCTGCAGCC
>Ga0187893_10008087_pt1 | contig 16813 bp, 13 predicted proteins | sample MA1701074metaG_FD_139574 | JGI IMG/M metagenome (GOLD analysis project Ga0187893, IMG submission 139574) | White microbial mat communities from a basaltic lava cave in the Kipuka Kanohina Cave System on the Island of Hawaii, USA - MA170107-4 metaG ...
GACGATCAGTCGATGGAAGGGTATGTGGAATCCTTCGCGCGCCTCGCACTGCACCCCCACCCAGATGGTCTCGGTCACGCCGTAGCAATCCAGCGGGTCGGCGCCCATCCCCTTGCGAATGACGTCGCGGGCGTCCGGCGTGAGGGTCCAGCCGAAGGGAAAGACAAGCCGGACGCGGCTCTCGCGCGACAGTCTACGGACGAGAAGCTCCCGGGCCAGCGGCACGATCGCTTCAAGATGTCCGATGACGACCGTCGGGCGGCGCTCGAGGAACAGCTCGACCCTCCGGTCAAGATTGTCCTCATGGCGGATCTGAAAGAGCCTCCAGGGAGGCGGGGCGTACTTCAGGTGCCTGGATTCCAGGGAGACGATTCGGTCCGCCGGAGTCACGCCGGCCCCCACCCACGCGCTCCACAGGTAACCGCCGAAGGAGGCCGCCTCCTCAACAGTCGACTGAAGGATGAACCGGGCGCCGGAGGTCCCTCCCGTCGACTCCCTGGGCAGCCGGCGGCGGACCAATCTCTGATCCATGGCGTCGGAGCCGGCGGCCATAAGATCGGCCTTGGTGATGGCGGGAATCCTCAGGAGATCTTCGGGCCGGCGGATTTCCTCCGGCCCCAGTCCGGCCCGATCCAGGTGGCGGCGATAAAAGGGGACATGCCGACAGGCGTGACGGATCAGGCTTTGCAGCAGGCACCGTTGGCGATGCCGTGCAGCCGGCGCCGTCCAGCGCTGGGCAAGAGCCTCCCCGATCAGGGATCGGTAGAACTCGCAGCCGGCCAGCAGACCCACGTCGGGACCGCATGTTATCAGAAGAATGCGCGGGAATTCGATATCATCATTTCTCCCGCATGATCGTAATGGGAGAAGGCGCCCGATTCCCCTCGTCACCGGGTCATCTCGCCATCTGCTACGGCCGGGCGATGGTGGCGAACGCGCTCGCCGAGCGATGGCCCGATCGCTTGGCCCTCCACGTTCAGGGGGTCAGGCTGCGCCGGATCATCCGGCATGCATTTGAAAACGTCCCGTTCTATCGCGAGCACTTTCGCCGGGCCGGCCTTCGCCCGGAAGAGATCCGAACCGCGGAGGATCTCTGGAGACTCCCGCCTGTCTCCAAGCAGGACCTGAAACAGGCGGGCGATGCCGCGATCGATCGACGGGCGCCCCGGGCGGCGCTGCTGTGCGAGTCCACGAGCGGCACGAGCGGAACGAGTCTCCACCTGGTGGGGCTCCCCGCGGAGGTCGCCGGCTTCGGCGGCTATCTGGCCAGCGCCTGGTTCGCGGCGCGGCTTCGGCCGACCGACAGGATTCTGACCGTCGCATCGCGCCAGGTGCGATGGCTGCCTCCTCCGTGGCACAGCACGTGGCTGGATCGTGCCGACCCCTTGGAGGCGTGGATCGAGGTCGTGCTCAAATTGCGTCCCACCGTCGTCATTGGCCAGACCGAGGGGATTGTGCTCATCGCGCGGGAACTGGTCCGTCGACAGGCGGCGCCGCGGATGAGGGTCCGGAAGGTTTTCCCATTCGGTTGGACGCTGCCGAGGGAGTTCCGAGAGGTGATCCGGGCGGGTTTCGGGGCGGAGCCGACAGATTGCTATGGCGCGATGGAAACGATCTGGATCGGCAGGGAATGCGACCGGCACGAAGGCTTTCACATCCCCCACCATCGTCTCGTGGCGCAGTGCCTGCTTCCCGGCGATCCCGGGCGGCCCGCTGCGGCGGGCGAGATCGTGCTGACGGACCTATGCAGGACCACGATGCCGTTCATCCGATACCGCATCGGGGATGTCGGCGGCGTGACCGAGACTCCGTGCCGGTGCGGGCGCTCCGGACCCCGGATCATGAATCTGGTGGGCCGCGTGCTCGACCTGCTCGTGACGGTCGACGGCCGTCCCATGGGAATCGGGTGGCTCCAGCTCTATCAGAAACAGTTGAGGGGGATCCTCAAGGAATTTCGGTTCATTCAGGAGAGCCTGACGGAATCCACGCTGCAGTGGGTCCCCGGCCATCGGTGGACGCAGGAGTCCATGGAGGAGATCCGCTCCACGATCCGCAGGGTTTTGGGGCCGCTGACGCTCAAAGAGGAGCGGTACGACGCGCTGCCGGCCGATCCCGCCGCCAAAATGCGCCGGGCCATCCGGAAATTCGACATCCCGGAGGAGTCGCTGCTGAACGTTCGCCTTGACGCGCCCTGAAGAAAGAAGCAAGAAGCGGAAGTCGGCCGGCAGGTCACGCGCGCGCGGAGCCTACGACAGCAGCAGCTCCAGATCCTCCCGCGACAGCGACGCGATCAGGCTCTTGTCCCCGCCCAGCACCGCCTCCGCCGGCGCGCGCTTCGACGCCTGATGCCGAAGCACCTTTTCCTCCGCCGTGTCCCGCGCGGCGGGCGGATACGTGAACACCCGCCCTGGCTTATCGGGAGCATCCCTGCCCCCGCCCCCGCTGGCTACGCCGCCGCGATCGCGACCGAGGCTCCTCCAGCCCGACGAGGACCTGACCGTCAGCCTCGCCTGGACCCTCGCCGCGGCCAACGAGTCGCGAGTGCCGCGCGACGCCGGCCGGAGCCGTCGAGAAGTGAACGGCGGTTCGGGACGCCCACATGTTATCGATATATCATATTATTGACTATTATTGTAAATATATTACTATATGAGGATGCCGCCACGATCCTTCATCCGGTCAGTGGAGGTCTTCCACCTCCTGGTCCTGCGGGCCATGGAAGCGCGGATCGACCGGGCGAGCTACGTCGTCAAGGGCGGCGTCAACCTGCGCGCATGGTTCGGGAGCCCACGCTATTCGCAGGATCTGGATCTCGACGCTGTCGCGGGCACCCCCCATCGCCTCCGGGATCGGTTCGACGCCCTCCTTGCTTCCCGAGTCTTTCAGACGCTGCTCGCTTCTCAGGATCTCTCCGTCCTCCACGTTTCTCGCCCGAAGCAGACGGAGACGACGCAGCGGTGGAAGTTTCAGATCTCCTCGCCGGCGTCAGAACTTCCGCTGCCCACCCGAGTCGAATTCAGCCGGCGAGGTTCCGACAAAGCGTACGAGCTGGCCCCCGCCCGCCCGGAAGTGGTCCAGGTATACGGCCTCTCCCCCCCCACCGCGAATCATTACACCGCCCCGGCCGCGATCCGGCAGAAGATCGGCGCCCTCGCAGGCCGCCGGGAACCCCAGGCCAGGGACATCTTCGACCTTGACCATCTGTTCCGCGCCACCGGCGCCGATCCGCGCCCCCTCCCGCCGAGTCTTCGGGATCTCCTGCCGACGGCCATCGAGCGCGCGATCGATACCCCGTTGGAGGTCTTCCGGTCGCAGGTCGTGCCCTTTCTGACTTCCGAGCACCAGGAGATATTCGGTACGGCCGCCGCGTGGGACCGCATGCGCGAGTCCGTCGTCGATCGATTGGCCGGCCTCAGGGCATGAGCACACTTCGCGCCTATTCGGACCTGCTCCGGATGGGAAAACCGATCCTGACGACTCGGGACGCGGCGCTGCGTCTGCGCGTCTCATCGCCGGAGGCATGCCGCCTTCTCTCGCGACTCCAGAAGGAGGGCTTCGCCCTGAGGATATTCCGTGGACTCTGGACCCTCGACACGGGCCTCGATCCCCTCGCGGTCCCGCCGCATCTGACCGCGCCCTTTCCGGCCTACGTGTCGTTGTGGACGGCGCTTCATCTTCACGCGATAGTCAGCCAGATCCCCCAGATCGTTTACGCCGCCACCCCGGGCCCGACCCGGAGGGTCGTCACGACGCTCGGAACCTATTCGCTCCATCGGCTCGCGCCGGCGTTTTTCGGCGGATACGGGAGCGACGTCCGGTCGGGGGTCCTCCTGGCAACCCCCGAAAAGTCGCTCCTGGATTTGCTGTACTTGACCCCGGCGCGGAGTCGGCTGTTCGCCCACCCCCCGGAAATCTCGCTGCCCAAGCGGTTTCGGATCGAGGAAGCGCGTCGCTGGATCGGGCGGATCCGGGACCCCTTGCGGCAAAAGATGGTTCGCGCGCGGCTTGACGCGATCCTGGGTCGCCGGGCCTGAGGCAGGAGGAACGAGCTACGACAGCAGCAGCTCCAGATCCTCCCGCGACAGCGACGCGATCAGGCTCTTGTCCTCGCCCAGAATCGCCTCCGCCACCGCGCGCTTCGAGGCCTGCAATTGCAGCACTTTTTCCTCGACCGTGTCCCGCGCCACCAGCCGAATCGTGAACACACGCCGCGTCTGGCCGATCCGGTGCGTCCGGTCCACCGCCTGCGCCTCGACCGCCGGATTCCACCACGGGTCCAGCAGAAACACGTACTCGGCCGCCGTGAGGTTGAGCCCCTGCCCCCCCGCCTTGAGGCTGATCAAGAACAGCCGCGGGTCGGGCGCCGCCTGAAACCGCTTCACTACCGCCTCGCGGTCGCGCGTCGAGCCGTCCAGATAGTCGTACGGAATCTTCTCCGCGTCCAGCCGCTCGCGCACGATCGACAGCATCGACGTGAACTGCGAAAACACCAGCGCCTTGTGCCCCTCGGCCAGCGCGTCCTTCGCCTGCTCCAGAAGAATCTCCAGCTTGACGCTCGATTCGCCCCGCAGCTTGGGATCGATCAGCCCCGGATGAAGCGCCGCCTGGCGCAGCCGCAGCAGCGCCTCCAGAACCTGGAACTTGGCGCGCCTGAGCGCGGCCTCGTCCAGCCTGCCCAGAAGCGCCGCGCGATAGTGCTCGCGCAGCTCGTCGTAGTACTTTCGCTGCGCGGGCTCAAGCTCGCACGTGATGAGTTGCTCGACCTTGTCGGGCAGGTCGCGCGCCACCTGCGCCTTGGTCCGCCGCAGCAGAAACGGCCGCAGCGCCCGCCCCAACAGGGCGCGCGCCTCGTCGTCCCCCGCCGCCGAGTCGAGACACGATTCGAAAACCCCCGCGCGGCCCAGCATGCCGGGATTCAGAAACTCGAAAAGGCTCCAGAGCTCCCCGAGATCGTTCTCGATCGGCGTGCCGCTCAACGCCAGGCGGCGGCGCGCCCGGATCAGCCGCGCCGCCTTGGCGGTGGCGCTCTGCGCGTTCTTGATCGCCTGCGACTCGTCCAGGATCGCGTATTCGAACTCGAAATCCTTGAGGGCGGGCGCGTCGCGGCGCAGCGTCCCGTAGGTCGTCAGCACGACGTCGGCGTTCCGGAACGCCGCCGACAGGTCCTTCGCCCGGGCGACCCCCGTGTGGTCGAGCACGCGCAGCTTCGGCGCGAATTTGAACGCCTCGGCCTTCCAGTTGAAAACCAGCGAACGCGGCACCACGACCAGCGACGGCCCCTTCGAGTCGGCGAGGAGCGCCAGCACCTGCACCGTCTTGCCCAGCCCCATGTCGTCCGCCAGGCAGCCGCCGAACCCCAGCTCGCCCAGAAAGCGCATCCACCCCAGCCCCTCCCGCTGGTAGGGTCGAAGCGTTCCGACAAAGTCCGTCGGCGCGTCCGCCGGCCGGATTCCGGCGAAGCCGCCGAGCTTTTCGCGCAACCGGGCGAAAGCTTCGTCCGACGAGACGTTTTTCGGCTCGGCCGCGAGCAGCGCGTCCAGCAGAAGCGCCTGGCTTTTGCGGTAGCGGAGCGCGTCCCCCTCGGGCTCGGCCGCGTCGACCAGGAAGCTCACGCGCTTGAGCCACTCCTCGGGTATGACGCCGAACGAGCCGTCCCCCAGCGCCACGAACGTCTCGCGCTTGCGCGCCGCCGCGAGCAGGCGGGGGAACGGCACCGTCTCGCTCCCGAACTCGACGCCGCCGCTCAGGTCGAACCAGTCGATGCCGGTCGCGACGCCCATCCGAAAACCCGTGGCGCGGCGGTAGAGAACGTTTTCCGCCTCGACCTGCCAGCCGGCCTCCAGCAGATTTCGCACGGCCGCCGGCAGCTTCTTGGGGGCGAGCGCGAGGCGGCGGTCGCGCGCGTATCGCGCGGGATCCTTGAACCCGAGTCGCCCCAGCAGGCCCAGCGCGGCCTTTTCGGCCTCGAAATCGCGCGGCGTCACGCGCCTGCCGGCCTCGTCGAGCAGTTTCGCGCGCCGGTCCTCCGGCGCGACCTCGGCGATCCCGCCGTAATCGAACGCCGCTTCGACTCGCAGGTCCGTCCAACCTTTCGGGGGAGAGACGATCTTCATACGCGGCGACGGCGACGCGCGGACCTCCTCGGGGCGCAGCGCCTCGGGCCACTCGACGTCGGGCGGATCGGGCAAGGCGTAGAGCGACTTGCGAAACGCGGCCGCCTCGGACGCGGGGATGCGGATTTCCGGCTCGTCGCGAAGCTGCGTGAGCCAGTCGAACGAGCCGTGGAACGGCGCGAGCGCGTCTCCGGCGACGAGCAGCCCCGCCCGAAGGGCCAAGGCGGGTTCGGTGGGTTTGAGCGCAAGGCCGTCGGCGCGCTCGAGCCGGCCGGCGAACCGCCACGAGCCCCGCTCCTGCGGCGCCGCTTCGACCGCGAGCTTGAGCCGCCAGGGCTCCTCCTGCCAGGCGAGCGGCGTGAAGCGGCCCTCCCACGATTCGCGGCCGTCGTGCAGGAACAGCCTCCCCGACCGCGCGAGCAGCGGAAGGACGGCGTTGGCCAGCCCTTCGTTCAGGTCGAACCGGTCGCGCCGGGCGCCGGATCCGTAGAGGTAATAGTTATCTTCGGTTCCAAACAGGATCTGCAGCGCCCGCCGGTCCGGGCCGTCCGGCATCGTCGAGAGCTCGGAGCGCCGGACCTGCCGCATGCTGATCATCCCCCATCCCCCCGCCTTGAGGGGGCGGCGCGAGCCGACGAATAGCTCCAGCCCCGCGCGGCTTTCCAGAATCTTTTTCAGGTCCAGCCAGAACACGGTCTGCGCGGCGGGGGAGGCGTACGGCTCGACGCCGCGCGGGCCCACCCGTTCGAAGAGCTCCCGCCACGATACCGCCGTTTCGGCCCCAAGAGGCTCGATAACGCCCTCTCGGGCGGCCAGGCAGAGGACCGCCCAGACGTGGGCGCAGGGGTCCGGATTCCGCGCTTGCGGGCAGTTGCACTTCCAGCCCAGGCCTTCGTCATCGAGAACGACCCCGGCAAAGCGTGGCCCGCCGTCGCTGACGATCGCTTCGATCAGATCGGGCTGCGCGACGATGGGGGCGACGCGATTCAAGCGCGCGAGCTTTTCGCCGGCGCGGCGGACCGGTTCCGAAAAGAGATCGCGCAGATCCTGGGCGGTCGTCGCCAGCGAGGGGGCCGAAGAGAAAGGCTGATCGGCGGCCCCGCCGCGGCAGCAGAACTTGAATTTCTTGCCGCTCCCGCACGAGCAGAGCGCGTAGGGGTCCTGCGCAGGTCGCCGGCTCATCCGTTCCCCCCCCCTGGCAAATTCGCGGCTTGTAGCTTATGCCCCGCCGACGCCGGGGTCAAGTCGAATTCCGTGGAATCCGCCCGCGAAAAATTCGAGAGTCGAGCCATCGAAAAAATCTTCATCGCCGACCTGGACGCGCTGGACGAGCCTCCCCCCCGGGGGATCCTCTCGCCCGCCGAGCGCGACCGAGCCGCCCGATTCGTCCGCGGCGAGGATCGCCGCCGCTACGCGAAATCGCACGCCCTGCTGCGGCTGGTCCTGGCCTCGGAACTCGGCGTCGCGCCTTCGGAGCTCGGCCTGGCCGCGGATCGTTTCGGCAAGCCGGAGCTGCGCGGCCGTCCCGTCCCGGTCGGGTTCAGCCTCTCCCATTCGGGCCGGATGGCGCTCGTCGCGGTCGCCCCGCGCGCCGTCGGCATCGACATCGAAGAAATCCGCGCTCACGTCGAGATCGACGCCGTGATCGAACGATACTTCACCCCCGGCGAGGCGGCGGAGCTGCGCGCCCTGCCCCCGGAAGCGCGCATCCCGGCGTTTTATCGCTGCTGGACCTTCAAGGAGGCCTACCTCAAGGCGCTGGGCAAGGGCTTGTGGGATGGACTGGACGCGATCGAGACTCTTCCGGGCAGGGATGAGATGCGCAAGGAACGCTGGGTCATCCGGAGCATTCCCGCCCCCGAGGGATATGCCGCCGCGATCGCGACCGAGGGCGACGCGCGGCCGGCCCGGCATTCGGTCGATTCTTTAGTTCCACTGATCCTGAGCCCGATTCTATAGTGAGCGGGGTTTGATCGAGCTGGTCGCGGCTCTGCTTCTCCAACCGGACGAGGACCTGATCGTGGGCCTCGCCTGGGACCTCGCGGCCGCTTACGAGTCGCGCGTGCTGCGCGAGGCCGGCGCCCGCACGGTTGGGGGCAACTCGGAGCGCTGGGACAGCTTTGTCAACGGCGGCGTCACGCTTTCGCTGCGGGCGCGCGCTACCGACTGGCTTGAGCTCGAGGCCACCGCCCGCAACGCCCGCTTCCGCGGCGACAACGCGTTCATGCCCGGCGATGGCATCGGCGACCGCCTCAACTGGGGGGAAGGATCGGTGCAGCGGTCATTCGAAGTGAAGACGGCCTTCGCCAGTTTCAAAGTTGAAAGTTGCAAGTTCATGGTGGGTTTGCAGGATGCGGGCGTCGACCTCCTCGGCCGCGGCGACCCGCTGCTGCTGGCGCTGGGCCGCGCCGAAAGCCCGTGGGGCGAGATCGACAACGCGTGGTTCGGCCCCGTGCGCAACGAGGAGGATTTCGCGGGCGTGCACGCCGCGTGGAGCGCTTTCGAGGCCGGAGCGCTGCAATCACACCGCGACGGCCGCGAGGAGCAGGTCTACTTCGCGACCGGGCGCGTCGAGTTCGAGGGCGAGTTCCAGGGGAGCGTCGTCGCGGCGGTTTTCGACGGGCCGGCCGCGCGCCAGAAGGTATGGACGGTCGGCATCGGCGCCATCGCCACCTTCAATACCGGCACCCAGCTTTTCGCGGAGATCTTCAAGCAGGGCGGCGACGCCACCGGGCTCTCGTGGCAGCTGGGCGGGCGCATGGATTTTCCGGGCGACACGAAGGTGTGGGCCGAGGTCATCGTCGTTTTCGTGAGCGGCTTTCGCGGCGTCGCGGATACCTCCACCGGCGCGGCGTCGCCGGCCGACACGCGCGAGTTCCTCAGCTACGAGGACAACGACGACCTCGTGATCCTCGACTCGAACGAATGGGGGCTCGACGTCGACAACAATATCGTCCAGATCAAGGTCAAAGGGGGGATCGACCTGCCGCGGGGGATCCGCCTGACGGGGAAGATCGGTATTGCGGATGCCGTCGAGCCGTACCTGGTGGCGGACCCAACGGTCGTGGAGGTCGAGGCGTACGGAATCGAGTTCGACGCCAGGATGGAGATGGACCTGACCGCAAACTTCAGGGTCCAGATGACGGCGGCGGTGCTGTTCGGCGCCGACGTTTTCGCGCATTTCAACCGTAAGGACGAGGACACGATGTACGTCTTTCTGTTGGGGACGGAAGGGCGTTTCTAAGATGTTGCGGACATGGCCGCGCTGATCCTCGCGCTCCTGTTCCAGGATTCCACTCCGGACGAAAAGGTCCGCGTGTCGGGCGACCTCTGGACGGCGTATGCCCTGACCGACGGCGTGCTCGTCGACGCGCAGGCCGGGCTCAACGCCGGCGCGGCGTCGTCGGGCGCGAATGCGATCGACCGCTTCACCGGGCGCGCGCGCGTGCGGTTTGACATCCAGGCCTCCGAGCGCGTGTCGGGGGTCGTCGAAATCGAGTCGCGGAGCCGCGACCTGGGCGTGCGGCTGGGGTTCGCGCGGGACGACGCCGACGAGCCGAAGATGGATATCGAGCAGGCTTACGTGCGCGCGAAGGATTTTCTGATGGACGGCGCGGATCTGCTGTTCGGGGTGCAGGACCTGCGCTACGCGCTGCGACCGCACGGGGAGGCGGTGCTGCTGGACGTGACCGAAAGCGAATCGGCGTTCGCGGGGCGCAACACGGCCAATACCGCGATGCGAAACGTCACGTTCCCGGACACGCTCGAGCCGGCGGGGCTGGTGTGGCGGGTCGACCCCCGCGGCGGCTGGCGCGTCGACGTTTTCGCGATGAAGGTGCTGGACAACGCGTCCGGGGTGAGCGCGGGCGGCGCGCCGCCGCGCGACGAGTCCGTGTACGGGGTCTATTTCGACGCGATCCCGGACCCCGAGCGCGTGAAGGTGTTCGCGGTGATGGCGCTGTTTCACGGCGGCGTGCCGGGCGCGGACGTGGGGACGTTCGGGCTGGGGGCGGATTTTTATTTCGGCGGCGAAAAGGAGCTGGAGGTTTTCGCGGAGGTCTACCTGCAGCGCGGCGATTTCGCCAAGGGGATCGACAAGTCAGCCGAGGCGGTTCTCGGCGGCGCGCGCTGGGTGATGTTTCTGGAGAGGGGGACGCTGGCGTTCGAGGCGTCGGGGTTTTTGGCGAGCGGCGATCGCGACGCGGCCGATTCGACGGAGGAGAGCTTCCAGTCGTTCGAAAGCATGAGCCGGCTGGCGATCCTGCAGAGCGACGAGTGGGGGCTGGACATCGACACGAACTATCGCGTGTTTACGCTGACCGCCCAGCTCAAGGTCGACGACGTGGAGCTGACGCTCGCGGCGGGGATGGCGCGGTTTGATCACGCGCCGCGCGACGCGGCCGGGGCGAGATACATGGTTGAGAAGGAGCTGGGGTTTGAGGTCGACCTGGACGTGCGCTGGCGCTTCGATCCGAGCCTGGAGTTTTTCGCGAGGGTGGCGTCGCTATCGGACTGCGACGTGATGTTCCTGCTGACGGGGGACGGCGAGGCGATGCTCTTTCTGGCGGGGGCTAGGCTTTCTTGGTGAGACCCTCTGGGAGGCAAAGCCTGCCGGAGGGTGTCTAGCGCTTGCGCTTTTTCTTGGCCGCCGGGCGCTTTCGGGCCTTCTTCTTCTTCTTGGGCTCTGAAATGGGCTCGGGGGCGGGGGGGGGCAACTCCGGCGCGGCCGGCGGGGCTGGAGGCACCGGAATCGTCCCCGGCGGCTCGTCCCGATAGACGGGAATGTCCGTCGCCGGCGGCAGGTTCGTGAGATCGTCCGGGATCTGCCGGATGACCTCGTCGCGGACCTGCATGAGCTGATTTCGAAGCCGGACGTAGTAATTGGCGGCTTTACGGGCCACCTTGGGCAGCTCCCCGCCCCAGATCACAATGGCAATGACCAGGACGAGCAGGATTTCGCCGAAACCGATTCCGCCCATGGGTCAAAGAAGGTAACCTTTCTTGACCCATTTTACCACCGCCGCCGAAAGGCGTCTGAAAGCATGAAGGAGCGACCGGATCAGATGGAACTGGAGCTGGTCCTCCAGTCTCAGGTGGGGGACGCCTCCGCCTTTGAAGAACTGGTGCGGCTGCATTTCAAGGGAGTGTTTCGACTGTGCCGACGATTCTCGAAGAACGACGCCGAGGCCGAGGACCTGACGCAGGACTGCTTCGTCAACTGCCACCGGGCGCTCAAGAGCGTCACCGGCAAGAACTTCAAGGCGTGGCTTTACCGGATCGCCGTGAACCTCTGCCGATCCAACCTTCGAAAGCGCTACCGCGAGGATCGAAAGCTGAACAAGCTCAAGGCCGAACGGGGCTCCGAAGAGCCCTCCGCCCTCCCCCCGTCCGTCGAGCATCTCGAGCTGCGGGAGCGAGTAACGCGCGAAATCGAAACGCTGCCCGAGCGGCAGCGCGAGGTGCTCACGATGCACCTGAACGGCTCGCTGTCGCACGACGAGATCGCGCGTGCCCTCGGCATCACCTACGACGACGTCAAGACGAACCTCTCGATCGCGCGAAAAAAGCTGACGCAGGCGCTCTCCCGGTTTATCAAGGAGTGAATCGTGTCGGATTGTGACAGGTTTCGAGGACGGATCGAAGAGCTCCACGACGGCGAGCTGCCGGAGGAGATTCGGGGCGAGGTCGAGCGGCATGCGGGTTCGTGCGCCGATTGCGGGGCGGAGCTGGAGCGGGTGCGCCGGCTGGAGCGGCTGCTGGTCAAGGCCGAAACCCCGTTTCGGGGCGACGTGAACGCCCAGGTGGTGCGGATCCGGGAGCGGATCGCCGAGCGCGGGCCGCGCGTCTTGAAAATGTGGATTCTCGGGGCCGCCGCGGCCGGTTTGGCGGCTTTTGGCGTGGTGTGGCTGGCGACGAGGCCCTCGGAGCCGACCGAGGACAAGGTCGCGCGGCTCGTGCGGGAGTATCTGGCGGCGCGCAACGGCCAGAGCGAGCGGCTGGCGACCGAAATCTCGTCGATGGGTGGCCAGGCCGTTCCAGTGGTCTGCCGGATGATCAACGAGGCTCCTCCGGCCGAGCAGGTGAAGCTGTCGAAGGTGATCGCCCGGTTCGGCGAGGGGGAGCGAAAGCTGATTCTGCAGTATCTGGGGGGGCCCGGCGGCGGGGACGAGATCGTCCTCACCGCGTCGGGGTGGGACGAGGAGTCGGATCGCGAAATCGCGTTGCGGCTCGCGCGGATGCTTGTGGAGGAGACCGCCCAGCAGACCGATCCGAAGCTCAAGCGGATGGCCGAGCAGGCGGTCGAGCGGGTCGTGCGCTGGGGGAACGACCGCGAGGCCGACGCGGAGATCCGCCGCGCGGTGCTGGCTTGGATGCACTCCGACAATCCCGAGCTTGTGCGCAAGGCGGCCGAGCTTGCGGATTCAGCCCAGCTGGCTTTTACCGACGCTGAGGTGGTAGGACTCCTGGCGGCTCCCTCCTCCAATGTCCGGCAGGGGGCGCGCAAGTACCTGGTGGCCAAGTTCGGGGAGGATCTGGGCCCCGATCCCGCGGCGTGGGAGGCCAGGATTCGGAAGTAGTCCAGGGATGCCCTCTGGGAGGCTTTGCCTGCTAGAGGGTGCGCCGCGACACCCTCTAGCAGGCAAAGCCTCCCAGAGGGCATCCGGTGCAAAGGGGAGTTGACACCTCGAACCCCCAGTGCGCCCATGGGTTACCCATATGGGCGATATGGGTGAAAAGAGAGTCTTGCGGCCTGGCCTGGAAAACGGCCGGAATTCCGCGATATAGCGCGGTTCCGGACGGCACGAGGGTTGCTACGTTACTTGACACCCTTGGGCGAGGAGGAGAGCCGCAGGGAATGTCTATGGACCGTGGGGTCAGAGATCGTGAGCCTCGGCCCTGCCCCGTGGTCGAATAGAAAGTCCCCGGCTCTCCCCCTTGCCCCGTTCGAGCGGTCTAAGGTAATCTACGGGTGCGGTGTTGATGAGGTCTCGGTGCGTCATTCTGGCGGCATTAGTGGCCGCCCTCTCGGTGCTGCCCGCTGTCCCGTCCCAGGACACCCGACGCAACTCGATGATCGGTCACGCAAAAAAAATTGACCGATACCTCGTTTCCAAGTGGAAGTCGCAACGCCTCAACGCCGCCGACCCGGCCTCGGATCACGAATTCTGCCGCCGCGTCTACCTGGACCTCATCGGCGCGGCCCCCACCCTGGAGGAAATCGAGTCGTACACCAAAAACAAAAGCGAGGAAAAGGCCTACGACCTCGTCGACTACCTCGTCGACAGCGAGCGCTTCGACCGGCACTGGGCGGAACACTTCACGAACCTCTTTTTCGGATTCCGCGACAGCGAGCGCGCCCGCCGCGACGTGCTGCTCAACTGGCTTCAGCAGGCCATCAAAAAGGGCACCTCGTATCAGCTGATCGTCCGCGACCTCGTCGGCGCCCGCGGCAATTCGCGCGATAACCCCGAAACGCATTTCGTCCTGCGCTGGCTCGACAACGACGAGCGCCAGGAGATCACGAACCGCATTTCGAAACTGTTCATCGGCGTCAAGATCTCGTGCGCGGCCTGCCACGACCACCCCTTCGCCAAATGGAAGCGCGACCATTTCTTCCAGCTTTCGACCTTCTTCTTCCGCTCGAAGTGGACGCAGGTCGGCGAAAACGACGACAAGAACAAGTACTGGACGATCGAGGACGATTACAAGGCCGCCCGTACCGCCGCCGCCGTGCCGCCCGGTTACAACAAGGCCGTGGCGCCCATGTTCCTGAGCGGCCTCAAGCCGCAGACCGACAACCTTCGCGAGGAGCTGGGCAACCTGACCGTCAGCGACCCCCAGTTCGTGCGTGCCTCGGCGAACCGCCTCTGGTCCATGTTCTTCCACCGCGGCATCGTCGACCCGCCGGACGACTTTTCGGAGCGCAACAAGCCCTCCGCGCCCGACCTGCTCAATCTGATCACGGCGAAATTCGTCGAATTCAAGTTCGACCTCAAGTCCATGGCGCGGATGCTCGCCTACACCGACACCTATCGCCTGAGCGCCCTCCGGCCCATGAACGAGGACAAGCACGAAAAGGAGGCCGAAGAGCTGTTCGCGGTTCGGCCGCTGCGGGTTCTCTTCCCCAACCAGATGTTCGACACGATCGTCAGCGCGACCCAGCTGACCAAAACGAACCGCTTCAAGGACAAGCCGGCCGAGCTCGCCAAGTTCCGCCGCGCGTTCCTGGAGTACGCCGGCCCCAATTTCGAGGACGAGTTCGCGCCCAAGGGCGAGATGAACTTCTCGATGCAGCAGCTCATCCGCCTCATCACCTGGCGGGAGCTCTACCACGGGATCGAGCCCGATTCGGGCGGCATCGTCACGCAGATCGCGGCGCGCACGAAGGACCGCGCCGAAAGGATTTCGCTGCTTTACCTGTCGCTCGTGAGCCGCCCGCCGTCGGAGAAGGAGATGGCGACCGCCGCCAAGTTCGTCCAGGGCCACGGCGACAACCCGGCGGCGCTCTCCCAGCTCGCGTTCGCGATCATGCAGACGAACGAGTACTCGTTCCATCACTGACAAGGAGGTGCCGGCGATGTTCGATTTCGAGCCCTGCGGCTGCAACGCCGACCGGGTGTCGCGGCGAAACTTTTTGCGCGCGGCGTTCGGGGGAGCCGGCGGACTGGCGATGGCGCCTTTCGCTTTCGCGCAGGACACGAAGGTCAAGGAGGAGAAGAAAAAGGGAGGCGGCGGCGCCGGAGGAAAGGGCAAGGCCAAGTCGGTGATCCTTCTCTGGATGGGAGGCGGGCCCTCGCAGCTCGACACCTTCGACCCCAAGGCCGGCCACGAGAACGGCGGCCCGTTCAAGGCCCTGGACACCGCCGTCAAGGGAGTCCAGGTCTCCGAGCACCTGCCGACGGTGGCAGCGCAGATGCAGAACCTGGCGCTCGTGCGCTCGATCTATACCGGCGAGCCCGAGCACTTCCGCGCCAGCTACATGATGCACACCGGCGTCAAGTTTCTCGAAAGCTTCCCCTACCCGTCGATGGGGTCGCTCATCAGCTACGAGCTTTCGGACACGCTCGATACGCCCGGCTACGTCTCGGTCGGCTCCGGGAGCTTCGGCCCGACGTTCCTCGGCTACGAGCACGCGCCCTTCGTCATCGACAACCCCCACGGGGCGCTGCAGATGCTGCGCGACGCGATGCGCCAGAAGGAGACGCTCAAACTCGCGGACGAGCTGAGCGCCGAGTTCGACGCCACGCGCGGCGGGCTCAATGTCAAAAAGCGCGACACGTTCTACGAGCGGATCGAAAAGATCCTCGAGTCGTCGTTTTCGAAGGCGCTGGACATCAATCAGGAGCCGCAGGAGCTGCGCGACGCGTACGGCAAGGGCCGGTTCGGGCAGGGGTGCCTGCTGGCGCGGCGCCTCGTGCAGGCGGGCGTCAAATTCATCGAGGTGCACTTGGGCGGCTGGGACACGCACGAAAACAACTTCGACCGGACGCAAAAGCTGATGGGCGAGCTCGACCCCGGGTTCGGGACGCTCGTCAAGGACCTCAAGGAGAAGAGCCTGCTCGACGAGACGCTCGTCCTGTGGATGGGCGAGTTCGGCCGCACGCCGATGATCAACAAGGACAAGGGCCGCGACCACTGGGCGAACGGATTCTCGGTCGTGATCGGCGGCGGCGGCATCCAGGGCGGGCGCCTGCTCGGGGAGACCGACAAGACCGGCTGCCAGATCACGCGCGAGCCGACCAAGGTCGCCGACCTTCTCGCGACGATCTACTCGAGCGTCGGGATCGACCCGAAGAAAAAGTACTACAGCCCGCAGGGGTCGCTCGTCAAGGCGACGGAGGACGGCGAGCCCATCAAGAAGCTGCTGGCATAGAGAAGGCGGATAGCGGAGGGGACCGCGATTCGTTTCGTTTCTGTTTTACCGCATCGCGCGAGGTGCATCTGAAAGGGTGCTGTTTCGAGGTGCGCGATGGCGGGTATGTTGGCGCTGCTGGCCCTCCTTCAGGGCGATTCGTCGACGGATGTGGAGCGAAAGCTCTCGTCGATGCGGATTTCGGTCGAGTTCGGCCAAACGCCCCTGGCGGAGGCCATCGATTTCATCCGCGAGGCGTCTGGCCTGAACATCGTGGTCGATCGCCGCGTCGACCTGGGGGCCCGCGTGACGCTTCAGGTCAAGGGCGTGTCACTGAAGAGCGCGCTGAGGCTGATCCTGAGGCCCTTGGAGGCGGATTATCTGGTGTCGGAGGGGATTCTGCGGGTTGTTCCGGGCGAGGAGCTTCAGGCGCGGGTCTCGCTCCGGATCTACGATCTGGGGGATCTGACGATGCCGCTAACCGAGTTTCCGGGGGGAGAGCTCAGCCTCGGGGAGACCGGGGTGGTCATTGGGCCGCCGGAACTGACGATGGATAGGACCGATATGGAAGGGTTCCTGGAGGAGCTCTTTCAGAGCTTCACGGGGCGCGCCGCCTGGGATGACAATCCCAACGCGTCGATTCGAATCCAGAACGGGCTCCTGATCGTGCGCCAGACTCGGGAGGTCCACGCCAAGCTGGAAAAGCTTCTCGGGATGCTCCGGCGCTTTTAATGATCTCTGGAAGGCAATGATCCTCTGGGAGGCTTTGACCCTCTGGGAGGCTTTGCCTGCTAGAGGGTGCGCCGCGACACCCTCTAGCAGGCAAAGCCTCCCAGAGGGTCAAAGC
>Ga0187893_10008088_pt1 | contig 16813 bp, 20 predicted proteins | sample MA1701074metaG_FD_139574 | JGI IMG/M metagenome (GOLD analysis project Ga0187893, IMG submission 139574) | White microbial mat communities from a basaltic lava cave in the Kipuka Kanohina Cave System on the Island of Hawaii, USA - MA170107-4 metaG ...
TACCGTACCGGCACGCTTCAACCTGGGTCTTTGACGATCCACGAGTGGGGCTCTCTCAAGAGCCCTTCGTATCCGGCATTCCCGAGATGATTGACACCATAGTCACAAATATACCCAACGCAGAAAAGGGGTTTCGGCTCTTGTTTGCCTCAGCGCCGTTCCCTGGCTATCAAGTCGAGTTGGAGAAGGTCCGGGAAGAATTCGAGGGCGTGTGGTATCGATGGGCGGACAACGGGGAGGGCTGGCTCTGTCCAGCACTCTTTCTGTATTTTCCCGAAGCGCCGACTCGTCTCTACGCCAAAGCGGAGGCCCTGTAGTATATCTGCCGTTTTCAGTGCATCATCGAATTCCAGTCCTCCAACCCCCTATCCTTATATTCATCGCTGCTCAATTTAAGGTATTGACGGGCTGTGTCTCCAGGCGGAAGATGGCCCACATTCTCGACCACCACAACGACAGGAGGGATTGCATGAGAAGCACGATGCAGCTGTCTAACAGTTCCATGCTGATGCGAGGACTCTGTGTCTTGGTCGGGAGTTGTTTCACTATTGGGGCAGGGGTGAGCAGTGCCGTTGCGGCTCCCTCATCGAATCCCAATCCCACCACGGATGTCTCCGAACTCACACAGAATTGGGACAAGAAGCTGCCGAGCGCCTCGCGGTTTACTATCTTGAGTGCCTTCGGGGATGCGGCGGTGCGGGACGATGAAACCGGGCTTGTGTGGGAAAAGACTCTGGAAACGAGCGAGGTGTCCTGGACCGATGCTCGTGCTGCCTGCGCCAATAAAGATGTAGGTGGCCGGAAAGGCTGGAGGCTGCCGTCGATTTTTGAACTGGCGAGTCTGGTGGATCCTTCCATCAGAACAGGGAACACCCTGCCCCTGGGCCATCCCTTTACCAACGTTCAGATGGACGTGTATTGGTCGGCGACGACGGTCGCAGGCACTCCGAACAGCGCGTGGCTCGTGTTCTTCGACACCGGCAAGGTGCTCAACGGCTTTAAGACCATTACCTTCCATGCCTGGTGTGTACGCGGCGGCATGAATGCGGATCAGTATTGAAGGGGGAGAGTTCGATCCTGGTGCCAAATCGGATTCGGCTGGAGTGACAGGGACCCATCTTTGAGATAGACCGTTGGAAGTCGCAAATCTGTACTTGAAAGTGGATTTTACCGGTTGCATTCCGTCCGGTTATTCGCCTAGGCTATATCACATCAACTTCTATGCCATCATTGCGAGACGCCTGCGGAGGTTAGTCCTTGTGATGATCATTCCATTACGCATTGTTTTCGTGTGAAGCGTTTCATGTCAGATGATACCCGCTATTTGGGCGGGGAGAGGAGGGTATGATGGCCGATCTGATTCGAACGACTCAATATTACAAGGTGCAGATTGCGGATAAACCCGGGACATTAGCCGGCGCGCTTGCTCCATTCCGTGATGCCGGAGTGAATCTGTTGGCTGTGCACGCCTTTCCCCGGAGTCGCCGCACACAGGTGGATGTGGTGCCGGTAGATCCCACTGCATTCAAGGACGCAGCGAAGGCGCACAAGATAAAAATTCAGGGACCGAAAATATGTTTGCTGGTGGACGGCGATGATCGACCGGGAGCGCTGGCCGATCTGACCCATCGACTTGGTTCAGCCAAGATCAACATGATCGCGGTGACCGGCCTCGCTGCCGGCCAGGGACGCTATGGCGCCATTCTATGGGTTAAGCCCGGAGATGTGAAAAAAGCAGCTAAAGTCTTCGGCATCGGAATGAGTTAGCTGCGCCATACGCTAAACGTATGTAACGTCATGCTCGTTTGCTTGATCGGATATCACTGAGGCGCTTCGCCTCTCTCGCTAGAAGGTCCTCCGAAAGTTCTGCTAATCGACAGAGGGCCCCGATGTCTCAGAGAGGCGGGCATGGACCAGACTGACCTGCAGACTACGTACAAGAATCTTCTCGAACTCTGGACATCGGGCGTCCGGGACTACCACAGCCTGCTTTCGGATTATTTGACGGCGAACTCGATCTTTGTGGCAGCGATCGGCTTTCTCCTTGCCCGGCAACCCGTCACAATGATCTTCGTGCTGCTTGTCGTCGTCCTGTGCCTGTTCGGCGTGCTCATGACCGTGCAAATGGCCATTGTGCTTGGCCGCTTTTCGGCACAGACGGCGCTGTGGGAATGGCAGCTCCGTGGAATGGAAAGTCAGGGAGACTGGACACAGCCGAAACTCTTTGTCGACCTGCATCGGTATCGCGATCAGCACGAGTCTCTTGAAGTGAAGGGGAATGATCCGCCTGTCGTCCATCCGACCTGGGCTCTTCGTCAACACCGCCAATGGTGGGCCCGTCGTGAATTCAGCTTTCCCTTGTTCTTTGGGATCGTGTACGTACTCTTTCTCGTCTGGAGTCTCACTCAACTCTTTGCGTGAAGCACGCGTGTCAGGAACAGGTTCAGTTCGCAACATTGCGGAACCTCGTCCACGCGCGGCGGTCCTTCTTGGTGGCCTTGTGCTCGTCCCCGACTAATTTAGGCTGGCGTGGGATGGGTCGGGGCACCGACTGATTCAACTGTCATGCGCACAGGGATCTTCGGCTTCAACGTCATTAGGGGATCCGGGAGGATGGTTGGTCCGTCTACCAATCGGAAGCGCAGTTTCGATGCCAGTGTCGCCAAGACCAGCAGGCCTTCCAATTCCGCAAATGATTCGCCCAGACATCGACGCCCCCCTCCCCCGAACGGCACATAGCTGAAGGCCGGCCGAGCCTGTTTTGCTTCCGGCGAGAAACGGTCCGTGTCGAATCGGGTGGGATCGGGAAACCACCGAGGGTTTCGATGCATGCTCCAGGGGCTTAGGAACAGCCGAGAGCCGGCCGGGAGGAGGGCACCGGATGGTAGTCTGTCTTCAGCGCGGCTCTTACGTGCGTGTAATAGCCAAGCAGGTGGATAGAGGCGAAGCGCCTCGTCCCAGATCATTTTGGTATACACCAAGCGAGGTACATCTGCTGCCGTCGGGAGACGGTGACCGAGGACGGTCTCTAACTCATGGGGCCAGGCGTTCGCGTACGGTCGAGAACTGGGAGAGGAGAAACCAGATCCATGTCAGCGCAGTGGCTGTCGAGTCGTGGCCGGCTATCAGGAGGGTGGAGAGCTCATCACGAATCTCCTGGTCGCTCAGTGGTTGCCCTGCCTCATCGGTGGCTGCGAGCAAGAGCGCGAGTATGTCCTGGCTCTCCTGAGGTGTCGCGCGACGGCTTTGAACAAAACTTTTGAATTTTGCGTCCACAAACTCCTGGCCACGAGCAAATTCTCGACGCTGTGCCGTCGGAACCCACAAGGGCATCACCCAGGCGAGGACGGAGCTGTACTGCTATGAGAGCAAGCGGTGCCCGGACATCATGGCCTCCAAGACTTGCGGGGCGTCGGAGCTCACCTCACGCCCGAAGAGGAGGCGCCACCTAACCGATAGGGTGAGCTGTATCATCTCACGTCCGATGTCGACGGTGGCGCCGTTGTGCCAGCTCGTGACGAGGGCGGCTGCTTTTTTGGTAATCAGACCGGTGTATGAAGCCACATGGTCTCCATGGAAGAAGGGGAGAAACAGCCGCCGTTGGTGGTGATGGGTTTCTCCTTCCGTATGGACCACGCCTTTTCCAAACACGTGGGGTTCTCCCGGCGGGACTCGGGTCTTCGCGTAGTTGTGTTGGTTGGTCACCAGCACGTGTTTGACGTCATCCGGATGATTGAGGAAGTACATGGCCAGATCCTGGCGGCGGAAGAGGAGCTCGGCCATCTGGCCCATCGGGAGCTTCACGACATCACCATAGGCGTGACAGCGCAATAGAAAGCCGAGGCTATCCTGTTGAAACTCTGAAAAGAATCCGAACCAACGAGACACAGGCGGGCCGGAGAGCGATGTGACGGGAATGGCTTGGTTCGTCATGCGTGACGCACCTCTGCCGGCCAGCATACTCCCTTTCCGAACTCCTCGTCCACGCGCGACGGTTGTCTTGCCCGGTGTACTCCAATAGAATTCTAGATAATCGCGGGGAATAACAATGTTGGGAACTGTCTCGGTTCTCGTGTTGCTGTTCGCTCATGGAGTCTCATTAGTCTCGTCGGCCGATTTATGCCATTGCTTCAGGAGGGCCTTCATATGACAACACCGACAATGCGCTGCAACGTCCACGGTACGGTGTGGTGCTCGCGGGGGCCTGGTTTGGTGCTTTGTGTGGTGCTTGCGTTTCTCTGTTCCGGTTGTTTCTGGATGGCTGTTGGCGCAGCCGGGGGAGTTGCCGGAGCCGTCTATGTGATGGGGAAGTTGAAAGACGAGCTGAACTTCGACGTGTCCACCGTACACAAAGCGACCGTCGCTGCCTTGGCTGAACTGGAACTGAAGGTTCTGGAAGACAAATCTGACAAAGTGACTGCGCATGTGGAATCAGAATTCTCCGATGGGGAGCACGTGTGGATCGATATGGAATCCCTCTGGGGTTCTCGGACCAGTCTGACGATTCGGGTCGGTGTCATGGGAAATGAGGTGCGCGCGCGGAAGATCCACGATGCAATCAAGCGGCATCTTTTATAACGTGGAAAGACTCATGCCTGCGGCCTCGCATCTGGCCGCGTCTCCCTCGCCTCGTCACGGAGGCAATGTCGGACAGGCTCCTAGTCAGGCTCAATTCGCTGAGCTGACTGACCGGGGGGTGTTTCACCAGCTGAGCGTGCTGCTGAGCCGCTATGCAATTGCTCCAACCGGTCACTGATCTCACCTTGGGCGATCGGCCGCTCCATCTGCCCCCTTCGAAGCCGCTCTTCTAGTGCCCGAGCCCGCACACTTGGCTCTGCTGTCTGATCGGGTATATCAGACGATTGCCTGCTTCGCAGGGCGCCATCGGGATGGGAACTCCTGGGTTTTGCCGGTATGAGTCTCTCCTGGCTTCCGCCAGGATGCGATCCTACGGATCCCGGGGCGGTTGCTGGCTGAGCATGTGCTGGGATCGTACCCACGAGAGCGGACAGTATGCTCATGAGGCTGAGTGTAATGACCCAGCTCCCAGACGTTCTGGTTTTCATCGGATCCCTCCAAATTGTCGAGACACGGTCTTACGGTGCCCGAATTCTGAGGAATCAGCTTTCCCTTTCTTTCGATCTAGCTTTCGTGTCTTATGAGATACGTCTCACTTCCTCGCGTGGTCGGACGCTCCTGAAACACGCTTCATATGTTCACTTTGGTCATCGTCAGCCTTGCCGAGGAAGTGGATCGGTTCCTCGCCTCTGAGATGGGCTGGTCTAAGAATATATGTGCCATACACGCTTTTGGTCCAAATGGCCTGTGCCGTTTTTGAGTTTCCCCCTGAAAACGCGTATCCCAGGCCACCGACGACGCTGCCTGTGACAGCGAACGCGCTTTTCCCGGCACAATAGGGAACCGTAAGCAGCCAGCTTGCTACCTTTATCCCGGTGCTGTCTGAACTGTCCGTGCCGGACGCCTTATCTTCTTCAGCAAGGGCCAATCCTGATGGGATCATAGTCATGCCCATGAAGGTCACGATCAGCATGACGGTTACGAATCTGCTCCACTTTCCAATGAGATGAGTTTCGGGGGTAATCAAATATTTTCGAAATCCGTTTCCCACAACATATTGTTCGTTCATGGTGGACCTCCCCATTGAACTGTCATGACGGATCATCCACTCGCAAGATTCTAATTTTCACAACGACGGGCTTTCCTGCCAGCGGATGATTGTAATCCATCACCGCGGACCTATCTGACAACTGGGTTACAGTTGCCTCCTGCCCGGTGCGATCCTGGAGAATGTCTCCTTCCTGTGTCCATGTAGGCAGGTCGCTCTTAGGAACGGTCTTCCTTTTGTTCGCGTCATAAGGGCCGAAGCTTTCCTCCGCAGAAAGTTGGACTTTTTTCTCGTCGCCGCTTTGCATACCGGTGACCACCCGTTCCAAAGCCGGCAGCAGTTGGTGTCGGCCCTGGACGAATTGACCGAGCGCATGAAGTTCAAACCCATATTCGCCGGGAACGGTAACTTGGTAAAAGGCCGTCACACTTGAGCCGTCGACGATTCGTGGTGACTCTGCGCCGACGTTTTGCTCCCAGAGAAGCCCCAGGCACGTAAGGAAGGTTGCCACGGCAATGATAGCTGCCTTATTCCGGTAAGAGACTCCCACGATTCCTTCCTTAATTATCCTCGGTGTATTTATCCGCATGGCGTTCCGATCCTAGTCTGAAGCTGCGAGCCATCATTCTCTTGTCTGTGGCGTCATGGCTTGACGTCATTGAGGGATTGGGTTGGTTTGGTTCGAGGTTGATCGGGAATCTTGGTGATCTTGGTAATTCTCTGGCTCAAGTCGTCGCTCACTTCGACCTCGACCCTGACTCGATCACCCTTGGCGATCTGCTCCTGCTTCAAGATATTGGAATCGGTTATCGGTAACGTCCAGGTTCGTCCGTCTTCCGTCTGGTATGTGATGGTCCGCTGGGTTTGATCAATACCTACAATTGCACCTGCAAAGATGGTTGCGGCTTCACTGGTGGGAACAGTCGCCACTGCCGCCCAGAGCAGACAGATTGTCGCGATTGCGATGTTAGTTTTCTTCATGGTGCACCTCCGAGCGGTAACATGATGGTCGTACTTGTGCGACAGGAGTAGACGGGACTTCTTTCTGTCGCTCTGGGCAGCTTCCGATGGATGCCGCTGTTTTTCATGCGCAAGTCGTTTGCCAGAGATTGTGAGGAGATAAAACGGTCAATATTGCAAAGACTTAGGGTTTCTAGACTCACGGTGAGTGTCAGAAGGAGTTATGGGGTCGGAGAACATGTTGTCCCCTGTGCGCTCCTAACGAGTTGAATTTCCGCAAGGATGTGGTCGCTGACATTTTGTCTGAGGCGGAGCATTCTTCCTGGAAGGGAGGGGCAACTCGAAGGTATAGAAACCTCGAGTGATTTGTAGTCATTGCATTCACGCGGCCACGTGAGTGCGGACAGATCGTTCCCCGATCCTCTCTGTAGTCACCTCTGAATGTGTAGGATTGTGGAGTTGGCCAGCCGAACCAATCTCCTTACTTGATCAGGGGGTTCCACACAATTCCTCCGTCACGTTACGTCTCACTTAAATCAGGCATCCTTCAGCGGCATGACCATTGCTGGTCTATGCCTCGGTTAAGAGGCAATGACGCCGCCATACGTCTCTTGTTGTTGGAACAAGGAATGATCGGCAACAAGGGAGGTTGATTCCCACGGGCTTCACATAGGAGGACGGCATGACACCATCAACGAAGCCAATTCCTGTTCCTGCCGGTTTTCATACCGTCACACCGGCGCTCACCGTGAAGGATGCTGAGAGGGCCATCGGGTTTTACAAGCGCGCGTTCGGCGCGGAGGAGCGCATGCGCTTTCTCGGACCCGATGAGAAAAGCATCATGCACGCGGAAATAAAGATCGGGGATTCGATCATCATGCTGGGAGAGGAACATTCGGAGATGGGATGTAGCGGACCGCAAAGTCTTGGAGGCACACCCGTGAGTCTCTACCTTTATGTTGAAGATGCGGATCAGGCTTTCGCACGCGCTGTGTCAGCCGGTGCGAAGGTGGATATGCCGGTGGCGGACATGTTCTGGGGCGATCGATGCGGACAACTCACCGATCCATTCGGCCACAAGTGGAACCTGGCGACCCACAAAGAGGACCTTACGCATGAGGAAATGCGGAGACGCTCGGGTGAGTTCTTTGCTCAAATGGCCATGCAGGCCAGGTAATGATTCGTGAAAGACCTGCCTGAAACGTGAACTCGTGGGGACTGGGGTGACATGAAATACAAGGTCGCGGCAGCGGGCAGAATCTTTGTGTCCGCTGTCGACACGTTGCCTTCGACGAAGAAGCCTGTCTTTCATTGATCCAAAGCACGTGCATCTGCCGTCAAGTTGTTCGGCGGAATCTCACTCATTAGAGAAGGGGTTGGCCGATGTCTGAACACAAGGTCGCACTAGAGTGGAAGAGGGACACGGAAGGTTTTTCGTACGAGTCATATAGTCGGGATCAGGTACTGATCTTTGAAGGTGGTACTCGGATTCCTGCCTCAGCAGCCCCCGCCTATCGAGGAAACCTCACGCACGTGAATCCTGAGGAAGCACTCGTCGCGGCCTTGTCGAGCTGTCACATGCTGACCTTCCTGGCCGTGGCCGCTAAGAAACAGTTCGTCGTCGATCAGTACAGCGATCAGGCCGTGGGATTTCTGGAAAATAATCAGAAGGGAAAGCTTGCCATCACGCGGGTCATTTTGCGCCCTCGGGTTACATTCGGTGGGCCGACTCCTCCAACACCGGAGCAGATTGCGGCGCTCCATGAGCGAGCTCACAGCGAGTGCTTTGTTGCCAACTCGGTGCTCATAGAGGTCACGGTCGAAGCAGGGTAACAAGGACTGGTTGTCTTCTCGCTACACACCGGAAGAAAATCGTATCAGAATCCTCACTCGCTCGTCCGCGTTAGGAATTCAGCCAGGGCAATGCTGGATGTGTTTCTGGCGGGAGGGCCTTCGAATTTCCTGACGACTGCGCCACGGTTCGAGATGAAAAAGCCACCGGCAACGTCTTCCGCCTGTTCTCCCCCGCGATGAAATTGCGTTACCTCGCCTGCTGGAATAAAATCTCGGCCACCCTTGGTGCACCAACTTCAGCGAATGGTGAGGTAGTTTCAAAAGGTCAGGTGATGTGGGCGAGCTTGAGGACATAGTCGGAGGCAACGGATGAAGTCACGAGAGAACGAACAAGTAAGACCGATAACAGATTTTCTTGAGGAAGACCACCGGCGTCTTGAATCACTGCTTCAACAGGCTGTGGCTCCTGCCGACCATGTCGATCAGGGGGCGTATTCTCAATTTCGAGCCGGACTTCTCCGCCACATCGGCATGGAAGAAAAGATTCTCATACCCGCCGCCCAGCGACTGCGGGGCGGAGAGCCGCTTCTCATCGCCTCGAAGCTCCGGCTCGATCATGGAGCACTCGGCACGTTGCTCATCCCGACTCCCACGGCCGCCGTCGTTGCGAGTATCCGTGGCATTCTCAAGGAGCACAATATTTTGGAGGAAGGACCAGGGGGCTTGTATGAAACTTGCGATGAACTAGCCGGCTCAGAAGGTGCGCAGCTTCTAGCCAAACTAAAGGCTGCACCGGAGGTGGCTGTGCTGCCGCATTCCGATACTCCTACAGTGATGAGTACCGTACGCCGGGCAATGGAGCGAGCTGGTTATACCTTCCGCGAAGATGAAACTTAAGAGACTGTAAGGTTAGTCCTCGAAGATGAGGACAACGCCGTCAAGGATCTCCTATGCCGGAAGAATCGAGCACACTTGTTCGAGACAAGCTGGCTCGGCGACGGACCGAGTTGGCCAATGAGCGCACGCTCTTGGCCTATATCAGGACCGCGCTGGGATTTGTCATCGTCGGCATTCCGGCCGTGTGGTGGCTAGAGCAAGTGGGCATACAGGCACTGGGCGTGATGTCGTTGGTGACAGGTGTTGTCATTTTGGGAATCGGAATCTGGCGATTCGTCATTATTAAGACCGAGATCGAGCGACAATCCGACTAGGTGCTTGCAGGTATGATATTGACACTTCGACAGCCTCCTCTGTCTCCATGGGTGTTGTCTTTCGCCATCGGTTTTGCCGGCCAGCGACTCTGGGATCGTGAGCGTTGCCTCGCTGGAGACAATTTGATACTGTTGCCCCCCTTGCAGCAACGAAGAGCGGACCATCGTCCAAAGGAAACTGGTTGCTCGGCTCGATTTCCCGTTTCTGCGGCGGAGCGACCCGAATCGTTCCGGTGCCACCGGCGAACGCGAGTAAAGAGCATATATGAGCGACACCCACGAAAGCACTGACGAACTGACCTTTTCCTTGGTCCGCTATGATCCCTGGTTCCGCCTACAGCGGGCGGTCGGCCTCATTCCTGCCAGCAGGCTGGGGATCGTCCGGCGGGCTCTGGTGTTCGCGTTAGTAACGTGGCTTCCCATCGCGATCTGGGCGTTGTACTGGCGGCGGGCCTTTCCCGGAGAAATCGCCGAGCCTTTGCTCCAGCACTTCGGGGTCCATGTGCGTTGTCTGCTGGCCATCCCCTTGTTGGTGATCGCCGAGATAGCAGGCGAGCTTATCCCACAGAATTTCGTACGGTATTTCGTGACCTCAGGTCTCGTGCCGGACGACGCGAGGCCGCGGTTTGTCCAGATCCTGCGGTCCGCGGAGCGGTTGCGCGATGCCTGGCCTGCCTGGGCGACGATCTTGGTCTTCGTGCTGCTCAGCGGAACGATCGATCGCGATTCGGTGCACGAACACGAACTGGTTTGGGCAAGAGAAGACGGCGCAGGCAGACCCGGTTTTGGATTTGCAGGCTGGTGGTTTTTGCACGTGATGCGACCGCTGTTTACCGCACTGCTTCTAGTCTGGTTGTGGCGTCTCACGGTCTGCGCTGTCCTGCTGTGGCGGATATCGCGACTGTCTCTTCACCTCGTCCCCACTCATCCGGATCGCGCGGGCGGCCTGGGCTTCCTGGGAGATTTTCCGTTCATCTTTACTCCTGTCATCTTTGCCTCGTCGGCGGTCCTTGCATCCCGCTGGGGCCATGATGTCCTGTATCACGGAGTCGATGTGTACTCGCTTGCGATTCCATTCGCGGTGTATGTCGCTGCGATGCTGATTCTGTTTCTGGGACCGCTTGTCATGTTCACCCCCAGGCTTCATCACTTCAAGCAGCGCGGTCTGAGGGATTATGGCGCGCTGGTGGGAAAACATGGTCGGCTGGTTCGACGCCGATGGATTTCAAATGAACCGATCCCTGAAGCGCCGTTGCTCCAGGCGGCCGAATTGGGGCCGGTCATCGATACGGTATCCATGTACGAAGTGGTTGAAGGAATCCGCCCGGCGCCGATCGGGAAGCAGGCGCTGCTGGCCGTTCTCCTTCCGGCGCTGATTCCGATGATTCCTGTGGTGGCAATTCAAATACCTCTGAAGGAGGTACTATTTGGGTTGCTCAAGACGCTGATCTGAGCCTTCGGCGTCGGGAAGAAACAGAATGTTGGAGAGTCCATGAACAATCAATGGAGATAGACCACAGTCGGATCTTTTTCAGAAGAGAGGCGACCGATCCATCAAGTACCGGCAATACCAATTCCATGTTAAGAACTTGTTACATGTTCCCCCGCATCCGTTGACCCTTGCCTGAGTCCACCGCTTTCGGCTAGACTTTCCTCCCCCCCAGCCAAGTAGCTTACCCTAAGCGGGGACTTGCGATGTGGATAGCGCCACGATCACGACTCGGCAGGGACATGCACACGCGGATAACGACAACCTAAACGGCCAGTCTCCAAATACAACAGCGTAGAGGTGAGCCATGAGCGACAATGCAGAGCGGAAACGCCTCAATGAGGCACGGGAGCAGGGTCTCTCTTGGAAGAAATGGGGGCCCTATCTGAGCGAACGGCAATGGGGAACGGTGCGCGAGGATTACAGCGAATCAGGAAACGCATGGGACTATTTCACCCATGACCACGCCCGCTCCCGCGCCTATCGCTGGGGGGAAGATGGGCTAGCCGGGTTCTCTGACGATAAGCAGCGGCTGTGTTTCGCGCTGGCATTGTGGAACGGCAAGGACCCTATCCTCAAGGAGCGCCTCTTCGGCCTCACGAACAGCGAAGGGAACCATGGCGAAGACGTAAAAGAATACTATTTCTATCTCGACAGCACTCCGACGCATTCCTACATGAAGTACCTTTACAAGTACCCGCACGCTGCGTATCCCTATGACGACCTAGTCCGAACAAACCGGAGCCGCACCCGCGAAGAACTTGAATATGAGTTGTTGGATACGGGTGTGTTCAACCAGAACTGCTACTTCGATGTCTTCGTGGAGTATGCGAAGGACGCACCGGAGGACATCCTAGTTAAGCTCACCATCTGCAACCGGGGAGAAGAAGCCGCCTCTTTGCACGTACTGCCGACATTGTGGTTCCGGAACACCTGGTCATGGACGCAGGGAACGCCGAAGCCAAGTCTTGAAGCAATCGACAGTCCCGAGGACATGAGCGTCCTGCTGGCGTCGCATCCTGAACTGGGGAAGCGTTACTTCGTGTGCGAGGGAGAAGTGCCGTTGTTGTTCACGGAGAACGAGACGAATACACAGCGTCTCTTTAACAAGCCGAATTCGGGCATGTACGTCAAAGATGGCATCAATAACTTCGTCGTGGAAGGACGGCAGGACGCCGTGAATCCCTACCGGACCGGGACCAAGGCGGCGGCGCATTACCAGTTTCATATCGGCGGTGGTGAGACGAAGATCCTCCGCTTGCGGCTTGGAGCCGTGGTGCCGCCAGAGGAGTCGGACGGGAAGTCGGTGGCCATGTTCGGTAAGAATTTCGATCAGGTGATGGCCGGGCGACTGCGCGAAGCGGACGCATTCTATGCGTCGATCACGCCGCCATCGATCGAGGATGATGCGGCCCTCGTCATGCGGCAGGCCTTGGCCGGCATGTTATGGACGAAGCAGTACTATTACTTCGACCTGGACAAGTGGCTTGAGGAGCATGGCGCCGATCCCTTGATTCCAAGCAAATCCCAGCACCTTCGCAATCGGCAGTGGTATCACATGATGAACGACGATGTGATTTCGATGCCCGACAAGTGGGAGTATCCCTGGTATGCCGCCTGGGACCTCGCGTTTCACTGCGTCGCCCTGACGGGCGTGGATCCGGACTTCGCCAAGAAACAGCTCGAGTTAATGCTCCACGACATGTATCTTCACCCCAACGGTCAAATCCCGGCCTACGAATGGAACTTCGGAGACGTAAATCCGCCGGTGCACGCCTGGGCTACGTGGCTGGTCTATCAAAGCGACAAACAGTTGCGCGGCACGGGCGACATTGCCTTTTTGAAGCTCGCATTCAGCAAGTTGGTCTTGAACTTCACCTGGTGGGTCAATCGCAAGGATCCTGGGGGACGGAACGTGTTCGAGGGAGGCTTTCTCGGCCTCGACAACATCGGGGTCTTCGACCGGAGCGCCCCGCTGCCCACAGGCGGTTATTTAGAACAGGCCGATGGGACTGCCTGGATGGCACTGTTCAGTCAGAACATGTTGGACATCGCGTTGGAGTTGGCGCAACACGATCCGGTCTATGAAGACATGGCCCTGAAGTTTCTTCAGCACTTTCTCTGGATCGGCGCAGCCATGGATCGGGTCGGCGAACACCTCGACGAAATGTGGGACGAGGAGGACGGATTCTTCTACGATCTGCTTCGGCTCCCAGACGGGACCGCCACGCGTCTTCGCGTCAGGTCGATGGTGGGACTGCTTCCCCTCTGCGCATCCACCGTCTTCGACAAGGAAGTTGCGGAACGTTTCCCTACTCTCCAAGACCGCGCGCGCAAGTTTCTCAGGCATCATCCTGAACTGAGCGCGACTATCTCCCCGCCTACGAAACTTGGGGTCAAGGATCGGCGGCTGCTCTCAATACTCGACGAGGGCAAGTTGCGCCGGGTGCTGTCGAAATTGTTGGATGAGCAAGAATTCCTCAGTCTTTATGGAATTCGTTCTCTTTCCAAATACCATCTCGACCACCCCTATACCTTCAACGTTCACGGAGAGGTGTACCGTGTGGATTACCTGCCGGCCGAGTCGAACACCGGAATGTTCGGAGGGAACTCGAACTGGCGGGGTCCCATTTGGATGCCGGTCAACATTCTGATCATTCGCGCCCTGCTCAATTTGTACACCTATTATGGGAACGAGTTTACGGTTGAATGTCCTACGGGATCGGGGAAACACATGAACCTCTTCGAGGTGAGCCGGGAGATTTCGAGGCGTCTCAGCGCGATCTTCATCAGGAATGAACAGGGTGTACGCCCGGTTTACGGTGGCGCAACCACGTTCCAATCAGACCCCCACTGGCGTGAACAGATTCTGTTCTATGAGTATTTCCACGGCGATTCGGGCGCCGGCCTGGGCGCCAGCCACCAGACCGGCTGGACCGGTGTCGTCGGCCGACTCATTCAGCTCTATGGAGCTATTGATGCGAAAGAGCTGATCGCAGGAGGGCGTGCCGCAGCGACCGTTCGACACGTGACTCCGCTTCAGGGTAACAAGCCCGGTGGGAAGGCATGATTTATTACCTAGAGCGGAAGGAACACGAACATCATGCGTGGCTGGCCTCGACGTCCGATCATCTATGAGATCAACACCTTGGCTTGGCTTCAGGAGCTGAGCCGGCGAGAACGGAAGCGCGTCACGCTAGGGACCGTGCCGACGCAGGAGTGGGATGTGCTCGCGTTGTATGGGTTCGATGCGGTCTGGCTCATGGGTGTGTGGGAGCGGAGTGCGGCCGGCGTCCGTATCGCAAAAGGGAACGCAGGACTTCAGGCGGAGTTCGGACAGGTTCTATCGGACTATCAACTGGAGGATAACGCTGGGTCTGCCTACTGCGTGCGTCGCTACGTCGTGGACGATCAACTCGGCGGACCGGAGGGATTGGCAACTGCCAGAAAGAAGTTGGCCGATCACGGCATGCGATTGATTCTTGATTTTGTTCCGAACCACGTCGCGCCCGACCATCCGTGGATCACGGATCATCCGCATTATTTCATCCAAGGCACGGCCGACGACCTGACCGCAAAACCGGGAGAGTTCTTCAAGGCGGGCAGCGCTGTGCTTGCGCACGGCAGGGATCCGTATTTTCCTCCTTGGGCGGATGTGGCCCAGCTGAACGCCTTTAGTCCCGCGTTGCGCCAGGCTGCCGTCAAAACGGTGCTCGATATCGCTGACCAGTGCGACGGTATGCGATGCGATATGGCGATGCTCATGATGAATCCTATCTTCGAGCGAACGTGGGGATCCCGCGCAGGCCAGAAACCAGGGCGGGAATATTGGGTCGAACTCATCAGAGCCGTGCGCGAGCGATATCCGGAGGTTCTGTTCGTCGCAGAAGCATACTGGGATCTCGAATGGGAACTTCAGCAACAGGGATTCGACTACTGTTACGACAAGCGGCTGTACGATCGGCTGGAGCACGGCCCCGCGGAGCAAGTGCGGCTCCATCTATGTGCCGACTTGGCCTACCAGGAAAAACTGATCCGATTCATCGAGAACCACGACGAGCCGCGAGCTGCCGCGACGTTCGGGTACCAGAAAGCGCGGGCCGTCGCCGTGACGTTCGCCACAGCCCCAGGCGCCAAACTGTTTCATGAAGGACAATTCGAGGGGTACCGCGTGAGGCTTCCGGTGTTTCTTCGCCGCCGCCCCGAGGAAGTCCAGGACCGCGACTTGCGGGTTTTTTACAAAACCCTTCTTCAGACAATTCGGAGCGCCGACTTCAGAGATGGAGAGTGGGCACTGTGCGAACGGATCGGTTTGCCGGATAACGGCAGCTATCTTAACGTGGTCGCGTGGTGTTGGGGGAAGGCAGTCGATCGACACCTCATCGTCGTAAATCTCTCCGATGTCCGTTCTCAGGCACGGGTCAAGCTGCCGTGGGCCGATCTCACCGGCCGCTCATGGCGCTTGACCGATCCTCTGCAACAGATGGTCTTTGAGCGAGCCGGCGACGAGCTGAGCGAAGCGGGTCTCTACGTGGACCTGGAGCCCTGGGGCTATCACGTCCTCAGCGCCGAGAGTCATTGATGTGTCATAGCAAAAGTTGTCGGGTTCAACGACAGGGGGCCTTCGATGTCATTGGAAGAGATTATCGGGTTCGTGGCCGGATTTGGAACCACCTTTGCCGCGATGCCGGACTTGATTGCAATGTTCAGACGCCAGTCCAGCAAAGGGATGAATCCAACTATGGCCAGCATCATGGGCACATTTCAGATCGTCTGGATCTACTATGGTGTCTTGATCGCTTCGAGGCCCGTCATTGTGTGGAATGCCATCGCCGTCGCGATCAATTTTCTGACGGTCGGGGCCTATTTCTACTTCGCTCAACGTGAAAAGAAACATGGATGAAACGCAGCAGTAGTTTTCTGTCTTGCGGAAGAATCAAAAGTGCAGTGAGTGTGTTCGGTTCCTGAAGAAAAGGGAAGCCGTATGATGGTTCGAAAAACAAGCCGTACGCATAGGGCGACGGTATTGACGGTCATCATGGCCGTGATATCCGCAGGTTGCGCCGGCGGTCTTGTGGGAAGCAAAGAGGAAAAGCTCGCGTACTTCGACGGTATGGAAAAGGAAACATTGGCGCGGCTCGTGAAGGACCAGCCCAAAACTGAGCAAGAACTGGCGCAGTCGGTGGGCTATGTGGTGGGAGAGAAAAAGGTAGTAAAGGTTCCTATAGTCGGTGGCGGCGGAGGGGCAGGCGTTGTCGTTGACAAGGGTGCTGGAAAGCGGACCTATATAAGGATACCGGAACTTCAGTTCGGAATGGGCTGGGGAGGGAGAAGTGAAAAAATTGTGCTCATCTTCCAAGATGTAGAGAAGCTCCGAGACCTTGCCGACGGCAAGTGGAACGCAGGGATCGAGGCCGAAGCCGCGGCCAAGGCAGGAGACGTCGGCGCAGCCGGTGGCGGTGGCACGGGAGACCTGATGAAGGGATTTTCCACCTATGTGCTGACCGATGCGGGAGTCTCCGCGACCGCCACCATTAGTGTGATGCGGGTCCAGCCATATTCGATTGACTGAAGACAATGATCGAGTCGATGCAGCGAGTGTTCACTTCACAACATACACACATAAAGGAGACCGACAGATGAAATCCCTCACACCATTCGTATTGGCCGGAGCCCTCTTGTTCGCCGCGCCGGTACTTGCCCAGGAAGAGGCAAGCTCCGGTGCCAACACCA
>Ga0187893_10008089_pt1 | contig 16809 bp, 11 predicted proteins | sample MA1701074metaG_FD_139574 | JGI IMG/M metagenome (GOLD analysis project Ga0187893, IMG submission 139574) | White microbial mat communities from a basaltic lava cave in the Kipuka Kanohina Cave System on the Island of Hawaii, USA - MA170107-4 metaG ...
CCCAGATACTTGCCCTGAATGACACTTTCGACTTCGGTTCCCTGGCGCGCACCCCGTGGAAAGATGGATTGAATGAAAGGCGAAAGAGTCAGGGGCGATTCCCCCGCCTTGGCTTCTTCCAGGGCTCCGGCAAAAATAGGAACAAGCAGGAAGACTCCCAAAAACCATTTTCGATGAAATGAGCCTCGCCGCGTTAGACCCATAACTCTCCGTCCTTCAATTCCAGTCCGGTTTCCCGTGCCCTATTTCTTCTCACGTTTCAACAGGTCCTTCTCGGTTTGCTTCAACACGGCAAGCATGGCTTTTCTCGCTCTCTGCTGGTCCTTGGCCTTAATCGCCAGATAGACTTGCCTGTGGTTGTCATTGGACTCTTCCAGATGCTCCGTGGAATGGTCGGTAATGCTGAAAGTCTCGAGCAAGGGCGCCCAGATCAGATCCATCATCTGGCTCAGCAGCGGATTGTCTGCGGCCTCGACGATGGCTCGATGAAACTGCTCGTCAAAGCGCAGGTGCTCTTCCACCGAAACATTCCTTATGTACATGCCTTCCAGCGCTTGTTCCATCGCGCTCAGATGTTCTTCGGTCGCTCTGGTGGCGGCCAGGCTGGCGAGGCTGGGCTCAACGACGCGGCGCGTCTCGAGTAACTCCAGGAGAGTGAAGCGTTGCTCGATATTCTTGACCTTGGTGGGATCTCCCACAATCCGGGCAAACGAGCCCGTGATATAGGTGCCATCGCCCTGCCGGGTCTTGATGACTCCCAGAATATCCAGAACTTTCAGCGCCTCCCGGAGGGAAGGCCGGCTGACCGACAGCATCTCGCACAAGTCGCGTTCCGGTGGCAGCTTGGAACCCTTCGCCAACTTTCCCGAATCCACCAGCGCACGCATCTTGTCCAGGATCACTTCAATCACCCGTACCTTTTTCACAGGGCTCAGAAACTCCCGGACCACGGCTTGGTTCTTCATAGTGTCATTGTTCCTCTCATCAATTGGTCAGACCACTTATATAAGTGACTCAGCTTACGTGTCAAGTGATTTTTTCGCGCATCGCACCGGGGCACCGTAGAGACACAACTCGTCATTGAATCTGCGAACACTTCTTTGCCATAGTTGTTAGAGTGCTGAGTCTTGAGGTTGTCACTCTGGAGCGGTCATTTCAACATGGTGAGGAGCGTCTGAATATGAGGATTGCGGAACGCGGAACAGTGAACCCAGGCGTCGTGGGCGGGGCCCGGGCAGTGGCTACCTTTCCCAGCATCACTTGCCTCTCAGATGGAAGCTTGTTGGCTGCTTACCGCGTCGGGTCCACCAAAGACAGCGACGACGAAACCATCGAAATTCGCCGTTCAAGCGACGAGGGAAAAAGCTGGAACCAAGCGGTTCAGCCTTTTTCATCTACGCTGGAGGGCCGGCGCGGTTCTTTAAGGGTTGCTTATGTGACGCAGCTGCAGGGCGCACATCTGGTCGCCAGCGCGCTCTGGGTGGACCGAGAATCCTTTCCCGGAAGGCCACTGTTCAACGCAGAGACCGAAGGATGTCTTCCTATGGCAGTCCTTCTTGCGGAATCGTGGGACCTCGGTCAAGCGTGGTCGCCCTGGCGCGTTGTGCCGATGCCAGCAGACATAGGCCCGCCCAGTTTGACCGATCGGCTTCTGAACCTGCCGGGCGGACGATGGGCGCTGAGTGTCGAAACGAACAAGAACTATCTGGATGGAGCCAAGTGGTTTCAGAAGGTCGTCTACCTCTACTCTGACGACCAAGGGCACTCGTGGAGCAGGCCGGTGACCGTGTCGCAGGATCCCACGGGGAGAATTTTCAACTGGGACCAGCGGGCCGGAATGGCTCCTGACGGCCGTCTCGCCAGTTTCTCCTGGACCTATGACCGGGAAGCCGGTGTCTACCTGAATATCCATCGTCGTGTCACCTCGAACGATGGAGCGACCTGGACTGAACCGGACGACCTTGGCATTGCAGACCAGCCGTCGCACCCAGCCGTTCTCGCCGATGGACGCACCGTGCTGGCCTGGGTGGATCGTTTCAAGACCCGCTCTATCCGCGCTCGATCGGCTCCGGCGATCGATGCCGTCTTCGAACCGATCAGTGAACTAGTGCTATACGAGCATCCGCTGGAAGAAACCCAGGCACCAGCGTCCGGCACAGGTGAAATGCTGGCAGAGATGAGTGTCTGGAGTTTTGGGTTGCCCTTTGCGGAGGCGCTTCCCAGCGGCGACGTGTTGGTTGTCTACTATGCCGGGACGCGAGACTGCATGAGTGTTCACTGGGCACGTTTGAGCTTTTGAATCTGAGCGCCAGCTGGGCTGGAGTTCGTTTCCAGGGCTTCCTGCCTTGGCATGATCGCAGATGCCATTCGGGCGGCAGACCATCACTCTAGCTTTCCGTGTCGATTCCGCTTCAGGAACTCGACGCCTTGGCCCCACCAGTCCGCCATGAGACCCTGCAGTCCCTTCATCGCTTGTCTGGCACAGCACGTTCGACTGAATACACATCCCGCCGCAGGTCCTTGAGATGGCCCGAAGGCGAGGTGCGGCGGGCCGGTACGATCGACAAATCGATCGTGGTCAAAGAATAACGGTGAGAAGGATCTTCGTCGTTGAGAACAACGTCGCCCTCAGGGCTGGTGATCAAGGCCTGCTTGGGATGGGTGAAGACGATAAACAGCTCACTCTCGTAAGCACGCGTCCTCATCATGGCCAGGTTCAAATCGTTGTGCATTCCATACGTTGGATTGAAGATGACCTGCGCGCCCTTGAGCGCCAGCGTCCGGACGGTCTCGGGCCACCGCCGATCGGCGCAGATCATCACGCCGAATAGCCCAAAATCCGAATCGTAGACATTCAAATGATTTCCCGCCGTGTATTTGTGATCGTGCGTCTGCAAATGTAGCTTGTCATACGCTCCTACAAGATTCCCCTCGCGGTTAATAATCGCCGCGGTGTTGTACACGCAAGCATTCTCCAACCGGGTGCATCCAAGAATCACCCAGCAGCGCTTGTCCCGAGCCCACCGCGAGACGGCCTTGACATAAGACGAGGTCTCAAGATCAAGCGCAAATCGTTTCATATCGCCGCCCGAAACCGACTCCTCGGTGGAAACGTACCCATCCAGGAAGCCTTCGGGTGTCACGGCAACGTCCACCTTGGGTTCCCTGGCAATCTCAGCCAGAACCTCCATCAGCACGCGATGATTCAAGCCAAGCTCACCCTTTTGTGGCACGACCTTCACTTGGGCGACTTTGATCGTGGATTGATTTTCTATCTTCAACCTTCCCTCCTTGTCCAAAACGCCCGCAAGCGCGATTGGCGGAGTTGCGACAAGACCTGCACCCAGACAACCCGCCGCACCCAAGAATCCCCTTCGGTCCAGCCGACACCCCAACAAACCTTGCAGCATCGGACCTCCCCTTCCGCCCTGTTCTGAGACCATACCGGTAACGGGCTCACAGGGTTTTTTCATGTACGACCCTCCGTCTCACACGGCCATCGGCCCTGGTATTGCTCTGTTATCATCCCGTGCGATATCTGCGATTCTCTCCCACATATGACAGCCAGCGCCATGTGTGTGCTATCCAGGGAATACCAACTCGGCAAAGTGATACTAGTCAATTACCTTCACAACGCGAACTGCCACGTTGTCAATATGAAAAGAACCTTCGGTGCCCACGCTGCGATCCACCTGGTTGAACAGGCCTCCCTCGATTCTCCAAAATCGCACAGAACCCTGCGAACCCGGACCTCACAAGGCTTCAGCGCGGCCTCACTCCTGAACAAACTGCATGGCGTACAACTTCGCGCCGCGCATCCGGAAGACCAGTTGAACGGTCTTTCCGGCCAGTGCAGACACGTCGAAGCTGGAAATGACTTTCTGTCCCGGGGCCTCGCTGTCTTCTGAAACAGCCTGAAGGCCGTTAAGTTTGTCGCTGTTCTTAATCCATTCAACTTTCGTGCGCACAAAGTCGCCATTGATGTAGACGCAATCGTTGACTGAGTAACCCGTCACTGGTTTGCCACTTTCATCCAGGAAGCCCACCTGTGCGTAGCCGGCTGCGTCCGTGTCAATATTCAGGGTCAATCGATTGCCCTCAAAAACCAAAGGCTTCGTAACGATTACCGCTTCCCTGTCATACGGGCTGTCAATGGAAACAAACCCGTCCAACCGCTGTACGAGTCTATAAACGCCTCTCCCTTCTGGGTCCCGCCCATCCTTCCAGGCAGAGTGGTACTGCGTTTCACCGAAATAGTACTGCCAGATCTCATCTCCACGACGCACCATTCCGTGGGCAATATAGGCGGTAACGACATGTCGCCCGGCATGCTCCCCAAGGCCAACATACGCGGGACGGGGATGCCGCTTCCAGTGAAGGCCATCGCGACTCACTTCAACCTGCGTTTCCAGCGGCCCTGATCCCCTACCCCGTTTCGGGTCTAAGAGAATCTGGCGAGCCGCTGGACCATCCATCTCATAGTGAAAATACACGATTGGAAAGGCCACGTAAGTATCCGGTGCCCAGGGGTATTTCTGGGCCTTGGTGACGTATAGATCCGTGCCTACCGGATCTTCCGGAAGCGGACGGAATTTGGGAGAAAACTCCATGCCAAAGCCCCCCGGGGTAAGAGGTCCGTTGTCCAGGTACCACGGCAACGGTTCACGGAGCGGAACCTTCTGCGCCAGTTTAAGGTAGTCGTCCTGAGTCAGCGGAGTAAAGGCGAGCGGTTCCTTCAGGTTCGTGTGTTCCGTCAGAACCGAGGTGCGCTGGGTAGCGCCCGCTGGCGTGCGAAAGATGCCCGACCGGTGATAACTGACATAGCGCTGTCTCTGGTCGTCATAATAAGTGCAGGACTGCGTGCCCGAACGAAACGAGAGAGTGGCGGTGGGCTGGCGGTTCCATTTGTAGCCATCCGGCGAGGTCAGGAGGTAGATACCCCGGTTGTGGTAGCCAGTGAAGTACTTCCAGCGCTCCTCCGGCGGTCCGTTCGGATCAATGAAGGGATTCCCAAGTCCGCCGACAGGCTGCGGGATGACGATCTTCCCTTCACCCTGGGTGACTCCTTCACTCGCCTTCGGAGCTTCAAAGTGGATTCCATCCCTGGATACTTGCACAGCCAGGTGGTCCTTCTCGACGGCGTTATAAATCCTGATCAGCCCCTCTTCATCCTCCACAACCGTGAGGTGCTTTCGATAAGTACCCTGAATGTTGTCGATGACCCTTTCAGCCTTTCGCGGCGGATTCACGGCGAAGCGAACGTACTCTGCTCTCTCAAGCAATGCGTCATCGAAGAACAGATGCTTGCGATTGCCGAGCCTGATCGGTGAAGTGGCACCCACCTCATGGCCGAATAGCAAAGGCAGCCCTTTAAGCAGCTTTAGTTCGGGCAGTTTTGGAGCGAAGCTTGATGGTGGCTGAAACGCTCCCTGATAGATCTGGCTGGCGGAGAAACGCAGCTCATCGATGCGGCCCGGAAGAGGCCGCTGCCATCTGCCATCACGGCCGACCGACAGATAGGAATCGTCGCCGTGATTCAGTGCTTTCAGCCGAGACTTTCCGGGTGCAGGCATGCTTCGCCCATCCACATAGTGGCGAAGCTGCCCTTCACTCGCTGAATAGACGAAAGCGAGATGATGCCATGCGCTGCTGGTAGCGGTAGCCAAAGCCTTCCTGCTGGAGGGAATGCGGAGCACGACGCCGCCCGGCTGATTGGTGAGGGTGAAGGCCTTGCGATCGGCATCCAGGGAGAGACGCGTGGTTCTGTCGTTCTCACCTCGTGGACCTTCGCCGATCTCAAAAACGACTCCGGCCTGATCCGTGTCCTTTGTCGCCAGAAACCAGAATTCTACCGTCCAGTCAAAGGCACCCAGATTCAACTTGGTGCCGGTTGGATTGACAAACCCAACTTCTTTGCGCAGATGATGCTCGCCACTGGTCATCAGTGCTGTGAAATTGGCATTCATCCAGGTCATGGGTTCAACTGTCCGACCCTGTGGGATCGGCAGGGGCGCGAGCCCAAATTCAGTTTCACCCTTCGGAAACCGAATCGCCGGAGGCCGGACGGGTTCCAGTGCATTGCCAAATCTTCCCTGAGAGAGTTTTCCGGCCTGGCCAATCACGAGTGGATAATTGTTTGCTGAGAGATCATCAAGCACATGACTCGGATAGAGCCCGACCGGCTCATCGAAGCACCAGAGCGCCGTGGTTTGTGACAAACCAACCTCTAGCCTCAGCACGAGCATGGATAGCAGGGTGACTGCAAGCAGTGAGGTCCTGCAGTGATTCATGGTCCCTCGCAAGCCTGTTATGAATCGCAGACACAGAGAAAACTGCAAGCGTCTGGAACTGTTGGCGAAAGTGGCTCTGCCGAAAATCGAGATTGCAAATAGCCGACGTAGTTGCCAGGGTACGATTGAAAAGATTCAATGCCTCGGGGTGTCGAGCGTGAGTTTGCGTCGTAGCCAATCAGAAAGGTTCCACAAGCGCCCCTCAGATTGACGTTCGCATTACCCTAGCCTCTGACCCGAATTGCGGCTGACTCCGAAAGGACGATCCCGCACGGCGAAGTCCTGGTTGTCGTGGTTCCCCGTGAAGGTGTCGTACCGGGCACCGCTAGAGAGGTAAGTGATCGGCCCACATCAACAATTCTGCGGCAGTTTCGCAGTAGTCACCGGGCGGAGTCGCTAGCGACGATCGTTGCCAGCCCCCTCGCTCTGGGCGAAATAATGCCCGCAAGTCGCGAGAGCAAAGCCAACCACCGCCTTCCGTTGTTCCTATCGACTTCTACTATGTCCCTGATAGCAAGCAGGGCCCGGACCAGCCTGCGCGGAGTTTCTAGTGACTGAAGCGTTTGAACCGAAAGAATAGACAACGATTTAAGAATCGTCAAGCTACGAGGGAAAGTATGGACGAGAGCATTGCAAATCTGGAAGTTCTCACCCTGCTGATTATGGTATAAGGACGACATCGTTATCGCGTCCGCAATTGTGCGTGGCTCAGGGAATCAGCATGCCGTGGCTCATGGCGTGGGTGAACACGAAAGAAATCTGCATCCGCCGTTAACGCGAAATCGCGTGCCGTGATGTTGCGAGCGAAGACCCACCCCGGCTACCTTCAGCGGTCGCTACGCAAGTAGGGTCGCTTCGCGACCACCGTCGCCGCGGCAGCCACTCCTCCGGTTGGAGGGGATCCCAAAGGAGCACTTTTATGACCCGGCGATCCAAGCCACTTCTCGATCTCTGTACGGCTCTAGGATTAACTGCGCTGCTTCTTGCTCTGCCGGGCCACTCCTCCGCGAGGCCGCCCCAATTGAAGCCAAATTTCATCTTCATCCTCGCCGACGACCTGGGCGTTCATCAATTGGGCTGTTATGGAAGCCAATACTACGAAACCCCGCATCTTGATCGCCTGGCCAGCCAGGGCATGAAGTTTACGCGTGCCTATGCCGCGGCTCCAATTTGCTCTCCAACGCGGGCCAGCATCATGACAGGAAAATATCCCGCCAGAGTTCGTGTAACCGATTACATTCCAGGGAGCAGTCAGTGGATTAACCCGAAGCTACTGCCGCCGGATTGGAACAAAGGTCTGCCCACTTCTGAGGTAACGATCGCTGAGGCCCTCAACGAAGCCGGCTATGTTTCAGGTCATTTCGGAAAGTGGCACCTGAACGTCGATAAAAACTACGAACCTGACCGGCCCGGCGACCCACAATCGCAAGGCTTCGACGATGTCTTGAATACCTGGAAGCCCGATGAAGGAGGGAATCAGAATCCAGATCCCAAAGATGATCCGCACAACGCCCGAGTGATCACTGATCGGGCCATAGCGTTCGTGGAAAAGCATAAGGGAAACCCGTTTTTTTGCTACGTTTCCCACAATTCGATTCATCGACCTGAGATGCAACATCCCGATCGCGTTGCCAAGTACCGGGAGAAACCGGCTACCGACAACGTGGACAACCGGCCGGTGCTGGGCGCAATGCTGGAATTCATGGATACCCATATTGGCCGTTTGCTAAACAGGGTTGATGAACTCGGCCTGGCCGACAATACAGTTGTTGTGTTTTTCGGAGACAACGGGATGTTCGGAGTGCCAGAAACTCTAAAGCCTCTGCGCGGGGCAAAGGGCTACGTGTATGAGGCCGGGATTCGCGAGCCACTGCTGGTGCGTTGGCCAGGAAAAATAAAAGCAGGTTCCACTTGCGATGTGCCTGTTATCAGCAACGATTTCTTTCCCACTTTTCTGGCAATGGCAGGGCAAAAAGCAACCGTACCTAACCAGGACGGCGTCAGCTTTCTTCCTCTTCTGACGCAGACGGGATCGATCGATCGCGAGGCCCTGTATTTTCATTATCCTCACTACTCTCCACAGGGCGGCAAACCCAGTGGCGCCATGATCGCTGGACGCTACAAACTGCTTGCCTGGTATGAGAAGGAAGTGGACTCGACCGATCCGCTTGATGCGGTGGAGCTCTTTGATCTGGACACCGACATCAGCGAGCAGCAGAATCTGGCGAAATCCAAGCCGGATAAAGCTCGTGAGTTATACCGAAGGTTTAAGGACTGGCAAGATGCGATCGGTGCCCAGCGAATGCGGAAAAACCCGGCCTACGATCCATCCAAACCGACCACTAAAGAATCGAGCGGGACCGAGAATCCCAAGATTGACAGACAGCTGGCTGGCGTTGCCGACCTCGGCTGACGTAACCCTTAGAACGCTCAACCCTGACCACACAGCTTTCAGGCTCCTGGTTTCACCGTTTCGTGCTCTCGACTGCCGTTCGGTGTGGCGTATGCGTCGCTTGCCATTTACTCCTGTACGCTTCGCGGCTGCAGGCGAAAGGGCCGGAAACAGGCCGCTGCGGCCATCGGTCTTTTGACCACTTCGACATCCCCTTACCGAAAACAAGAAATCTGAAACCATCAGGACTGTCTCCGACCTGACCACCCTCGGGCTCTGCGGGTCGCACGCAGAAATCAGGAGTGTCTTAAGGCTTCGGCTGGATCAATCATGGCTGCGCGCCTCGCGGGAAGATAACAAGCTAACAGGGTGACTCCGACCAATACCGCCGAAACTACCATAAGGATCAGCGGGTCGGTCGCGCTGACGCCAAACAGCAGACTCGACATGAAGCGTGTCAGGGCAATACTGCAAACCAGACCCAGGAGAATGCCACGAAATGCCATGCCCAGGCCGAATTTCAAGATGATTCGCAGGATGCCGGCGGGTTGAGCTCCGAGGGCCATTCGGAGGCCGATTTCACGAGTCCGCTGGGCCACTCCGTAACTCACAATTCCATAGAGCCCGGTGGTGGCCAAAAGTAGGGCCATCAGGGCGAAAGAAAACAACAACCACGCCGTAGACCGACGAGTGAATACGCTGGGCGATTCTTGGACGATTTCTTTCATCGTTCGCATCGACCTTGCGGGCAGCTCAGGATCGAGTTCTTGCACCAAGCGACGTACGGTGTTGGACACCTCCGCCGCCGGGATACTGGTTCGAATAACAAGATCGTTCGTGTTCGACGGTTCTTGCAAACTTGCCGTATAGAGGCTTGGCGGAGTTGGCCGGTCCAGGGCACCCAACTTCACGTCACCTACGACACCGACAACTGCCCAGACACTGCCATTCCTCACAACCCGCTGGCCAATGGGGTCTTCCGATTGAAAAAGCCTGCTTGCCAGACTCTTTGAGACGATCACGACACGCTCGGCCTGCATGTGATCGCCAGGTGTGAATTCCCGACCACTCGTGAGCGGTATTCCGACACATTCAAAGTAGCTTGGACTGACCGTTCGCACAACCGCCCCATGTTCCATGCCAATCGGAGGACGGGGCTTCCCCGCAGCGTAGACGTTCGTGTTGATTCTGTAATCAGTAAGAGGCAACTCATCAACCATCGCCACTTGCCTCACTCCGGGAGCCGCAGCGACCTTGTTCAGCAATTCTTCGAAAAACCGGGTCATCTGCCCCGCTGTGGGATACTTTGCGGCGGGCAGCGAAATACCCACGGTGAGCAGATGGTCTGCGCGAAAACCGGGATCGACTTGCATAAGTCGCTGCAGACTCATAAGGACGAGTCCTGTGCCCGCCATCAGCACAAAGAGGAGCGCGACCTCCGAAACCACCAGCAAGCTCCCAAGTCTTTTCTGTCCTTTCCCAACCGACCACTGCTCGACTTCCTTCAGAGCTTCCAGGCCAGAGATTCGAAAACTTTGCAGCGCTGGCGCAACTCCTACAATCATCCCAGCCCATGCAGCAAACAGGAAATTGAACCCAAGAACTCTCCAGTCGAGAGCGACATCCTGAGACATGGGAAGCTTTGAAAGGATATTGCCTGGGAGGATCAGGAAACGGGTAGCCCAGGAGGCAATCCATAGACCACCCAGTCCACCCAGCAGAGAGAGCATCACGCTCTCAACCATCAGCTGCTGCACGAGTTGCCTCCGACTAGCGCCGAGGGCCAGCCTCATCGCAAACTCTCTCCGCCGGGCCACGCCCCGAACCGCCAACAGATTGGCAACGTTGGCGCAAACAATCAGCAGGACGAAGACAACCGCTGCCAACAGCATCAGCAGCATGGGTCGGACGTTGCCGATAATTTCATCACGCAGGGGAACAAGACGGACTCCGACGCCGGCATTGGTTTCCGGGTACTCCCGGGCCAGCCTTTCGGCAATGCCAGACATCTGCACCCTGGCCTGTTCGAGAGTGATGCTCGGCTTTAGCCGCCCGATAGGCCCCAGCCAACGATTGCTCCTCCGGGCCACTTGGTTGCCTGTTGGTTTCACCGGTACCCACACGACAGAGCCTTCATCGATTGCAAACTCAAAATTGGCAGGCAAAACACCGATGACGGTGAAGGGCTGATAGCTCAAGTTTACGGTTTTCCCGAGCACCGAAGAATCGCCCCCAAAGTATCGCTGCCAGAATCCGTAGCTGACCAAGGCTACCGGCTCAGATTCATCAGGCAGAAAATCTCTGCCCAGAACAGGCTGGACGCCCAAAACAGAAAAGAAATTGGTGGTCACCAGAGTGCCGGAGATTCGGCTCGGTAACCCCTGTCCGAGAAGCGTGTATTTCATCGGGTCGTAACCTGCCAGCCCCTCGAACACATTGTTCTGCTGTGCCCAATCCAGGTAATCGGGATACGAGGCTCGCAAGCGCATGGAATCATTCCTGGCGAGGGTCTCCCAGATATGGACGAGGCGGTCAGGATTTGAGTAGGGTAAAGGACGCAGTAGAAGCGCATTGACAAAGCTGTAAATGGCCGTGTTTGCACCGATGCCCGTCGCCAGGGTAAAGATGACGAGGATCGTGAGGCCTGACGCTTTCCGCATCATGCGAAATCCATGCCGCACGTCCTGCCAAAACGAATTCATGGTTATGTCCCTTCTGTGGGAAGTGGATCAGGAGGTACCTGAACAGCACTGTGTCAGGTCAACCGTGGGTGACGGAGACATCGCGCCTTCATGCGATGTCTGAGATCCTCGTCGCACAGATCGAAAGCATGTACTGTGTGCCACCCGGGAGTATCAAGCCAACCTGACAAGTAAGAACCCTCCAACTGGAAATGAGCAGGTTCGTTGCCTGAATGAAATTTCCTGCTTGTTACTGAATCAGCGTGCAAAACAGATTTCATCAACGCATCGAGACTGAGTTCAGTGTTCGGCTGTGGGAAAAGAATGGTCAGAATCGGACAATGCCAGACGAGTTCTTCATGCCGCCCTGAGGCCACGCTACGTGTGATGGAACTATCCTTCTCGTGGGAGGTGCAGGTGCCACAGATACTTGAGGTGGGTTATGGAATAGGAGCGTCCCCTCCGGCGACCTCTGTCGCTCCGGCGACCTCTGTCGCTCCGGCGACCCCTGTCGCTCCAGCGACCGCTGTCGCTCCGCGCCACCCCTCCGACGGAGGGATTTTAGGGAAGCATATTTACGAGCGCGCTGAAAACGCAGCGTGTATAAAATCACGCATCGACTTTGGTGGGTCTTTCATCTGGAAACTGGGGTTGAGGCTCAGGGTCCATGTCGCTGCAGCTTTACCGTGGCAAGCGCCGGGCAAGCTACCTGAACTGAAGCGAGTAGAGTTTTGTCCCTCGCATTCTCAGGGCCAAGCGAATCACTTTTCCCTCCAGCTTCGAGATATTCTTCCCCTTCCCCAGCCATTCGACTTCAGTTTCGACGAAGTCACCATTGATATACACGCAGTCGTCCAGAGAGTAACCTTGAATAGGCTGTCCGGTCTCATCCATCAGCCCCACCTGGGCGAAGCCCGTAGCCTCAGTATCGATATTGAGCCAGAGCCGATTCCCTCGGAATATCAAAGGTTTTGTCACAATCGAGACGGACTTGTCATAGGGGGCGTCCGCTGAGATGAAGCCATCCAACCGTTGAGCCACGCGATACACCGCCCTCTTCGTCCCTTTCTTCCACGAGGAGTGATAGGCTTCCTCGCCGAAATAATACTGCCAGATCTCGTTTCCTCGACGAACCATGCCTTGGGCCAAATAGGTTTGGTGAATCGTGTCCCCGTGATGTCGCCCTGTTCCCACGTAAGCTGGCCGCGGATAACGCTTCCAATGAAGTCCATCACGACTAACAGCCACTTGAGTCTCGATGGGTCCGGAGCCCCTCTCCCGATTTTCTTCTCCAAGGATCCGGCGTGGCGCCGGGCCGTCGTCCTCGTAATGGAAGTACACCAGAGGAAAGGCCAGATAGGTATCGGGAGCCCAGGGGTACTTCAAGGCCTTGGGGCTATAAAGGTCCGTACCAACGGGATCAAGAGAATCGTCGGGAGCAAACGCAGTAGGATACTCAACCCCGAACCCGCCCGGTGTGAGCGGCCCGTTGTCCAGATACCAAGGGATCAGGTTGTGCAGACGCTTAGTTTTGGCAATCCTTTGGGTTTGCGCTTGCGTCAAGGGTGCGAAGGGCCATGGTTTGTTCAGGTCCTTTGATTCCGTGACGACGAACTCTCTCTGAGTATTGCCTGCGATCGTAGTCGGGAAGTCGGTGCGGTGATAACTCACATACACTTGACGCTGGTCGTCGTAAAAGATGTTCGACTGAGACCCGGCTCGAAAAGGAAGAACTGCAATCGGATGGCGTTTGAACGACCAGCCGTCCGGAGATGAGAACAGATAGATGCCCTGGCGATGGTAGTCGCTCAGGTATTTCCAACGCTCTGCAGGAGGCGCATTGGGATCGATGAACACCATGCCCATGCCTGTAGGCTCTGCCAGTACGACATTGGGTATGTTCGCGGTAGTGCCATTGTTCAGGCTTGGAGATTCCCAGTGGAGACCATCCTTCGAAACTTGCACCGCCAAATAGTCGTCATCGACGCTGTAGTAAAGTCGAATAGTACCCTGCTCGTCTTCGACAACGTTCAGATGCTTTCGGAATGGCCCTTTGATGTTGTCAATCACACAGGCGTCGAGTCGCGGTGGGTTGACGGAAAATTGCACACCGCCGGAACGCTCGAGCAGTACGTCATCAATGAACAAATGCTTTCGATTCTCCAGTAAGATCGGTAGTCGGTCTTTGGACTCGGCTGTGAACAGAAGTGCAGGGCCGGCTTTGAAACTGGCCGACGGTGCTTCCCTGTTGAACACGGGAGAAAAACTCAAGGGCGGCGTGAATCGCCCCGAATAAATCTGACCCTCTGAAAAGCGAAGCTCGTCAATTCTGCCAGGTAGAGGCCTTTGCCAGAGGCCATCCCGACCAACGCTGAAGTACGACTCGTCGCCCGCATCCAATGCCCTGAACAAGGCTTTTCGTGGAAGGGGCTGCACCCTTCCGTTGACGTAATGACGGAGTTGAGAATCCGTTCGGCTATAGACGAAAGCCAGGTGGTGCCACTGGCCCGATCTTGGATGGAGAGCGTGCGGATCAGAGGGAATGACCAGCCTCATACTGCTGGGCGTATTGACGAAGGTGAAACTCTTGCCACCAGGATTGAGGAGCAGCTGTGTCACGTCATCGACTTCGCCGCGAGGACCCCGCCCGATCTCGAATACAACTCCCTGCGCGGCTGTCTTGCGAGCACCATAAAACCAAAACTCCACCGTCCAGTCGAAATCTCCCAGGTTCAGCTTCGTCGCCGCGGGGTTTACGAATCTCACTTCCCGGCGGAGATGCTTCTCTCCATGCGTGATCAGCCCGCAGAAGTTTGCGTTCTTCCACATCAGGGGCTCAATCCTGCGCTTCTCCGACCCTGGCGGTGGCGTTAGCCCAAATTGAACGGAGCCATCCTCTGGATATTGCACTGGAGAACGTTCGATGGGTTCCAAAGCATTGCCGAATCGGCCGTCGACGATCTGCCCACCGGGCCCGATGACCATTGGGTAATTATTGGCGGAGACATCCCCCAGCACGCAGCTGGGATAGAGGCCCTGCTGCTCGTCAAAAGGCCACAGCGCAATCGTTTGTGCGGACGCGGTGCTGGAAAGCATCAGGGCTAATAAGCCAATCGAGCGACAGGGCCATCCGTGTCTCATAAAGTCGACTCCCTGGAGAATCATTCGTTACCAGCGCACACTGCAATTTTGGGTTAACCGGAAGCCAGGTTGTGATTGCTCAGCGAGACTGGAGCATTCGGCGTCGTAGGTCAGGCTTTGTCTCCCTTTTTCAAAGAGACGCCGCTCATTTTTCGGCAGGGGTCTCCATTAGCAAGGAGCACACGCCTTATGGTTAACTTGCCCAGAGGACAAACCTCTGATTTACGGCGTACTCGAGAGCCGCACAGCGATCCAGAAATTTTCGAATCCTGGATTAATCAGGCCGGAAACACTGATCTGCAAGGCTTCCCGGCGCACTGAACCTGAGCCTCAGCGGTCCGCGATGGCGCCATCAGCAAAACGATGGCTCCTCCAGTCTTTCGGTTTATATGGAAATTTGCGGGCAACGTTCTCGTCCAGGTTGATGCCCAGTCCTGGCCGATCCGGCGGTAAAGCGTATCCCTTCTCAAATTGCACGGCACCTCCATAGAAGAGATCCTTCCACCGATCAGACTGACCGCTGCCAATCTCGAGGATCGTGCCATTGGGTGAGCACATATTCACATGTAGAGAGGCTATCGTGCTCACTTCGCTTTGTGGGTTGTGTGGCGCGAGCTCGATGCGGAACGCTTCCGCCATCGTGGCGATCTTGCGCATCTCCAGAATCCCGCCGCAGTGGACAACATCGGGCTGAACGTAATCCACAAGGTGACGGCTGCAAATCTCGTTGAAAGCATATTTGGTGACCAGCCGCTCGCCCGTTGCCAATGGAACGCTCGTCTTGGAGCGCAAGTGAGCCAGCTCTCCGAGATCCTCCAGCTGCGTGGCTTCTTCCACGAACATCGGCCGATACTCCTCGGCTCTTCGGCAGAATTCCACGGCCATCGTCGTAGTCGGCTTTCCGTGAATATCGATACAGATGTCGAAGTCTTCGCCCACTGCTTCCCGCACGGCCTTTAAGTTCGCGATAGCCTCGCGAACCGTGCGGCGGGGATCGATGATGTTGTTGCTGTCGGCATTCATGAAGCCCCCCTTGCAGGCTGTCCATCCCTCCGCCTTCCGCTTCAACCAATTGCTCGCATATTCGGCTGGAGTCTGCCCGCCGGCATGCGGATAAATGCGAACTTTGTCTCTGGCTTTCCCGCCCAGGAGCTTCCAGATCGGCTGGCCAAGGGCTTGGCCCAAGATGTCCCAGAGCCCGATCTCCACTGCACTCATCGCGGACATGAGGACCGGCCCGCCGCGGTAGCGGGGGCCACGAAACATTGCCTGCCAGAGGAACTCAATGTCCGTGGGATCTTTGCCCACGAGATAACGCTTGTGCTCAAGAATGGCCTGCTCGACAGTGGCTCCTTTTCCCGTCAGCGTGCCTTCTCCCAGCCCGACAATACCTTGATTGGTGTAGATCTTGACAAAGACAAAATTCTCATCCGACTGGGTGTCGACAAAGAACGTCTTGAGGTCTGTGATCTTCAGATTGAGTGGTTTGGCTTTCTCGCGTGCCTGGGCCAGCAGTCCCTCCGGCCCGGCGATTCGCACCCAGGCTGCGGTGGCAGCACCCAAGGCAGTGTAGAAAAAATCTCGACGGTTCATGATTGTGCCTCCGGATTGCACAGAACAGCTGCGATGCATTGTCACAAGGACCTCGATCGACGGCTCGCTTTAGACGATTCGGGCTCGGTACCAGAGGTGGGTCGCTCCAGCAGGTTGTTCATCTCGCCCAGGCGCCTACCATCGCTGTCGGACTTCTGTGAGCTCAATCGGTTCGCTTCAGACCCGGAAACGGCTACAGCACACGTCACCTCCAACTTGCCTCCGCTCGAGGTCATCGCTCGTGTTCGGCCTCACGACGACGAAGAATGATTCAAGCGGGTAAACAAAGCGACCGGTTTGTGTTGAGGTCTGCGGGATTGGCACGGGCCAGATAGGCATCCGCACACGGAGCTTATTCAACTCCGTGTGCGGCCCCGGCTCTTGTCACAGCAACACGGGACGATCAGAACGTAAATCGAAGTCCCATCTGCATCGTTCTGGCAGCTTGAACACCAAGAATCTGGCCAAAGTCAGCCCGCGTGATGTCAGTGATTGGATTGCCCAGCCTCACGCTGTTCGTCGCGTTGAACATGTCTGCCCGGAACCGCAGATTGTAGCGTTCAAGAAACTTGAAATCCTTTGAAAGGGAGAGATCGAGGTTCCAGGTTCCTGGGCCGCGGAGCGCGTTCTTGCCAAGATTGCCGGGACGGACTGGGACATTGCTGGAGTTCACTGGAACTCGCGCGAACGCCGCCGGGTTCAGGAAGCGGAA
>Ga0187893_10008090_pt1 | contig 16808 bp, 16 predicted proteins | sample MA1701074metaG_FD_139574 | JGI IMG/M metagenome (GOLD analysis project Ga0187893, IMG submission 139574) | White microbial mat communities from a basaltic lava cave in the Kipuka Kanohina Cave System on the Island of Hawaii, USA - MA170107-4 metaG ...
CCATCCGGTCCATTATTCACAAATAACGAATCCCTTGATTTTTTCTCGTTCAAGAGATTTCAAAGAACTGATGACAACACTGGTTAAAATCTTTATCTGATTAAGAGATGGTGTGTTTAGTTCGACATCAGCCTTTAGCTCGGAAGACCAGCACAACTAAAGATGAAGATACGGTCAGAAACTGAAAAGGATAAGTACAGAACCCGAATTCGAAACCAGTGAGATAATTGACGATGTTTGCAACCTACGAAAAAAATATCTAGATCCTGAAGGGTATGTACCACCTGCTCACCAATTAAATTTCTAGAGAAAAACAAAATACTATGAGTGTTTTTAAAACTAAACAAATTACTTATTGGCCCCACCAAATCTAGACCTGCGGTATGTTTTACTGAACAAAAAACTAATAAAAAAAATAAATTTGTTTTAATATTGGAACAAAAAAATGACACTACAATTACGGTTCCCATCAGGTCCATTTTTTCTATAATGTTTTAGCAGTTACAATTTTGCATCAAAGTATTCTTCTTCTCGAGGAGTTTTTGCTCTCTTTGCTCTTATAAAAAAGACTAGTCTTAGCACATCCAAATACATCCTATAGATAAACCGATTTTCTCTGAGTCGTGGTGCGATTGCATTCCAGAAATATCTAGCTTGTATTCCAGACAACCTAGAGTCACGTATTACAAATACTGTGTCATGGGCCTTTTCTATAACTTCCATCGTTTTTGGACTAAATGCTTGGTCAGATTGATTTCCTGCTCCAACAATTATGATTTCTGGTTTTCCGCTATCAAAGTTTTGAAGCAAACTCTGTATGACATTTTTTGCTTGTGGATAAACTCTTTCTATGGGAACTTTTTTCATCTCAAGATCAAACATTTTTTCATTAATTATTCCTAAGATATCACGTTCTTCCTCAGGTGATTCAACTACGCCCCTAACTATTCGTATTTTACTCTTTAATGATTTTGAAAGTGAATTTGCTATTTCTAATCCCAAATTGGAATGTCGTCCTTTATCATATGATACAACAAAATTTTGCAATTCATCGTCAAAGTTTTGCTTAATATTAATTCCAATAATATCACATGTTGTAAGAGATAACAGTTTTCTGTTACTACGTAAGCTATGAAAATCCATTATGAGTAGGTTAATTCCTTGTTCTTCCACTGTTGCAAGTATGGCTTCAGTTGTATCATGTGCAAGTCTAACCAAGTATCGATACTCTTCTGATTTTGATAGTGTTTTTTTGAAGTCAGCGAGGGATTTTGTAGCAGGTTCAGCAAGACTCTGTGCAGATGAAAGTGGTACCTGTATTGGAACTGTAACTACATTGAGAAATGAAACTTCTCCTTGTTTGTCATCTGCTAATGATAAACCAATTTTAGCGAGTTTTTTTGCTGTGTTTGGATCAAAAACAATCATTATTCGATAATCTTTTCGCTGGGATGGGCCTTCATCTGCTACTAATGGCGCATAATGTTCAATTTCTTTTTTTGAAATATATAATTTGTAAATTGAAAAACCTATCAATATCCATACAATAGCTATTACCCAACTCAATGGATTGTAAATGAGAAGAAAAACAGCTAGCCCAATTAAACAAGATATACCGATAATTGGCATTAGTGGAAAAAATGGAATTTTGAATCCATAGTCAAGTTTGTGGCCATAGAGCCTTCTAATTGTAATGCCTGCCCAATTTACTTGTGTAAATAGAAATAGGAATAGGACCCCTGCCGCAAGTGCAAGTTGCTCAATTGGAAGCCACACTGCCATTACAAGCATCACGAAACCTGACACTACTGTTGCAAAGTGAGGTGTGTGATATGTAGGATGAATTGAGCTAAAAATGTAAGGAAGGTTATATTGTCTTCCCATCGCAAATGAAACTCTACTTGATGAAAACGTGGTAGCACTCAGGGCTGCAACTGTTGATACCAGACCTCCAACAAGGACGAGTATTGTTCCAAAAGGGAGTAGAAAATTTGCCGCTTGCGCAATTCCAAGTTCGTGATAATCACCTATGAATTTCCAAGCATCTTTTCCAATAGTGGATGAATTTAATCCGCCCAGAAAAGCAAAAGTAAAAACTATGTAAAGTGTTGTGACAACTCCAAGCGCAATGAAAATTGCTTTTGGAATGTTCCTCTTTGGATTTTTAACCTCTTCTCCAGCTTGTACAATTATTTCATAACCTTCAAAAGCTATGTACATAATTCCCATCCCTAGAACTAATCCAACTACACCTTTTGGAATAAAATCCTGAAAATTTGTCATCCAAGTGGGATTTGTAAAACCTAATGCAAAAAGACCCGCAGTGATAAGTACAACAATAAGTGCAAGTTGTACAAATGTCAGACCATTTCCTACTTTGCCTGTAATTGAAACTCCTCTGTAATTCACATAAGTAAAAATTACTATCGAGATGATAGCAATAATCTTCTCAAGACTAACTCCAGCATATTCTGAGGAGAGTCCAATGTTTGTAAGTAATGCTCCAAAAAAGGCCCCAAACGATATTGCGTATAGGCTTCCTGCAATCATGTGAGCAAACCATGCAGTCCAACCACTAAGAAAAGCGTTTGGTCTTGGTAATCCTTCTTTTACCCATCTAAAACCTCCTCCTGCTTCTGGAAATGCAGAACCAAGCTCTGCGTAGGTTAATGCTGTAAAGAAGCTAATTACTCCACAAAATACAAAGGCAATAAGCAGTGCAGGGCCTGCTTCACTCATGGCAGGTCCTATCAGAATAAAAATAGAGCCGCCAATCATTGCAGCAATTCCAACCATTGTTATATCAAGTAGTGAAAGGCTACGTACTAGCTCTGGTCTGTTATTAGCCATGATGGTTGCAAAAAAAATGGATGAATAAACTTTTCAGTTAACTATAATAACGTGAACGTGCCTTTTTGAAAAATAGAATTCGGTATTAATGCCGATCCACAGTAATGTTATTCATCTGTAGATCTGATACAATAAACATTTGAAAAAAGTCAATCATGATATTTACAAGATAATCCGATGGAAAATGTTATGTTCACAAAGAATATTATTGATAATTTCAGGAAAAACCTATCTGATATAAAATGACAAAATATGAGCTTGGAACATGGGATCTCCAAGGACTGGTTGCAAATCCAAAAAGCCCAGCCTTTGAAAAACAAATCCAAGTAGTTAAAAAAAAATCAAAGCAGTTTGAGAAAATTAAATCAAAGCTAAATCCAAAGATCTCATCAAAAAAGTTTCTTGCAATTTTGCATGAGCTAGAGGATCTTGATGAAAAATTAAGCATTATTAGTGGATATGCATCACTTGCTTATTCAGAAAACACCCAATCAGATGAGGCAACATCATTGCTTACACGTATGACAAAACTGGACTCGGATATTTCTAACCAGACATTATTTTTTGATTTATGGTGGAAAAAAGGAATAGACGAAAAAAATGCGACGCGTTTAATCAAAGATTCAGGAGAATTGTCAGGATATTTAAAATACAAACGCCTTGTTGCAAAATATTCCCTAAGTGAGCCTGAAGAGCGAATTATCAATACACTTGATGTTACAGGAACCACAGCCCTAGTCAAACTTTATGACAAAATCACAAATGCATTTGAATATATTGTAAAGATTGAAGGAAAAAAAAGAAAATTAACAAGAGAACAACTCTCCACATATGTTAGAAGCATAGAACCCAAAACAAGGGAGATTGCTTACAAAGAACTTTTGACAAAATTTTCAAAAAATAAAGGGGTATTAGGTGAGATTTACCAAAATGTGGTTTTAAACTGGAAGGATGAAGGCGTAGAAATTAGGGGATTTTCTTCACCAATTTCTATTCGTAATGTATCAAATGACGTAGACGATAGAACAGTTAATTCATTACTCGGAGTTTGTAAAAAAAATTCTCACATTTTTCAAAAATTTTTTGTACAAAAGGCAAAGATGCTTGATCTAAAGAAGCTTCGAAGATACGATCTTTATGCACCAGCTACTTCAAAAATTAAGGAAAAAAATTATCCATATGATAAATCTGTAAAACTTGTGTTTGAATCATTTGATAGGTTAAGTCCTAAACTTGGGGAATTTGCAAAAAGGATATTTTTAGAAAATCATATTGATTCTTCAATAAGGCCAGGAAAACGTGATGGTGCATTTTGTAGTACATTATCACCAAGGATTACACCATTTGTACTAGTAAATTTTGCAGGAAAGGTAAAGGATGTTTTTACTATAGCGCATGAGCTTGGTCATGCAGTACACAGCCAGGCTGCATCAGATAGATCGATTTTGGTTTCAGAACCATCACTACCCCTAGCGGAAACTGCCTCTACTTTTTCTGAATTACTCTTGTATGATAATCTAGCAGATAAAATTTCAACAGATGAGAAAAAAATTATGCTTTCTGAAAAGATTGATGATCTGTATGCAACAATTATGCGGCAGTCTTTTTTTACATTATTTGAAATTGAGGCGCACAAGCAAATCGCACAAAGTACGACAGTTGATGAGATTTCAAAAACATATTTGCAAAATGTAAAGGAACAATTTGGAAGTTCTGTTGATACATCAGATGACTTCGCAATAGAATGGTGCTGCATTCCTCACTTTTACCATTCACCTTTTTACTGCTATGCATATTCTTTTGGTAATTTGCTTGCATTATCACTATTTCAACGATATAAAAAAGAAGGATCTGATTTTGCACCATCATACATTTCTATTCTAGCTGCAGGAGGTTCAAAAAAACCAGAAGAGTTACTTGATGAATATGGAATAGATATAGGTTCATCACGATTTTGGCAGGATGGCTTTGATTATGTTCTGGAACAAGTCAAAGAGATATCAGATTTAAACTAGAGTTAAAAATTATTTCTAAAATTAAAGCGACTGACAGCCCTTAAACGCATTAGGCTGTCAGTCTTTGTTCCCCTTCGGTTTGAACCGATGTCAAAGTGAAAAAGATTTGACTAAATTTAAACTTTTTAAAATTTTTAGTTTATTTGATATATTATTTCATCATAAGAGGAGAAAAAGGGATAGCAACCTTAATAGTTTCAAACTAAATTGTGCTTCATGTGAATAAATTCCTTATTTTGTTATTCATTTTTGTAATTTTTTTCAGTACAACTCAAGTTTATGCACAAGATCCAAAGCTTGCCACATTTCAGGAAACTGCTCAAATTTTAATAGACCAGAAAATATCAAATAACGTAACAGCAGCAATTGCACTTCAGACGACAAGTAATCAAGAAATCAGAATTCCCACAGAGCTTGTAAAAAAGATTCAAGAAACAGAAAAGGTTCTTTCAGTCATTATAACAAGTGAAGAACAGTGTGTTCTTGGAGTACCTCCTGATGAGAGTTGTATTATGATTAACATGTCAGTGCAAGGAATTGCAGGTGGAATAAAAGCAATTCAAGATACAGGACGACAAATTGGGGATTCCTTAATTGGCGACATTAATGATGCATTTGACATTGACGCAGGATTTCATTCCGTGTTCATACATCATAAAGATGAGACTGGCAAAGCATTAGAAACGTCAGGGACCATCTCTGGAGAAGGTACATTTTCTGCGGTGTATACGATGCCTCGTGAGGATTCCCAAACACTGTATGAAAAGTTCTCCACCGTTTTGCTTCCACCAGAGATTAGAGAATCTGGGGGGTTTTACGATCTTGCAAAGAAATTATCTGAAGAACAGAACTCCAGAATGACGCTGTCCATAATTCCACAAAATGGAGTTTCACTTTTTCAGCTAAAAATATCAATAGACTATCCAAATACAGCACAGGGAATAAAAAATATTAATCCTCTAGAATTTCTAAAAACTGATGAACTAAAACGCTCAAACTATTTCTCAAAGGATTTCTATCCATTAAATTCTCTTCTAAAGGTTGTTTTGTTATCTACACAACCACTCAAAATAAGTGATGTTAATACCAAGATTGTACCTGACGTGATCAAAAATGGTGAACGCTTTCCAGAATTTACAACAGATGGATGGTTTTTTGATCAAGCTTCAGGAGAAAAGATTGAAGCGACATATCTTTTTGGGAAAAAGTTCTCAATATCAAAGGATGAGCTTGTGATCAAGGTTGGTCCAGTTGATGGAACTGAAGAAATTAAAATAAACAATCTCATAAACACAGAGATAGAACCTTTTCAGATTGTAATTCTAGTTGGGATAGTTATGGCAGCAGTTGGTGCCTCTATATACTACATGAAAGGATTTAGAGCAAAAACACTAAACAAGTAAAACTGCTGCAGCAAAAACTGTAGTCCAACGTCCTTGTTTGTCTCCTATTGCAGTTTGTGTAACGTTTGCTGTTTTGTAAATTTCACCTGAGATAGTCCATTGTTGCCTTTTTTCGTCCCAGCTTTTGTCAATATCAAATGGGATACCAAGTGATGAGGCAAGCATCTGTGCTGCAATATCTTCTGCATAATCTCCAGCCTCCTTTTCTGTTTGTCCAAAGGAATCATACTCTGAAAGATATCCATAGTGACCAGGGTCTTTAGGTTGGGCAACACCAACTGATGCAGCAGTGAGTCTATGAGGCTCTTGAGTTTGGTTCTTCGAATAAATTGTAAAAAGAATCTGGCCAGGATTAATTAGCTTTAGCCCTTCTTTTCTTGAGATGAGCTTTGCCTGCGGTGGAAAAATACTGGAAATTAAAACCAAGTTAGTTCCCGCGATACCCGCATCTCTTAATGCATATTCAAAACTTGTTAACCTATCTTCGTGAATTCCTTTTCCACGGGTTAGAAATAATTTTTTTGGGACTAGGTCTAACAATTCTTCAATTGTTCAAAGTTTTTATTATTTATAGTTTGATTTGGTATAATTTTCCAATCAAATATGTTTGAGAAAATTAGCAATTTCTTGTCCATGATTTTCAACAGCAAAATCTCTAAAAATTTTCTTTATGATACCTTTTTTGTCTATTATAAAGGTGGAGCGTTTTGCTAGGCCAGCAATATTTAATCCTGCATACATTTTACATGTTTTCTTTGTGGAGTCACTTAGATGCAAATATGGAATTTTGTATTCCTCTACAAATTTTTTCTGTGACTCGACTGTATCAACTGAAATTGCAAATAAAACAGCGTCTTGAGATACAATTTCAGAATATTCAGAAACCACACTTTTTGCCATAGTGAAGACTTTTTTTGAAGGGCATGCAAAAAGATGATTTTTTGGATAAAAGCATAAAACAACATTTTTTTGGCCTTTGTATGACTCAAGATGTATACTACTATAGTCACTTGCCTTAAGTTCAAAATCAGGTGCCGATTCTCCTTCTTGCATGCCTATTTTCTCTTGATTCATCCTTATGACTATTTACCCAAAAAACATGTTGCGGATTTTTGGAACTAGTATATTTATAGCATCAAGCTAAGTTTTTGTTGCATTGGATTTAGAATTTTTTCAATCAGACGCATTCATCATAGGGTATTATGTATTGACAGTATCAACATCCTTACTTTTAATAAAAGATACAAAAAAACGGTTTGCGGATCTTAAAGATGGGAAAAAATCCATAATATTTGCTCCGCTTGCATTTGGAATAATTTTTGCTTATATCTATCTTGCATTTGATTTTTTTGAATCCATTCCAATTCTTAATTGGAGTTGGCTCGGCTACAACATTGCTTTTGGCCCATTTGTTGACCAAGGGTTTTGGGGAGTTTTGCCTTTTATCCCATTGTTACTTTACATGTTTATTCACATAAACTATGTTGAGGAACTTTATTTTAGAAAATCAAAAAAGATGGTATTGGTTTGGGCCCTTGTCCACATAGCAATGGGAATCAAGGTGCACATGGCAATTATGTTAATACCTATAGGATTTTTGTTCAAATACATATATGATAAAAAAGGTCTGAATCACTCTTATGCCATGCATTTTGCTACAAACATAATGGTAGTAATTACTCTATTTCTTTCGTTTATCCCTTGATTTTGGTTGTTGAGTTAAAAATAGCCAACCAACAAATCCACCTAGACATAGATTGATTACTCCAAGGGTTGTCAAATGAAACAAATTTTGTGACAATCCCAGTCCAATTCCTAAAATTCCTGTACCAAAAAATAATATCATCAAAACTTTGAGTTTTTTTGGAGCGACATATTTCATTGACGATGCTCTGTGGATTTGCTATTAAAGAATGACGATTTGTGAATGTTAGAAAAAACTTGTAATTTATCTTGAGAGAACATTTTAAACCATCCTATCTTTTTGGTACCTCATGCCAATGTAGCTCAGCCTGGCTAGAGCATTCGCCTTGTAAGCGAAAGGTCGCGAGTCCAAATCTCGCCATTGGCTTGTGTTTCATTTATTCACCAAAAAAGCTCGCTAATTTTTAACAAGGGTTTATTAGACGTAAAAATGCCACCGCTATTATCGGAAATAATGACGGATAGGTAATGACCTTTTTCTGTCATTGCTAAAGATGAAAATAAAATGACAACGTTTGAGGAATTAGGAATAAACAAATCCATTTTAGATGGACTAAAAGAAATAGGGTTTAAGGAGGCATTTCCAATACAAGTGGCAGCTATACCTGTCTTACTTGCTGGAAGAGATGTTGTAGGACAAGCTCATACTGGAACTGGAAAAACTGCAGCTTTTTCTATTTCTATGTTACAAAAAATTACACCAAAGGGTGGCATTCAGGGACTAGTAATTGCGCCAACAAGGGAGCTTGCAATTCAGATCACTGGGGAGATTACAAAATTAGCTAAACACACAGGTATCAAGGCTGCAACCATTTATGGTGGACAAGGAATGGGAATTCAGTTAGACCAACTTAGAAATCGACCTGAAATTGTTGTTGCTACTCCAGGTAGGTTAATTGACCATTTGAAGAGAGGTTCAATTAAGCTCAATCGAGTAGGCCATGTTGTACTTGATGAGGCAGATACAATGCTAGATATGGGCTTTATTGAAGACATTGAGTTTATTTTAGATCTAACACCTAAACAAAAAGTAATGTCGTTGTTTTCAGCGACAATGCCACCAGAAATTTTAAGACTGGCTGAAAATTATCTAAATAATCCAAAACAATTCCTCCTTGATGCAGATGATCTAAGTGGAGAAGGCATTTCGCAAGCCTTTCTTGTCATCAAAGACAGAGACAAGTTAAAACACTTGATTAATTTCATTGAAGAAAATAAAAAAGGTCAAACCATTGTATTTTGTTCAACAAAGCACAGAACAAGAGATGTTGCTCGAAGTCTTTCACAAAGTAATTACAATGTTGTGGCAATTGAAGGAGACATGTCACAGCATAGACGTGAAAAATCAATGTCGCAGTTCCGACGCGGAAATGCCGATATTCTTGTGGCAACAGATGTTGCAGCTAGAGGAATTGATGTACCAGAAGTTGCACTTGTAGTAAACTTTGATGTTCCAAATCAGGAGTTGGTGTATTTTCATAGAATAGGTAGAACTGCAAGAGCCGGTGCAAAAGGCAGAGCAATTACACTTGTATCATATTCTTCGATTGGGGATTGGAAGATAATAAAACAGAGAGTAAAAACCGAAATGACTGATTTGAATCAACAAATGGGAATAGAGATCAATATACCAGACCCACTAAAAAGAGAAGTTGGTCCACGTAGAATGGGATTTCAAAGATCACATTACGGCCAAAGAAGAGGGCGTGCTCCTGGACAAGGACACAGATCAGCTCGTGACCAATATGACCGTAGACGAGGCAAACCAAATGATGTAAGACGAGATGGCGGAAAACATTATTACGGTTTGAGAAGCAGATGGTAATTTTTTACGTCATAAAATTAAAAAATACAAGTTTAAAAAAAAACAATAGGTAGATAAAATATGCATATTGGATACATTTTGTTAAATTGTGATCTAGGTGCAGAAGAATATATTGTAGAAGAGTTAAAAAGAATTCCAGAAGTAAAAAGGGCGTATCTCACGTTTGGGGCATATGATATAATAGCTGAGGTTCATGCCCCCACTCAGGAAGCTTTTGAAAAAACTGTGGGTAATAAAATTAGGCGCCTTTCAAGAGTAGTAAGCACTATGACTCTAAATGTGATTAATCCCGAATGATTGTTATATAAGAAAAGAAATTTTTAACAAATTGGAAAAAATCGATTACACTGGAACAGTTTGGGCAATCAATCACAATAATCCTGAACCACTAGTTGAGCATTCTTTAAAAAAATTACAAGACTATGGTATAAAAAAAGAAGATATTCAGCTAACAGATGCCCCAGAAAATGTTAAGGTCGGAGCCATTGTAGTTGAGATTTGGCCTCATCATCTAGACATTGGAAGAGTTAGGACAATTCGAAATGAGTCATTTATTAGCGGTTCAGTTATGACAATAGAGCTCAAAACGGATGCTGAGGGAAATTATATTGATTAGTCTTGAAGAAGAAAAAGAGAAATAATATCATATTAGGAATAGCCGGAGTCGTAATAATTGGTCTTGTGGTTTCTTTTTATTATACTGCAGAACAGACTAGAATCAAAGGATTTACTTTTGGAAATGAGCTACAAAGCATTCAATTAGATCTAAAAAAATTACAAACAGATTTTCAATCAGAATTTTTAATGTGGGAAGATGAAGAAATTAGCAATGATGAATTTTTAGAATATTCCAAAAAACATATTTCAAAAATGGAAGAATTAGTTTTGAGGTACGATGCTCTAGAACCTCCTGAGGCATTTGCTACGTCTATTGAACTTTTCAAATTATCAACTCAAAGCCAGCTTGAAGGAGATAAGGAAACAATTCTTTTTGTACAAACTGGTGATAAAGGCGCAAAAATTCGATCTGACGCTCTAATAAAAGATGCATTTGAATATGAATTGGGGGCTTTAGCAAAATTTAATGCAGCAAAGGCAGAAATTCAACCATAACTTCTTTTAATATGTTAATTGGATTTAGTTTATTGAAAAAATTCCTGCTTTTAGTTCTCCCTTTTATAGTATCCTCAAATGCATGGGCTGATATATCAATCCAAAACGATCAACAGTATTTTGGGGATGATGGTACTTTACACATTGTTGGAGAAATTGAAAATAATTTCAATGCACCGATAAACCAAATTGAAATTAAGGCAAATTTATTTTCAAAAGGAGTTTTGATTGATACTGTAAATAGCCACGCGATGTTAAATACAATTATGCCTGAAATGAAAGGTCCGTTTGACGTACTTGTCTTAGGGGAGGTAGCAAAACACGTAGATGAATATTCACTTGAAATAAACTACAAAATAACAGAGCCAAAAAATCAAGTTATTGATATAACTTCAACAAACTTTGTTCGAGATGATTCAGATAATTTGGTAATCAAAGGAACAGTTGCAAATCGTGGAGATATTACAGCAAATACAATTGTCGTAGTAGCTACACTCTATGATAGAGATGGCAAAGTAGCTGCTGTCTCTAAAACACATGTGGAACCAGACTATTTGGGAGCAGAAGATCAATCTTTCTTTTTTGTCTCAATTCCTGATAAATCAAAATCAAACTCTATTGTAGACTATACAGTAGTAGCAGAGTCAGAAGAATACACAGCAGTTCCTGAATTTCCTTTTGGTTCTATGATATTTCTTGTAACATCTGTATCTGCATACGTAATATTGGTCAGATATTCAAGTAGAGTTACAGCAAACCTTGTTTCTGCAACAGGTTCAAAGTAGGTTCTATCGTTCTTATTATGATATTTTTCTCCAGCGGTACTGGAAAATCAAATTTAATGGGAAAGGTTATACTTAACATATCTTGATCTGTATGAGAAACTCTGATCTCATGGAATTCGTTTTTAGTCTCTAAGAGAAAAGTTTTCCATTGAGTTAATCTTCGCTTAACTGATTCTATTTGTTTGTCTAAGCTATCAATATGCATATCAATGTCCATATCAAAGATACCAAACTTTACCATTGGTACCATCAAAAACCCACCTATGATTTTGTCGTGGTTTTTATGCATTTTTTCAATGATCTCAAGTTCATTTTCTTTTGGATACAAATCCCCGTAATCAGGTTCAAAATATCCCGCAACGTCTTTTTTTGCATCAAATATGCGAAAAAAATCTTCTTCACGTTCAATTTTCCACATATGATATATCTTATGTTTAAGAAATTTACAGTTTTTGCAAGATCTCAGAAAATTAATGTTATAAGTATCTACATTGGAATGTAGTTAAATGGTAATTTCAAAAAGTACGCGGGATTTTGTTGATAGCCTTATTGATTACTACATTAGCGAGGCTCAGTCATACAAGCAAATTGCAGAGGAATACGTTCCAGAGATAGAATCTGTTCTTGACACAGCATTTGGTTTTATAGCAGGTTCGGTATACTCAGGATTTTTACAGGCATACAAGAACATGCAGCGCACACCTAGTCTTGAAGATATTCAAGAATTTAATAAAATTCTCAAAGACCGAGCACCATTGATAAAAAAAGCAATGATGGAAGATTCCCATCACACGATATTTTCTAGATGAAAGAAAGTAGTGAACCTTTTTGAATGATTCTAATCTACCTTTAAGATGCCCATTCTAACTAAATGTTCAACCCCATCAAAGAACACTTTGTCGCTAATTCTTTTTTCAGACCACAATAAAGCTCTTGTTTTAAACCAGTTTGGCATTTTTTCAATGCTATATTCGCTTACTGATTCTTTTAAATTAAATGGAATATAGTTTAACACAGATTGAAATGATTTTTCGTTATCAGTGATTGGATCAAGGTATTGTTTCCAATTAGCCTCAGTTAGTTTTGAAAGTTCTCTAATCATAAACCCATTTGGAAATTCTAAAGCGAGTTTAGCGTCTTCAGATGATGAATTTGTTACTGGGTTAACTAAATGCTTAAGAGTATTTTCATAGGCTTTATCATCAATTACATTTGTTATCCACATTTTTGTCAAGTCACGTTGAAGATTAATTAATTCAGAATTAGAAGTATCAGTTGAGATGTAATTAATTAAATTATTACCAATAGCTGGTCCATATGGTCCCATCATTACATAATTCTTAGTTGAGGAATCAGCTCTAAGTATTATTTTGAATTCTTTACATTTATCATCATCAAAATTTGTTCCTACACAATTATCATACTCCTCTTGTAATTCATGAATTTTCATTTTAATATCGTATTTAGAGAAGCCTTTGTAAGACAATACAAAGTGAGAAAGTTCGTGAGATAGGATCCATGAAGGTAGTGTGGTTTCGTAACTAGAAGCAAAATCAGAACAATCACACATCATTAATAGATGGTTAGTTGTTCTATCGTTACCTGAATGTACGTAAATCCCATCAAGGTTATTAGGTTGTAAAATTGATTTTCCTAAATCTTGATCAAAGATCAGTATCAACAAGTTTACATTTTCAGACCTTTTGAAATCCTTGAATTGGGATTCGGAAATACAATCCACTGAAGAGTTATGATTTGCTAATTGGTAAAGCTCAAAGTATTTGGTTGTAAGGCTAGCGTAAACTTTATCCATGTTATCTTTAGGACCACATGTATCTTTTTTGATGTAGAGCAATTGCCATTCTACTGAATCTTCTGCTGCATATGATTTGGTTAAGGTAGGTCCAAAAATTAGTGATAAAGCAATCATCATACTTACTATAACGTAAATTTTTTCTTCAGGAATAATATTTTTGATTTGATTTTTGCTAATCATCTGAAAACACCAACACTAACTCTGGATTGTGTGAGATTGATTCTCTTGATGAAATGTTTATCTGTCCACCTGACTCTTCGTCACTTTTCGTAATAATCCATCCGAAATTTTTATCTGTAGATAAATACTCTAGAATATCTTGTGTGACATCAAACTTTATCCAACTCCCATCTATTTGATTAGTAACCAACTCGGAATCGGTTGGCTTCTGGCTAAATACTCCACCATTCCATTTACTACAGTCATCTGAATCTACAGTACACGCCCAAGTTACTCCATGACCCGAATTAAAGAGATTACTGCCTGGGGCGCTTAATCCATCCCCTTCTTCCCAATTATTTTCTAATTTGTAAATGTTAATGAGTTGCCCATTGCCCCAATTTTGATTATTTTCTTCTACGTATAGTTTGAGCGTAGCTGAATCCAAAGTTTTACCATCAGAAAGAGTTTTGATATCTTCTTGATTAAATGCAATTAGAATCCTGTTGTTAATTGGTCCTGAACCCATGATTCTGAGTACATGGTTTGAGCCTTCATTGCTATTTTGAATACCTTCTCTGATGAAACTGTCTTTTTCTGCAAAGAGTGTAACTTTATTATCAGATATCATTGGGTCTTTAACTGATACATTTTTTCCAAGTTTAAGATTCGTAAAGTCTTCATTTTTCAAAAATTGTTGTGTTTTAGAAAACTGTTGTGCTTGTTGAACCAAAATTGAAGCATATGTTTCTTCAGCATCTTTGAAATAACACAAACCATTCTCACAAATTTTCGTTGGAACTGGTTCGGCAGTAATTGAAAAAATCTTTTGCATGTCATCTTCAAGTATGAAAAACGATATCGCAGAAAATGCAATACCTGAAATAACAAATAAACTTAAAAGATTTCTTCCTACCAGATCATCCTTAGAAATATTACATGTTTTCATTTTATAACCTCCAAGTTTTCAATTAGGAATTCTGCACTTACAGTTCCATAGCCTAAAGCATAATCGTATTCATTTTGAAGTGAAAACAGGGCACGATCAGCATTCTGTTGAATCAGAGTCAATAATTGCTCTGGAGATATACCTGGATTGCTTTCAAGAATTAATGCAGCCAAGCCTGCAACATAAGGAGTAGTAGCTGAAGTACCATAGAAAGGCTTTCCATCAAGAGCTAAGGTTGTTACTCCATCAGGTCCGACAATGTGAGGAGCTAATTTACCATTATTTGTAGGGCCCTGTGAGCTGTATGGTTCTAATACTCCGTCTAGGTGATTGACAGCCCCCACAACTATTGCGCCATTTGCATCAGCTGGAACAGAAACGCTGCTCTGTATTATGGGATATTCGAGTTCATCATTTACAGTGAAAATTTCCAAAGCTCCTTGAGGTCTATTTTTAGGTGATGCCATATCTCCTGCGTACAGGACACCTAGAGAGTAGATTCCATCTATATCTGGGATATGATGAATATATTCAAAAGGAGTATCTTGACTAGTGACTTGCTTGTTTGCAGAAAAATCAACTATCTGACCTAGTGGATCAACTAGTACAAGATCAAAATCAGCAACATCATTTAGACCTACATCCCACATCATATAAGCGATAATTGGTTTTTCTTCTGCGATTCGTTCGTCTGTTACTTTGATTGACAAGCCTTCATCAGTGTTTGAAAAATCATGCCAATTATTGAAGTTAGAATCCACAAAATTTCCTTCCCAATGTTTCTTGCCAAAGTTTCCTGCAGGAACAACAAAAACAATTCCATTTTCAACTGCTTCTTCAATTTTCTTTGTTATTGGACTTGTACCATCAGTTGGAAAGTTAGGCCAACCTGCAGACATTGCTATAATATCTATATTTTTTGATATAGCTTCATCCACAGCAGCTGCAAATTCAATGTCAGATTCCATAGCATACAAAAATAGTTCAACATTAGGTGCAACATCAGTTATAATTTCTGCTACTGCTGTTCCATGTAGAGCTTCGTCTCCATTCCAGTGTTCAGGAAAAACAGATACGCTTGGTCTGAATGATTTAACTTCAACTATATTATCTGAAATTTTTGGGTTATTTGTAAATGACAAATCAAACACAGCTAATTTAATTCCCTTGCCAGTAATTCCAGCGTATTGTGCTAAATCAGCATTCATGAAATACACTCCTTCTGAGACTGATTCCTCAAATTGTACTGCAGGAAAAGGCGGTCTAACGTTTTCAATGCCATGAATTGTTCTGAGTTTTGGAAGATCATTTAGATTAATGGTAATCTGAACATTATTATCATTTTTGACATCTATAGTACTAATTGAGCTTAGTTGACGTAAAACTTTTTGATTGTCATCAGTCAATTGAATAGCAATTACGGTTTTTCCATTTTTGTAATCAAGTCCTAGTTTTTTAGCATCATTTTTAGGATCATCACTTTGAGAAAGAATTGATATTTTTGAATCAATTTTTATAAGAGAATTTTTCTCTGGAGTTGTCAAATCATCGTAAATTTTTTGTTTTAGATCTTTGAATTCATCCTTAATCTCTTCTTTATGTTCTTTATCATAAGCATAATCAGACTCTAAAGTTTGAAGGGTTTCCTTAATGTCGGTGATTAATTCTTTAATTGTATCTTTTAAGCCTTCATCATTGTTTACATTCTTCTTTAGAAGTTTGATTTCATTTTGAATTTCTTTAAGCTCATTTCGTTTTTCTTTTAATTCATTTTTCTTGTCCATTTCCTCTCTTTGCTTTTTAACTATCTGTGCAATAACATTTTTTTCATTATTATCATCGTGACAGTTTCCTTCAATATCACCATGATCGATATGAGCTTGAAAAGCACTTGACGAGATCATCAGGTTTTGCCTATTAGTTGGATTTCCTGGAGGCAGATGACATATCATAATTAGCTCATCATCAGCTTCGTTCATAATGATGATTATTGAAGCAGAATTAGTTTTAGAGTCAGAGTCAGTCACGGACGCAGTAATTACATGAGTGCCTGTTGAGAGAGTTGAAAGTGTGAATAACCCTCCAGAACCAATAACACCGTCAAGATCAGAAGACCAAACAATAGAGGATGTAATATCTTCTCCATTTTTTGCACTAATTGCTGTAGCAGTAAAGGTAATTTCTGAACC
>Ga0187893_10008091_pt1 | contig 16805 bp, 10 predicted proteins | sample MA1701074metaG_FD_139574 | JGI IMG/M metagenome (GOLD analysis project Ga0187893, IMG submission 139574) | White microbial mat communities from a basaltic lava cave in the Kipuka Kanohina Cave System on the Island of Hawaii, USA - MA170107-4 metaG ...
GCAGAGTTAGGCCGGTATACCGGCCTAACTCTGCACAGTGCAGGATTAGGCCGGCGCGCGGCACCGCCCCAAAGGCAAAAATCCGGCGAACCGGACGGCGTACGGCCGATTCTCATCTCAGTGCAGGAAAAAGGCCGGTTGGCGCCGCCCGTCCCGGAACAGGAAACGGCATACACGCGTATCCCACCGACCCAGCGGGTAGAGGCGCTAACGTTCCCGGAGGATCACCGACCGCCGCGCGAGGAGGCGCTATGGCTCGCAGACCGCCGTCACCGTACGAGTCTTTGCCCGAGGTGCCATCGTTCCAGGTGAGCAGCACCGACATCGGCGAGGGCGAGTTCCTGCCCAAGCCGCACCTCTCGGGCGTCATGGGCGCGGGCGGCGAGGACGTCTCCCCGCACCTGACCTGGCAGGGCTTCCCTCCCGAGACGCGCAGCTTCGCGGTCACCTGCTACGACCCCGACGCGCCGACCGGCGCGGGGTTCTGGCACTGGGCGGTCTACAACATCCCGGCCGATGTCACCGAGGTCCCCACCGGCGCCGGTACTCCTGACGGACCCGAGCTCCCAGGGGGCGCGAAGACCCTGCCGAACGACGGCGGCCTCGCCCAGTACATCGGCGCCGGGCCGCCCGAGGGTCACGGGCCGCACCGCTACTTCTTCGCCGTCCACGCCTTGGACGTCGAGTCGCTCGACCTGCCCGACAACGCGACGCCGGCCTTCCTGGGATTCAACATGTTCGGCCACACGCTCGCGCGCGGGATCCTGCAGGCGGTCTACGAGCGCTGAGCCGAGCCACCGGCCACCGCTACGGCGAGGTCCGTCAAGGTTGCCCGGATCGCCTCCTTCGACGCGCCAAGGCGCGCGCGCAGGTGGTGGTACAGGTCGGCCGACAGCGGCGCGAGGAGCGCATGCGCCAGGAGCGCGGGGTCTGCGTGGCCGGCCTCGCGCAGCAGGTGCGCGACATGGCTGTGCCAGAAGGCATACGCGCCGGCGTGGAAGCGGGCGCCCTGGCCCCAGCGCTCGGTTGCCATGAGCAGGTCGACGTTGCCGTCGAGGAAGTCGACGTAGGCCGAGACGAACGCGGCGAGCCGCTGATGCGCGGGGGCCCCGTGCCCGAGCGGCGGCGCGCCCCGGAGCATGCGGTGCTGCAGCGCGCGCTCGGCATCGTCGAGTAGCGCCTCGGCCAGCCCCGCCTTGCTCCCTACCGCGCGATAGACCGTCCCCTTGCCGACACCCGCCGCCCCGGCGATCTCGTCCATGGTCACCGCATCGAGACCTCGCGAGGCGACGAGCCGCCGCGCCGCGTCCAGGACCCTCGTGTTGTTGCGGCGCGCGTCTGCCCGGGTCCGGGACGCCGCGGTCACGATCTCGAGCGGAGCGGGAATAGATCCGGACTGCGGTCCGTTAGTCAGGGACATAAACGGACTGTAGTCCAGATCGAAGGGGACGTCGATATGAACGCCCTAGACCTCGGGTTGCTCGCGATCCGCGCGGTCGTGGGGCTGCTGATGGTTGGGCACGGGCTGGGGAACCTGTTCGGCTGGCTCGGAGGGTTCGGTCTCGAAGGGACCGGTGCGATCTTCGAGCGCTTGGGCTTCAAGCCGGGCAGGGTCTTCGCCGGCGTGGCCGGAGTGATCGAGGTAGCGGCGGGGATCCTGTTCTGCCTGGGCCTGCTCACGCCGCTGGCCGCCGCCGGCATCGTTGGGATCATGCTGACGACGATCCTGACGGCGCATGCTGGGAGGGGACCGTGGTATTTCAACGGCGGCTGGGAGTACAACCTCACCCTCCTCACCGTCGCGGCCGCCGTCGCGTTCGCCGGTCCGGGCCAGGCCGCGCTCGACGCCGCGATCGCACCCGGGCTCGCGGGCTGGTCATGGGGAACAGGCGCCCTGGCGCTCGGCGCCGCGAGCGGCACGGCGGCGGTGGCGCTACGGGCCCGGCCGGAGGTGGCGTGATGGCATGGCTGACACTGCTGCTCGCCGGCGCGTTCGAGATTGCCTTCGCCGCCAGCCTCAAGCCGTCCGAAGGCTTCACGCGGCTGTGGCCAAGCGTCGCCGTCGTCGCGTTCGGCACCGCGGCCGTCGTCACGCTGACGCGAGCGCTCAGCGAGATCCCACTCGGGACGGCCTACGCGGTCTTCACCGGCATCGGCGCCATCGGCTCGGTCGCCCTCGGCATCCTTGCGTTCAACGAGCCGGCTTCGCTCGCCAGGCTGCTGTGCATCGCCGTCGTCGTGGCCGGGATCCTCGGCCTGCGCCTGACCACAGGCGCGGCATAGCGGGCCGCTACTCAGCGAAGAGCGCCAGGAGGCTGGTGACCGTCTTCCAGTTACGCATGGTCACCGCCACACCGAGCCTGCGGTCCCAGGGCACGGCGCTCAGTGGGGACGCCCGCACTCCGGCGGGGCACCACAGATAGATCTCGTGACCGACGAGGCGAACCTGGTCCGGTGAGACGTCGAGGGAGGCGACCGCGCGGGCCCCGTCTGGGTCGGGATCGCCGTCGAGGAACCCGACCAGATACTTCGCCGGGTCGGTCATCAGATCACGCATGGGCGCGTTGGCCACTACCGAGGCCATGTCGGCGGCGGTGCGGGTAACGACCGTGGACCGCACCCCCAACGTGTGGGCCAAGGCCTGCTCGATGTCGGCGGCGGCGGTCTCGGCGGCGGACGGGGAGCTCGTGAACACCGCGTTCCCGCTCTGCAGGTAGGTCTTCACGTCGGCGTAGCCCAGGTCGGTCAGCAGCTCCCGCAGGCTCGCCATCGCCAGCCGGTTGCTCCGGCCGACATTGACACCGCGCAGCAGCGCCACCACCCGCGTCTCCATGCGTGCCCCTCAGTACAGGCCGTAGGTAGGGTGTACGTCGAACCCCGGCGTGGTCAACTGCAGCTATCCTGGAGGATCCGGAGGGAAGCTGCAGTTCAGGCGCGCGCTGTCGAGCGGGGCGCAACTTCCTTCGCATGCGAAGGAAGTTGCAGGTGAAGCGTGCACTCCGGCCGGCGGACCCGCGAATCCCTGTTCGGAGAGACCCCGCCTGGTACATGCGCCTATCGTGGGGATGTGCTGCCCACGGGACACCTCCTCGCCTTCGCCCTGACCGCGCTCGCGTTGATCGCGGCTCCCGGTCCAAGCGTGCTCTTCGTCATCTCGCGCTCGCTGGTGTTGGGTCGGGCCGCCGGCTTGGCGACGGTGGTCGGCAACGCCTTGGGTGCCTACGTTCAGGTGGTCGCCGTGGCATTTGGCGTCGGCGCCGTGGTGCAACGCTCCGTCACGGTCTTCACCGCCCTCAAGCTGATCGGAGCGGTCTACCTGATCTACCTCGGACTTCACGCGGTCCGGCACCGGCACTCGCTTGCCGGCGCGCTCGACACCGCGGTCGAGGCAAAGACGACGCGGCGTGTTCTGCGGGACGGCTTCGTCGTCGGCGTCGCGAATCCGAAGGTCATCATCTTCTTCACCGCCATCCTCCCGCAGTTCGTCGACCCTCGAGCCGGGCACGTCCCAGTCCAGATGTTGCTGCTCGGCGCGGTGTTCTTCGCGATCGCGTTGATCTCTGACAGCACGTGGGCGCTTGCCGCGAGCGCGGCTCGATCGTGGCTGGGCCGATCACCCCGCCGATTGGAAGCCATCGGCGGTGCAGGCGGTCTCGTGATGATTGGGATCGGCGCGCGGCTGGCGCTGACAGGACGCAAGGGTTAGCGCTCTATCCCACGGTCGGCGGCGAACGGGTTGAGCAGCTTGACGCCGGCCCGAGCCAGATCGGTCGTGTGACGGGTTACAAGGGTCAACCCGTGGACTCTGGCAGTCGCGGCAAGCAGCCCGTCGACCGCGGGTAGCGGGTCGGGCACGTTCAGCCGTCCCCACTCCTCCGCGACCGCGAGCGTCACGGTGAGAACGCGCTCGGCGTACTCCTCTCGTAGGCGCCTCAACCACGCGTCGAACACGCCAGCCTGGTCAGGATCACGACCACGCAAGCGCTCGATGCCCTGCCGAATCTCGCCGACCACCAGCACGCTGAGATAAAGGTCACGCCCTGATACCCCAGCCATCCATCCCTTCACGCCAGGATCCCCACGCGGCTTGCGCGCTTCCGAAAGGACGTTGGTGTCGAGGAGGAACGTCACAGCTCCACCACGCGCCCGGCCCCTGCCCGCTCGATCTCAAGCTCCGCCAGATCGGGACCGGACAGGAGCAGGTCCTTGAACCCGTCCCCCCCGCCGATCAGCTCCCGGTACCGCTCGATCGCAAGCACGACGACGACTTCATGCCCTCGGCGAGTGACGACCTGCGCGCCCTCGGAGCGGGCCCGGTCCACAAGCTCGCTGAAACGCTGCTTCGCGTCCTGTAACTGCCAGATCATTCGTAACTCCTGTCTAGACTGTCTAGATAGAAGTATAGCCGGCAGTTCGTCGACCGAAGGATCCGAGACGAGCACCGACCTCAAGCGATGGGCCACACCGCGGAGGGCTCGCGAGGGAAGCACGCCTTCAGGACGGCGTGGGAACGGCGGTCGTGTGATCCGCAGTCGGGCGAGCTCGCGATGAGGGTGTCGAGGTCGCGATAGCCGAACATCAGCTGCATGAACTGACTGCGGGGGAGGATGATGCCCGCATTGTCCACGTTGTTGCGATCGTTCATGGCCTTAAGGGCGATGATCCGTCCCTTGTTCACGTCAAGCCGGATCCCTTCCGTATCGCAGTTGACCGTCACCTCGCCGGTCCAGCCGTCGACGATGGAGCCCGCGAGCCGGCGGTTGAGGACCGGAACGAGGCGACGGAGAAGCCCGACGAGGTCGGGTACGCGGACGTACCAAGAGGCCCAGTCGTAGGGGCGCGCGAGCACGTCCGGGCAAGCGGCATAGAGCGGATGGACCTGCCCGAGCCCCGCGTACAGTCCAGTGAACGGCGGTTTCCACTCGGCGCCTTGATCGTGGCAGTGGCGCAGGATCGCCGGGCCCGCGTCGACCCACGGCATGCCGGGCGCGAGCTCGCAGTGCAGCAGCCCCATCCAAGGATCTACCGACTCGCGGGACCGCGCGAGCACGCCGGCGACCGCGCCCGCGTGCTCGACGACCTCGATGGCGTACCGCGCGAAGCTGCCCTGCCGGCGGCCGGTCAGCTCATATCGCCAGTGGGCCTTGTCTCGGGCGCAGTCAACAAGGCCACGATCGCGGCTGGCGATCGTGGCGATGCGAGGCAGGTCCGCCTCGGTCGCTGGTCGGACAGTCCATGAGCCTGGCGCCTCTACCCTCGCGAGGTCACTGCGGGCCGCCCGGCGCCCTACCCACTGGTCCAGGGCATACGTATAGCCGAACCGCTGGTAGAACCAGGGGATACCGTCGATCACCTGCACGGGAAGTCCCCGGTCGACCGCTCTCGCATGGACCGCGGCCATCAGATGCCGCACCAGGCCCTGACGCCGGTAGTCCGGGCGGGTTGCAACGGCCTCGACTTGGCCGACGCCGATCTCGACGCCGCCGTAACGCCACCGCTGCGGGATGAGCATCGCCGAGGACGCGATCACGCCGTCCGGCGTGGAGATCAGGAAGATGTGGTCAGGGCTGGCGGTCGGGTGTTGGCCGGTGAAGAGGTCAAGAGTCCATTCTCGGTGGTCATCGCCAAACATCTCGACGTGGAATGCGGCGAGCGCGCCGGCATCCTCGATGGTCGCCGTACGCAGGATCAAGCCGTCCGGCAGCCTGCGGCTCACCGCGCGAAGATCGTCATTGTGCGCTCGTATCCGAGGGTGCGCACTTCGCCGTACTGTGCAGAGTTAGGCCGGTATACTGGCATAACTCTGCACAGTGCAGGATTAGGACGGCTCGGTGGCGGGGTCGCCGTCGACAGCCGCCGTGATCTGGGGCACGAGCCCGTCGAGCAAGAAGGGCAGGCTCAGCGGACTGCTGAAGAAGATCGCGGCACCGAAGGGCTCATACTCCAGAAAGACGTCACGCCCCTCGCTGGCGACGCCAAGCTCTTGGTACAGCGGGTCGTTCGCGAGAGTCTGGCGCTCATCTGGCGAGTTCAAGAGCCAGATCAGCATGTCGACGTCGAGCAGCTCGATCTGCTCGCGGCTGATGTCGGCCTGCACACCGTCTCCGGTCAGCTCGACGATCTCGTCGGGCAGCTCGAAGCCGAGCGACGTCAGGAAGCGCCCGCTCACGTCACTCGAGCCCCAAGCGCCGTAGATCCCTCCCCCGATGGGGGTCGCGACCACAGCGCTCTTGCCCTGGAACTCCGGATGCGCCTCGCGCACCTCGACGAAGAGGTCTTCGATCTCGGCAATGAGCTGCTCGGCCCTCTCCGCCCGGCCGAGGGCGCGGCCGATCACCCGCGTCTGTTCCTGCCACGGGGCGCCGTAGTCGGCGTACTCGCCAGACTGGGCCACGGTCGGGGCGATCTGCGAGAGCGTGGTGTACTGATCTTCGGCCAGCCCCGAGTGTGCTCCGATGATGAGGTCCGGTCGGAGACTCGCGATCAGCTCGTAGTTGAGCTCCGTGTCCAATCCCACGATCGCCGGTTCGGCATCACCCAGCTCGTCCTGAGCCCATGGCCACACGGCATGGGGCTGGTCCCCGAACCAGTCGAGAACGCCGACCGGCGTGACCCCGAGCGCCAATATCGCATCCTGATCGGTCAAGCCTACCGACACGACGCGCTCAGGGGCGCTGGGGATCAGGGTGCTGCCGTACTTGTGCTCGACGGTGACGGGAAAGGCCCCCTCCGCCCCCGCGTTGGCGCCCGACGGCGACTCGGCGCTCGAGCCTCCGGCGGCGCCGCACGCCGCCAGGGTGACGCTGGCCCCCAGCATCCACGCCACAACTCGCCACAGGCGCCCGCCGCCGGTCGAGGGGAAACGGTCAAACAGAGCAGTCATAGAATACCTCCGCGGTCAGGACCCCTCGAACGGGAGGCGCCCAGCGAGATCGGGAGGGTCGTCGGCCAGCACGAGGACTGAGCCCGGTCGTGACTCGTGCTGTCGCATGGCACCTCCCCAAGGGCCACGGGCCCGCCCGTCAGCACACCCGCTCCTTGTCTGAACACACCTGTTCCCGCACTCCCGCATCCCGCTCGCGTGCTCCGCGCCGTCGTCGCGTGGCGACGCTCTCGATGCGGACCCGCGCGCCGGACAGGCTAAGGGTAGCCTAATCGAACAAATGCGTCGAGGCAAGGGCTCGTCTCGTTTCCGCACCGCAAGGCCTGTGGGGGCACCTCCACCCCCGAGAACGCTGCTGGCGCTGCATCTGCCCCATACCGTTCCCCGAACAGGGATTTCGGGGCGCATGCGCCCCGAAATCCCTGTTCAGCGAGGTTCGAGTGCGACGCCGTCAGCGGCGGCCAGCCCGGCGACGGTCTTGTGCTGGAAGACGTCTCGCAGCGTGATCGCGACTCCGGCCCGGCATGCCTGGCTCACCAGCTGGATGGAGACGATGCTGTCGCCGCCGAGATCGAAGAAGCTGTCGTCGATGCCCACCGCGGGCAGGCCGAGCACCGTGGCGAACAGGTCAGCGAGGACCTTCTCACACGTGGTCCGGGGAGCGGTCCGGGCGGACCTCGCACCGAGATTCGGCGCCGGCAGCGCGTGCTGGTCGAGCTTCCCGTTCGGCGTCAGCGGCAACGCCTCGAGCGGCACGACCGCAGCCGGCACCATGTAGTCAGGCAGGATCGCCGCCGCATGCTGGCGCAGCACACCGGCATCCATGGCACCGTCATGGGTCAGGACGACATAGGCGACGAGACGCCTCACACCAGGCGTGTCCTCACTGAGGATCACCGCCACCTGCGCCACCGCCGGGTGACGGGCGAGCACCGCCTCGATCTCGCCCGGCTCGACCCGGAAACCGCGGATCTTCACCTGGTCGTCGGCGCGACCGACAAACTCGAGGTTCCCATCGGCCCGCCACTGGACCAGGTCCCCCGTACGGTAGAGCCGTGAGCCCGGCGAACCGAAGGGATCCGCCACAAACCGCTCAGCGGTCAAACCCGGCTGGGCCAGGTATCCGCGGGCCAGCTGTGGTCCCCCGATGTACAGCTCTCCGGTGACTCCGGGGGGAACCGGGGACAAGCCCCAGTCCAAGACATACACCCTCGTGTTGTCGACGGGCCGGCCGATCAACGACCGCTCACCGTCGCGTACGCATGCGACGACGGTGTCGACGGTGCACTCGGTCGGCCCGTAGAAGTTGCGGCTCTCCGTCCCTTCGAGCTGCTGGAGTGCGGCCCACAGCGACTCGGGGACGGCCTCGCCCCCGACGCCGAGAACCGCCAGTGGGCAGCGTCGGTCTTCGACGAGGCCAGCGGTGGCGAGCTCGGTGAGGTAGGAAGGAGTCACCTCCATGAGGTCGATACCCGCCTCGGCGACCGCCGCCGCCAGCCGCTGCGGATCCCTGCGGGTCTCGTCGGTAATCACGTGGACCTCGTGCCCTAGCAGTATTCCGAGCAGCGGCTGCCATGAGGCGTCGAACGAGAACGACCAGTAGTGCCCCACCCGAAGGGGACGGCCTCCCACGGTGTCGACCGTGGGGGCGAAAAGGGTCCTCTGGTGACTGTGGAGGAGGTTCACCACGTTTTGGTGCGGGATCACGACGCCCTTGGGCTGGCCGGTCGAACCCGAGGTGTAGATGACGTATGCGGGGTTGCGCGGTGAGAGCGGCCGCCGGCGTTCGCCGTCAGCAGGGTCGCTGTCTGAGCGCTGGTCCAGGGCGGCGATGACGTCGGGAGCGTCCAGTGTCACCCGGCGCGCCGAGTCGGGTAGGGAGGGTGCGATCTCGCTGGTCGTCAGCAGCAGGACCGGTCCGGCGTCACCGAGCATGGCGGCGATGCGATCGGCGGGGTAGTCGGGATCGACAGGCAGGTAGGCCGCCCCCGCCTTCATCACGGCGAGAAGCGCGACGACGATCTCGGCAGACCGGGGCAGGGCCAGGGCAACGATCTGCTCCGGTCCCACGCCTCGAGCGATGAGGGCGTGCGCCAGCCGATTGGCCTGGGCGTTCAGCTGCGCGTAGGTGAGCACGCGATCCTGGCACACGATCGCGACTGCATCCGGGGTCCGCGCCACCTGGGCCTGGAACACGGCGGGCAACGTCGTGTGCGGGACCGGTCGGGCGGTGTCGTTCCACTCGGCGAGGATCTGGTGGCGCTCCTCCACGGTGAGGACCTCGAGCTGGCTGAGCCGGGTCGACGGGTCGGCCGCGAGCTGCGCCAGGAGCCGCGGCAAGCGGCCCGCGATAGTCTCCGCCGTTCTCCGGTCGAACACGTCGGCGGCGTACTCGACGAGAAGCTCAAGTCGCTCCTCATGGACGATGTCGACGAAGTTGAAGTCCAGGTCGAACTTCGGCGTGCCGGTGTCGAACGGCTCTGGTGCAACGCGGAGGCCGAGGAGGCCCGATCCGCCGTCAGCTTGGTTCTGGTACCCGAGCATGACCTGGAAGAGGGGGTTGCGGGAATGTGAGCGGTGGGGATTGAGCGCGTGGACGACGCGTTCGAATGGGAGGTCTTGGTGGTCGAAGGCCGCGAGGTCGGTCTCGCAGGTACGGGCGAGCAGCTCGGCAAAGGTGGGATCACCGCTCAGGTCGGCGCGCAGCACCAAGGTGTTCACGAAGAAGCCGACCAGATCGTCCAACGCCTCGTCGGTGCGCCCGGCGATGGGCACGCCTAGCGGGATGTCGTCGCCGGCGCCGAGGCGGTGCAGCAGGGTGGTGACGGCGGCATGAAGCACCATGAACATGCTCGCGCCGCTGTCTTGGGTCAGCCGGCGTAACCCGCCGTAGGTCTCGGAGGGCACCTCCGCACAGACGGTGCCCCCCCGATTGCTCGGTACCGCGGGGCGGGGCCGGTCCGTGGGCAGTGACAGCTCCTCCGGCAGGCTACGCAGCGCGTGCTGCCAGTAGGCGAGCTGCTGGCGGGAGAGGCTCTCCGGGTCGTCGACGTCCCCGAGGAGCTCGTGTTGCCACAGCGTGTAGTCCGCATATTGAACCGGCGGCGGTTCCCAGTCGGGGGCCCGCCCCTCACGCCGAGCCCGATACGCGACCGTCAGGTCGCGAAGGAAGGGCCGGTCTGACCACTCGTCGGTGGTGATGTGATGGAGCAGCATCACCATGACATGCTCCTGAGCGCTGAGGGCGATGATCGTGACGCGCAGGGGGAGCTCGGTGGCAAGGTCGAACGGGCGGCGGACCGCCGCGGCCACGAGGTCGGCGACCTCGGTCTCCGTGCCATGCGCGACGTCCACCACCGGGTGAGCGTCCTCCGGCGCGACGATGCGCTGGAACACCTCGCCATCGCGTTCATCGAACACGGTGCGCAGCGCCTCGTGCCGAGCCATCACATCGCCGAACGCCGCGCGCAACGCGTCGATGTCCAAGGTCCCGTGAACGCGAACCGCGAGGGGATAGTTGTAGGCGGCGGTGGCGCCGGTGACCTGGTGGATCAGCCAAAGCCGCCGCTGCGCGAAGGACAGGGGGATCTGGAGAGGCCGATCCATCGGCGCGAGAGGCGGCCGGGCTGGGTCGCCACCGCCGAGACGGCGCGCCAGATCGGCGACCGTGGGTGCTTCGAACAGATCCCGGATCGCCAGCTCGGCGTCCAACGCCGTGCGAGCTTTGCTCACCAACCGGATCGCGAGCAGGGAGTGGCCGCCGAGCGCGAAGAAGTGGTCGTCGACCCCTACGGTGGGCAGCCCCAACACCTCGGCGAAGAGCCGGCACAGGACCTCTTCCTGCGGCGTCCCCGGCGCCCGGCCCGGTGCGGCGACGACCGGCTCCGGCGACGGGAGGGCGTCGACGTCGAGCTTGCCGTTGACGGTCTGCGGCAGCCGGTCGAGGAGCGTGAGGCTGCTGGGCAGCATGTAGTCCGGAAGCCGCTGCTTGAGGTGCTCGCGCAGCTGTGGGGCGAGTGTGGCGGTGTGGCGTGCCGCGGCCGGATTGTTTGCGTAGGGCGCCAGCGCCCTCGGGCCGCTCACCGGGGGCGAGTAGGCGCCGGTCACGGCTTCCGGCGTCCCTTCTTTCGCGGCCACGAACACGGCGTCGTAGCTGCCGTCGGCGCTGTCCGACCAGGTCGTCGAGACCCGGTAGCCGAGGCGTTCGCCCAGCTCGTGCAGCGTCTCCGGCTCGACGCCGGCGATCCCGTCGGAGGCGTGAAGCCGCAGCAGGACGTCGTCGATCGAGCTGCCGCTCTCCAAGGCGCGCATCGCGGCCGCCTCGGCTGCGAGCCGCGGGTTGGGGACGCGCCGGCATCGCAGGCGGTCGGGCCGCTGCTCATGAAGGTAGCGGGCCAAGGCGTCAGCTCCGGTGATCTGGGTGCCCCAGGTGAGCATCGGGGCGTCGGCGAGCGACACGGCGCCGGTCGGCGCCTTGCGGAGGACGACGTCGTACCGGTACCGGGTGAGCTCGTTGTGATGCCGGCCACGCTTGAGGCTCAAGTCAACGCCGCCGATGCCGCGCAGGTGGTCGGGTAACGCGGCGAAGTAGCCGGGGTCGACCAGCAGCTCCTTCTCCAGCAGGACGCCACGCTCGATGGCCCGGCGCACCTGCGCCGGGTCGGCGTCCTCGCCGGCTCGGCACAGCTGGATCGCGGTGTGGAAGCAGCGAGCGAGGCGCAGGTTGCGCACGTCCCCGACGAACACCGCCCCACCGGGGGCCAGCATCGTCACAGCCTTGCGCAGGACTTCGGTGAGGTAGTCGATGCTCGGGAAGTATTGGACGACGGAGTTGATGATCACCGTGTCGAGGAACCCCGCCGGCACCCCGTCGGTGACATCGGCGGGCTGGCAGCGCAACGTGACCACCTGGGCCAGCCGGGGGTCGCGGGCGATGTCGTCGCGGAGCTTGCCGATGACGGGGGCCGAGAAGTCGGTGCCCCAATAGCAGTCACAGTCGGGAGCGAGCCGGGACAGCAGCAGCCCGGTGCCGACCCCGATCTCCAAGACGCGGGACGGCCGCAGCCCGGCGATGCGCGCCACCGTGGTGTCCCGCCACTCCCGCATGTGCGGCAGCGGGATCGGCCTGCCGTCGTAGCTTGAGTCCCAGCCGGTGAAGTCCTCCGCGAACAGCGCGGTGCCGATCTGGGTGTACTCGGCGTCATAGATCTGCTGCCACTCGGCGATCTGCTCCCGCTCCACCTCGCCGCCGGCGTGGCCGCGCGCACGGGCGGGGACGACGTAGCCGGCGAGGCGCTTGACTCCGGGGAGGTCGGTGTCGACGGCGACGACGGCGGCGTGTGCGACACCAGGGTGCTGGGTGAGGGCACTCTCGACCTCGCCGAGCTCGACTCGGTAGCCGCGGATCTTCACCTGGCCGTCCGTGCGGCCGAGGAAGTCGAGCATGCCGTCGGGGCGCCGGCGGGCAAGGTCGCCGGTCCGGTACATGCGTGCGCCCGGCTCGCCGTACGGGTCGGCGACGAAGCGCCCGGCGGTCAGTCCGGGCCGGTCGAGATAGCCTCGGGCCAACCCGATCCCGGAGATGTACAGCTCCCCGGCGACGCCGGGAGGGACGGGACGCAACCAGGCGTCCAAGACGGAGGCGCGCGTGTTCCAGATCGGCCGGCCGACGGTCGGGGTGGGGCTGTCGAGGGTGCCACCGCCAAGCGCGTTGATGGTGTACTCGGTGGGACCATACAGGTTGTAACCAGCCACGCCACCGGTGTCGCGTAGCCGCTGCCACACCCCCTCCGGCACCGGCTCGCCACCCAGGAGGACCAGCGCCGGCCGGTGGCCGCCATGATCGCCGTCGAGCAAGCCATGCTCGAACAGCAGCTGGGCGTAGGTGGGCGTGACGTTCAGGACGTCGATGCGGTGACGGTCGCAGTACCCGACGAGCGCCTGGGCGTCACGGCGCAGCGCTTCGTCGCAGACGTGGACCTCGTGGCCTTCGACCAGCCACAGCAGCTCTTCCCAGGACATGTCGAAGGAGAACGACACCGTGTGGGCGACCCGCAACCTGCGCCCGCCGGCCGCCCTCACGACCGGGCCGAAGATGCGCTCCCGGTGGTTGAGCTGCATGTTCGTCAATCCCCGGTAGGGGGTGACGACCCCTTTGGGTTGCCCCGTCGAACCAGAGGTGTAGATCACGTAGGCGGGATGCTCGAGGCGATGACGGTTGGTGGGGGCGAAGCCGGGCCGCTCGGGATCGGAGAGGACCCCATCCGGCAAGGCGTCGAGCTCCCTCGCGGTGCCGGGGTCATCGATGAGGACGCGGGCGACGTCACCACCGGTGCGAGGCAGCGATGACGCGACGGCGATGCTGCTCAGCAGGCATACGGGCGCGGCGTCGGTGAGCATGAACGCCAGCCGGTCGGCCGGGTAGTCAAGGTCCAGCGGCAGGTAGGCGGCGCCGGTCTTCAGCACCGCGAACAGCGCCGCCACCATGTCCGCCGAGCGCGGCAACGCCAAGGCCACGACCCGCTCAGGACCCGCGCCATGCGCGATGAGCAGCCGGGCGAGCCGGTTGACTCGCGCGTTCAGCTCCGCGTAGCTGAACGCCTCGCCGCCGGAGACGAGCGCCACCGCATCTGGCGTGCGTTCCACCTGAACGTCCAGCAGCTCGGCCACCGTCAGGTCGGGCACCGGCCGGGCGGCTATGTCCCAATCGTGGCGGAGCTGGTCATGCTCGTCCGAGGTCAGCACCCTTACCTGGCCCACGGGCAGGGTGGGGTGTGCCACGAGCTGCTCCAGCAGCCCGACCAGCCGGGCGGCGACCGTCTCGACCGTCTCGCGGTCGAACACGTCCGGCCGGTACTTCCACTCGAACGACAGCGGGTCGCCGGGGTTGGTGTTGAGGTTGAGGGGGAAATGGGTGCTGTCGCGGACGGCCATCAGCTCGACGTCCAGCACGGCGGCGACGCGGTCGTAGGCGTCCCCGTCGCCGGGGTGATTGCGCACCACCTGAAGGGTGTCGAAGAGCTGGCCGCCACCTACCGCCCGCTGGATCTCTCCCAGCCGGACGTGATGGTAGGGGATCAGTGCCGCCTGCTCGTGCTGAAGCCGGACCAGCAGGTCGGTAAGCGACTCCTCGGGGCGAAGGGTCACCCGCGTCGGGACGGTGTTCATGAACAGGCCGATGGTGTGCTCGACCCCGGCAACCTCGGCCGGCCGCCCGGACACCGCCGAGCCGAACACGACGTCGTCACGGCCGGTCAACGAGCTGAGGAGGATGCTCCACATCCCGCTGACCACGGTGCTGAGCGTCAGTCCCTGACCGCGGGCGAAGGCGCGGATCCGTGAGGTAAGCGCCTGCGAGATCTCGACGAGGACCTCCTCGGCGAAGACCGGTGCGCGTGCGGCGTGACCAGGTGCGACCAGGGTGGGCCCGTCAACGCCGGCCAACACGGCCCGCCACGCCTCGGTCGCGGCGTCCTCGCCTTGTGACGCAAGCCATGCCAGGTAGTCGCGGAACGGCGTGACCGCCGGCAGCTCGGCGACACCGCCCTCGCGGGCCAACAGGGTCAACAGCTCATGGAGGAATACCCCGACCGACCAGCCCTCCATCAACAGCACGTGGTAGGCGATCATGATCCACTGCCGGCCGCTCCCCAGCCGCACGGAGGTCACCCTCAGCAGGGGCGGGCGGGTCAGGTCGAACCGCCGCATCAGGTCTTCGTCGTAGATCCGCCGCAGCGCGGTCTCCCGATCCGTCGCGCTCAGATGCGAACAGTCGACCTCGGCGACGGGGATCTCGGCCGTGCGCCGGATGAGCTGGACCGGCCGCTCCAGCCCTTCCTGCAGGAACCCCGCGCGCAGGGCGGCGTGCCGGCCCACGATCGTGCGCAGCGCCGTCTCCACGCTGGTGTCGACCGGCTGCCGCAGCTCGAGGATGATCCGGGCGCTGTACGGGTCCAGCGTCTCGGTGTCATACGTCGATTCGAAGAACAGCCCCTCTTGCAACGGCGAGAGCGGCCAGATGTCCTCCACGTCGGGGCAGGCTGCCTCCACCTGATCGATCGCCTCCTGCTCCAGCGAGAGGACGGTCAGGTCCGAAGGCGTGAGGCCACCGGCGCCCGGGATACCGGCGTAGGCGATGAGTGCCTGCAGCGCGGCGGTCCACTCGTCGGCCAGCTCGCTGACGTCTTGCTCGGCGAGGGCGTGGTGTGGCCACGTCCACGTCGCGTCGAGCCGCGGACCGCGCGGCGTGTCGGAGATGACGGCGTTGATCTCCAACGGGTAGGGCAGCGGCATGTCCGGATCGGGTGCGGCGGTGAGTGCGTCCGACTCGCCGGCCACTGCCCAATCCGTGGCCTCCCCCTCGGTGAACCGGCCCAGATAGTTGAACAAGACCGATGGCGTGGCGAGCGGGGCGAGGACCATGGCCGACTGCGGGTTGCCGTAGCGCAGCATCCCGTAGCCGATGCCGTGGTCGGGGGCGGCGCGCACCTGCTCCTTGACACGCTTCAGCGCGTGGCCCGCGGCGCGCCCGCCTGCGAAGGCGTCGTCGAGATCGATGGGCCCGCAGTCCAACCGCACCGGGTGCACGCTCGTGAGCCACCCGACCGTGCGGGACAGGTCCACCCCAGCGGCGATCTCCTCCCGCCCGTGCCCCTCCAGATCGACGAGAAGACTGGGAGCGCCGTGGTGGCCGCGACGCTCACGCCAGCGCACCACCGCGAGCTGGAGCGCGGTGAGCAGCACGTCCGTGACGCCGCCGTGGACGGCCGCCGGCACGCCGGTGAGCAGGGGGGCGGTGTCCTCAGTGGACAGTTGGACGGTGATCGACCCGGCCGCGCCGGCCGTGCCCCCTGCCGCGTGCCGACCGCCGCACAGCAGCTCGGCCCCGGGTTCCAAGGTCTTCGACCAGTGCGCCAGCTCGGCAAGCCGGTGAGGCGCCTGGGCGTGTTCGGCGACAACCTGGGCCCAGCGACGCAGCGATGTGCCGATCGGGTCCAGGGTCGGCCGGTTCCCCTCAGCCACGGCGTCCCACGCGGCGGCGAGATCGGGCACCAGGATGCGCCAGGACACGCCGTCGATCACCAGGTGATGCGCGACCAGCAGCAACCGGCCCGGTTGGTGCCGCCCGGCGTCGAACCACACCGCCTGCACCATGGTCCCGGCCTCGGGATCCAGTCGACCCGCCGCCGCGTCGGACTCTCCGGCGATCGCCGTACGCAGCGCCTCGGCGTCGCCGCCATCGACGTGGACGTGCCGCAAGAGGTCGCCGGCCCGCACTGTCCCGGGCGCGGTCGTCTCCAGCGACCACACCGTCGGGGCGTGCCGGGTGAGGCGGAGGCGGAGGCCGTCGTGATGGTCGAGCACCGCTTGCAGGATCTCTGTGATCTGGGCCAGGTCGATCCGTAAAGGCACCTGCAGCAGCATCGACTGGTTGAACCGGTTGATCGGCCCGCCGCGTTCGCGCAGCCAGTGGACGACCGGCAGCAGGGAAACGTCGCCGACCCCGTCCGGTGCGGGCACGGGTTCGGTGGCCGTATCGATGCCCGTGCCTCGGGCGACCACGGCGAGCCCGGCGACGGTCTTGTGCTCGAACACGTCCCTGGGGCTAATCCGCAGCCCACGTCTCCGTGCCCCGCCGACCAGGAGGATCGACAGGATGCTGTCACCGCCGAGGGTGAAGAAGTCGTCGTCGACGCCGACCTGATGCCGCGGATCCAGGCCGAGGGCCTCCGCGAAGACCTCGCAGAGGATCCGCTCGCACTCGTCCCGTGGGCTCCGGCTCACCGTGGCCGCCGTGTACTCGGGTGGGGGGAGGGCGTTGCGGTCGAGCTTGCCGTTGGGCGTCAAGGGCAGCTCGTCGAGCACGACGAACGCCGCGGGCACCATATAGTCGGGCAGCACCCTGGCGGCACGCGCACGCACC
>Ga0187893_10008092_pt1 | contig 16803 bp, 14 predicted proteins | sample MA1701074metaG_FD_139574 | JGI IMG/M metagenome (GOLD analysis project Ga0187893, IMG submission 139574) | White microbial mat communities from a basaltic lava cave in the Kipuka Kanohina Cave System on the Island of Hawaii, USA - MA170107-4 metaG ...
TGGCTCGGTCGAATGGCCCCACTCGCCCCCGATCCAAGGCCGAGATCTCGCGTCATTGACCCCTGACAGGTTCGGTGCTAGCTTCCTTCTTCACGAAAAAGGGCTTTTAAAAATACTATTCGCGGCACACTGCATCCACCGCACTGGCACGATGGCGTCTTGAGCCTGCGGCATAACGGCGCCGATACTATAGAGCGGAGCCTGTCGATCCAGTTCTCGCCTTCGCCCACATCGATGGAAGGTACGACTGCATGCTTTCACATTCCACTTCAGCCTGGGGAGAAAAGACAAATCCCGGTTTCGTTCTCTCTCAGGGAGAAAGACCCGGGTCTAGAGGAACCAAAGACAAAGGCTCAGCCCGATTTCAAGGACATACAGACCCGGCTTCAAGACGCCTCAGACAGATGCCTCTCTTGTGAGACGGAGATCCGTAGCGATAGCCTCCTGCTCAACCGGCTCATGGACCGTTCACTGCGTGATCTCCACCTCTTGCAGACCTCCATCCGGGGGCAGAAGTTCTTTGCCGCCGGGGTGCCCTGGTTCGTGACGCTATTTGGGCGGGATAGCATCATTGCCTCCCTCCAAATGTTAGCCTACGACCGAGATATCGCACCACAGACCTTACGTCTCCTTGCCCATTATCAGGGCCAGAGGCGAGATCCATGGCGGGACGAGGAGCCAGGCAAGGTCATGCACGAGCTGCGCGTGGGGGAGATGGCCCGCCTCAACAGGATCCCTCAAACTCCCTATTACGGGACGGTGGACGCCACCCCGCTCTTTTTGATCCTGATCGCACGCCATGCGGCATGGACCGGGGATCTCGCGTTCTTCCACGAACTGCACCCCCACATCGAGCGGGCGCTCGCCTGGGTGGCCGCATCAGGAGACCAGAACGGCGATGGCTATATCGGATACCAGAGCTCGTCGAAGCAGGGACTCATTAACCAGGGATGGAAAGACTCCGGAGATGCCATCGTCAATGCCGATGGCAGCCTCGCCGAACCGCCGATCTCGCTGGTCGAGGTGCAGGGCTACGTCTATTCTGCCAAGGTCTCGCTGGCCGATCTCTATGAGCGCGCAGGAGAGGGGGAGCGCGCTCAAGATCTACGCCGTGAGGCAAGCGAGCTACGGGTGCGGTTCAATCGAGACTTCTGGATGGAAGACCAGGGTTTTTACGCCCTAGCCCTGCAAGCGCATCACGCACCGACCGCCGTGATCTCATCGAACCCAGGCCAGGCGCTTTGGAGCGGCATTGTGGATGCGGAGAAGGCGCAGCGAACGGTGCAGAGGCTCTTGGCTCGGGACATGTTCAACGGCTGGGGCATTCGCACGCTCTCTCCGCAGGAGCAACGTTACAACCCGATTGGTTATCATTTGGGCACTGTCTGGCCCCATGATAATGCCCTCATTGCCAGCAATTTCCGGCGGTATGGGCTCGATAAAGAGGCCTGTAAAATTTTCACCGCGATCGCGGAGGCCGCCATGTATTTCGAGCATTACCGGCTGCCAGAAGTATTCGCCGGATTTTGCCGAGAGGACTATGGGGTTCCGGTCCGCTATCCGGTCGCTTGCCATCCCCAAGCCTGGGCGGCGGGAACCATACCCTATCTGGTCGAAACCCTACTGGGCTTGGTACCCGAGGCGTTTGACAAGCGGCTGCGTATCGTCCGTCCGGTACTGCCGGGGTTCGTCGATCGCCTGGAACTGCGGCAGCTTCGAGTCGGCAGGGCGCGTGCCGACCTGAGCTTTAGGCGTACCTCCCAGGGTAGCGTTTCAGTCGAGGTGCTGCACGTGACGGGATCACTGGACGTGGTTGTAGAGGATGGCACCTCCTAAACCCGACGTCTGGCGATCACGGGCGTTCGTGCTGGCGTTCGGTACGCCGAGCTTGTGCTCATGAGCATCACCGTTTATGCTGGCTGAACGATCAAGCTCGGCCAGGCTGATCGGCGTGGCTACGGTCTTCCTTGCTGCGAGTTGCGGTTGCGTTCAAGAAGGTGGCGAAAAAACGGCGACAGAGCCAGGGGGTGATGCTAAGCGAGGAAAGACGGCTCTTCTTCGATACGGCTGCGGAACGTGCCACACGATTTCCGGCGTGCCAGGTGCTAATGGCACGGTAGGCCCACCGCTTAATAGAGTAGCTCGGCGTGCCTATCTCGGAGGCGTGCTACCCAACACGCCTATCAATATGATCCGATGGATTCAAAACCCCCAAGAGGTAGACCCGAGAACGGCCATGCCGGCCATGCGGGTGACCGACCAGGACGCACGGGACATCACGGCCTACTTTTACAGTTTGAGATAACTTACGGAATAGGAGGCCGTGAAAACCAAAAGATTTCTCCTCCACGCCGCCCTCGTGCTGGCGGCCCTTATCGTCGCCATGGTGGCAGGAGCACTCCTTTTTGCCTACTCGGGCGTCTATAACGTATCGGCCCTCAAGCAGCACACACAACCGGTATTCTGGCTGCTCGATACGGCGATGGGGCAATCGATTCAGCAACGGGCCGAGGAAATCCGCGCCCCGCCTCTATCCGCTCCCGGCTTGATCGAGCGAGGTTTTTATCACTACCGAGAACGGTGTGTGCAATGCCATGGCGCACCGGGGGTCGCGCCGCATGATATCGGTAAAGGCCTCATTCCCCTGCCGGCAAATCTGGTAGGGACGGCACGAGAATGGACATCGGCCGATATCTACTGGGCGGTTAAGTATGGAATCAAGATGACGGGCATGCCGGCATGGGAGTTTATCTTCGAAGAGGAGGACCTTTGGGCCATAGTTGCTTTTGTAAAACAGTTGCCAAGGCTCTCACCGCGGGAATATCAGGCGATGGAGCGCGCACTGCCGAATAAGCCAATGAGGCAGGCAGTCAAACGGGATCGGGAAGAAGCAGAGAGAAGGGTGGATGGTGATCCCAAGCGTGGAAGACTCGCGATCCAGAAGTATGCCTGCTCCACCTGCCACACAATTCCGGGGATTGTCGGTCCGGACGTGGACGTGGGACCACCTCTGAGAGGCATGGGCAAACGCAACTATATTGCCGGCGTGCTACCCAACACCCCCGAGAATATGCTCCGCTGGCTGGAAGACCCGCAAGAGGTAGATCCGCCGACGGCGATGCCGGACCTGGACGTGAAAGAGGATGATGCCCGTGACATCGCGGCCTATCTTTATACCTTGGAGTAAGCAGCGCAGCGTTCGATTAGTGGCCCCGCTCGCGCTCCTGCCACTCCCTGCGTGCAGCGGTATCCAATCGGTTCTCGACCCCCAGGGCCCGAGCGCGCATCAGACCGCGGTGATGAGTTGGATCATGTTCGCGGAGGGCGCGCTGATCTTTCTGACCGTCATGGCCTTCGTCGCCTATGCCATGTTCGCATCACCCAACCGAAGCGCCAAGATGGGCCGACGACAATTGATCGTGGAGGGCGGCATTCTCGTTCCCGTGGTTATGCTCTCCGCACTGCTGGTCTACGGCCTCACTGTCACGGACGCGATCGTCGCCACGACAGAAGAACCATCGGCACTGCGGATCGAGATCGTGGGCGAGCAGTGGTGGTGGCGGGTGCGCTATCTCGACGGCGCTGGTAAGCCGTCCGTGGTTACCGCCAATGAGGTCCACATTCCAATTGCTCAGCCGGTTGAGCTCTCACTTAGGAGCGCGGACGTGATCCATAGCTTTTGGGTGCCGAACCTCGCCGGCAAGGTGGACATGATTCCGGGCCATGTCAACACCTTACGCCTGAAGGCCGAGCGGCCGGGCGTGTTTCGCGGTCAGTGCGCCGAGTACTGCGGTGGGCCGCACGCGCTGATGGCGTTCTACCTCGTCGCTCAGAGTCCGAAAGAGTTCAATGCGTGGCTCGCCGCCCAAAGCCGGCCGGCGAAGGAACCGCGCACCTCGTTCCTGGAGCGCGGCAGGACCTTGTTTCTGTCAACGGAATGTGGCAAGGACCATTGCTGCGTAGACTGCCACACGATCCGCGGCACACCGGCCGGGGGTCAAGAGGGTCCCGATCTCACCCACGTGGGCAGCCGCCACTCGATCGCGGCGGGTATCCTTCCGAACAACATCGGCACCTTGGCGGGCTGGATCGCAGACAGCCAGCACATCAAGCCCGAAAACCGCATGCCGTCTTTTGATATTTACTCGGGCGCGGAGCTGCGGGCCGTCGCCGCCTACCTGGAAAGCCTAAAATGAAGCCAGTCGTCACCAGGCACCCGCGCGTCGCGCACCGACCGGGGCGCAGAGATGTCAGGGGAAAACGGTGATTACCGGCCTCGTCGAGCGCCGGGATCGCACCATTCTGAGAATGGGCGTCGACTCCCTCGCCGTTATCACCCTATATCTCGGCCGCATCATTCTCCTCTATCAGCTTCGCTAAAGGCGTCTGTGAAAGCATTACCCAATTCCCTGCCACGACCGGAGGACGAGCTCGCTACGCTCGAGAGAGTCTGGCGGCCACCCTCGGGTTGGAGCTCCATCACGGTCGTCAACAACACCTATATCGGCGTGCTCTATGTCGGCGCGGCGTTCCTGTTCTTCCTGCTGGCCGGGGTGTTGGCCCTGATGATGCGCAGCCAGCTCGCCGTGCCGGGAAACGACCTCTTAAGCCAAGACCTTTACAACCAGATCTTCACCATGCACGGCACCGTCATGATGTTCCTATTCGCGGTGCCGGCGGTAGAGGCGCTGGGGGTTCTGCTCCTGCCCAACATGCTGGCCGCGCGCGACTTGCCGTTTCCTAGGCTTTCCGCCTACGCCTTCTGGGCCTACTTCGTGGGCGGCCTGGTCTTCTTTGGGAGTCTCTTCTTCGATCTGGCTCCGAAGGGCGGCTGGTTCATGTACCCGCCGTTGACGAGCTACGAGTATTCGCCCGGCTATAACGCCGATTTTTGGCTCCTCGGGATCGGTTTCATTGAGATCTCGGCCATCGCCGGTGCCGTGGAGATCGTCGTTGGTATTCTGCGTACCCGCGCGCCCGGCATGTCACTCAGCAAGATGCCGATCTACTGCTGGGCCATGCTGGTGTTTGGCGCCATGATCATTTTCGCCTTTCCGGCCATCATCCTGGCCACCGCGCTGCTCGAGCTTGAGCGCGCCTTCCAGTGGCCGTTCTTCATCGCCGATAAGGGGGGTGACCCATTGCTCTGGCAGCATCTGTTCTGGTTCTTTGGTCACCCGGAGGTGTATATCATCTTCCTGCCCGCGGCCGGCATGGTATCGATGATCGTGCCGACGATGACAGGAGCGAGGCTCATCGGCTACCGCCTCGTGGTTCTCGGGCTGGTTGGTACGGGCTTCTTAAGCTTCGCCCTGTGGGTGCACCACATGTTCGCGACCGGGATGCCGAGACTGTCGATGAGCTTTTTTTCCGCGGTCAGCATGGCGGTCGCCATCCCGAGCGGCATCCAAGTCTTTGCGTGGATCGCGACCATCGCGGCCGGGCGCCTGCGTTTTACGGTGCCGGCGCTGTTCGTTCTTGGCTTCCTGTTCATCTTTGTGTTGGGCGGGCTCACCGGCGTCATGGTGGCCGTGGTGCCGTTCGACTGGCAGGTCCACGACAGCTATTTCATCGTGGCGCACCTGCATTACGTGCTGTTCGGCGGCATGGTATTCCCGCTCTTCGCCGCCTTCTACTACTGGGTGCCGTATGTCAGTAAAAAGCAGCTCTCCGAGCGCCTCGGCCGCTGGGTGTTCGGTCTCATGTTCGTGGGCTTCAACGTCGCCTTCTTTCCAATGCATATCACGGGGCTCTTGGGGATGCCGCGGCGCGTCTATACCTATCCAGCGGGACTCGGGTGGGACGAGCTCAATCTGACCTCGACCATCGGCGCCTTCGTGATCGCTGCCGGTGTGGTGGTGTTTTTGATCGATCTTGCGCGCAATTTCCGCCCCACCGGCGGAAAGAACATCGGCAATATCTGGAACGCCGGCACGCTCGAGTGGTTGCCGAACGGCACTTACTCGGTGCGCAGCATCCCGATCGTCACCAGCCGCGAGCCGATCTGGGACCAGCCGAATCTCGCCGAGGACGTCGAGGCGGGTCGCTATTATCTGCCGGGCGCGCCGACCGGCGGGCGCGAGACGATTGTCACCAGCCCTATCGATGCGCGGCCGCAGTACGTAGTTCAGATGCCTGGGCCGAGCTGGCCGACCGTGCTGGCTGCCTTCGGCACCGCCGCATTCTTCCTGCTGCTCACCGTAAAGCTGGTCGTGCCAGCGCTGGTCTTCGGTGTGTTCACGGTCGCGATGGTCGTCGTGTGGCTATGGACCACCGATCCCGGTCCCTCCCACCCGCCGGTTGAGATCGGCGGAGGCATTAAGCTGCCGGTCTACCTCACGGGACCCATATCACATTCCTGGTGGGCCGTGGTGGTGCTGATCCTGGTCGCCGCCGCGCTCTTCGCCTCCCTCGTTTTCTCTTATTTCTTTTTGTGGATGGTGTCCCCGGAGGTGTGGCCGGCGAGTGAGGACAAACTCCCGGCGCCTGGGCATCCGCTTGTGGCGGCGCTCCTACTCGTGGCGAGCAGCACTACCATCGCCTATGCGGGCCGCGCACTGAAAGCGTCTCGGACGCAAGGCCATTGGTCCGTGCGCATCGCCCTGCTCCTCGCCCTTCCTCTGCTCGTTGCCGCTCTCGGCATCGATCTCTATAGCCAGTGGCAGACGGGGCTGACGCCCATCGAGAGTAGCTACGGTGCGGTTGTCTATACCGTCATTGCGCTCCAGGGGTTTTTCGTCGCCACGGTAGCGATGATGGGCCTCTACACGTTCGCCCGCTCGATCTGCGGCTTGCTCAATGCAGAGCGGCGCGCCACCTTCGATAATACCATGCTGCTTTGGCACTACACGGTCGTCCAAGGCTTAATGGGTCTCGCGGTCGTCCACCTCTCTCCACGGCTCCTTGGGTGAGGCTTCTCAATGGCCGTATCTCGCTTCACTCACGCCACCTTCCGCATGCTCTCGGGCCTCATGATCTGGGCGGCACACTTCCTCGGGATCTACATCTTTACGGCACTCGCCTGCGCGCGCCGCTTCGCGGAGGCGAGCTGGCTTGGCATAGGCGTGGTACCTTGGGTGATCGGGACAGCGACCCTCGCCGCGGCCGCCGCAACACTGGTCGTGATCGGGCTTGCGGTGCGCGATACCCGGTTCAGCACCTCGCGGAACAATACGTCGAGCTTCGTGCCCTGGATGACCGCCGCATTCGGTGGTCTTGCGCTGGTGGCGATCCTCTGGGAAGCGCTGCCGGTCCTTTTAGTACCGACATGCGAGTAGACGGATCGGCGCGATCTTTTTGATGAGGCCATGGGTGCAAACGTTTCAACCAGTAGGAGGCACGGCCGGTGGAGAGATTCCGGAGATGGGCTCGGAGATCGGAAGCGCGAAAGCCCAGCGGCACCGTAATCTGGGACTGGCCCTTCGGCATCTTTCACAGTGGACGGTGGTCTTCATCGGTGGGCTTGTGGCCTTATCCGTCGTCCTCCCAACGTAATGCGCGCGTCCTCATGGCTTGCATTGAGCACGCGTATCGTTTCGTGGCTTTCGAGCTGGCGAGTGTCGCCGGTGCTTTGCGCGGGGAATATAACCCTAGGCGATCGCCCAACCCCTGCGCCCGATTCCACTACTCATGGCATTCCCCTCGCGGTGTTGTTAACCGCCTTCGCGGAACGCAGGATACAAAGCCATCCCGCCATCGACATAGAGGGTAGCGCCGTTGATATAATCGGCCTCGTCGGAGGCGAGCCATGCCGCGACCCGAGCGACATCGCCGACCTCGCCGACTCGCCCGTAGGGAATGAGCCGCAGAAGCTCCGCTTCTGCGTGCTGCGTTTCCCACGTCTCCCTATTGATGTCGGTTTTGATAGCGCCAGGGGCGATGGCATTGACACGGATCCGGTGTGGCGCAAGCTCTTGAGCCATGGTCTTCATCAACATGGCGATGCCGCCCTTGGACACCGCGTAGTTAGCGTGCCCAGCCCAAGGAATGGTCTCATGCACCGAGGAGACACAGATGATCTTGCCCGCCGCGATCGAGTGTTCGGGCATCACTCCGCGGCGCATGAACTCGCGGGCCGCCTCGCGCGCGCATAAAAAATAACCGGTTAGATTGACCGCGATCACCCGATTCCAATCCTCCAAGCTCATGTCGAGAAAGGTGGAATCCTTCTGGATCCCGGCATTGTTGACCAGGATATCGATGCTGCCCAGCGCCGCGATCGCCTCCCTGAACATGGCTTGCACTTGCGCCTCGTCGCTCACATCGGCGCGGATAGCGAGCGCCTTGCCGCCTGCCCGCTCGATGTCGGCCACCACGTGGTGGGCATTTTCGCTACCACCCACGTAGTTGACCACCACTGTCGCACCAGCGCCGGCCATTTGCCGCGCGATCTCCGCGCCGATGCCCGAGCCGGCACCGGTCACCAATGCACGTTGCCTATCCAGTAGGCCAGTCATAACCTTTATCTTTGAGGGCAGATCTCGTAACTATTGGAGGAGCCTAAAAAGTCCTTCGGTGCGGGATCCGAAGATGAACGATAAATAACGCGGAGGCACGCTCTTTGTTCCTAGGGTTTCACAGCCCATCTGGTATCAGCGCCATCATTCAGGGCCAGGGGACTTTGTTGGCCCACCTGTTCTGGCAAATGATAAAAGGCCAATGCCAGGATGACGTAAACACCCAGGAGCATCACGCCTTCCATCCAATGGCATTCGCCATCTTGAGCGACCAAAGCCAGCACACCCACGGCCAACAGGACTGTGATCATTTCCAGAGGCGTAAAGTGCAGGTCCAGTGGCTGGTCATGGCCCATGAGCATGCTGGCCAACACCAAGACCGGTGCGACGAACAAGGCGATTTGCAGACTGCTGCCCACGGCGATCTGCACGGCCAAATCCATTTTGTTCTTCATCGCCACGATAACGGCCGTAGAGTGCTCGGCCGCATTCCCGACCACGGCGACAACAATGACGCCGATAAACACCTGGTTCATTCCCAGGGCCTGCGCTGCGTGTTCCACGGAAGCGACCAGCAAATGGGCCATCCAGGCGACCCCAGCAGTGGCCACGAGCAGCACAAGCAGCGACGTTCGTCGGCTCCATTCAGGCCGGTACCCGCCAGCTTGTTCTCTTTCTTCGCCGCCGAACAAATGGCGGTGCGTCCGCAAGGAAAAGACCAGGCTCAGCAAATAGATCACCGCTAAAATGGCCGCGATCTCTTCGCTTAAGAATTCGATCTTGTGCCGTTCCGGTGTGGTCAATGCGCCGGTCGGCAACAGATAGTAATACAGGGTGGGCACGAGCAGGCCGACCGACGCGAGCGCAAGCAGGGTCGCTCCCATGCCGGCGGCCGTGCGGTTGAACTGCTGCCGCGGAAAGTACAAACCGCCCAGCAACATGGCCACGCCGAGCACCAACAGGCAATTGCCGATGATCGAGCCGGTGATCGAGGCCTTGACGAGCGGGTACATCTCCGGGCCGCGCCAGAGGAGGAGCAGGGCAATGATCAGTTCAGCAGCGTTCCCGAAGGTGGCGTTCAACAGCCCACCGATGCCCGCGCCCAACGTCTCGGCAAGGTTCTCCGTGGCGCGGCCCATCAGCCCAGCCAATGGGATAATGGCCACTCCTGAGGAAATGAAGACCCAAATAGGGCCCGTGTGAAACAGTTCTAACGCAACCGCCAAGGGCACGGCGAGCAGCAACCCATTCAGCGGTTGTTTGATTAGCGCTTGCGATGCTTGCCATAGACCCATCGAGGAAGAATTGTCGCGTTCTTGCCCGCGTTGGTTCGGCGATCTCGTGTTGTGATGGGACATTGGTGCACTGAAATCGGCAATACCACCGGCACTAGCGGTGGCTCTCGTCTACATCAACACGCAACGTCCCTTCCACAGCGCACCTAGACGCTGACGCCATCGTCATCGCCACGATGAAAGGCCAGATCGACGCGGGCCTTTCCAATCCGCAACCTGCGAACCTCAACGCGGTCAACAACTCCTGTGCGAAATAATGTAAACGCCTACGTCGCTGCCGCATGCTCGCCGTGCAAAGAAAGCCACTTAAGAATATCCTCGCGGCGGATTAGTCCACGTACCGCCCCGTCCTTCACCACGGGCAATTGATTGACCTCGCGCTGCGAGAGCGCGCGCAACGCGTCGGCGCTGGCTTCTTCCGGGGTTGCGGTCGTGAGATCATGCACGGGCGTCATGACCGTGCCCACCGTATGCGATGTGCGGACGGAGGGATCGACACGGCGGGCATCTTCCAGGCACACGATACCCAGCAGCCGTCCATGCTCCACCACAGGGAAAGCGCGTTGGTCCGTCCGCATGATGTAGTTGTCAATGAGCGTGCTGATCGACGTATCGGGCGATACCGTGGCGAAGCGGGACAACATGATCCGCGACACCGGCACCTGCGCGAGCGAGCGGCTAATGAGCAACTGCTGATAGCTCATGATCGCGGCGTTGTTCAAGAACCAGCCGATCAGCGCAAGCCATAGTCCGCCGATGATGCCGGTGCCTAGGAAAGGCACCCGCACGCCGAACATCATGGCAAAGCCGCAGGCGATGAAAATCCATGCGAACGCCTGCCCCACGCCCGCCGCCCAACGCGTGGCGCGGTAGAGATCGCCGCCCAAGCCCCACAGCACCGCACGCAAGACCCGGCCCCCATCGAGAGGAAAACCCGGGATCAAGTTAAAGACGCCGAGCAGGATGTTGATCGGTCCGACCCACAGCATCACCGTCGCTAAGGGACCGAGCCTAGCGTATGCCCGCAGCGGATCATTCGGATCGATCTGTACCTCACCCGCGCTCAAGCTGGCGATGGCAATGCAGACCACGCCCACGACAAAGCTGGTGATGGGACCTACGATTGCCATGAGCAGCTCCCCTCGCCAACTGCTCGGCTCGCGCTCCAGTTGCGCCATTCCGCCAAACACGAACAAGGTGATGCGGCGGATCTCGATACCCTGCGCGCGCCCCACCAAAGCATGGGAGAGCTCGTGGAGCAAGACCGAGACGAAGAAAAAGATCGCCGCGGCGAGCGCCGTGGTCCAGATCAACGCCGCTCCCCATTCCGGATGCCATGCGGGAAACACGCCGGCGCCCAGGCTGACGGTGACCAGAAAGAAAATGATGAAGAGGCTCCAATCGACGCAAATCTCGATGTCTGCGATGCGACCTAATCTAAACCCTGTGTTCATATGCAATCCTTCCTAAACGTTCTGTTTTACCTTGCCCTCGTGCTCAGTTCGCCACCATGGAGGCCGCGATATTGCCGCGAAGCACCTGTAAAGAAGCCCGGAATCCCCCTATTTACGAGCGCAAGGATCCTTTCAAGTTGGATACCGGTTGCTGATTCACGTACGTACATGATGATGTCTCCGCTCGCAGACCATTTGAACCACGCTCCGGAGGGGTTCACCGCCATCAGCCAATTCACTTCGCGACCATGTATGCGGCGCTGTTGCCGCGAAGCACATGCAAGAGCAGCGCGGACTCCTCTTTATTCACAAGCTCAAGAAATTCTTTCAGATGCGATACGGGGCGCTGGTTCACCGACATGATGATGTCTCCGGAGCGCAGTCCATTGGCCCATGCCCGGCTGCCTCGCTCCACCTCGTGCACCAGCACACCCTGCACCTTACCGTAGGCCGGCGCAGCTCTGGGGATTTCTTCAAAGCGCGCGCCGTCCAGCCGCGGGTTCGTGAGCTCGTTGGCACGCGCACTGGTGGCAACCTCTCCTGCAAGCTTTGCATTCACCGTCAGCTTTTCCGTCCCACCGAGCCAGCCGCCTTTACGCACCACACCCAAGCTGACCCGATCGCCGACTTGCATGAGCCCGACCGCGTTCCTCAAGGCACTGGCGTCGCGCACCGGCTGGCCGTTTACGGAAACAACTACATCCCCCGCCTGTAAGCCCGCCTTTTGTGCCGGCGTATCGGGTACCACATGCACGATCACCGCACCTTGGCGCCGTGAGATGTCGAATGCCTCGGCCAACTCGGCGTTGAGGTCTTGTAATTGGATGCCGAGGTAACCGCGCCGCACCTCTCCATGCTTCACCAGTTGCCGCATGACGTGGCGCGCCATGTCGATGGGGATGGCGAAACCGATCCCGATGTTGCCGCCGCTGCTGCTGAATATCGCCGTATTGATACCCACCAAACGACCTTGCAGATCCACCAGGGCGCCCCCAGAGTTGCCCGGGTTGATAGCCGCATCGGTCTGGATGAAGTCCTCATAGCCCTCGATCCCAAGACCACTGCGGCCCAGTGCACTCACGATACCGGAGGTCACCGTCTGGCTCAGCCCGAACGGGTTGCCGATGGCTACGACGAAATCACCGACATCGAGCTCGTCGGAAACAGCCATCGGTAAGTCGGTCAGGCCCTCAGAGGGGATCTTAACGACGGCGATGTCTGTCTCGGGGTCTTTTCCGATGATCTCGGCCTCGTAACTGCGCCCGTCACCGAGGACCACCGTGACCTGATCGGCGTTGGCGATGACGTGGGCATTGGTCAGCACCAGGCCGCGCTCGGCATCGACGATGACGCCCGATCCCAGGCTCTGGGTGCTGCGCTCGCGCGGCTGTTCGGGGATGTCGAAGAAGAACCGGAAAAAGGGATCGTTGAAGAGCGGATTCTGCTCCATCGGCATGCGGCCTTTAGTGGCGACATTCACCACCGCCGGTGTCACCCGCTGCAGCATCGGCGCGAGTGTTGGTAATTCCTGGCTGGGCAGCGCGGCTGCCATATTGTTCGAAAATAATGCGCATACGACCCACCCTGCAACCCGCAGCCACTTCCTTCTAGGGTCGTGGGCCGATGTCAGATCGCGCAGATCTCCAACCATCGTTCGCATCCTCCTTCGCGATTAAGCAGTGATCTCTGTGCAGAGGTTCCCTAGCGAGCACGGATCGAGAGCACCACGTATACGCGGCGCGCAATGAGTCTCTGCAAACCATCGGCCGCTTTGCGGTCAGGTATCGCGCCGACCTGAGTTGTTACGGCGGTATCCTTGGCTCTGTGGGAAAAAAGCTCTACGGTAACCTCTCGTTGTTCAACCGTCTTGCCTTTAAGGGTTCCCCGACCTTCTTCTTTTCGCTGGCCGGTGATGGCGATGCGTTGATGTCTAAAGACGGTTCTCGTTTCGTTCCACATCGTTTCAAAAGGCAGGGGATAGACTGCCGCGGAAACGCCGCTCATCGACGCTTCGGTATCGACTCCCAGACGCTCGGGGTGCTTCGGTGCACAGCCGAGCAATCCTAGAATCAGCAAGAACGAAACTGTAAACACTCGGTATGCGTTCATAGCTCAATAAACTCTATACGCATAAAGGTCCCTAGTGCGCAATGCATGCCAAAGGCTATTCTCGATGAGGACGCGCTTAGAGTCAATTAGATAGCGATATCGAGCGCACACTGCGAGGTCTATCCATGACCTTGCCGGTAAAAATTACAGTATCTTGTAAAAATTACATCCGAGCGACATCGGGTAAAGGTAAGCTTATTAGCCCAGAGTGAACGGTCGGGGAGGTGGGTAACGGTTTAGTCTGAGGACATGGGTTACATTCACCGAAGCTGATAGAGAAGAATGAGGCCCCCGAGGTACGCGCCGAGGACGACCAGGGAGTCGACGCCCATTCCGAGAATGGTCCGGTCCCGGCGTTCGACGAGGCCGCCGATGTACAGGGTGGTCACGACGATGCCAAGCAACGCGGCGATGGCGGAGAATCGTCCGACTTCATTCAGTACCGGTCCGCCCGCGTAGACACCATCAACCACGAACACGAGGCCAATATGGAAGAGGTTGGCGCCAAAGACTTCGGACACGGCCATATCGTAGCGGCGCAGCCGCACCGCTGATAACACGCTGCTGACCTCGGGCAGCGAGGTCGAGATGGCGAGGAACACCGCACCGACGAAACCCGACCCAAGGCCAGTCTTGGTGGCGATCGCCTCACCGGTGCGCGACAGCAGAAAGCCGGCTACCAGAATGGCTGTCGCGGCGGCAACGGTTTTGGCGGCGGTGTGGCCGAGAGACGACTGGCGGTCGTTATGGCCTGTCCGCTGGCCTACTTGTGTCTCTTGCCGGTTCTCGGAGTCGCGCCGGTGCCGGTCTGTCTCATCCGCGTGCCATCGGTGGCGCCCCTGGGAGGTTGTGACGATCCAGAACGAGGCGAGGGAGAGGACAAGAATGCTCCATGTGCCGGCGCCGGCACCGAGGAGTGACATTTCGCCCACCAGGATGACCGACGCGACGAGAGCAAGCAGCAGGATGTCCAGCGCGCCTTGCACGAGGACCACGGCATCGGCGACGACGGAGGTAAGGGCCTCTCGACTCATCGTTGCATCGGCGACGGCCAAGATCGTAACCTGCATGGCCACGCCGCCGAGGAGGTTGTTCACCGCTAGCCCCGCGTTGCCGGCGAGCGAAGACGTAACCGTCACGGCGATTTCGGGAAGGGACGTGATGCCACCGAGCAGGACGAGTCCGATCATCGCCTGCCCGATGCCGGACTGCCGAGAGATAATGTCGGCGTAGCGGGACACTCGGGTACCGGCGATCCAGACTACGCCTGCTGCTACCGCGAAGACTGCGATTCCGATCCACAGAGGATAGCTGTTGAAGTCGAGAGGTATCATCGTCCTCTCTGTGCCTTCCCGGTCCGTTTACTCATAATGCATGGTCCATCGGCCCTTAGCAACTGCTTTACAACGTCACCATTGCCCAGAGGTCCTCATCTTCGATGACAACTCTCACCCCGGGCATGCCCGTCAGTCCGACTCCCGGCGCGCAGGGCTTAGCCTGCATGCCGAGGTGCGGCAACTGGTGTCCAACCCCCGCGGGCAGGTGCGAATGCTGTCGGTCATTAGCACCCTCCTAAATGAGAAAAGGCCTAAGCCTGATCGCATCCGTCCGCCGCCTGATCCTCACTGTCCACCTGCCGTATTACCACCTAAACCATGTTATCGAGCGGTCGGGTTTACCGTCTTTCCGGTAACTCTTACCGGCGGCCATGGCTACATATTTCTCTCCCGCCCGCGGGCGAAGCGCTAAGCCACTGAGCGCGCTACTTTTCACTCTGCCGGAATCGAATGGCATATGGATTGCGACACCCCATGTGCTCGATCGCAGCCGCGTTACCAAGCGGTGAATTGAGCGGGGGTGGATGCTCTGACGAACACTGGAGATTTAACTGATGATCAAACGAATCAAATACAAGAGCCTGGCGACTGCCGCCACGCTAGCTGTTTTGCTCTCTGGATGTGCGGGGAGTCCAACGCAGGAAAGCACCGGAGAATACATCGATGATGCGGCGTTGACTGCCAAGGTAGATGCGGCCCTGCTCGCAGATCCAGAGGTCAGCGGGCTGGCTATCAACGTCGAGACCTTCAAGGGCGAGGTACAACTCAGCGGGTTTGCGAACAGCGAAGCAGCGCGGCAACGAGCCGAGGAAGTCGCTCGATCGGTTGCCGGAGTCGGCACGGTCCGAAACGATATCAGGCTCAAGTAAAGATCCAATATGGCCGGTCACCGTGCTCTAAGCGGCCGCGGACAGCGACCACGCAGTCGGCCGGTGGCGCACTCTTCGGCGATATGATACAGACGCCTTATGCGTTAAGCACATTCGAGAAAAAGGCTGATCGCCGGCTTCCCAAGATTCGAAAGGACCCTCCGACCCACGCGAAAGCCGGAAGAAGATGCGCACGGGCAAGGGCGAGACTTCGGCGAGTTCCATTGAGCGCGTTAAGAAGCTCGGCATCGAGGGCCGCTCGATAATGGACAAGAAGGAGCTAGCGCGGAGCAACGCACGCAAGCCGTGATGCGCAAGGCGATCAGTACAGCGGCGATCGTCGCGCTGCTGTTTGTCTTGTATACGGCCGCGGGCCACTGGCTGGCGCCGCGCTTCGTTCGCGACACCCTCGTCGAGGGGGTGGGCCGCCTCGGACTCGAGTTACGGGTTGGGCGGGTGCGCACGGATCCGTTCGCCTTGAGCGTGGACCTGGAGAACGTCGAAGTCCTGGCGCCCGGCGGCCGTACGCTCGCCGCCGCCTACAGGGCAGGTGCCGATCTGGCGTGGGCGTCGCTGTGGCGTCCTGCCTGGATCGTGGAGCAGGCGTCGTTCGAGAAACCGAGCGTGGAGATCACGCTCGGCCCGAAAGGCGAGCCGAACTGGCGTCTCCCTGGGAAACGTGCCACCGGGGGTGGGCGAGCGGCGCTTATCGTCGAGAACCTCACCGTCAACGAAGGTGCGGTGCACTTTGTGGACCATTCGCGCGAAGAGCCGGTTGAGTTGAACCTTGAAGCGCTCCATTTCGGGCTGACCGGCTTGTCGACGCAGGCGCACGAGCGCGCGCAATACCAGCTCACCGGGCGGGTGGCGGGCGGTGGCACGATTTCCTCGCGGGGCCGTGTCTCGGCTGTGCCGCTAGCCGCGCACGGCAGGCTCGACATCGCCGCGGTGGCGGTTTCGAACGTCTGGGCGCTCGCGGCGCCCGGCACCGAGCCGGCGCAAGGTCAACTGCAGGCTTCGGCGGCCTATATCTATGAGGACGGCGGTCTTGTCCTGCAGGAGGTGTCGATCGAAGCGGCACGATTTTCCTACGCAGGGATCGAGCTGCCACAGGTCGCGTTGGAAGCGCCGAGGCTGGCGCTGCCGCCGAAGAAGACGTTCAGTGATGTCACACTCGTTTCAAGGCAATGAGGGGTGTGGCTATGGCGAGTTTCCGTAAACGCGGTCCTTATCAGTGGCAAGCCCAGATCCGCAAGAAGGGCTACCCGCCTCAATCCAAGACA
>Ga0187893_10008093_pt1 | contig 16803 bp, 16 predicted proteins | sample MA1701074metaG_FD_139574 | JGI IMG/M metagenome (GOLD analysis project Ga0187893, IMG submission 139574) | White microbial mat communities from a basaltic lava cave in the Kipuka Kanohina Cave System on the Island of Hawaii, USA - MA170107-4 metaG ...
ATGTCGTAGCACTGGAGGTGTCCGTTGGGAGCTGGTGAGGAGCCCGGGCCGACCGAGGAGTCGGGTCCGACCCCGACCGAGCGGGCGGGAGCGGCGGGGGTGGCCGGCGGCGGGGGTCGGCGGGGGTGGCTCGTCGCCGCCGCCGTGGCCTTCGTGCTCGTGACCGGCGGCATCGTGGTGCTGGCCCAAGGGGGCGGCGACGACCGCTCGGGGGACATGGGTGGCATGGACATGGGGGGCATGGACATGGGGGGCACGGCCGAGATCCCCGAGGCCAGGCCCGCCTCGGTGACCCGGATGGGAGAGATGATCATGCCGCCCGGCATGATCATGACCGCCGGGGCCTCGATGGCCTCGATGGCGGACATGGCCGCCGTCGACAGCCGCGAGGTGGACTTCGAGGCCGCACCCGACGCCCGGGGCGACGAGGTGCTCGAAGGGGTGGTCGGCAGCGACGGGGTGAGGGAGTACCGGCTGGAGGCCTCGGTCGTCCGGTGGTTCATCCTCCCCGAGGTCCCGGTGCTCGCCTATGCCTTCAACGGCCAGGTGCCGGGCCCCAGGCTCACCGCCACTCGGGGTGATCGGGTGCGCATCCGGGTCGACAACCGGCTGGCGGAGCCCACCTCGGTCCACTGGCACGGCCTCGTCGTCCCCAACGCCATGGACGGGGCGGCGGGCGTCACCGAGGAGGCGATCCCGCCGGGCGGGTCCCGGACCTACGAGTTCACCGTGGAGGCGGACGGCACCTTCTTCTACCACTCCCACACCGCGGCCGACCGCCAGCAGGCCCTCGGCCTGTCGGGTGCGTTCGTCGTCCGGCCCCCCGAGCCCGTGGACGACGGGGTCGACCAGGACGTCGTCGTGGCCATCCAGGAGTGGACGGTCCGGGACGGCTTCACCTTCCCGGCCATGCCGATGGAGGGGCTCCTGCCGAACTACTTCACCCTCAACGGCAAGGCGTGGCCCGAGACGCCCGTGGTCCGGGCCCGGGTCGGCGACCGGCTGCGCTTCCGGTTCATCGGGAGCGGATCCTTCGCCCACCCCATGCACATCCACGGCGGCCCCTTCACCATCGTCGCCACCGACGGCCAGCCCGTCCCCCCGGGAGCCCAGCTCTCGAAGGACACGGTGAACGTCGCGCCCGGCGAGCGCTACGACGTCGTGTGGACGGCCCAGCAGCCGGGTCGATGGCTCCTGCACTGCCACATCAACCACCACCTCACGAACGACGGCGAGGAGGTCGACGGCGCCGGCGGGCTCACCATGGTCATCGACGTCGCCGGGTAGCCGGCGTCGCCGGGTAGCCGGCGTCGCGCCGGACCTCGCCGGTGGGGCGACCGGGCGACCGGGCCCGTCACCGGAGGTCGCTCACCGGGGTCAGGCGCCGGGGGTCGTGCCCGGGCCGCCCGGGCGGATCACCGGCGAGAGGAGCAGGCGGCACCGGGGCAGCCCGCCCCGCCGGCCGCTTCGATGGCCTTGGCCCGGCGGATGAGGCCGAAGCCCTTCACGAGGGCGGCGCCGTAGAGGAGGGTGAGGACGGCGCCGACGGCCAGGGCGTTGCCGGTCACGGCGGCGCCCAGCGAAGTGCCCCCGACCACGACGCCCAGCAGGGCCAGCGTCACCGGCAGGTGACAGGGGCACAGGACGTAGGAGGCCACCAACCATCGCCGGCCCCGGCGCTCCTGGGCCCGGGCGACCGGGTCGGTCGGCAGCGAGGCCGGGCCGAAGAAGGAGGCCGGGCCGAAGAAGGAGGCCCGGGGCACCCTGGCGCCCGGCCGGGACGGGTGGGGGGCGGGCGCCCGGCCGGGAGACGTGGCGGCGGCGCCCATGGTCAGGTCCGGGGCTCGGGAGCGGGCCGGGCCCGGGTGGCCAGGTAGGTGGCGACCCCGAAGGCGGCGACGCCGTTGGGGATGTGCCAGGCGGCGGCGGCGGCCCTCGTGCGACCCACGTAGCCCAGGCCCACCTGGGCGAAGAGCAGGAGCACGAGGATGCCGGCGGCCACGACCACCGGCCGCGGGGCCCGCGTCACGAGGGCCCCGACGAGGAGGGCGACGGCGAGGCCGAAGGTCGTGTTCCCGATGACGCCGTGGACGGCGATGCCCAGGGACCCGAAGAGGTAGCGCCCGGCCAGGAACGCCTGGACGAGGATGGCCGTGGCCACCGTCATGGCACCCACCCGCAGGAGGGTCCCACCCCAGCTCGGCACCGGTCGGCTCACGGCCACAGGTCCAACCTACGACGAAACGTAGTAGGGATCCAGGCGGCCCGACGGCGGGTCAGGTGAGGCAGATCGTCGAGAGGCCGAGCACCTGGTGGTGGGCGGCGAGCGACCACGTCGCCACCACCATGGCCGCCGTGGCCATGGTGGCGAGCACGGGGAGCGAGGCCAGGGCCCGGGCCGGCCAGTGCGTCCCGGTGGAGGCGGTGGCGAGGGCCTCGAGGCGGTGGGTGACGGTGTCGAGGGGGGCGAAGGCGGGGAGCACGGCGGCGGGGTCCGGCCCGCCCCGGCCGGCGGCCTTGGCCAGGGCCGCCCGGAGGTGGTCGCGACCGGGGACCACGGGACCGGCGTCCTCGTCGGCCACCCGCTCGAGGGCCAGGCGGAGGTTGGCCGCCGATCGGGCCGCCGGGCCCCGCCCGCCGAAGACCGCCTCCACCGCCGAGGCCAGGGCCAGCGGGCGATCGTGGCCGTGGGCCAGGTGGCTGAGCTCGTGGCGCACGACGGCGTCGAGCTCCTCGGGGGTGAGGAGCCGGTGGAGGCCCTCGCTCGTGACCACCTGGGGTCGCCGCCCGGGGATGGCGTAGGCCAGGGTGGCCAGGACGGGGATCCGCACCGCCTCGACGCCCTCGACGACGGTGTGCTCGCCGATCCAGGGCTCGATGGTGGCTCGCTCCCGTAGCCGCCGCCGCCGGGCCCGGTTGGCGGTGCGGGCCAGGAGCACCCACGCCGAGGCGGCGGCGCTGAGCCAGCCCGCGACCGCCGTCTCGGGGCCGAGGGATCCGAAGATGCGGTGGCACAGAGCGGCGGCGTCGGGCACCCCCGTGGCCCGCAGCAGGGTGGGGGCGGCGCCGAGGGCCAGGGCGACCTGGGCGAGGCCCAGGCCGGCCCGCAGGCTCGTGGCGGCGAGCCAGGACCAGTAGCCCGGGCCCAGCCGGTCGAGGCGCAGCACCCCGAGCCCGGGGAGGACGAGCAGGGCCGCCCCCAGGGCGAGGAAGGCGAGGGTCACCGGCCGTCGGCCTCGGGGCTGAGCGCCCGCCGCAGGCTGGCCCGCTGGGCCGGCGGGAGCTCGGCGACGAAGCGGGAGAGGACCCGGGAGCGGTCCTCAGCCGCCTCGAGGACCTCTCGCATGCGCTGCGCCACCCGCTCCTCGCGGTCGGCCACCGGGACGTACTCGAAGGCCCGGCCCCGCCGCCGGCGGTCGAGCTCGCCCTTGGCCCACAGCCGGGCGAGGATGGTCATCACCGTGGTGTAGGCCAGGCGCCGGTCGGTGGCGAGGGCCTCGTGGACCTCGCCGGGGGTCTGGGCGGCCCCGGCCGACCACAGGGCCTCGAGCACCCGGCCCTCGAGTTCGCCACTGCGGAGCCGCCGCTGGTCGGGGCCCGGGGGAGGCACGGGGCCACGCTACCGCCGCCGCCGGGGGCCTCGGCGGCCCGGGGCCCCCCGGCAGCCCGGGGCCCCGGCAGCCCGGGGCCCCCCGGCGGCGTGGGGCGGCGGTGGCTGGCCGACGGGCTCGGCCAGCCGGCCCCGAGGCCATGGGGTCCTGGGCCCGGCGGCTATGCTGCGCGGACCGCCCGGGTGCATTCGAGGAGGCGCGCGTGCCCGCAACGGTCGTCGTCGGCACTCAGTGGGGTGACGAGGGCAAGGGCAAGCTCACCGACCTGCTGGCGCGGGATGCCCAGGTCGTCGTCCGCTTCCAGGGCGGCCACAACGCCGGCCACACCATCGTGGTCGACGGGGAGTCCTTCGCCCTCCAGCTCGTCCCGAGCGGCATCCTCTCCCCCGGGGTCACCCCGGTCATCGGCAACGGCGTCGTCGTCGACCCGGCGGTGCTCGTGGCCGAGGTCGACGGGCTCGTGGCCCGGGGGGTGGACTGCAGCCGCCTCAAGGTGAGCGGCAACGCCCATCTCATCATGCCGTACCACACCGAGCTCGATCGCCTCACCGAGCGCCACCTGGGTCGCAACAAGCTGGGCACGACCCGCAGCGGCATCGGTCCCGCCTATGCCGACAAGGCGGCGCGGGTGGGCCTGCGGGTGCAGGACCTCCTCGACGCCAAGATCTTCCGGGAGAAGCTCGAGGTCGTCCTCCGGGAGAAGAACCAGGTCCTGGCCAAGGTCTACAACCGCCTGCCGGCCTCGGCCGACGACATCTGCGACCGCTACCTCGGCGAGCTGGCCCCCCGCCTCGAGCCGATGATCACCGACACCGTGGGCCTGGTCCACGACGCCCTCGAGGCCGGGCGCAACGTGCTCCTCGAGGGGGCCCAGGCCACCTTCCTCGACCTCGACCACGGCACCTATCCCTACGTCACGTCCTCGAACCCCACGGCCGGCGGGGCGTGCACGGGTGCGGGGATCGGGCCCCGCTACCTCCAGCGGATCATCGGGGTGACGAAGGCCTACGTCACCCGGGTGGGGGCGGGGCCGTTCCCGACCGAGCTCGACGGCGACGTGGCCGAGCTCCTCGTGGACCGCGGTCACGAGTTCGGCACGGTCACGGGCCGGCGCCGCCGGCCGGGGTGGCTCGACGCCGTCATGGTGCGCCACGCCGTGCGGGTGAACGCCCTCTCCGACCTCGCCCTCACGAAGCTCGACGTGCTCGACGCCTTCGACACCGTGCGGATCTGCGTGGCCTACGAGATCGACGGGCAGCGCTACGAGCACCTGCCCTACCACCAGTCGACCATCCACAAGGCCATCCCCGTCTACGAGGAGCTCCCGGGCTGGGGCGGCGACATCACCGGGGCGACCCAGTGGTCGGAGCTGCCCGAGGCGGCCCGGGCCTACGTGGCGCGGGTGGCCGAGCTGGCCCGGATCCCGGTGTCCATGGTGGGGGTGGGCCCGGGTCGCGACCAGTTCGTGACCCCGCCCCCGGCCGGCCCCGGCCCCGACCCCGTCACTGGCGACGGCGCCGACGACGACCTCGACGACCCCGAGGGCCCCTGGGAGATCGGCCCCGGCGTCCTCGTGATCTAGGGGTACCGGTGCGGGTGTGCGTCGTGGGGTCGGGGGGGCGCGAGCACGCCCTCGCCCACGTGCTGGCCCGGACGGCCGACGAGGTGGTCGTCACCCCCGGCAACCCCGGGATCCCCGGCTCCACGCCGGTCCCGGCCACCGACCTCGAGGCCGACCTCTACGTCATCGGCCCCGAGGGTCCGCTGGCCGACGGGCTGGCCGACCAGCTCCGGGGCCGGGGCCGCCTCGTGCTCGGGCCGGGGGCCGACGGGGCCCGCCTCGAGGGCTCGAAGGCGTGGATGAAGGCGCTGCTCGAGCGGGCCGGGGTGCCTACGGCGCGCTACCGGAGCATCGAGGACCCCGCCGAGGCCGAGGCCTACCTCGCCACCCTCGAGCCCCCCTACGTGGTGAAGACCGACGGGCTGGCCGCCGGCAAGGGGGTGCTCGTCACCGAGTCCCGGGAGGAGGCCGTGGCCGACGCCGCCGCCAAGCTCTCGGGGCGGGCCTTCGGCCCCGCCGGCCGGCGGGTCGTGATCGAGGAGGGCTTGGCGGGGCCCGAGCTCTCCGTGCTCTGCGTGTGCGACGGGCGGCGGGCGGTGGCCCTGCCCCCGGCCCAGGACTACAAGCGCCTGGGTGACGGGGGCACGGGGCCCAACACCGGGGGGATGGGGGCCTACTCGCCCGTGCCCGCCGCCGGTAGCTCCTTGGTGGAGACCGTCCTCGACCGGGCGGTGGAGCCCACCCTCGCCGCCCTGCGGGCCGAGGGCATCGACTACCGGGGCGTGCTCTACGCCGGGCTCGTCCTCACCGTCTCGGGGCCCCGGGTGCTGGAGTTCAACGTCCGCTTCGGCGATCCCGAGGCCCAGGTGGTGCTGCCCCGGTTGCGCACCGACCTCGCCGCCCTCCTCGCCGAGGCCGCCGCCGGCCACCTGAGGACGGAGCCCGAGGCTGGCCCGGCCTCGGCCGTGACCGTGGTGCTGGCCTCCGAGGGCTACCCGTCGGCCCCCCGCACCGGCGACGTCATCGCCGGGGCCGACGAGGCGGCCTCGCTCGACGGCGCCACCGTGTTCTGGGCCGGGGTGGCGGCCGACGGCGCCGGCCGCCTCGTCACCGCCGGGGGCCGGGTCGCCAGCGTCACCGGCACCGGGCCCGACCTCGCCGCCGCCCGGACCCGGGCCTACGCCGCCGCCGACCGACTCCGCTGGCCCGGCCAGCAGCGCCGGTCCGACATCGCCGCCCACCCCCTCGTCCCCGTCCCCCAGCCCCAGGAGGAGCACCCGTGAGTCCCGATCCCCGCCCCGCCCCCGCCGCCCCGGCCGCCCCCGCCGTCCCCGCCGCTTCGCGCGCCGGCCACCGGCCCCGCCGGGTCGCCGTCCTCATGGGCTCGCCCCGCGACGGCGAGAAGATGGCGCCGGCGGCGGCCACCCTCGAGCGCTTCGGTCTCGAGGCCGACGTTCGGGTGCTCTCGGCCCACCGCACCCCGGCAGCGGTGGCCGACTTCGCCTCCGCCGCCCGGGCCGGCGGCTACGTGGCCCTCATCTGCGGGGCGGGCATGGCCGCCCACCTGGCCGGGGCGGTGGCGGCCCAGACGACCCTGCCGGTGGTGGGCGTGCCCCTCTCCGGCGGAGCCCTCAACGGGGTGGACGCCCTCTACGCCACCGTGCAGATGCCCAAGGGCATCCCCGTGGCCACGGTGGCCATCGACGGTGCCCTCAACGCCGCCCTCCTCGTGGTGGCCATGCTCGCCGTGGGCGACGAGTCCCTGGCCGCCGCCCTCGAGGACTACCGGCGGGAGATGGCGGCGCCGACCCCCGCATGATCGACCGCTACTCGCTGCCCGAGATGGCGGCGCTCTTCACCGACGAGGCCCGACTCCGGCGCTGGCTCGAGGTGGAGCTGCTCGCCACCGAGGGCTGGGCATCGATCGGCGTCGTCCCGGCATCGATCGCCGCCACGGCCCGGGCCCGGGCCCCGAAGGTGGACCCCGCCTTCGTGGCCGCCGTCGAGGCCCGGGAGGAGGTGACCGACCACGACGTGGCCGCCTTCGTCGACGTCGTCCAGGACGCCGTCGGCTCCCTGGCGGGGAGCTGGATCCACTACGGGCTCACCTCCTCGGACGTGGTCGACACCGCCCAGTGCGCCGGCCTGGCGGCCGCCGCCGACCTCCTCGTGGAGGCCAGCACCGCCCTCGTGGCCGACCTGCGGGACCGGGCCCTCGAGCACCGCCACACGGCCATGGTGGGCCGCACCCACGGGATGCACGCCGAGCCCACGACCTTCGGGGTGAAGCTCGCCCACTGGGCCCTCCAGGCCGACCGCGACCGGCGGCGGCTGCGATCGGCCCGCGACGCCGTGGCCGTGGGCAAGCTCTCGGGGGCGGTGGGCACGTACTCGAACATCGATCCCGCCGTGGAGCGCCACGTGTGCCGGGCCCTGGGCCTCGAGCCGGTGCCCGCCACCCAGGTGGTGGCCCGGGATCGCCACGCCGAGCTCCTGTGGGCCTGTGCCTCGGCCGGGGCCAGCGTGGAGATGATGGCCACCGAGGTCCGCCACCTCCAGCGCAGCGAGGTGGCCGAGGTGGCCGAGCCCTTCCGGTCGGGCCAGAAGGGCAGCTCAGCCATGCCCCACAAGCGCAACCCCATCACCTGCGAGCGCCTCACCGGCCTGGCCCGGGTATTGCGGGCCAACCTCTCGGCCGGGCTCGAGGACGTGGCCCTCTGGCACGAGCGCGACATCTCCCACTCGTCGGTGGAGCGCATCGTCCTCGCCGACTCCTGCCTGCTGGCCCACTACGTCCTCGTGCGCATGGCCCGGGTGGTGCGCGGCCTCACCGTGGACGCCGAGCGGATGGCGGCGAACCTCGAGGCGTCGCTGGGGCTGGTGTTCAGCCAGCCGGTGCTCCTCGCCCTCGTAGCCGGCGGCCTCACCCGCGACGAGGCGTACCGCATCGTCCAGGACGACGCCCGGCGGGCCTGGGAGGGCCGGGTGCCGCTGCGATCCGTGCTCGAGGCCGACGACCGTGTCACCATCGGTGGTGAGGCCCTCGACGGGGCCTTCGACCTCGCCCGCTCCCTGCGCCACGCCGGCGCCGTCTTCGACTCCCTGGAGGCCATCCCCGAATGACTGCCCTCGAGCCCGTCCACTCCGGCAAGGTGCGCGACACCTACGCCGCCGGCGGCGACCGGCTGCTCATGGTCGCCTCCGACCGCATCTCGGCCTTCGACGTGGTCATGGTGGAGCCCGTGCCCGACAAGGGCCGGGTGCTCACCGCCCTCACCGCCTTCTGGCTCGAGGGCGCGGCGGCCATCGCGCCCAACCACGCGGTGTCCTTCGACCCCGCCGACTTCCCTCCCGGCTGGGAGTCCCTCGGCGACCTCCGGGGACGGGCCATGGTCGTGCGCCGGGCCCAGATGCTGCCCATCGAGTGCATCGTGCGGGCCTACGTGGCCGGGTCGGCCTGGAAGGAGTACCGGGCCTCGGGCACCATGCACGGCCAGGCCCTGCCCCCGGGGCTGGCCGAGGCCGACCGGCTCCCCGAGCCCGTGTTCACCGCCTCCACGAAGGCCACCGAGGGCCACGACGAGAACATCACCCTGGCGGCGGCGGCCGAGCTCGTGGGCGCCGAGGCCCTGGAGCGGGCCCGGGAGATCTGCATCGAGGTCTTCACCCGGGCCAGCGAGCTGGCGGCCGAGGCCGGCATCCTCCTGGCCGACACGAAGTTCGAGCTCGGCTACATCGACGGCGAGCTGGCCCTCTGCGACGAGGTCCTCACCCCCGACTCCTCCCGGTTCTGGGAGGCCGAGGCATGGTCACCGGGCACGACCCCGGTCTCCTACGACAAGCAGCCGGTGCGGGACTGGCTCGAGGGCACCGACTGGGACAAGCAGCCCCCTCCACCGTTCCTGCCCTACGAGGTGGTCCGGGCCACCCGGGACCGCTACGTCACCGCCTACGAGCGCATCACCGGCCGCCGCCTCGAGGACTGGCAACCGGGCCGGTGAGCCGCTTCGAGGTCCTCGTCGAGGTGGCCCTCCGCCCCGGCATCGCCGATCCCGAGGGCGCCACCATCGCCCGGGCCCTGCCCGCCCTGGGCTTCGAGGGGGTGAGCGAGGTACGGGTGGGCAAGGCCGTGCGCCTGGCCGTGGAGGCCCCCGACCCCGAGGCCGCCGGGGCCCTGGCCCGCCGGCTCAGCGACCGCCTCCTGGCCAACCCCGTCATCGAGCAGGCCACGGTGACCGTTGGCGGGGCGGAGCAGGTGCCGTGACCGCCGCACCGGTGCGGGCGGCCGTCGTCGTCTTCCCGGGATCGAACTGCGAGCACGACGTGGCCCACGCCCTGGCCCGCCTGGGTGCCGATGTGAGCCTCGTGTGGCACACCGACGATGACCTCGGCCCCGCCGACGTGACCGTGATCCCCGGGGGGTTCGCCCACGGCGACTACCTCCGGCCCGGGGCGCTGGCCCGGTTCAGCCCGGTGATGGCCGCCGTCGGCCGGGCGGCGTTGGACGGAATGCCGGTCCTGGGGATCTGCAACGGCTTCCAAATCCTCACCGAGGCAGCGTTGCTGCCGGGGACCTTGCACAAGAACCGGGACCTCAAGTTCCTGTGTGGACCCTGTGAGGTGGAGGTGACATCAACGGCGGCACCACTGACGCGTGATCTCGAGGCCGGCCGGCGCCTCCAGGTGCCGATCAACCACTTCTCCGGCGCCTATCGCTGCGACGACGACACGCTCGGCTCCCTCGTCGAGGGTGCCAACATCGTCCTCCGCTACGTGAGGAACCCCAACGGGTCGACCGCCGACATCGCCGGAATCAGCTCGGCCGAGGGCAACGTGGTGGGGTTGATGCCCCACCCCGAGCGGGCCTGCGACCCGCTCGGAGCCACCGATGGCGCACCCCTGCTGGCGTCGTTCCTCGCCGCCGGCGCCGACCGGGCCGGGGCGGGCCGCTAGGCGCTGCTGCCGCGCGAGATGTCGGCCCGGCGGAGGACGGAGGCGTCCACGCCGAGCTGGCGCCAGGCGGCATAGGTGATGCCCTTGCGCTGGCCGTAGGGCTTCGCCACGGCCACGAAGGCATCTTCCAGTCCCTCCATGTCGACCGTCTCCTCGCTGGCGGCCAGCTGCCGCTCCAGGTCCATCTTCTCCTGGACCAGGTGGAGCCGGGCCAACGGGTCGGCCTCTTCGAGTTGGTCCTCGACCGATGCCAGGCGCTTCTCCATCGACTCCGGGGTGCGCTTGCGACCCCGCTTGGGCCGGTGGGCTTCGAGCGCTTCGAGATACCGCCGGACTGCTCGACCTTGCTCACGCCCCTCGGCCAGAGCCGCCTTGTGGGCGTCTGACATCGGGCTTCTTGTCTGTTTCGTCTTGGCAGGCATCGGCTCCATTGTTGCCCGCCCCGCCGCGAAGTTCAAGCTGGCGGGACCATCGCCGCCCTCCATTTCCGGCAACGAGGCCCGTCGGGCCCCACCCGGAGCCTGGGTTAGCCTGCGGCCGTGACCGCCGGCGCCCCGGGAACCGCCACCGGCCCGCCCGCCGACCCCGAGCTGCTCCGCCACCGGGTCTTGGGCCTCACCGACGGGGAGGCGGCGGCCATCGAGGGCATCCTGGGCCGGTCCCCCAACGACGTGGAGCTGGCCATGTACGGGGTGATGTGGTCCGAGCACTGCTCCTACAAGTCCTCGCGCCGGCTCCTGGGGACTCTGCCCAGCGAGGCCCCCTGGGTCCTCGTGGGCCCCGGGGAGAACGCCGGGGTGGTCGACGTGGGCGACGGGCTGGCCGTGGCCCTGCGCATCGAGAGCCACAACCACCCCTCGGCCATCGAGCCCCACCAGGGGGCGGCCACGGGGGCCGGCGGGATCCTGCGGGACATCTTCACCATGGGGGCCCGGCCCATGGCCCTGCTCGACAGCCTCCACGTCGGCCCGCTCGACGACGCCCGCAGCCGGTGGATCCTCGACGGGGTGGTGAGCGGCATCGCCGGTTACGGCAACTCGGTGGGCGTCCCCACCGTGGGCGGCGAGCTGGCCTCGGCCGAGTGCTTCCGCGAGAACCCCCTCGTGAACGTGGCCTGCCTCGGCGTCCTCCGCCACGACCGCCTCGTCCTGGCCCGGGCCTCGGGGCCGGGGAACCTCGCCGTGCTCCTGGGCTCCACCACCGGGCGGGACGGCATCGGGGGGGTGAGCGTGCTGGCCTCGGCCGGCTTCGAGGGCGAGGGGGCACTCGACGAGGCCAAGCGGCCGAGCGTGCAGGTGGGCGACCCCTACGAGGAGAAGCGGCTCATCGAGGCCTGCCTGGCCCTCTACGACGCGGGCCTCGTCGTGGCCATCCAGGACCTGGGCGGGGCCGGGCTGTGCTGCGCCACGAGCGAGACGGCGTCCCGGGGGGGCGTCGGCATGGACGTCGACGTGACCGCCGTGCCCCGGCGCGAGCCGGGGATGACCCCGGCCGAGGTCATGACGAGCGAGTCCCAGGAGCGGATGCTCGCCATCGTCGCCCCCGGCGACCTCGAGGCGGTGCTGGCCATCGCCCGGCGCTGGGAGGTGAGGGCCACGGTGGTGGGCCGGGTCACGACCGGGGACCGGCTCCGGGTCCGCCGGGGCCTCGACGGACCGGTGGTGGCCGACGTGCCCGCCGCCTCCCTCCACGACGACGCCCCCCGCTACGACCGGCCCCAGGCCGTGCCCGAGGATCGGGCCGAGCGCATGGCCGACGGTGCGGGTCGCCTGCCGGCCCCGCCGGACTGCGGGCGCGACCTCCTCGACCTCCTGGCCGGCACCGCCTGGGTGTCCTCCCAGTACGACCACGAGCTCTTCGGCAACACCGTGGTGGGACCGGGAGGCGACGCCGCCCTCCTCCGCCTGCGGGTCCCGGGCCTGCACGAGCCGGGGGACGAGGGGCCCCGCCGGGCCGTGGCCGTCACCGTCGACAGCAACAGCCGGTGGTGCGCCGTCGACCCCCGCGACGGCACCCGGCTCGTCGTGGCCGAGGCCGTGCTCAACCTCGCCTGTGTGGGCGCCCGTCCCCTGGCCATCGTGAACTGCCTGAACTTCGGCGATCCCGGCCACCCCGAGGTCATGTGGCAGCTCGCCGGGTGCGTCGACGGGCTGGCCGAGGCGAGCCGGGCCTTCGCCGCCCCGGTGGTGGGGGGCAACGTCAGCCTCTACAACGCCTCGGCCGGGCGCGACATCGACCCCACCCCGGTGGTGGCCGTGCTCGGCGTGGTCGACGAGCTGCGCGCTCGGCCGCCGGGGCCGACCCTCGTGGCCGGCGGCGAGGTGTGGGTGCTGGGCCCCCCGCCGGCGCGGGCCGACCTGTCCGGCTCGGCCTGGGCCGACCGGCACCATCGCCACCGGGGTGGTCGCCTGGCCCCCCTCGACGTGGAGGCCCACGGGGCGGTGGCCACCCTCGTGCGCGAGCTCGTCACCGGTGACCTCCTGGCCGGCGCCCACGACGTGGGCGACGGCGGGCTCGGGGTGGCCATGGCCGAGATGGTGGCGGCCAGCGGCGTGGGCGCCACCCTGGGGGGGGTGGGCGACCACGCCGAGCTCTTCGGCGAGGCGCCCTCGCGGGTGGTGGCCTGCGTCGCCCCCCACCGCCGGGACGAGGTGCGGGCCCGGGCGGCCGCCGCCGGGGTGGCCGTGGCCGAGCTCGGCCCCAGCGGCGGGGAGCGCCTCGTCGTGGGCGAGCTCGTCGACCTGGCCGTCGAGGACGTCGTCGCCCGCCACCGGGGGGCGCTGGGCGAGCGCATGGCGGCCGCCGGCTGATGGGGGCGGGCCCGGTGCTCCCCGACCCGGCTCGCGCCGGGTTGGCGGGACAGGGCGGGGGGATCCGCGACAATGGGGAGGTGGTCCCCCCGGACGGCCGCCGAGCCGTCGCCGACGACGAGCCCCGGGAGGCGTGCGGGGTGTTCGGCGTCCTCGCCCCGGGCGCCCCCGTGGCCCAGCTCACCTACGTGGGCCTCCACGCCCTCCAGCACCGGGGCCAGGAGGCGGCGGGCATGGCGGTGAGCGACGGCAGCTCCATCACCGTGGTGAAGGAGGTGGGCCTCGTCACGAACGCCTTCGACGAGCGGACCCTGGCCCCGCTCCAGGGCGACCTCGCCGTCGGCCACGTGCGCTACTCCACCAGCGGCGCCAGCACCTGGAGCAACGCCCAGCCCATCTTCCGGGACGGGGCCGCCGGCGGCTTCGTCCTCGGTCACAACGGCAACCTCGTGAACACCGTGGAGCTGGCGGCCGAGGCCGGCACCCTGCTCACGACCGCTTGCAGCGACAGCGACGTCGTCGCCGACCTCCTCGCCGCCCACGTCTCGGCCACCGGCGGGGACTTCGAGGCCGCCCTCGTGGCCGTCCTGCCCCGGCTGCGGGGGGCGTTCAGCTTCGTGGCCATGGACGAGACCCACCTCGTGGGGGTGCGCGACCCCAACGGGTTCCGGCCCCTGTGCCTGGGCCGGCTGGGCGACGGCTGGGTGATGGCCTCGGAGACGCCGGCCCTCGAGATCGTGGGCGCCACCCTCGAGCGCGAGCTCGAGCCGGGCGAGATGGTGGTGATCGGGCGGGAGGCCAAGCCCCGCTCGGAGTGGCCCTTCCCCCCCGAGCGGGTGGCTCCCCGGCTCTGCCTCTTCGAGTTCGTCTACTTCGCCCGCCCCGACAGCCTCCTCTACGGCCAGACCATCCACTCCGCCCGCCAGCGCATGGGCGAGCTGCTGGCCGAGCAGGCCCCCCTGCCCGACGGGCCCGGCGGCGGCGACCCCGACCCGGGGGCCGAGGCCATGGTCATGCCCGTGCCCGAGTCGGGCATCCCCGCCGCCGAGGGCTACGCCCGGCGCAGCGGCATCGCCTTCGGCCACGGCCTGGTGAAGAACCGCTACATCGGGAGGACCTTCATCGTCCCCAGCCAGGACCAGCGGGCCCGGGGCGTGCGCATGAAGCTCAACCCCATAAAGGAGAACATCGCCGGCAAGCGCCTCGTGGTCGTGGACGACTCCATCGTGCGGGGCACCACCACCCGGGCCATGGTGGCCATGCTCCGCGACGCCGGCGCCGCCGAGATCCACCTGCGGATCTCCTCGCCCCCCTACCGGTGGCCTTGCTTCTACGGCATGGACACCGGGACCCGGGATCAGCTCCTCGCCGCCGAGCGGTCGGTGGAGGAGGTGCGGGAGTACCTGGGTTGCGACACCCTGGCCTACCTCGACCTCGACCGCCTGCTCGAGGCCACCGGGGCCGCCGCCTCGGGGTTCTGCACCGCCTGCATCACCGGCGAGTACCCGGTGGCCGTGCCCCCGGAGGCCCCCGCCCGCACCTGCGGAGCGCCCATGGAGGGCACCCAGGCCCCCATCGACCCCAGCTGGGTGGCCACCGGGGTCTGAGGACCTACTCGGCGGCGCAGCCCCGGATGGCGGCGGCGATCTCGGCCACGCCGATGAGCAGCTCGGCCTCCTGGGTGACGTTGTAGGGCATGGCCGGCACGTCGGGCATGGCCAGCCGCCGGACGGGGGCGTCGAGGTCGTAGAAGAGCTCCTCGGCCACCATGGCCGCCACCTCGGCACCCACCCCGAAGCTCACGTTGTCCTCGTGGACCACGAGGAGGCGGCCGGTGCGGGCCACCGAGGCGCACACCGTGTCGCGGTCGAGGGGGGAGATGGTGCGCAGGTCGATGACCTCGACCGAGCACCCCTCGGCGGCCACCTCCTCGGCGGCGGCCAGGGCGTGGTGGCGGTGGAGCCCGTAGGTCACGAGCGTGAGGTCCTCCCCCGGCCGGGCCACGTCGGCCACCCCGATGGGCACGCGCCAGTCGCCCGGCGGCACCTCGGCCCGGATGCGGCGGTAGGTCTTCTTGTGCTCGAGGAAGAGCACGGGGTCGGGGTCGGCCACGGCCTCCCGGAGCATCCCGGCCACGTCGGCGGGGGTGGAGGGGCACACGACCTTGAGGCCGGCCACGTGGGCGTAGAAGAGCTCGACGGCCTGGGAGTGGTACACGGCCCGGTGGGTGCCCCCGCCCCAGGGGGCCCGCACGACGAGGGGGACGTGCCAGTCCCCGTTCGTGCGGTAGTGCATCTTCGCCGCCTCGTTCACGAGCTGGTCGAAGCAGGCGTGGAGGAAGTCGGCGAACTGGATCTCCACCACCGGTCGCAGGCCGGCGAGGGCGAGGCCGATGCCGATGCCCACGATCCCCGACTCCGACAACGGGGTGTCCACGACGCGGCCCTCGCCGAAGCGGGCCTGGAGGCCCTCGGTGGCCCGGAAGACCCCGCCCACCCGGCCCACGTCCTCGCCCAGCACCATGACCCGATCGTCGGCGGCCATGAGCTCGGCGAGCGTGGCCCTCACCGCCTCGAGCACGGAGCGCTCGGTGCCGCCGGGGCCGGGCTCGGGGGCGGGCCGGGGGGCCTCGACCGCCTGGGCCACCGAGGCCGGGACCCGGGCGATGGGCCGGAGCTGGCGGGCGTAGACGCCCCGGTAGGCGTCGGACGGCACGGCGTCGGGGGCGGCCTCGGCCTCCCGGGCAGCCTCCTGCACGACGGCATCGACCTCGGCCACGAGGGCGGCGTCGGCCTCCTCGGTGAGCAGGCCGTGGTCGAGGAGGTAGCCCCGGGTACGGCGCAGGGTGTCCCGGGCCTCGGCCGCCCGCACCTCCTCCCGGCTGCGGTAGGGCCGGTCGTCGTCGTCGGAGGTGTGGGGCCGGAGCCGGTAGGTCATGGCCTCCACCAGGGCCGGGCCCTGGCCCGACCGGGCGTGCTCGGCGGCCCGGACCGTGGCCTCGTAGACGGCGATGGGGTCGTCGCCGTCGACCACCACCCCGGTGATGCCGTAGGCGGGCATCTGGTCGGCCACCTGGCTCACCGCCGTCTGGAGGCTCTGGGGGACGGAGATGGCGTAGCCGTTGTTCTCGCACACGAGCACGAGCGGGAGCCGGTGGATGCCGGCGTAGTTGAGGGCCTCGTGGTAGTCGCCCTTCGACGCCGTGGCCTCGCCGAACCAGCACACCACCACCTGACCCTCCCCGGCGAGCTTGGCCGCGTTGGCCAGGCCGGCGGCGTGGGGGAGCTGGGTGCCGATGGGCGACGAGCAGCTCACGATGCCGAGGCGCCGGCACCCCCAGTGGCTCGGCATCTGGCGCCCGCCGGAGTTGGGGTCCGAGGGGCGGGCGAAGGCATTGAGCAGGACGTCGCCGGCGGACATGCCCAGGGCCAGCACCACCCCGTAGTCCCGGTAGTAGGGCAGGGCCACATCGTGACCGGCCCGCAGGGCCCGGGCCGAGCCCACCTGGGCGCCCTCCTGGCCGTGGCCGGGGATCATGAACGGCACCTTGTCCGACTTCGTGCGCTGGAGGTTCCAGATCTTCTGGCCGACGGCCCGGGCGAGGACCATGGTGCGGTAGAGCTCGACCACGGCGTCGTCGCCGAGCCCGGCGGCGGCGTGGTCGCTGGCCAGCGGCGGGCACTCGGCGAGCTCGGACAGGTCGCTCGGCGCCTCGGGTTCGGTCGTGGTCATCTCACCCCTCCCCGAACCGGCGGCCGCAGCGGGTGGGGATCGGTGGGAGCGCCCGGGGCCGCAGGTCGTCGGACATCCGCCCGCATCGTAGGCCCCCGACCCGGGGTTGACTTGCGCAGGGCCCCTGCGTAACCTG
>Ga0187893_10008094_pt1 | contig 16800 bp, 12 predicted proteins | sample MA1701074metaG_FD_139574 | JGI IMG/M metagenome (GOLD analysis project Ga0187893, IMG submission 139574) | White microbial mat communities from a basaltic lava cave in the Kipuka Kanohina Cave System on the Island of Hawaii, USA - MA170107-4 metaG ...
CGAGCGGTCCTCCGCCTGCGCGAAGTAGACGTTCCACCACTGCTCGTTGGTGACGGGCTCCTCGAACAGGTTGAACGCGTGTGAGTTCCAGATGATGACGCCTTCGATCGGGTACATGCCGAACACGCCCGGCGGGTACACGTTGTTGGAGTACGGCTGCTGCGAGCCGCCCACCGTCGGGGAGTTGTTGCCGCCTTGGCCCGGAATGCCGCCCCCGCCGTAGTCGGGAGGTCCGTAGCCGATGCAGGCGATCGAGGAGACGGGGTTTCCGTAGCAGTCGCCGCCGTCGCCGCACACGCCGGCTATGCGCGGGTCACAGGCGTCGCCGTCGTTCGGGCCGCCGTGGCAGACGAAATCGAAGCCATCCGTGTCACCCGGTGCGCCGGTGGGCTGCCAGGTGAGGTCGTACTCGCCCTTGTACATGTGGATGATGCTGTGGTGCGAGTTGGGATCCTGCGTGAGCGCGGTGCGGTTGAAGTAGTAGCAGGTCTTGGTCGGACCGCCCCAGTAGTCGGGACACGGCGCCTGGTACTCGAGCGGGACCTGGTCCGCGACGTTGAAGTACGTGGCGTAGCAAACCTCGCCCTCGCCGTTCAGGCCCGTGCCGTTGGCCGGCTCGATCGTCCACGGCGGCGCGTGGAACTGCACGCCTTCGCCTCCCGCAGGAGGCGCCGGCGGCTCGATCTTCTGCGGCTGGCCCGGGGGCAGGCAGCCACCCAGGAACTCCTCGGTGCCGTTCACGACGCCCGTCTCGGGCGCGCCGAACTGAATCCAGAGGCGGATGGCTTCGAGCTCGTCCGGCGTGATCGCCGACGTGCCGCTCGGCATCGGCGTGCCGCGGCCTTCGAGATCGTAGCCCTCGGTCGCGGCGGCGAGCTTCTCCCAGAGGAAGCTGTCCTGCCGAGAGCCGATCTGCACGAGCAGCTTGCCGCCGCGCTCGGAGAAGCGATTCACCAGCTGGTCGTAGGCGACGTCGGGGAGCAGGTTCAGCTCGCCCTGACCCGGGGATGCGCCGTGGCACACGGGGCTCGTGCAACCGTTGCGCTCGAAGATGGCCTGCACGCCTTCCCACGTGCTGCCGTAGACCGTGGGCGCGACCTTCGTCCTGGCCGTGATCTTCTCCTTGTCGAGCTTCGGCTGCTGGAACTGCACGCACCACTGGTGGATGCCGAGCTGGAAGGTCGCCGAGAGCGGCTCCGACTCGGCGCCGGCTGACGGCTCGTACGGCCACTTCGTGCCGCCGCCCTTCACCTTGAGCGTACCGCCCTTCTTCTTGTAGCGGAGGTCGACGAGCGTGACACCGCCGACAGTCCCAGCGGAATCCTCGTAGCGCCATCCCTTCTTCTTCTGCGTCCACTTGCCGGAATCGAGGCGCAGCGCACCGCTGTCACCGTCGAAGCCGCCGAACACCCGCAACGTCGCAGACTCCTCGAACGGACTGACGGTCGGCGTTTCGCCCTTCCACTTGCCCGAGAACGTGACCTTGGGCTGGGTACCGGCCGAGAGCGAGACCTTTCCCTTGTCCATGGGAATGGTTTCCACGTTGGTGCCGTCGTGGGCCTCGGCCGGGCGTGCCGAGGACACGACCAGGAGGCCGACGAACACGGCTCCTGCGAGCGAACGGGGGGTAGTGAGCATTGCTGGCGAACCTCCGCTTGGGGACCTACATGACGGGTGGGGAACCTCGAGGCAACAAGACCCGGGCCGTCCGGTAGTTATGGACGGCTGACCGGTCGACTTGCACCCGCCCCGGGCCCCCCGCTGGTCCCCAGAGGGGGGGGCGGCGCGTCCTACCGGCTAGCGACGCGCCATCATGGCACAGAAGCTTCGCGTACGTTCGAAGGCCTCGCGATCACCCTCGACGCCGAACGGAATGGCGAGGAAGTCCGTCGTCCCCGCCTCGCGCAGGCGATCGAGCGCCGCCCCGGCGGCGCTCTCGTCGCCGACGATCGCGACGTCGGCCGGCCCCTCGGCGCCCTCGCGGTCGAGCATGGCGCGATACGACGGCAGCGACCCGTAGATCTGGAACTGACGCGCCGCCGAGGTGCGCGCGCTTTCCTTCTCGCGGGTGATCGCGATCGGCAGCCCGACGACGACACGTGGCGCGGGACGCCCGGCGGCGGACGCGGCCTCCGTGATCCTCGGAACGACGTGATCGCGGAGCGTCTTCTCGCCCGTCATCCACGTAATGGTGCCGTCGGCGAGCCTCCCCGCGAGCGCGAGCATCTTGGGCGCGAGGGCCGCCACGAGAATCGGGCATGCGGTTCCACCCGGCACTGCGACGCCGACGTTCACGCGGTACTCGCTGCCGGCATACTCGACCTTGCCCGTGCGAACGAGCGGGGCGAGCACCTCGAGATACTCCTTCATGTGGGTGTACGGCTTCGCCCACGAGAGCCCGAGCATCAGCTCGATGACGATCTGATGCGAGAGACCGATGCCGAGGGAGAAGCGACCGCGCGCGATCGCCTGCGCCGTGAGCGCCTGCTGCGCCATGGCCATGGGATGGCGTGGAAAGGTGGGGACGACGGCGGTTCCCAGCTCGAGGCGCGTCGTCTCGCGCGCCAACAGCGCCGCCGCCATGATCGCGTCGACGCCGAAGATGTTCGCGAGCCACCCGCTCGCAAACCCGTCGGCTTCGGCGCGCTTCGCCTGCTGAACGAGGTCGTCGATCGTGGCGGGTTGGCCCGAGATGTCTCCGACGCCGATGCCGATGCGCATGCCGCGCTACTTATCGCGGGCCGTGAAACGTCGGAAGGGCCTCAGGACGGCGGCGCGGGCTGTGCGGCGGCGGCGCCATCGGCCGGAGGGACGGCGCCATCGGCGGGAGGCGTGCTCCCCAGGGGTGTGGTCAGCGTTGCGATCGTGACCGCTCCGCCCGCCCGCGCCTGATCGAGGACGTCGACGGCGAACGCGTAGGGCAGATCGTCGGCGATGTCGATGAACAGCACGTGGTCGTCCCGCGCCGCGAACATCCGCCGCAGCCGCCCCGGCAGCTCTTCGAAGGTGAGCGTGGCGCTGTTCACCATGATGGTCCGGTCGGACGTCACGCGGAGCACGAGCGGCGGGGTCGGGTCCGGCTGCTGTTGCTGTTCGACTTCCTTCTTTTCCTGCTTCGGCGTGTGCACCCAGAACTTCTTCGTCATGAGCGGCGTGATCACCATGAACAGGATGAGCAGCACGAGCACGACGTCGACGAGCGGTGTCACGTTCATCACCGGGACGACGGCACCGCGTTTCCCGCCCCCTCCCATCGTCATCGCCACGTCAGGTTCCTCCTCCGGCGGCGTCCTGCTTGTTGTTGCGCTGGTTGCGCTCGCCCACCAGCAGCGACAGACCCGGGAAGCCGATCTGCTGACAGCGTGCGAAGATCTCGCGCACCGCGCCGTAGTCGACCTTGGCATCGCCGCGGAGCAGCACGCGGCGGGACGGGTCGGCCGCATGCAGGTCCGTGAGCCGCTGGGTCAAGCCGTCGAGATCGAACGGCTGATCCTCGAAGTAGTATTCGCCCTTCTTGACGATCGTCACCTTCACCGGATCGAACGACTTGGTGTCCGGATCCGGGTTCAACATGCCGGGCAGGTCGATCGCCACGTCCTGATCGAGGCGCGGCGCCACCACCATGAAGATGATGAGCAGCACGAGCACGACGTCCACCAACGGAGTGACGTTCATGTCGGGCCGCACCGCGTCCGCCTGGGCGCGCTGGCCGACGAAGGCTTTGCGCGGTCTGATCAAGTCGCGGCTCCGGCGGCCGCCCCGGAAAGATTGAGCCGCTCACGTCCGGGGCGTGGCGAGTTTCCCCGCTTGGCGAGGGCGGCTCGCTCGGCGTGGTCCTCGATGGTGTCGAGGAGATGCCCCGCCGCGTTGCGCAACGTCATCTCCTCGTGCCCGATGCGCGTGGAGAGGAAGTTGAAGGCCAGCACGGCGGGAATGGCCACCACCAAGCCGAGCGCCGTCTCGATGAGCGCCTCGCTGATGCCGGCGGACACGGCGGCGAGGCCGCCGGAGCCGGTGCTCGCGATTCCCTGGAAGGCCGAGATGATGCCGAGCACCGTGCCGAGGAGGCCGACGAAGGGCGCGGTCGACCCGACCGACGCCAGCACGCCGAGGCCGCGGCGCAGGTCGGCGGCGATCTCCTCCAGATAGCGCTCGAGGAACCGCTGCGTGTGATCGAAGGGCGTGAGCGCCGACGCATCGGCGGTGCGCTCGGCGTGCCGGTAGGTCACGAGCGCGGAGCGGAAGATGCGCGCCAGATGGCTGTGCTTCTGCTTCTCGGCCTCCGCGATGGCCGCGTCGAAGCGGCCGGCGCTCATCGATTCGGCGATGCGCGAGGAGAACACGCGCGAGGCGCGCCGTGATCGTCGCAGCGAGAACACGCGCTCCACGAAGACCGTGAGGGACGCGAGTCCCATCAACAGCAGCACCGAGGCCACCACCATCGCGGGGATGCCCATGTGTTGCCAGATGTCGGCGAAACCTAACTGCATGCGATCCTCCTGTAGATCAGGCGCGGAGCTTGAAGTGCACTTCGATCATGCGACGCACGGCGATCGTGTCGCCCTGGTACTGCGCAGGCTGGTAGCGCCACCGCTTCACCGCCTGGAGCGCTTCGGCCGCAAAGGGCTCGGTGCCCTCGACGAGCTGGATGTCCTCGACGTGGCCTTCCGTCGTGATGATGACCTTCAGACGGACCAGGCCGACCTTGCCGGCCTTACGTGCCTCGCGGGGATACTTCGGCTGTGGGTTGCCGCGCGACGGCCGCGGGGCGGTCGCTCCCTTGGGCAGCGCACCGTAGACGCCCCCGGCGGTGCCGCCTTCGACGCCGCCCTCCAGACCGGCCACGTCGCCCTCGGCGTAGTCGCCGTACACCCCGACGCCCTTGTCCAGGCTGGCGTCGACCTCGGCTGCTGCGTCGAGCGGCATGTCAGTCGGAGCCGTGAGCGGCTTCGGGGCCATGGGCTGATCGAGCTTCCGGATCTTCATGCCCTTCGGCACGATCGCGGCGGCGGCGGGCTTCTTCGACTCTGCCACGACCTTCGGCGGGGGCTTCGCCTCTATCGGCTTCGCGATGGGCGGCGGCTCGACCTTGGTCACCTTCTCGACGAACTCGATCTCGACCGGCCGCTCCGCCACCATGCGCCGGGTTCCGACGCCGACCACCGTGGCAAGGATGCCGATCGCCACGTAGAGCACCGACGAGGTGGCAAGCGCACTCCACCAGTTGCGGGGCTCCTGGCCCCCCTCACCGTAGTAGCTCTCGCTGAACCCCCCGCTGGGCGCCTCCTCCATACAGATTGCACTGCTAGGTTAGCAGGGGACTGTTAGGACGCGGTTACGCGGCGGTTAAGATGCCGATCTATAGAAGCGTCACGAGGCAGCGTGCGCCCGAAACCTTGGTGGACATGGGGTCGGAGGCGTCGATCACCCGACACGTCAGCTCATTCGCCACGGCATCCGCGCTCCCCGCACACCGTTTCAGCGTCACGTCGAAGATCGGACCGGCGGCAAGCGGCGACGGCTTCGCCACGACCTGCCGCAGCTCGCCGTCCATGTCGTCCGACGCCGTGACAGCGCCAGCCGGCGTATTGGCGACGACCGAGCGGCCCGCCTGAGGCCCCTGGCCCTCGATGACGAGCTTCTCGGTCGGGTACCCGAGCGAGATGACGACTGCCGCCACGTCGATGCCCTCGGGTGGCTGCAAGGATACGCGCACGCGCGTGGTCGCGGAGCCCGGCTCGCACGCCAGGAGCAGCGCCGGCGTGGCCGTGATGAATGCGACGAGCAAGAGCGGGACGGATCGATTCATGATGTGGCGAGGCTCCTATGGCATCGAGACGTTGCAGGTCACGCCCACGACCGGATTCGTGAAGTCGTCGGACGCGTCGAGCACGACGCACGAGAGCGCGCCGGGCAGCGGTGGCTGCGCCCCGTCGCAGTTCTGGAAGAGAAGCTGGAAGATGTTGCCCGCCGGTACTGGCTCACTGTCGGCCATCACGCCGCGCATGGCGTGATCCAGATCGAATCCACGAATGAACACCTCAGCCGGCGGATAGAGCGGCACGAAGGACGCGGCCGAGATGGCTCCCGTGCCCGGAATGGAGACCTGTCCCTCCGGGTAGTTCACGAGCAACGTCATCGCGGCCACCACCGCCCCCGGCGGCGGAGCGAACGATATGGTCGCCACCCGCTGTGTCCCCGCCAGCGGCGTGCATGCGGCGATGGTGCAGTTGGCCGGGCACGCGTCGTTGTCACTGTTGTTGTCGTCGTCGCAGGATTCGCCGGTGTCGACGGTCCCGTTCCCGCAGAGGGCGGGGATGATGGTCGACGTGGTCGTGGACGTCGTGACGCTGGTCGAGGTGGTGCTGGGAACCGAGGAAGACGTGCTGGTCGTCACGACGATGGTGCTCGTCGTCGTGGGCGGAAGCGAGGAGCTCGTCGAGCTGGTCGTGACCACGATCGTGGTGCTGCTCGTGCTCGGCGGGATCGAGGTGCTGGTACTGCTCGTCGAGCTCGACGACGTCGGCACGGTCGTGCTGCTCGTGGAGCTCGACGTGGACGATGTCGATGACGTCGACGTGCCGACGATGGTCGTGCTCGTCGTCGTGCTGGCGAGCGTCGTCGACGTGTTCGTGGTCGAGGAGGTGGTGGACACCGTCGTGCTGCTCGTCGACGTGCTCACGAGCGTGGTCGTCGAGGTGGACGAGCTGGCGAGCGTCGTCGTGGAGGTCGACGTGGTGGACGTCGTCGAGGCGAGCGTGGTCGACGTGCTGGACGTGGTGGACGTCGTCGAGGCAAGCGTGGTCGACGTCGTGGAACCGAGCGTCGTCGACGTGGTCGACGGCGGCGGGACGGTCGTGCAGGAAAGTCGCGCGCTCTTGCCGAGGCGCACCGTCGCACCGCAGGCCCGGCCGTCGAGGCGGACGCCGGGTCCGAGAATGACGTCGCCGTCCGGAGCGGCCAGGATGGCCTCGACCGTTCCCTTCCGGCTGACGAAGATCTTGCGGCCCTCGACCGCGACGAACGGCAGGGCGTCCTCGCTCGCGCCGCGGATCGAGCCGCCGGGTTGGACCGTGACGTCGCCCACCACCGCGATCGTTCCACCTCCCACGACCTTCCCTTTGCGGCCGACGCGCAGGTCACAGAACTCGTAGAGTCCCGAAGCCAGCTTGAGCGTCGCCCCGTTGCCGACGACGACCGCCCCGTAGCGGCCGGGCGGAAGTTCGGTCGTCTTGCGACGACGTACCGTGATGGCGTCACCGCCGCATTCGACGGCAGGGATCGAGCAGGCGGGCTCGAGCACCGGCAGCACGGCCGGCCGGACCTCGCCACGGACTTCGGACTGGCGGCCCTGCTCGAGGTCGTTCGTCTCGACGTCGTCGACCGTCGTATCGCGTCCGAGCACCACGGCATCGCCGACGAGCAACGTCGCATCGAGCGCGATGACGCCGCGACCCGTCCGGACGAGCCCGCCGGGCTGCGACGCGATCGCGTCGCCGGCGGTCTCTGCACCGTCGGACAGCTCAACGAGCGTTTCGCCCAGCAGGTGGCAGGTCAGGTTGGCCGACCGAGCCGGGGACGCGGCGACCGCCGCAAGAGCGGCGGCCGCGACGGCGGTGATTTGCCACGCCTTCCGTGTGCTCATGTTCCTCCAATCATCACGACGGCAGCTCGACCGAGCAGGTCACGCCCGGGATGGGGTTCAGGTCCGCATCGCCCGCCGACTGCACGGTGCAGGCGAATTCGCCCAGCGTCGGAGTCGCAGCCCCTTCGCAGGTCTCGAAGTGGATGTTGAAGAGCAGTCCCGACGGGAACGCGCCTGCGTCCACGACGGCCTGGATCAGCGCGTGGTCGAGGTCGTTGGTCTGGCCGAAGGCGAACCCGGGCAGATCGGTGATGATGCCCGTCGGCACGCTGGCGCCGCTGCCAGGGATGCTCACCTTGCCCTCGGGATACTCGAGGAACACCGTGATGCCGGCCACGTTCTCGGAGCCCGCGAAGTTCACCGACACGACGAAATCGGTTCCGCTTTGCGGCGCGCACTGGTCGACGATGCAGTCCGAGGGACAGGAGTCGTCGTCGTCCGTATTCCCGTCGTCGCACGTTTCGGCACCGACGATCAGCTCGTTGCCGCAGCCGGTCGTCCGGCAGTTGGCGTCGCAGCCGTCGCCGCTCACCAGGTTGGTGTCGTCGCACGTCTCGGGCGCCGTGGTGGTGCCGTTGCCGCAGATCGTGCACTCCTTGGTGCAACCGTCCGTGGGATCGAGGTTGCCGTCGTCGCATTCCTCGGTTCCCTCGACGACCTCGTTGGGACAGACCGACAGCGGCACCGTGGTGCTCGTCGTCGTGGTGGTGCTGGTGACGGTGGTGCTGACGACGGTGCTGGTGGTCGTCTCGGCGGGACATGCCTCGGTTTCGGGGCGGGGCTTGCAGAGATACGCGAGCTTGTCCGAATCCTTGCGTCCGGGGGTTCCTTCGGCCTTGTTCTTCTTGACGGACGCCGAGAGGTTCAACTGTGCGACGCCGTCCTTGACGGTCTTCTTCGTCTCCTTGGTCGGCACCGTGACGTCCACGTGGGCACCGCAGGCCGAGCCCTCGAGCAGCTGTTCGACGTCGAGGGCGATCTTGCCGGCGGCCCCCTTCACACCCTTGATCTTGCCCTTGGCCGCGAGCTTCGAGAGCGCCGCCGGCGGGGTGCACCCGTCGACGCCGCTCTGGTTGATGCAGACCCCCACGGTGAACACGCACGAGCCGTTGGCGACGCTCTCGCCGTCGAGATCGCAGGCCGGGTCGCAGTCCGTGCACTCGACCACTTGCTTCTTGCCGTCGAGCACGACGTCGGAGTCGTCGATGCCGTCATAGCCGACGAGGCAGTCGTTGCCCTTGGCGGCGTCCTTGCCGCCGCCCGCGAAGTACGCGAACGACGAGGCCGGCACCGCGGTGATGGCCGCAGCCAGGACGAGCACGGCGAGATCGATGGTCTTCAGGTTCATTGTAACGTTCCTCTCCTATGGAATCGGTTCGAGCAGGGTCACGGAGCAGAAGATCGTCGACGGATCGACCGGATTGGTCGACGCGTCGCTGGCGTCGTCGAACGAGCAATCGAAATCCGGTGCGCGCACGGGGGAGCCCGCGGTGCAATCGAACGTGATGGTCGCGAACGGCCCGGTCGGCCATGGCGTCACCAGCGCGAACACCACGAAGACGGTGTCGTCCACGGTGTCCGAATTCGTATCGTTGTCGGAGGCCAGGAAGACCGGGTTGGACGCGCTCGACGCGTTGACGACGCGCAGGCGAACGCTCGTCGCGGCCCCCGAGCCGGGGAGACTCACGGCCGGCGGGTACGCGAGCACCATGCGCCCGCCCGCGGTGAGCGTGGACTGGGGATCGTCGTAGACGACCGTCGCACGCATGCCGCCCGCGCCGCAGGCCACGGAGTCGATCGTGCAGTCGGTGCAGCCGTCGTCCGGCACGGTGTTGTTGTCGTCGCACTCCTCGTCGCCGGCCCGGATGCCGTCGCCGCAGACCGGCAGCTTGCAGGCGTCGCAGTCGTCGGTCCGGATGTCGTTGGCGTCGTCGCACTCCTCGACGTCCGCCCAGGTGATGCCGTCGCCACACGTGGCGTCGTGGCACGTATCGGTGCACGCATCCGTCGGCTCGGTGTTGCCGTCGTCGCACTCTTCGAGGGGATCCTCGGTGCCGTCCCCACACGCCGAGGGCTGCCCGTAGGTCGCGGTCGCCAGCCCCTGCCCCAGGCCTTGTGCCTCGGTCACGACGCAGTCGGGCAGCGGATCGCAGCTGCCGACGTCTGCGCCCGTGAGCCCCCGGCACGCGTGTCGGATCTTGCGCGCGCCGCGCGTGCCGGCGGCGTCGGCGTCGGCGAGGCACTGGTCGCTGATGGGCCCGAAGTCCATGCTGCCCGCCGCGCGATCCAGGCGAGCCTGGCAGCGCTGCGAGCGGTCGAGCACGTGGAGGGTGACGTGTCGCTGCGCCCGGGTGATGGCGCGCTGGCACGACGCGGCGCGTCCCGCGAGCGTCGTCTCGTCCGTCACCGCATTCGCCCCGGCTTCGATCAGGAGCTGCGTGCTGGTGACGACCGCCGCGTCGATGTTGTCGCACCCATCCCCGTCGCACGGGGGATAGTTGTCCCGCACGACGTCGTCGGGGGCGCACTTGGCACGCACGAAGGCATCGGTGCGGTTCGTCTGCCGACTCCACGACGAGCCACCGAGCGTCGACAGGACGTTGCACGTCTCGATGGCCTCACCGCCGTTGCGGGCCGCGTGGCACGCGTCGATCGTGCGGAGCCCCGTGCGGCCCATGCGCCGCATGCTGCGCTCGATGCCCGCCCGGCAGCCGAGCGAGCTCAAGGCCGGTACGGACGGTGCGGCCACCAGCACGATCACTACCGTGCTGATGGCCGCCCATACCAAGCTGGTCGTCGATCTTCTGCTCACTCGTCGTTGGTCCTCGCTCGAGAAACGGAACGCTGGTGGGGGCCGCGGATCGACCCCCACCAGCCGTGGATCGTGATTGCTTTGTCGTCTACGTGAGCGTCACTTCAGGGAACCGAGACCGAGCAGGTGACGCCGGGAACCGGAGCCAGGTTCTCGTCCCCTGCCGCCTGCACGGTGCAGGTGAAGTCGCCGGCCACCGGAGGCGTGGCCGAGAGGCAGTCTTCGAAGTGGATCTGGAAGAGCTGCCCCGAAGGGAATGCCGTTGCATCGACCACTGCCTGGATGAGCGCATGGTCGAGATCGTTGGTCTGGCCGAACGCGAAGCCGGGCAGGCCGTCGATGATGCCAGCGGGCACCGAAGCGCCGGAGCCCGGAATGCTCACCTGACCCTCGGGGTAGTCGACGAAGACCGTGATGCCGGCAACAGCTTCGGAGCCGGCAAAGTTGACCGTCACCGTGCGGTCCGAACCGGAATCGGGGGCACACGCGTCGACGATGCAGTCACCGGGGCAGGAATCGGTGTCGGCGGTGTTGCCGTCGTCGCAGGTCTCGGGAGCCACGATGAGCCCGTTCCCGCAGCCCGTCGGGCGGCAGTTGCGGTCGCATCCGTCTCCGTTGACGAGGTTGGAATCGTCACACTCCTCGGGCGGAGTCACGACCCCGTTGCCGCAGGCCGTGCAGGCGTTGGTGCAGCCGTCGGTCGGATCGACGTCACCGTCGTCGCACTGCTCCTCACCCTCGATGGTGCCGTTCGGGAAGCCGCCGACGCAGGCCGCCGGCGTCGCGAGACACGCCGGATCGGCGATGCCGCCCTTGCAGACGAGCTTGCGACCCGTACCACCCGCGATCTCCTTGAAGACGCAGTTGGCGCTCTCGAACTCGGAGCAGAACTTGTTCGTGGTGGCGCCGTTCTGGACGGTGTAGGCGGCGAAGACGCTGCCCGTGGGAGCGCCGTTGCCGATCATGTCGATCGGCGTGTCGCCCAGGTTCTTTCCAACGATCTTCACCAGGGTGCCCGGCTTGATGACGGCGACCTTGGCGCCCGTCGCGCCGCCCGGGGCGTCCTTGTTCGCGTACTTCGCGACCGTGTCCTTGTTGACGAGCCACCCGGCGGTGCCGTCGCTCTCACCCGCCGGCAGCACGAAGCGGCCCGACGCGTCGTCGTAGCCGAAGTCGAACGTCACGCTGATGTCGGCGACGTCCGTTCCCGTTCCCTTGTCCACGGCCGCATCCTTGGCCACGAAGATCGCCTTGGCCTTCGAGGCCGCGGCCAGCTTGTCCACGACGATCATCTTCGTCGGCACCACGCCGATGTTCGCCGCCTGCGCGACTCCGGCCATCATCACCAGCGCCACCCATTGTGCGCTCGATCGCATGTCAGTCTCCTGTTCTCATTTGGTTGAAGGTTAGTCTCGGATGAACGAGGCGAACTTGTACTGCCCTCCCACCTCGGCGATGGATCCCGTGGCCAGCTCGACCGCGGATCCGTCGTCCTCCAGTGAGAGTCGGAGCTGCTTGTGCGCCCGGTAGCCTGCGAACTCCGCAGTGCCTCGCTCGAAACGCACGTCCTTCAGCTCGTAGGAACGCCCTCCGTATTGCTGCAGGAGGTACCGCTCGTAGTACAGGCTCTTGGTGTTGAGCGTCTTCCACGCGAAGTCGACGACCTCGGCAGGAAAGCTCCGGAACGGTTGACCCACCGGAACGTGGCCAGCCAGGATGATGCCCTTGTATTCCGACTCTGTGACCCGGAGTTTCCGCAACGCGTCCAGGTCCTTCTTCTCCAGGGCATCGAGCAGCCGCCCCACCAGCGCCTCCACGGAAGAAGCACTAGCATCGAGCGTCTGCGCGGCGCGTGCCGCCGCTGGCATCATGCTCCGCGAGCCGAGGCCTGCGACCCCCAGCATCACCACGAAGCTCGTACACCAAATCACTCGTGTCATCGTGTCGTCTCGTCGGGTCGGATCGGCCGGTGCCACGAGGCCCGTCCGTCACGTCCCGTCGTGTCTTCAGTTGGTCGCGAAGCTGATCCAGTTGCCGGTGGTGACCAGCCAGTTCTCGGGCGTGCCACCACCCGGCTCGAAGGCACCGATGTAGGGCGCGGAGTCGAAGAATTCCGGCCGGAGCAGCGCGCAATCGGGAGCTCCGTCGGCCTCGCCGCCAGAGAGGGGGAAGTACCGGTTGTCGACGCTCGAGGGGAACGTCGCCGTGATGGAGGGCAACGGGTTCGTCGCCGTCACGATCAGTCCCTCGCCCGTCTGCCAGAGGCCGGCGAGCTGGTTCGGCGTGCAGGTGGGCGCCGTGGTCGAACCGATGGTCTGCAGCGCGCCGCCGGCGTTGTTGTGCAGGATGGTGTCCTGGACGCGCAGCACGGGCTCGGTGGTCTGGAGCGTGGTGCTGTTCGTGCAGCCGCGCGCGAGCGTCGCGTCGTCGTCGATGTCGAGACCCGCCGACGTGAAGTCCATCAGGATCGCATTGGCGATCTTGCCGGCAGTGCCGCGGCGGACGTTCGCGCCGGAACCCGATGACGTGACGCCCTGGCGGGTCGAGCCGATCACGGTGAAGTTGCAGAACTCGGGGTTGGAGCGCGGCGTGTTGTCGAAGCCGTTCTCGTTGTTGTCGGCCTCGAAGCCGTTGTGCCCCGAGGCGATCTGGACGGCGACGTTGTGATAGCCGAGGCCGAACTGGTTCGAGCCGGTGTAGCCGATCTGCCAGTCGAAGATGTCGTCGAACGTGCTGGTGACGACGAGGAACTTGCCGTTCACCGTGCCGCCGAACCACTCCATGCCGTCGTCGTCACCGACGTTGGCCTGCACGTGGTCGATGGTCGTGCCGCGCCCGATTCCGTTCATCGTGAAGATGTTCAGCTCGTTGTCGGTGCTGAACAGCACGCCCGAGAACTCGATGCGCGTGAAGCGCACCTGACCGCTGCTGTCGTTCGGCTCGCTGCCACCGAAGTTGCAGGTGCCGGCGGGAAGCCCTTCGCATCCTCCCTCGCCGCCCGGGAAGTTCACCGGCGCCGAGCCGAGGAGCGTCACCCCACCCCAATCGGCCTTGGCCCGCGTACCGGGCGTCTGGTCGCTGGTCATGACGATGGGAAGGGCGGCCGTGCCGGCCGCATTGATCTTCGAGCCGCGCAGGAAGATCAGCGTGGACGGCGTCGAGTTCGTCGAGGTCTTGCGGCCCTTCACGGTCGCGCCGGCCTGGACGGTGATCACGGTACCGCTGCTGATGAACGTGGTGCCGTCGACGAAGGTATCGCAGCCCGTGGGCCACACCTGGTTCGTGTTGATGGTGCCACTGACCGTGCTGTCGCAGGCCAGCGTCGGGCCGAAGCCGGTGCAGGGCGTGAGCAGCGTTTCGATGCTCGCCGCGACCTGCAGCGAGGCCACGAGGTCCTGGCTGTTGATGACGTTGTCGTCGACCAGATCACCACACTGCAGCGTCCCGCTGGCGCCGCAGTGTCCGGCTACCGGAATGCCGCCGGCCAGCACGACCTGCGCCAGACCGACCGAGTCGATCGCGTCGGGCGTCCCGCCGCTGGCGTTGATGTCTCCACAATTAGCCACCGCGAATGCCTGCGACGCCGCCCCCATCACGAGGACCGCGCCGGCGATCGCGCCGGCCAGCTTGCTCTTCTTACCCATGGTCTCGTTCTCCCTCTTGTGTCTGTCGTTGCATCGGTTTCGGTGCCATCTCCCTCGTGTACTTGCTCGTCGTGACCGGCCCTCCTTTGGGCTGGACGTATAGCAAGCAAGCATGACGGCTCCGTGTCCGGCGGGGCATGACTTGACGACTTTTGCGTGACGCCGAAGCGCCTTCCGTGGGCGGCGTCTCGCGGCCGGACACTAGCGGGGCTCCGTTACGAGCGCGTTGCCGGAACGTCATCGGTTCGTGTGGTCATCTCGACTTCGCATGCTCGTAACCGCACCGAAACGTCCGGGGATGTACGAGGGGCCACTCCACACGGACGCGGCGCCACATTTTCAGGATGAGAGAGGACGAGATGGATCGGCGATTCGGGCGCCCGCGTGGCGGGGTCCTCGTCTGGCTGCTCCTGGTGGCCGGCGCGACGCACGCGGCGGCCCAGGGCGGAGGAACAACACCGGCACCGGCGCCCGCACCACCAGCGGCGGGCGCACCTGCGCAACCCGGCGCCGTGGCTCCACTTCCCACCACGGGCGTGCTGACCGGCACGATCACCGCACGCGCCACGGGAAAGCCGCTCGTCGGCGTGAAGGTCACCGCGGGCGGCAAGACCACGACCACGGACGCGACGGGCACCTTTCGGCTCGAGCTTCCCCCCGGGGCCTACGAAGTTCGTCTGGCGTCGCTGGCCTACCAACCGACGGTCCTGAAGGGGCCGCACGTCGAAGCGGGCGCCATCACCACGGTGAACGCCTCCTTGAACCCGGCCGTCGTCGCTCGCTCTAGCGCCAACCTCGACGTGATCGAGGTCTACGGCGAGGTCACCCGCGCCTCGGAATCGACCCAGATCGAGCGCCGCCTCCAGCAATCGACCGTCAGCGAGACGGTCAGTGCCGAGACGATCCGCAAGCTCCCCGGCGGCGACGTCGCGTCGGTGGCCAAGCGCGTCCCGTCGGTCACGGTCGTGGAAACGCAGGACGGCGAGAAGATTCTCTGCGTGCGGGGTCTCTGCAACCGCTACACGATCGGCCTCGTCGACGGGGCGTTGCTGCCGAGCACGAACCCAGTGAGGCGGCTGGTCCCCGCGGAGATCTTTCCCCCCGAATTCCTCGACTCGCTCGCGGTGTACAAGGCCTTCCTCCCGGATCTCCGCGGCAACTTCGCAGGTGCCCAGATCGAGTTCGAGCTGCGCGAGCCCCCCGACGTGCTCACGTACAGTCTCAGCACGGCCGCTGGCGGAAACACCCAGACCGTCTTTCAGGAATTCAATTCGTACGACGGAAGCCGCGGCGACTGGTGGACCGTGGGCGAGACCGACCGCAACCCCCCGAAGGACCTGCCGGCGGGCTCGCTCGACGACCTGCCCGACCAGGAGCGCTTCGCCGTAGCGCGCTCGTTTCGCAACGTCTGGGACGTCGACCAGTTTACCGCCCCACCGGAGTTCGGCGCCAAGTTCAACGTGGGCAACACGGTGGGGCCGTTCGGCTTTCTCATCGGCGGCCTCTACAAGAACGAGTGGCGCGCGCGGACCGAGCTGCAGACCACGCTCCAGAACCAGGGCACACCCGACGATCCGGAGGTGGCCATCCGCGATTCGTTTCCGGAGGTCGAGCGCGATCGCTTCGGGTCACGCCTGGCGGGTTTCCTCAGCACCATCCTCTACCTGCCGGACGACCACAAGATGAACTTCACGAGCTTCGTCAGCCGCCGCGCGCAGGACGAGACGCTCGTACAGATCGCCACCCCGGAGAACGGCGGTGTGATCAGCAACCTCAACGAGGGCGGGACGCAGATCCAGAACCGGCTCAAGTACCTCGAGGACGAGGTGGCGTTCGCGCAACTGCGCGGCACGCATCCGTTTCGATGGGTGGAGGTCGGGTGGCGCAGCGCGCTCTCGCGCTCGACGCGCGACGAACCCGACACGCGACACACGACCTTTCAGTCGGGCGCCCCCGGCGAGCCGCTGGTCTTCACCAACGATTCGCTTGGCGGACTGCGGCTATCGAACGAGACGATGGAGACGCTGAGCGACTCCGGCTCCGACCTGACCCTCCCCTTCGACACGCGCCTTCCCTTCACGGACTTCTGGTCCGGTCTTCCGGCGAAGGCAAAGGCCGGCTGGAGCTACGTCTATCGTGACCGCTCCTTCGCGCAGCGCCGATTCGTGTTCACGCCCAACGCGGGCACCCAGAATCTCACGCGCGACCCGGAGTTCCTGTTCAGCCCCGGGCAGATCGGCCCGGGCGGCACCGACGTGGACGAGAGCACGCTGCCGACCGACAAGTTCGGCGCCACCGAGACCATTCTCGCGGGCTACGGCATGCTCGAGCTGCCGATCGTGCGGGACCGCCTGCGCGTGGTCGGCGGCGTGCGCGTCGAGGACGCGGACATCGAGCTCGACACCAAGGTGTTCAACGACGGAGATCTCTGCGATCCCGACGACGCGATCTGCGACCTGACCGTCTCGCGGAAGGAAACGGACATCCTCCCGGGCGCGGCCATCATCTACAGCCCGCGCGACGACATGAACCTCCGGTTCGGCTGGGGAAAGACGGTGTCCCGACCCGATTTCCGCGAGCTGGCGCCCACCCAGTTCCCGGCCCAGCGCGGCGAGCGCGTGCAGTTCGGCAACGTCGACCTCGTCCAGTCCACGTGGACGGGCTACGACGTGCGCTACGAGTGGCTGCCCTCGGCGGAG